>CXWL01122989.1_pt1 | contig 25880 bp, 24 predicted proteins | sample 590931 | NCBI WGS metagenome assembly CXWL01 (sample SAMEA3498368, study PRJEB10139) | groundwater metagenome | biome: water well; material: biofilm material | place: Germany | collected 2015-04-27
AAGAAACGGCGGCCAAGCGGCTGGTTATGCCGCGTTGCGGAAAAAATTTAGTTTCGGCCAACCCGAAGGTTACCCTGCACTGAAACTTCGTTTTCTTGCTGACATATCAACCAGATGCGGCGCCGCGAAATTTTTTGCGGGCATCCGGCTACGCGGCTTGCCTGCTTACCCCGCTTCCGCGCCTTGCTGACGATTTCGCACGGGCTGCTTTTGCCCGTAGCGGACCGGCGTCCCCTTGTGGGGCATTTGGGCGAACTCTGAATTTTTAGAGGTACCCTACCGTACAATGATTTCCACCCGCCGGTTGCGAGGTTCGTCCACATTATTTGCCGTTGGCGCCAGAAGCTCCCGGCTTCCTCTGCCTTCAACGGAGATGCTGGTGGCTGGAATTCCCCGCCCAACAAGCATGGTTCGCACCACTTCGGCTCGCTGCCTGGAAAGCTCATCATTGCGGATGCCAACCCGCCCTACGGTGTCGGTATGGCCAATGACGACGACCTCCGGAGAGGGGCGCTTGGCTATGTCGGCCAGTATCCCGTCAATGGCGCGCCCCGATTCGTTCGTCAACCGGTCACTGCCCGTTTCAAAATAAACCAGGAACGAGGCCGGTCGAGGCGGTTGCATGGCAAGGGCGTCACCAAAATCCCTGTTGATTTCATCTGCGCTGGATACGCCAGTGATGATGGAATCGTCCCCGGTTTTTGCGCTGGCATACGGAGTATTCAGGATGGCTTCCCCTTTGCCGCTGTTGACCGATACTGCGCCGACCTTCCCGTCCTTGCCCGGCAACAGGATCACCTCGTCATGGGATTTCAGGCTGCCGCATCCCGTGCTGGCTATCAATACAATGAGCGGTAACAGGCGCTTCATCTGGCGCGCACGACGAACTCCGTTCCACGCGCTCCGAGAATGGCGGAAGGAGTGCGGACGGTCATCGCGCCCGGAGTCTGTTTGACAATTTTGCCGGAAACAACCGCAAGGGTTCCCTTCTTCAAGGAAGAGTCGAACTTGCCTTCGTGTGTGGTGCTGTCAAATACAAAACGATCTATTGCCAAAGTGCTGTTGTGGCCGACAGACAGCAGGCTGTTGTCCGCAAAGGTAAGACCGGCAGAGCCATCGTCGCCGGTGACGATGATGTCGTGCTGTTGTAGGTGGCTGCCAACCTTGGCGGGAAAACGATTGCCTTCCCGCTCGATAAAAACGGCCCCGCTCGCACTCTTCAACTGGGCCACATCCCCAGCAGCGGTCGCAACCGGGGGATGGGCAAAAATGCTGGTTGCCAGAACCGAAAACAAAACCATCTTATCCATCATTGTCACCTCACGTCGTAACGAGCCTCGCGTTTATAATAGCATCCTGACGATTTACAATCTAATTCGCCTAAGGAAGCTTCCCTCCATAACCATGCAGTTTTTACAGATACCTGCCCGTACAGAAAACTTTGCCCAGATACGGGCGTTTGCCAGGGATTTCTGCGCTATGGCGGGCGCGGATAGCAGCCTGTCGTTTCGGCTGATGTTGGTGCTGGAGGAATTGTTCACCAATACTGCGACTCATGGCTGTCGAGGAACAGGCGGCCTGGTCCGGGTCGAGCTCAAGCAGGTTTCCGGTTACATATCCATACGGTATGAAGATGACGCCACTCCGTTCGATCCCCTGAACGCCGCCTCGCTTGATCCGGCAACAGCGGTCGTAAATGGGCAGGTAGGCGGCATGGGCTTGCCGCTGATACGCGAGATGGCCGATTCGATAACCTACGAACGCCAGGAACCGTGGAACCGAACCACTATTCTGCTGACCCGCGAGGCGATGCAGGATAAACCGGAGCCCTCCTGAAGAAGCTGCCATGCGCGTGGAAACCCCAGGCTGCAATGGCGGCATCAGTGGCGATTTGCGCACCACCTGCTACCGGGTGTGGATGATGACACCCTGATTGACGCAGGCACCGGCGCGGGAGATCTCAGCCTGCAACAGTCCGTCGTCATCAACACCGTGTTCCTCACCCACGCGCACCTTGACCACTGCGGCATGCTGCCGATGCTGGCCGATGCCGCAGGTAGTTTTCGCGATGCACCGCTCACCGTGTATGCCTTGCCCGAAGCCATCGCCTCAATTAAAGGGGACCTCTATAAATCCAAACTCCGTCGCGATGCTGCGTTGCTCAAGAAATTTTAACGNNGCACTAAAATTTCTTTCGCGCCTTGCCTCGCTTAGGATTTTGAATTTATAGAGGCCCCCTAAACACAACATCCTCAACGGTGAAATCTGGCCGGACTACATCGTGCTGCCCTCGCCCGAGCGAGCGTATATCCGCTTTCACCAGAATATTCTTTGTCAACTGAGGTTTTTAGGAATTCGCATCTGCAAGTGCGGCACAACATTATGAAGCCACAGAATATTTTCAACCAACTACGTTTTCCAGGTTTAATGCGAACCGGAATCGGGCGCAGCGGCAAAACCGGCAATGTGCTGCAGCAACTCTTTTTCCTGATAGGGTTTTCCGAGATATGCGTTGACACCCAGTTCCTGCGCGTAGTTGCGGTGTTTCTCGGCGGTGCGCGAGGTAATGATGATGATGGGCAGGTGCCGGGTCTTCGGGTCGCGGCGCAAGCGTTGGGTGAGTTCAAAACCATCCATGCGCGGCATTTCGATGTCCAGCAGCATCACGGCAGGGGAAATCCCGGCCAGTTGCTCCAGCGCATCCACACCATCCTTGGCGGTCGCTACCTGATAGCCTGCGCGGGCAAGCAGGCGGCTGGTGATTTTTCGCACGGTGAGCGAATCGTCCACCACCATCACCAGCGGCGCGGCTGACGCAGGTTCCACGGCGGCGGCCCTGCGTGCGCGCAAGGCGCGTTGCGCGAGCTGCGCCGGGTTAAGAATCAATACCACATTGCCATTGCCCAGCACGGTCGCCCCGGCAATGCCGGGCAGATGCGCCAGTTGCGGGCCGATGTTCTTGACCACCACTTCCTGTTTGCCGATGAGTTCGTCCACATGCACTGCCAGGCGCTGCTCACCGCTGCGCAATAGCAATATCCGGTTATACAGACGGCTTTCAGGCGCGCATTCTTCATTGCCGAGCAGACGCTGCAGGTAATGCAGGGGGTACAGCTTGCCTTGCCACTCGACCTGCCCCCGGCGGTAAATTTCTTCCAGCGCCGCAGGTTTAACCTGCTGCACCTGCTCGACCAGGGTTGACGGAATGGCATATTCCGCCTGCCCGGCATGTACCATCAGGACATGGGTTGCCGCCAGTGTGAGCGGCAGGTGAACGAGAAAACGCACCCCGTTTCCCCGCTCCGAAAACACGCCTATATGCCCGCCCAGTGCGGCAATTTCGTTGCGCACCACATCCATGCCCACGCCGCGCCCGGATACTTCCGTCACCTCTGTCGCGGTGGTCAGGCCGGACGTGAAAATCAGTTGCATGATCTGCTCGTCGCTTGCTTCTCCCAGATCCTTGAGCAGGCCCATGTCCGCAGCCTTCTGGCGCAGGCGCGCAAAATCCAGGCCGGCGCCATCGTCGCTGAATTCAAATATCACCTCATTGTTTTCCTGGCGCAACGACAGGCGAATATCGCCGATAGGGGATTTGCCCGCACGTTCGCGTTGCTCCGGGCTCTCCAGCCCATGCGCGATGGCATTGCGCAACAAGTGTTCGAGCGGCGCCGTCATCTTTTCCAGCACGCTGCGGTCCAGTTCCACTTCGGCGCCGTGCATTTCCAGATTGGCCTTTTTGTTTAGTTCCTTGCCGGTCTGCCGTACCACGCGATACAACCGTTCGCCGATGCTGGAGAACGGCACCATGCGGATCGCCATCAGGTTTTGCTGCAATTCACGGTTAATATAGGTTTGCGCCGACAGCGCGGCAGTCATTTCGTCCAGGTTTTTCAGCAGGGTTTGCTGCACCGTCTGCACGTCATGCACGCTCTCATTCATGAAGCGCGTCAATTCCTGGAAACGGGTGAAACGATCAAATTCCAGCGGGTCGAACTTCTCCTCCACATTCCGTACAAGCGAAACACGCGCTTGCATCCGGCTTTCGGCCTGGATTCCGATCTCGTGCAATTGCTTGCGCAAATGGTTCACACTGTCAGTCAGCTCCAGCAGGCCGCCCTTGAAGGCGCGTAGTTCGGCTTCGATGCGCGAGCGCGCCACGCTGATTTCGCCCGCCTCGTTCACCAGGCGATCCACCGTGTCGGAACGCACGCGCAACATGGCGGCAAATGCGGCACGCTCCGCGCCAATCCCGGCTTCAGGCCGGATGCGCGGGGCGGCGTCGCGGGGCGGCGCTTCTCCCGCTGCCTCGCCCCNNAGATCATCCCAAAAAGTCGCGTCATACTGTGCTTGCAATATGGCCTGAACCACCCGGTCTTCCATGAGGTGCGTCAGCTCCCCCATGCGCATCGCACCCGCCATCCGCGCGCTGCCTTTCAAGGTGTGCAGGCTGCGCTGCAGGCTGCGGCCAAGCAATTTGTCATCCGGTCGCTCGCGCCATGCGCGCATGGCGTTTCCGACCTGCGGGTAGAGATCGTCGGCTTCTTCCAGGAAAATCGGCAGCAACTGCTCGTCCATATCGTCCTGGGACATGCGTTTTTCCATGACCGGCCTGGCGGGCGGCTCAATTTCGGGTGGTGCTTGCGGGGCCGGTGTTTCCGGTATGGGAATTTCCGCTGCGGGAATTTCGGGCACAGGGGCTGGCCGCACAAGCTGGTCAGCCTGCAATCGGGCGATCAGCCCCGGCTGCGCCTGTGGCTCCCGGCGCCGGCGCACCGCAAGGCCCATGCCATCCAGCGCGGCGATCACCTGTTCCAGCAGCGCCAGTTGCGCCTCGTCCGGCGCCACTGGCTGGCCGAGGCGCGCTTCCAGCCATTTCTCCAGCGCGTAAGCCAGCTCGGCGATCCGGACAAAGCCCATGGTGCGATTTACCCCTGCCAGCGTGTGCGCGGCACGCACGAAATCGTAAGCGATGGCTGGCTGGCTGCCCGCGCGCAAATCAGCCAGGTGGCGCAACAAGGCGGCGACGTGCTGCGCCGCTTCCTCCGTGGCGATGCCAAACAGGCTGGATGAAAGCGTTACCGCACCGATCACGACCGGCGGCGACCCTGTCTCCGCGATGCTGGCGGCAGGCTCCGCCGGCGCGATGGCGGAAGTCGGCGGCGATGCGGGGGCAGGGAGGGGCTCGGCNNCCGACGCGATGGCGGAAGTCGGCGGCGATGCGGGGGCAGGGAGGGGCTCGGCCGGTCGCGCAACCGGCGTTGCATCCAGATTGCTTTCAATCCGCTGTGCGGAGGTCACCAATTCAACGGCATCAATTTTTGTGGAGCCACTTGCGCGCAGGGAATCAACCCAGCCCTGAAATGCCGTTTTTGCGTCCGCCATGAACTTCAGCAAGGCCGGGGTGGCGGGCCTGTTTTCCTGCAACCACTTGTTCATCGCCCGCTCGACCGCCCACGCCACCTCTGCCAGGTCGGTCAACCCGACCATGCGCCCGCTGCCCTTCAGGGTATGAAAGCCGCGCCGGATGGTGGCCAACGGTTCGCGGCTCGCCGGTTGGGCCCGGATGATTTCAAGATTGGCGAGCATGCTCCCAAGCACTTCATCCGCCTCTTCCAGAAATACTTCCAGCAACTCATCGCTCTCTCCCTGCGCGTGCGCTGCATCCGTTGCGGCGGCGCCCGAAGTTTGCGTATCAGGATGTTGCGCGACAGATGCCTGCCGCAATGCTTGCATACCCTGCAATGCAGCATCCAGCCCGGCGGTGTCCGGCTCTTGTTCGCGCGCCAGGCTTTGAACGTATTCTTGCAGCGCACCCAGCGCCGCTGCAACGGATTGCATTTCGCCGGGAGTTGGCAGGCCGCCAGTCGCGTAATAATTTACGGTTTGCCGCAAATTGCCCAGCAACTGCACGGGCCGATCCAGCGACAGGAAATGCAAACCGCCTTGCGCCTGGTGCAACAGTCCGCCCAGTTGCACGAATTGAGCCAATGGCCTGGTTGAGCCTGGCGGAGGGCCTGGCGGAGATCCTTGCTCTGGGGGGGGCTGGCTGTTGCTCTTGTCTGCGAAGAAGGCATTCAACCCTTGCCCGACTCTCTGCAAATCAGCTTGAATTTCACCGGCGAGGATAGCCGTGATGCCGCGTTCTTCCATCTTGCAATGCAGCGCGATCAGGCTGGCGAATTTACTTTCATCCGGTGGCGCGCCTGTCATGGCTGCCTGCAAACGCTGGCCGAGAATGCGCGCCTGCTCATGGAATCCGTCGTCCAGATGGCGGTAATGCGCTATGCCGCTATCCAGCACCAACAATGCCATCGCCATGTCCGGCGCAATACGCTGGATGTGTTCGGCGCTATTGGCTTGTGCGGCGATATTCCGGATTTGATGGCACAGGTGCTGCAGGGTGTTGCGGTCCAGCTTGTCCGCGAGGAAAGACAGCCGCGCCAACTGCCCGGCAAGCTCGGGTGTGGCATACCCCGCGCGCGCGCATTGCTCCCAGCCTTCTTTTGTCACTTCGAGTTGCGCCCGCATTGATTCCAGCACCGGGCCTGTTTTGCCGGGCGGCAAGGCGTCCGTTTGCGGCAGATAGCTTTCCAGCGCATAAACCCGCTTGACTGCGGCAACGGTGCCGCTTACCGGCTGGCTGCACGCAATCAGGTAAAGCAATTCGCGCAGGACGCCATGCGTATCGGCAAGTTGCCCGTCAACCAGGGCTTTCATCTGCATGTCTATCCGGCCAAGCAGCTTTCCGGGGCGTTGCTCCGGCGGCAGGCCGCGGTATATCAGGCAATCCAGCAGTGCGGAGGCCGCCCACCAGAATGCCCGCTGGCTATCCTGCGGCACAGACTCCATAACAGCCTGCACCTCGCCGCGCATGACCTGCAATGCTTCCGCGGGACGATCATGGCGCAACCATTTGAGCAAGGCCGTTTGATACTTGCTGCGCGCCTGCTTGATGCGCGCCGACGGGTCGGGTAATTGCGGTCGTGACAGCGCGGATTGCGGCAGCTCTACCCGCAAATCCGGATAAAACAAATCCGCTTCAAAGGCCATTTCCATGCCGCGCGCCCGCTGCAATTCCTGATACTGCGGGAACAGGCGCAGTGCCGCGTTGCTGGCGCCACCGGCTAACGCATCAAGGTAATGCGCCAAGGAAAACAGGGCGCGCCGGAGCATATCGCCGCCAGCGGAGGAGGGCGGCAACGCCCCTGCGGCAATCTCTTGCAAATGTTTTTCAATTTCCCCGCAAAACACCGCAGCCCCATCCAGCGACAACCCGCGCAATTCGCCGCAGGTGCGGTGCAGCCCGGCAAGCGCGGCCTGCAGCGCCGCCCGGCCAGCCGCCGGATCGGCGAAATAACGCTCCATATCGCCGCCCGCCCGCCCAAGCAAGCTGTCCAGCCCCTGCTTTGCAGGCAAATCGAATGGTCCGGCAGAAGTCATCGTGGCGCGTCAGTCCCGATCACAACTTGAAGCCGGAGACGGAGTCTTTCAGGCCGGTCGCCAGTCCCGCCAGTTCGGCCACCGAAGAATTGGCGAGCCGCGTGCCGGCGGTGGTCTGCTCGGTAATAAGCATAATTTCCGCCATGGAATTTTCCACCTCGCGCGCCATATCCGTCTGCACCTGGGTGGATACTGAAATGCTGCCGATCAGTTGCGCCAGCTCGTGTGATACTTGCCCGATTTCGCGCAACGATTGCCCCGCAGCGTCCGACAATTTTGTTCCTTCCACCACGCCTTGCGTGCTTTTCTCCATCGCCGCCACCGCATCTTGCGTATCGCCCTGGATGGTTCTCACCAGCGCGCCGATCTGCTTGGTTGCCTCGGCAGAACGCTCCGCAAGGCGCTGCACCTCTTCCGCCACCACCGAAAACCCGCGCCCCGCCTCACCGGCGGATGCCGCCTGGATGGCTGCGTTCAGCGCCAGCACGTTGGTTTGCTCGGTGATGTCGGAGATCATTTCCACAATTTCGCCGATTTCCTGCGAGCTTTCGCCCAGCCGCTTGATGCGCTTCGAGGTTTCCTGGATCTGTCCGCGGATGCCATCCATGCCGGTGATCGTGTTCTGCACCGCCTGCGCGCCCTGTTCCGTGACCTCCAGCGTGCGGTGAGCCACTTGCGCGGACTGCGCGGCGCTGGCATCCACTTCCTGGATGGATTTGATCATCAGTTGCACCGCCTCGCCCGCCCCGTTCAACTCGCCGGACTGTTTCTGCGCGGCGGCCAGCAAGCCCTTTGAAATCTCTTCCGCATCGCGCGTCGCGCGCATGACCTGTTCGGATGCAGTGGTGATGCCGATGACCAGCTTGCGCAGCTCTTCAATGGTGTAGTTCACGGAATCGGCAATCGCCCCGGTTATATCTTCGGATACGGTTGCCTTGACGTTCAGGTCGCCTTCCGCCAAATCGCCCAATTCATCCATCAGGCGCAAAATGGCGCCCTGGTCGCGTTTGTTTGAACGCTCCGCTTCCCGTGCGCGGCGGCGAGAATCATCCAGATACACCTTGCTCACCAGCATCAGCATCAGCAACACCAGCACGCCGGCGGTGATCATGACCAGGCTGGTCAGCCGCACCGTGGACTGGTACGCATCCACCAGCTTTTGCGTGTAGATCATCAACGCATCGCTGTTCTCGAAAATCGCCTTGCCCGCACGTTTCGCCTCGATCAGGTTTTGCGCATTGGCGGTAATGTTTCCGGCGGGAATCCGATACCCGTCGAACAAGGCGTTCACCCGCGAGGCCAGCGGGTCGCCCGCAGAAAACGCTTTCAGCAGCTCTTCCGCTTCCGGCAAGTTTTCTTTGAGCGATGACACCTGTTCGGCCTTTACCTCGGTAGCCACTCCGGCCAGCAGAGCGGTCGCATCCCTGGCAATCCGCTCCAGCGCCAGGCTCAAGCGCAAGGCGCGCTCTTTTTGCGCGCCTTGCGCTTGGTCCGCCAATTGCCGCATCAGGTCGCGCAACTCCTTTCCGCCGCCATTGATTGCCGCGATGGCGCGGCCCAGCGCCACAAGGCCGGGGCGCGCCGCTTCCAGCGATTTTGCGTCCGCCAGCATCTTGCCGGAGCGCGCCATCAAATCGTCCAGTGACGCACGGGCATTGCCCGATGTCGCGGGCAAAGTGTCGTCACCCTTGTCCAGAAGCTTCAGGATCGAATCAAATGATTCACGGCTTCGGGCAAGATTCTCAAATGCTTGCGGGCTGCCGGACAAGCTCTGTTCGGCATCCTTGGCCAGGCGCTGCGACAACATCAGCAATTTGCTGGATTGCGCCACATAGCGCGCATTTTGCGCCGCCGCGCGGTTATCCATAAAAGCCGCAACGGCTGTAACCAATATCAGCCCCAGCAGAATGCCCCCAAGCACCTGCAGTTGCACGGCGACCGGCAGGCGTCCCAGCAGCGGGATGGCATAAGACCTCTCCGCTCTTTCTTCGGCGCCTGATGTTTTGGCGGGTTCGGCTATTGCTGGCTTGGCTGTTGTCATTCTCCACTCCTCAAACTATTTATGGGCAAGCCCTAAGCCGGACGAGCCGGGACCAAAAACGGGAAGGCTTGTAGCCCGGATGAAGCGAAGCGGTGCGTGGTTGTTGGGGCTTCANNTTGTTGGGGCTTCAGCCCCTTACAACCACGGCCTACCCCTTGCGGGTGGAATCCGGGGATCTGTGGGCGTATCCGGGAGCGCCCCGGATTCCATTGCATTTCATCCGGGCTACGCACTGAAGCCCGACCTTCGGAAATCTGCTCAAAAAATGTGAAGAGTTGGCTCATAAGAGACTAACTCCCTATATGCAAAAAATCGGGCTGCCCGATCAACCCGGATATATCCAGTTGCCGCCAAACCTGCCCGGAGCTGTCCTCGTACAGTACACCGCCATCCGCTTCCCTGCGGCGCCAGTTGCGCGGGTTGCGCAAGCCAAGCACGCGGTTGACCAGCAAACCTGCATTGAAGGCATATTTTTGCGCGACCAGCAAAACCCGGCTACGCCCATCATGCGGTGTTTCGCCCTGCCCCATGAATGCCGCCAGATCCGCCACGCTGTACAAATTGCCGCGCACATTCGCCACGCCGCAATACCAGGGCTTGGTGAGGGGCACCGCAGTCATGTGCGGGGTGGGCAGCACCTCGCTGATGTCGCACATTTCCACCAGCCAGAACCCCGCCCCTACCTGGATACCCAAGGTGGAAACCCGCTCACCCGCCTGCCCCTTGGCATGCAGGCGATCATTCAGGTCTTGCTGGAACTGGCGCAGGTTGAGTCGCTTGGACATGGGGGCCTCTAAAAATTCAGGATTCGCCCAAATGCCCCACAAGGGGACGCCGATCCACTATGTGCAAGAGCAGCCCGTGCGGGGTTGTCGGCAAGGCGGGGAAAAGGAAGTCGCATAGCGACTGCTCGCAAATGCGGATTTTTAGAGGCTCCCATGTCAGTTTAGCGCAGCAATCTTGCCCATCAAGTCAGCCATGCCGACCGGCTTGACGACATAATCCCTGGCGCCCTGGCGCACGCCCCATATCTTGTCGGTTTCCTGCCCCTTGGTGGTGCAGATAATCACCGGGATATGCCGGGTTTCGGGATCGCGGGTGACCGCGCGCGTTGCCTGGAATCCATTCATCCCGGGCATGACCACGTCCATCATGATCAAGTCCGGCTTTTCGGATTTGGCCTTTGCCACGCCCAGTTCGCCACTCTCGGCGAATACCACCTGCATGCCTTGCCCGGTCAGCATCTCACCCAGAACATGGCGTTCGGTCGCGGAATCGTCCACTACCAATACTTTTCTAATGGTCACGTCCGCCTTCCTCTCGTGTTGTCTGCGCATGCGCGATGACCGCTTCCACCAGACTCTTCTTGGTGAACGGTTTGATCATGTACTGATCCGCCCCGGCCAGTCTGGCGCACGCGCGGTCAAACAAGCTGTCCTTGCTGGTCAGCATGATGACGGGTGTGTTCCTGAATTCGGGGCTGTTCTTGATGAGCGTGCAGGTCTGGTAGCCGTCCAGGCGGGGCATCATGATGTCAATGAAAATGACATCCGGGCGGCAATCCGCAATCCTGGACAGCCCGTCAAAGCCATCTTCCGCAAGCACCACCTGGCACCCGGCCTGCGACAGGAATATTTCACCGCTGCGGCGGATGGTGTTGCTGTCATCTATAAGCACCGCCTTGATGCCAGACAATGGCATGTTATCGCTCATGTTAGCCTTTTTCCTGAACCGTCAGATGGCAATTGTACGACTTACCATTACCTTTTCCAGAAATGTGGCGTAAAAAGAATCAGCACAGTGAAGATTTCCAGCCGCCCGACCAGCATGACCAGAGTGCAGACCCAGGTCTGAAAATCGGTCAATACGCCATAATTGCTTGCGGGGCCGACCACGCCCAACCCCGGGCCTGCGTTATTGATGCATGCAATCACGGCAGAGAACGCAGAGATGAAATCCAGCCCGCTGATCACCAGCGCAAAAGTCAGCGTCACCACACTCATGAAATACAGGAAAATGAACCCCAGCACCGAGAACACGATGTTATTGGGTATCACCTGCCCGCCTATTTTCATCGGGTTTACCGCAACCGGGTGTAACAGCTTGAGAAATTCACGCCCCGCTTGCTTGAACAGAATCATGGTGCGGATCATCTTGATGCCGCCGCCGGTGGAACCGGAACTGGCGGTGATGCAGCTCAGAAACAGCATCCATAGCGGCGCGAACGCAGGCCACTGGTTGAAGTCCACACTGGCAAAGCCGCAGTCGGTCGCCAGCGATACGAGGTTAAAACTGGCGTGGCGCAGGGCTGTCCAGAAACTCGGGTAAGTGCCCTGCCACCACAGGAATACGGCTATGCCCAGACAACTCGCCAATACCACCCCAATTGTCGCGAGGCCCTCGGTGTCAAGCAGGTAAAGCTTCAGGCTTTTTTTGCGCCACACCAAGAAGTGTGTGGCGAAGTTCATCGCCGCCAGTAGCATGAACGCGATCAACACCAATTCTATGGCGTGTGAATTGAAATAACCGATGCTGGCATCGTGGGTGGAAAATCCACCCAATCCCATGGCGGCAAAGGCATGGCAGATCGCATCCAGCCAGTTCATCCCCGCTAGCTTCAGCGACGCGATGCAAGCCAGTGTGATCGCCACATAAACCATCCAAAGATTACGTGCTGTCTCCGCAATGCGCGGGGTCAACGCGGAATCCTTCATCGGCCCCGGCGTTTCCGCCTTGAACAATTGCCGCCCGCCGACACCGAGCAGCGGCAGGATCGCCACCGCCAGCACGATGATGCCCAGGCCGCCCAACCAGTTCAGTTCATGCCGCCACAGGTTGATGGCGGGCGGCAGATTGTCGAGTCCGGTCAGCACGGTCGAGCCAGTTGTCGTCAATCCGGACATGGTTTCAAAATAGGCATCGGTAAACGACAAGCCGGGTATGACCAGCAGCAGCGGCAGGGTCGCCACCGCGGGCATCGCCGTCCACATCGCCACCACCAGCAAGTAGCCGTGCCGGATGGAAAGTTCGCCTTTATAACGGCGCGTCAGCGACCACATCAGGATGCCGGCAGCAAAAGTCCAAGCCATCGCCAGCGCAAAATCGGGCAGCGTGCCATCGGCATAAATCAACGAGGCGAGAATAGGCATGGCATAGGTGGTGCTGAACACTACCAGCATCAGGCCCAATGCATGAATAACGGTCAGCGCACGCAGCATCTAGCGGTCATGGCAAACGCCATCTCCTGATAATGAAACCCACCATGCCCGTTCCCCCCCCGGAGTGAGAGACCGCAGTCGCCAATTTTTCGCCCGAATTGCACCCGTGAACCGGAGGCGGCTTTGGTGGGGTGGGCACGTCTTTGTGCCCACGCGGTTTCAACACTGCGTGGGCAGATAAAAGCCCTGCCCACCCTACCAAATCTGAGGTTCATGGGTAGGGGACAAACGAATCGCTGCGCGAGTTTCATACGTTAAAAGAACCCGATCCCGACCTGGAATAGTTTCTCGACTTTGCGGATCATCTGCTTGTTGATCACAAACACGATCACATGGTCTTCGGGTTCGATCAGCGTGTCGTGATGGCCCATGATGACCTGGTCGCCGCGCACAATCGCACCGATGGTGGCGCCTTTGGGCAAGTCTATTTCGTCAATGCGCCGCCCCACCACTTTGGAAGACTGGCGGTCGCCGTGCGCCACCAGCTCAAGCGCCTCCGCGGCGCCCCGCCGCAACGAATGCACTGCGGCCACGTCACCCTGGCGCACGTAGGCAAGCAGCGAGCCGATAGTGACATGTGCGGGCGATAGCGCGATATCAATCTGGCCGCCTTGCATCAACTCGACGTAAGCATTGCGGTTGATCAGCGAAACCACCTTGCGCGCGCCCCTTTTTTTGGCCAGCAGCGCGGACATGATGTTGTTTTCGTCATCGTTGGTCAGGGCGCAGAATACATCCACATCGGCCACATGTTCGGAAGCCAGCAGGTTTTCATCGGTGCCGTCGCCATGCAACACCAGCGTATGCCTCAGTTCGCCCGCCAGCCGGTAACTGGCATTCTTGTTGTGCTCGATCAGCTTGACCTGATAATCCCGCTCCAGGGAAAGCGCCAGGCGAAACCCGATATTGCCGCCGCCCACGATCATCACCCGCCTGGCCGGCTTGTCCATGCGCCGCAACTCGCTCAGCACGGTGCGGATATTCCCGGTTGCCGCGATAAAGAATACCTCGTCGCCCGCCTCAACCACCGTATCCCCCTCCGGGATGATCGGGCGATCCTGGCGGAAAATGGCCGCGACACGCGCGTCAACATGCGGCATGTGGCTTTGCATATGGCGCAAGGGATTGCCCACCAGCGGGCCGCCCACGAATGCCTTCACCGCCACCAGCGACACGCGACCGCCCGCGAATTCAAGCACCTGCAGCGCCTCGGGAAACTCGACCAGCTTGCGGATATAGTCGGTGAGTATCTGCTCGGGGCAGATGGAGAAGTCCACGCAGAAATTCGCGGCGCTGAAGATATCGGGGCGCCCCAGATAATCGGCTGCGCGGATGCGCGCGATCTTGGTCGGGGTGTTATACAGGCTGGAGGCCAATTTGCAGGCCACCAGATTGACTTCGTCGCTTTGCGTCACCGCCAGCAAAAGATCCGCATCGGCGATGCCGGCCCGCTCGAGGATGGACGGATGGGAAGCGTTTCCCACCATGGTGCGCAAGTCAAAACGGTCTTGCAACAGGCGCAATTTTTCCGCGTCAAGGTCAACTATGGTGATGTCGTTGGCTTCGCTAACCAGGTTTTCCGCCACCGTTGAGCCGACCTGCCCCGCACCCAGTATTAATATCTTCATTTCCTGGTTTATCCCTGAAAAGGCAATTCGGCCTGCCGCGGATTGCCGTTCATATTTTTACTGCCGCGAGCGTATCCAGTTTTTCCATTCTTCGAACAGGGCCGGATCGAGCGCCGCGACCACCGAGCGCTGCCACACATCGCCCCGGCTGAAATCGTCGCAATCCAGGCAACACGCTTGGCCGCCCGCCTCGTGCAGCACCAGCGAACCGGCGGCATAATCCCATAGCTTCTGGCCGCCGTGCAAATACACGTCATAGCGCCCCGCTGCGGTATAGCACCAATCCAGGGTGCTGGCGCCGAAGTTGCGTTGCGAGCAATACGGCGGATCGGCGGCAAGCTGTGCCGCCAGCTTGCCATCCAGGCGTTTCATGTCCACGCTGGCCAGTGCGCCGGGCAAAGATGTTGCGACAGTGCGGCTCAACAGTTTTTCCCCGTTCAGAAATGCGCCGCGCCCCAATTCCGCCGCAAATGCCTCATCCGACACCGGGTTGTACACCACGCCGAGCGCGCTGCGCCCCTCGCGTATCAATGCGACGGCAACAGCGAAATACCCCAGGCCGCGCACAAAGTTGGAAGTCCCATCTATGGGGTCTATGCACCACACTTCTTGCGTGCCCCCCGCCCAGGACGCCATCTGTTCCGCCTCGCCCATTTCCTCGCCGATCACCGGCACGTTAAGAATGGCCTGCAGCTTGCGCGTGAGAGCTTCCTGCGCGGCGATGTCGGCCTCGGTGCACAGGCTGCCGTCGCTCTTGCGCTGGTGCGCCACCTTCATGTAGCGCGGCATGATTTCTTCCGCCGCCACCAGCTTGACCGCCGCCACCACCGCTTTCAGCATGGCGCTCATGGTTTTGGCGCGCGCCCCGCCCCGTTTTTCCGTTTGCCGTATCACGCTTCGTTTTTCCATTTAATGGAACAGCCCATGCTGGCGATCTGCCCGCGCGGCCCATTGCCGGTCTGCGCCACTTGCACCATGGCATTGAACAGGTCGCGCGGCGCATCCGGCACCGCTTCCTTGCGCGAAGCGTCCAGGCGGCCGCGGTACTGCAATTCTAGGTTGGCGTTGAAGCCGAAGAAATCCGGGGTGCATACCGCGCCGTATTCTTTGGCGGCCTGTTGCGTCTCATCCCATACATACGGAAAAGGAAAATTTAACTCCTGCGCCACACGCTTCATATTTTCGAACGAGTCCTCCGCGTATTCGGCGGGGTCGTTCGACATGATGGCGATGCTGTTGATGCCGCATTCCACGAGTTCGCGGGCGTCGCGGATAATGCGGTCGCGGATGGATTTTACATACGGGCAATGATTGCAGATGAACATCACCAGCAACCCATTCCTGCCGCGCGCGCTTTCCGGCGTATGGCGCTTCCCATCCACGCCCGGCAGGTCGAATTCGCGCGCCTTCCAGCCGAAATCGCAAACAGGGGGTTGCAAACTGACCATGACTCTCTACTCCTGAAACACATTCTTGATGGGGGTGCTATATTATCACGCCAGCCCGCAGCCTCTTCCAATACGAAATGGGTCTGAAGGCGGATCATAATTCAGCGAGGTAAACCCAGCCGCCTTCAGGCGGCTCACCCAATAAGCTTCCGGCTTTGTGAAACAACTAGTGTCGCAAACCGGAAATAACGAAACATGAAATGGCGTCTTTTTCCGCCATGCGTCGTTGCACCCCCTTGCCGTATNNGGTTTGCGACACTAGCCATCTGACCAACCCGGCAAGATACGCCGGGCAAGTCATTGGTTATGCCGGAGGCCATTTAACCCTTAACAACTGACAGGAAAAATCATGCGCGCTTTTATTTCTTTTATTGTGGCTTCAACATTTTTCGCCCTGAGCCCGCTTGCTCTGGCGGAAGCGGGCTCAGACGAATCCACAAAAACCGGGACACCGCCACCCCCGGCACTCTCCCACAGCCACACCGAGGCTGCCGGGCATGCAACCCCGGCAAATGCTGCTGATCCGGCAAAGTTCTACATGGGCGCGGCGCACAACATGAGGGACAAGCGGATACCGCTCGGCCTTTCGCCTGAAATGAAACACCACCAGCTTACCAACATGAGGGCACATATGGCGGCGATACAAAGCATTACCGGCCTGCTCGCCGATAAAAAATTTGAAAAGGCCGCAAAAGTAGCCCATTCGCAGCTAGGGTTGACCGAAGAGATGAAACAGATGTGCGGCATGTTTGAAAATGAGGATTTCAAGCAACTGGGGCTCGCTTTCCATAATAGCGGAAACGAATTGGGGAAAGCGCTGCAAACGAAAAACATGAAAAAGTCACTGCGGGCGTTAAATAAAACGATAGGCTATTGCGTGCAGTGCCATGAGAAATTCCGGCAGTAAGCATAATTCCGGAAAAATATTTTGCCGTAGATATTTTCTCTTCAAGGGATGCCAGCTCTTGCGGAAGCCAGGGAGTATGCTTATACCTGCATGTTCATGATGTCGTTATAGGCGGCAATCACCTTGTTGCGCACTTGCACTGTAGCCTGGAAAGAAATATTTGCCTTTTGCATGTCTATCATCACTTCGCTCAGGCTGACCTTGTCGTCACCCAGAACAAAGGCTTTTTGCATGGCTTCCGCATGGTTTTGCGCCTGCGCGACACTATCCAGCGAAGCTTTCAGCACGCCGGCAAAATCCGTTGCGCCAGTTGCGACATCTGTCGCTTTGGGTGCCGCGCCGCCTTGAGCGACGGCCATTGCAGCGCGCATTTCGGCCAACAGACCGTCTATACCGGAAACATTCATGGTTTACCTCCATCTTGGGAAACTGAACCTTACCATCTGCTTTTGTGGCGCCAACTACTGAAAAGCAACCGAATTCCCCCGCTTTTTGCGATACCACTTCCGGTATGCAGGGTGATAATGCGCAACATGGGTTAATGGATCAATAAACAGGAAATTGCGGCGAACAATATGGCAGAAAACAATTTCAACCCCCCCATGTCGCAAGCGCTGGGAGGCTTCAACGCCAGGCAGATTCTGACATTGATGGCCGCCGTCGCCTCCACCATCGCCATGTTTTCAGGCTTGTGGATGTGGGGGCAAACCCCCGATTACCGCGTGCTATACGGCAATCTTTCCGACCGCGATGGCGGTGCGATCATCGAGTCGCTGCAACAATTGAATGTGCCCTACAAGTTCGCGGAAGGGGGCGGCGCTTTGATGGTGCCCGCCAACCAGGTGCATGAAGTGCGCCTGCGCTTGGCTTCACAGGGCTTGCCCAAGGGCGGCCTGGCAGGGTTTGAATTGATGGAAAACCAGAAGTTCGGCACCAGCCAGTTTCTCGAGCAAGTAAATTACCAGCGCGCTTTGGAGGGCGAACTGGCGCGTTCGATGCAGGCGCTGGCTGCGGTGCAAAGCGCGCGGATACATCTGGCCATACCGAAGCCATCGGTATTCGTGAAAGAGCAGCAGAAGCCCAGCGCATCCGTAGTGCTGGCGCTGTATCCGGGCCGCGCACTTGATTCCGCGCAAATAAGCGGCATTATCCACCTGATTTCGAGCAGTGTGCCGGACATGCCGGCCAAGAATGTAACCGTGGTGGATCAAAGCGGCTTGCTGCTCAGTTCGGCCAGGGAAGGCGGTGCCGAACCGCTGGATGCCAGCCAGCTCAAGTATGTGCGCCAGATCGAACAGGACTATATCAGGCGCATCGAAGCCATCGTTGCGCCGCTGGTTGGCGCAACTAATGTCCGCGCGCAAATCACCGCCGACATTGATTTTGCGCAAACCGAACAAACCGCCGAAATTTATAAGCCCAACCAGGATCCGAAAGACATTTCCGTGCGCAGCCAGCAAAAAACGGAGTCGCTCAATGGCGGCGACCAGAATGCGGGTGGCGTGCCGGGCGCATTATCGAACCAGCCCCCGATCCCCGCCACCGCGCCCATCGTCGCGGCGACCGGCGCCCCGGCGGACACACCGGGGGCGCCGCCCGGCGCCAATATGCACAAGGAATCCACCGTCAACTATGAAGTGGACCGCACCATCCGCTACACCAAGTTGCCGGTGGGCAGCATCAAGCGTCTGTCGGTGGCGGTGGTGGTGAATAACCGCACCGTCACGGACAAGAGCGGGAAAGCCAGCTCAAAGCCGCTTAGCGATGGCGAAAAAACACAGATAATCGCGCTGGTGAAGGAAGCGATGGGTTTCGATGCCAACCGCGGCGACACCCTGAACGTGTTGAACAGCGCCTTTAACGTGGAGAAGGAAGAGCCTGTGGCGGAAATCCCGCTCTGGAAGCAGCCCGATAATATCGCGCTGGCCAAAGAAATATTAAAATACGCACTGATCACGGGTGTGCTGCTGTTTGTGGCGCTTAAAATTATCCGCCCTGCGTTCAATAGTTTCGCGGCCTCGCTGGCGCAAATGAAAAGCGAAAACACTGCCGCACAAAATAGTGATGTTACCCACACGGGTGGCGCACAGCAGGCAATGAGTTCTTATGAGAACAACTTGCAGACGGCCAAACAATTGGCGCAGCAAGACCCCAAGATCGTAGCGAGCGTGGTCAAGCAATGGGTGGGCGGCAATGAGTGATGAAGGCATCAATAAAAGCGCGATCCTGCTCATGACGCTCGGCGAAAGCGAGGCGGCGGAAGTGCTGAAATATCTCGAACCCAGGGAGGTGCAGAAAATCAGTTCCGCGATGGTTGCGCTGAAAAACCTTACGCGCGATGAAATCACCCATGTGTTCGATGAATTTCACCAGATCGCTTCGGAAAAAACCACTATTGGCATGGATTCCGGCGATTACATCCGCAACATGCTGACCAAAGCGCTGGGGGACGACAAAGCCGTCGGCCTGATTGACCGTATCCTGCACAACAGCGATACCAGCGGCATCGAGAGCCTGAAATGGATGGATGCGGGCGCCGTCGCCGAATTGATTGCCACCGAACATCCCCAGATCATTGCCACCATCCTGGTGCATCTTGAGCCGGATCAGGCTGCGGGAGTCATGGGTTTCCTCAGCGAACGCACACGCAGCGATGTGCTGTTGCGCATCGCCACGCTGGACGGTGTGCAGCCCGAAGCGTTGCGCGAGTTGAACGATGTGCTGACCAAGTTGCTGACCGGTAATGCCGTCAGCAAGAAGCGCATCAAGGGCGGCGCGCGCACTGCGGCGGAGATTCTCAATTTTCTGGGCAGCGCGCAGGAGGGGGTGCTTATCGAATCGGTGCGCGGCTATGATGCCGATCTGGCGCAAAAAATTATTGATGAAATGTTCGTGTTTGAAAATATTCTGGATATTGATGATCGCGGCATCCAGATGATCCTGCGCGAAATCCAGTCCGAATCCCTGATCGTCGCGCTCAAGGGGGCGAGCGAAGAATTGCGCGAGAAAATTTTCAAAAACATGTCGCAGCGCGCCAGCGAAATGTTGCGCGAAGACCTCGAAGCGAAAGGCCCGGTCAAGGTCAGCGAAGTGGAGGCGGAACAGAAGGAAATCCTCAAGGTGGTGCGCCGCCTGTCGGACGAGGGGCAGATTGCGTTAGGCGGCAAGGGAGAAGAAGCCTATGTCTGATGCGTTTATCCCCAAGGAGCGCCTCACCGCCTACCAGCGATGGGAATTGCCCGCCTTTGATCTGGATAAGGCGATGGGAGGGCGTTCCGCGACCGCCCTGCCCACTGCCGCCCAGCTTGAACAAACGCACATGCAGGCGCACGAGGAAGGCTATCAGGCCGGTTACGCGGAAGGCAAGCAACAGGCCGACCATATGGCGCAACGCATGGTGGAGATGATGGGCGCACTGGAAAAGGAGTTGCAGCAGGTAGATCAACAAATCGCACAAGACCTGTTGCAACTGGCGCTGGAAATCGCCAAACAGATGCTTCATCAAACGCTCAAGATCAAGCCGGAACTGGTGCTCGATGTGGTGCGCAAAGCTATCGGTGAACTGCCGCATTTCAATCAGGGCGCCCATCTTGTGCTGCATCCTGCCGACGCGGAACTGGTGCGCGCGCGCATGGGTGAGCAGCTCGGCCATGCCGGCTGGAAAATTTTCGAGGATGATCAGGTGGAACGCGGCGGTTGCCGCGTGGAAACGGCGCACAGCCAGATTGACGCTACGCTGGCCACGCGCTGGCAGCGCGTGGCCTCCTCCATCGGGCAGGACAGCTCATGGATGGCATCCTGATTCCACCTATCTCTCCGTCATCGCCGGGCGAACACACCCAGCGCTGGAGATCCTTTTTGCAGGACAGCCAGGAATCGGTCATGCAGGGCAAGCCCCTCCTGGTCAGCGGCCGCTTGACCAAGGTCACCGGGCTGGTCATGGAAGCGGTCGGGTTGAAGATGGCGGTTGGCGGCACCTGCGTCATCGAATTGCCCAACAACCGGGTTGAAGCCGAAGTGGTCGGTTTTTCCGGAGAAAAATTATTTCTTATGCCCGAGAATGATGTGCATGGCCTGATACCCGGTGCGCGAGTAGTGCCGCTGGAGCCGGCGCATGCACCGGTGCTTGGCGGCAAGCGCCGCACGCGGCGGCGTGCCGCAGATCGCACACGCCATCTGCCGGTGGGCGGTATGCTGCTGGGCCGTGTGCTGGATGGCGCCGGGCGCCCGCTGGATCAGCTCGGCCCGTTGCAGGAAGAAGACACAGCACCCTTGCAAAGCCGTCCGGTCAATCCGCTGGATCGCGCCCCGATCAAACATGTGCTGGATGTAGGCGTGCGCGCCATCAATAACCTGCTCACCGTCGGGCGCGGCCAGCGCATGGGGTTGTTTGCCGGCAGCGGCGTGGGTAAAAGCGTGCTGCTCGGCATGATGGCGCGCTACACTGGCGCCGATGTCATCGTGGTCGGATTAATCGGCGAGCGGGGCCGCGAAGTGAAGGAATTCATCACCGATATTCTGGGGAAGGAAGGCATGGTGCGCTCGGTTGTAGTCGCCGCCCCGGCCGACACCAGCCCGCTGATGCGCCTGCAGGGGGCTGCATATGCCACCACCATCGCGGAATATTTCCGCGACCAGGGAAAGCATGTGCTGCTGATCATGGATTCGCTCACCCGTTACGCGATGGCGCAGCGCGAAATCGCGCTGGCGATCGGCGAACCGCCGGCCACCAAGGGTTATCCGCCATCGGTATTCGCCAGGCTGCCGCAACTGGTGGAGCGCGCCGGCAATGGCGTAGAGGGCGGCGGCTCGATCACCGCGTTCTATACCGTGCTGACCGAAGGAGATGATCCGCAGGATCCCATTGCCGACAGTGCGCGCGCCATCCTGGATGGCCATATCGTACTGTCGCGCCGCCTGGCCGAGCAGGGCCATTACCCGGCTATCGAGATCGAGACATCCATCAGCCGCGCAATGAATCACCTGGTTTCCGAACAGCATTTCAGCCTGGTGCATAATTTCAAGCACCTTTACGCGCACTACCAGCGCAACCACGACTTGATCAGCGTGGGGGCCTATGTCAAGGGCAGCGACCCGCTGCTGGACGAAGGAATCGCGCTCTATCCGCACATGGAGCGTTTCCTCAAACAGGGCATGTTCGAGCGCGAAACCTTTGCCTGCGGCACCGCGTCATTCACCAACCTGTTCGGCAAGCTGCATTGAGGCGCATAGACCATGACCAAGACATTTCCCCTGCAACCGATGGTGCATCTGGCGCACCAGAAGAACGATGCCGCCACGCGCAAATTCGGCCAGCTCAACCAGCAGCAACAGGTTGCGCAGACCAGGCTGGACACGTTGCTGCAATACCGCAAGGACTATCAGGCGCGCTTTCAGGATGCGGTGCAGAACGGCATGAATCAATCCGACCTGCGCAACTTCCAGAATTTTATCCGGCGCCTGGACGAAGCCATCGTCCAGCAAAGCAGCGCTAACGAACAGGCGCGCCACTCGGTGCAAGCCGGGCGCAATGAGCTGGAAGATACCCAACGTAAAATGAAATCCTTTGACATGTTGGCGCAGCGCCATATGGAAAATGAAAAAAAACTGGCGGCAAAATACGAACAACAGCAACTGGACGAGCATACCGGGCGCCACGCAGCCTTCAAGGCTGCTGCTTCACAAAGTGAAAAAAGCGAAAATTAACCCACGGAGCTGTCATGCAAAACCTGACCATTGCCACCGCGCCGCCCGACACGCAAGCATCCGCTTCAACAGGCAACAACAGCGCCGAACAGGCAACGGAACCTTTCGGCGATGTGCTTGCGCGCCAATGCTCCGGTGCGGGTGCGCCTGGCGGCGATCAGCCCGCTTCGCCTCTCGTGAATTGGATACCCGGCAATGAAACGGCTGACGAAGCGCAAGCGCCCATAACAGATGCGGTCGGCATGTTGTTGCCTGCCGGTATGCTGGCCGCGCTCTTGCCGGCACCTGTCGCAGCAAATCTCATTGCGCCCAACGAAAAATCCGGTACGCGGGCGCGTTCACCGGATGGGGTCAGCGCATTGCCCGGCGATATGCTGGCTGTTTTGTTGCCTGCACCCGCGCAGGCGGCGGGCGCAGATGCGGCCATGCAGCGGCGGCAAGGCGCGGCTGTTGAGTTTGGCGAAACCGGGCTATCTGCCGGAAACCAGGCCGAGCTACTGTTCCGCGCGCAGGATAATGCAATGCCAGCGGGCGCAGATGCCGGGAGCAGCATTGCCCGGAGCGGTGTTTTTCCAGCCGCTCCGGCGGCATCCGGCAAAGATGTTGCGAATACATCATTGTCCAATAGTGCGGTGCAAATTTTTGCGCAACCCGACACTGCCACCTTGCACGGCCTGGTTCAAACCGGCGCAACGCCCATTGCCGCCAGCCAGAACGGGCCAGCGCAAACAGTGGTTGGCGCCCCTTTGGCGCAAGATGCGCGCGCGCGCGACGTATGGAGCGGCGAGTTCAGCCAGAAAATCACATGGCTGGCTACGCAACACCAGCAAATTGCGGAACTGCACCTTAACCCCCCGCATCTTGGCCCGCTGGATGTGGTGCTCAGCGTCAGCGGCGATCAAACCACCGCGCTGTTCGTTTCACCGCACGCGGCGGTGCGGGATGCGGTGGAACAGGCGTTGCCTAAACTTCGCGAGATGTTGGCCGATAGCGGAATTATGCTGGGTAATGCCACGGTAAGCGACCAAGCTCCCAGGGAACGGCAAAAAGGAGAAGGCTGGACCGGGAAAGGGGGTGATCCCATCCCGGTTGGCGGTATTCAGGTCAGCGCGACAGACAGGCACGGGCGCCGCCATCAAGGAATGGTGGATACGTTTGCCTGATGGCCAGGTGCCAAACCCTGAGCTGAGGGGAATTCCCCGCCTTGTTCCGGTTATCATAGCGTTCAGGTTCATCTGATAATCCAACCCAAGCGATAAGGAACAGCCATGGCAAAAAACGAAAAACCGGCTCCCGCACCCGGCCAGAATAAAGGCTCAAGCCCGGATAAGGATTCGGGCGAGGATGCCGCAAAACAGAAAGGTAAAAACAAAAAGCTTATCATCATCGGCGCGCTTGTATTGGCGGTTGCAGGCGGTGCGGGCTGGTATTTCACCCGGGGCAACGCCGGCCATGCCGATGCCGCCAAGGCCCAGCCGGCGCAGATGGAGGCGCCAAAATTTGTTGTGTTGGAGCCATTCACCGTCAACCTGCAACGCGAGGAAGGAGACCAGTTTCTGCAAGTCGGCATCACGCTGAAAATCGTTGATTCCAAACTGGAAGAAAAAATCAAGCTGGCCATGCCGGAAATTCGCAGCCGCCTGCTGATGTTGCTGTCGGGCAAATATGCTTCGGAACTGACACCGATTGATGGCAAGAAAAAACTGGCACGGGAAATCATTGCGGAAACCGAGGTAGTGCTTGGCCTGCGCACCGCGCCAGCCCACCCCGCCGCCCAAACGCATAAAGGCGATGGCTCAGGCGCCGCCTCAGGCGTGGCAGCCGCACATCCCGATGCCGCTTCCGCCCCGGCGGAAGGCGCGGTTGCGGAAGATACGCCCGCAGCAGCGCCTGATGCCGGGGAAAAGAGCGGCATCGTGGACGTGCTGTTTACATCTTTTATCATCCAGTAACGAGGCCATGAGCAAGGACTTTCTCTCGCAAGACGAAGTTGATTCGTTGCTGAAAGGGGTGACGGGCGAAACCGACGAACCGGATCAGCATGCCGGACAGGAAGGTGGCATACGACCATACAATCTGGCCACGCAGGAACGCATTGTGCGTGGGCGCATGCCGACGATGGAATTGCTGAACGAGCGTTTTGCACGCTTGTTCAGGATCGCTTTATTTAATTTGATGCGGCGCACCGCAGAGGTTTCGGTGGGGCCTGTCCGGGTGCTGAAATTCGGTGATTTCTTCCGTAATCTGCCGGTGCCCGCCAATATCAATCTGGTTCATGCCAAGCCGTTGCGCGGAAATGCACTGTTTATCTTCGACCCCAACCTGGTTTTTCTTGTGGTGGACAACATGTTTGGCAGTGACGGGCGTTTTCACACCCGTGTGGAAGGGCGGGAATTTACCCAGACCGAACATCGCATCATCCGGAAGCTGCTCGGCGCAGTGTTCGAGACTTATGGAAAAGCCTGGCAGGCCGTGCATCCCCTGGAGTTCGAGTTCGTGCGCTCGGAATTGAACCCGCAATTCGCCAATATCGCCACGCCCAACGAAGTGGTGCTGGTCACCACTTTCGAGATCGAGTTCGGCGGCGTAGGCGGGGAATTCCATGTGTTATTGCCCTATGCCATGGTAGAGCCGATCCGTGAACTGCTCTACAGCACCATGCAAGGAGACCATATGGTGGCGGACAAACGCTGGCTGCACATGCTGTCCAAACAGATACAGTCAGCGGATATCGAGTTAAATGCGATACTCGGCGAGGCGAACATCACGTTTGACCAGGTGTTAAAAATGCGTAGTGGCGATGTCATCCAGCTGGACACTCGCGAGAATATCGTGGCGTGGGTAGATAACGTGCCGATAATGGAATGCAAGTATGGGGTGTCCAATGGGCAGTATGCACTGAAGGTGGAAAAAATGCTGTCCACAACAACGAGCGATGTCAATGAGGGAGGCAAGTATGCCTGACGAAAGCACGGAAATCAGCGCGGACGATTGGGGTGCCGCGATGGCGGAACAAGCTGCGGTGGCGCCAGGCGCCGGGACTGCCGCACAGCCGCATGTATTCGAGCAATTCGGCGCCGGTCAGGGCCAGGGCTCCGCGCATAACGACCTCGATATGATCATGGACATACCGGTGCAGCTCACGGTGGAACTCGGGCGCACCAAGATGCCGATCAAGAGCTTGTTGCAATTGGCGCAGGGCTCGGTGGTCGAGCTATCGGGCCTGGCGGGCGAACCGCTGGACGTGATGATTAATGGCTTCCTGATCGCGCAGGGTGAAGTGGTGGTGGTAAACGACAAGCTGGGCATCCGCCTCACCGATGTCATCACCCCATCGGAACGCTTGCGCCGCCTCAACAGCCGTTGAAATGAGATACTTCGAGAAAACCCTGAATAGCTTGAGGGACGCCCGTTTCTGCCTGATGGCCATCTTGTGCGCACCCCTGATCGCGGCGGCGCAGCAAACTGCCAGACCCGCCTATACACCCC
>CXWL01004346.1_pt2 | contig 25874 bp, 26 predicted proteins | sample 590931 | NCBI WGS metagenome assembly CXWL01 (sample SAMEA3498368, study PRJEB10139) | groundwater metagenome | biome: water well; material: biofilm material | place: Germany | collected 2015-04-27
GACGGATCGCGCCATCTTTCTTGCCGCACGCAGGGCCAAGGCGGTTGTGCTGACGAAAGACCGCGACTTGATCGATCTCGTGACTCATCTTGGTCAGCCACCGCAAATTGTATGGGTCACTTGCGGGAACACGTCAAACGCAAAACTGAAAGCGATCCTCACACAGGCGTGGCCTTCAGCTCGAACCCTCATTGAGCGCGGTGAGGCTATCATCGAAATCAGCGACATAACGATCTGATGGCGCTACATGAGAAAACGAGGGCGTCAGCCCCCTTTATTTCTGCCGAACTGTAGGCGTCGCACAGGACAAGCATGCCCAATCTTCGTATTACAGAAATCAAGGCGTTCGTACCGGCTAAAGACTTCGAGATCTCCAAGCAGTTCTATAAAGACCTTGGCTTCACGATGGCTTCGGAGGGAGGGGGTGTTGCCTACTTTCACTTCGAGCATGTCAGCTTCCTGCTGCAAGACTTCTGCGTCGCGTCGCTGGCAGAGAACTTCATGATGCACATCCTCGTAGAAGATGTAGACGCGTGGCGGAACCACGTCCAAGCCAGTGGAGTCGCTTCAAAATACGGTGTTCGCGTAACGGAAATAGAAAGTCAGCCGTGGAGAATGCGAGACTTTTGTCTTTCCGACCCATCCGGTGTCCTCTGGCGAATCGGCCAGAATACGAAATGAAGAATCCAATCGGAAAACAAAGATGTCAGATGCCTTTGTTCCTTCAGAGGCGTGGATATCGCCTATTGGACGGCAGGTAGTTGATCGATATGCTGTATCGTGTCGGTGCGGATCTGGTGTTGTTCGCGCACTTTCTATTTGCTGCGTTTGCAGTATTCGGCGGACTGTTGGTTTTTTATGAGCCCGCATGGGTATGGGTGCACATTCCCGTGGTGCTCTGGTCGTCGGTGGTGAATCTCATGAGCTGGACCTGCCCATTGACGCCGATTGAGAATGCCCTACGCACTCGTGCCGGCCAGCTTGGCTATTCAGGCGGCTTTGTGCAGTACTATATCGGCCCCGTAGTCTACCCGCGTGGCATGCCGCGTCAGTTGGAGCTTGTGGCGGGTGTGTCCATTGTGGCCGGAAATGCACTGGTCTATGCGATCATATTTCGATGACTTTTCCGGTTCGTTTCCGGCACACTTTCCACCTCGCGGGTTCACTAATCGTGAACGGGCATGGACTCATGCGGCTTTCCGGTTTCAGTGGGAAGGACGATGAAAAAGACGCTGCCGGGAATCGCCGTGCTGGTGGTGCTCGGAATCGTCGGCAGTCTCTGGTGGCTCTCCCGCTCGCTCGATTCGCAGGTGGCATCCGCGATCCGCGCTTACGGGTCGGAAATTGCCGGAGTGCCGGTGAGTCTTTCTGATGTGCGTATCGTGGTGGCTGACGGCGCCGCGACGTTGCATGGGTTGGTGGTGGGCAACCCTCCGGGGTTCAAGACCGCGCATGCCCTGTCGTTAGACGAGGTCAGTCTGAAGCTCGACGTCGGATCGCTGACGACAGACGTCATTCGGATCAAGGAGATGTCGATCGTCAAGCCCGATGTCACCTATGAATATACCTTAGGCGGGAGCAACCTCGATGTGCTTCAGCGGAATGCCGAGCGTTATGTCGCCGGACATGGCGACGGCAGGAGCGAACCGGCCCAGGACTCGTCGGGTAAGAAACTCGTGATTGAGCATGTCTACATCAAGAACGGCATCGTCAATGTCAGCGCTGACATGCTCAACGGCAGGGCCGTGGTCGTGCCGTTGCCGGACCTCCAGATGACGGATATCGGCAAGCAATCGAACGGCGCGACGGTCGGCGAGGCGATGAAGAATATTTTGGGCGCTTTGACTCAGAGCGTTACGGCTTCTGTCGGCTCGCTCAACCCGGGTCACGTGGCTGACAGCTTCAAGAAAGGCGCGGAGGCTGCGACCGAGGCCATCAGGGGATTGTTCAAGTAGGCGCGCTGTACATGCCCATTCCAGACTTCATCAAATTCCTTCGCTCGAAAATCGGGACCGAGTTGCTGCAGGTTTCCACTGTCGCGGTTCTCGCCTCCGACGACAAGGGGCGTCTCTTGTTGATTCAGGACAAGGGCTCCGGTCTGTGGGGCGCGCCGGGGGGCATCGTCGAGCCCCTTGAGTTGCTCGCTGACGCGGCGGTGCGGGAGACCTGGGAGGAAGCCGGAGTGTTTGTCGAGTTGACCCATGTTCTTGGCGTCTTTGCCGGAGAACATTTTTCCGGCACCTACGACAACGGCGACCGGATGGCCTGTGTGTCGACCGTGTTTGCTGCTCGCCCGATCAGCGGCACGTCTTGCCCGGATCATGTTGAGACGGCCGATGCGCGGTTCTTTCTTCCCGGTGAAATCGCAGCGTTATCCTGTCAGCCGCATTTCTACGTGATTCGTCAGGCTCTGAGCCACGGCCAATCCCAGGCCTACTTCAAGTCCGCCACCTGGCAGCCCAGCGGCAGCTAGTCTCTCGATGTGTCTGCCAACAGCGTGCTGGTATTGGATCGTGATGACAAAAGGCACACGGTACGATATCATGCATTGTGAAATCGTATCGCTGGAATGAAGAGAAGAACGAGCAGCTCAAGAAGGCGCGCGGGATTTCATTTGAAGAAGTCATTCTAGCCATTGAGTCAGGGGGAGTGCTTGATATCCTGGCTCATCCCAATCCCGGGAGGTATCGCAATCAGCAGGTGTTGGTCGTGGCGGTCATGGAGTATGTCTATCTTGTCCCGCATGTAGAAGAGAGGGACCACCTGTTTCTCAAGACGATTATCCCCAGTCGAAAGGCGACTCGGGACTATCGAAGGAGAGGTCAGATATGAAGAAATTGACCCGGGAAGAACAGACGATTCTTTCCGCTTTTGAGCGCGGCGAGCTCAAGTCAGTCGTGACATCGGAGGCATCGTTGCGCCGGTATCAAGAATATGCGCGGGCGACGCTGACGAAGAATCGAAGAGTGAACATTCGAATGTCCACGGTTGATTTGGCTGATATTCAAGCCCGCGCGGCCGAAGAAGGAGTGCCGTACCAGACCCTGATGGCCAGTGTCCTGCACAAGTTTGCGACGGGACGGCTGCGCGAACAACGATCAAGTGTGACGTTGCGTTCAAAGCGGACTGTGCGGAAGCGCACGGCTGCATAGTAGTTAGTGAATCGTCCTGATACGTCCCTATTCTCCCATGCCTATTCCAGACTTCATTAAATCCCTCCGTTCCAAGATCGGCACGGAGCTGCTGCAGGTTCCGACCGCGATGGTCTTTGCGTACGACGACAGCGGGCGGCTCTTGCTGATTCAGGATAAGGACTCCGGTCGCTGGAGCGCGCCGAGCGGTATCATTGACCCGCATGAGTTGCCGTCTGACGCGGCGGTGCGGGAGGCGTGGGAGGAAGCCGGAGTCTTTGTCGAGTTGACCCACCTCCTCGGTGTCTTTGCGGGTGAGCACTTTTCCAAGACTTACGACAACGGCGATCAGCTCGCTGCCGTCACGACCGTGTTCGCCGCGCGTGTCGTTCGCGGGACGCCTCGTCCGGACCACGAAGAGACCTCCGATGCGCGCTTCTTTCTTCCAGGAGAAATCGATGCCCTACCCTGCTCCACGCACTTTCTCGTCATCCGAAAGGCAGTTAATCAGAACCAACGCCAAGCCTACTTCAAACCTGCCACCTGGAAACCTTTAGACGTCTGAGCATTCATCTGGATTAGGAAAGTGCTCTAGGCCGCTGTTCCCACGAGGCTTTCGAGGGGAATGCGGAGTTCGCGGTGCAGACGGCGGATCATTTCAAGGGACAAGCCCCGCTTCTTGGCAAGTATTTCAGATACTCGTCCTCGCCCGCCTAGTATCGTTTCCAAGTCCTTCCTCGTCATGCCGAGTTGATCCATTCTGAATGTAATGGCTTCGATGGGATCAGGGGGATAGACGGCATGGTGCTTCGCCTCGTAGGCTTCCACGAGGGTTGTGAGGACATCCAATTCGTCCCCGGATTTAGTGCCAGGCTTTGCATCCATGAGTTGCTCAATGCGAAGCAAGGTGTGCTCATAGTCTTTCGTCGTTTTGATCGGAGCAATCGTCATAATACCTCGGTGCGGTTAGATGGTCGTGACATCGATGGCATCGTAGTGTGCATGTGTGCCTACGAAGCGAATGTAAACAATTCGATATGGGTAATTGATCTTCACGATTAAACGGTATTGATTGCCCGCAATGTTAAATGCCACCCGGTTTCCTTGCAGCATACTAGCCGACCGGAAATGAGATTTTACGGCCGAGGGCGTAGCCCAGTCGGCGTGAGCCACTTCCTGATGCCAGGCTTCTAAAGGGCCTTTGGCCTTTGGATATCGTTTCCAGAAGGCCCGCAGAGTTCGTTTGGCAATAATGCGCACAACCGTAATCTAGCACGATCCCAATATGGGAGCAATGCCTTCTCGCGAGAAGTTCGGTGTGAATAATGGCGGCATTCTGGTCGCCTTGCTGTTGGGGCGACTCGTGATTCGGTGGGTGTAATGGCTGAGGGGGGCGGTTGTAGAGTTCTGACGGGTCTCTTCTTGCTCTTTATTCGCCCTATACAATCTGCCGCAGGCCTGGCATTCGCTGCATGAGGGCGACAAGGCTGAATGTGATGGCGCAGGTCGCTAGGAAGGTGATTGGTACGTAGTAGGGAGGACGGATCAGGATCGGCACCGCGAGGGCTTTGATGCGCGGAGAGATTCGGCCCGGCGTTGACGCTATGTGTTTAGGAGAGCGAATGTATTTGGCTTTCTGCTTCGTGAAAGAGCCGTCCTCTGTTAGAGTTTTCGATATGGTTTCATGGAAATGCACGCAGGGCTTCTGCGTCACGAACATGAGTCTCTTCCCGGATCACGCAGACCATCGGAGGGTGTGAGTATGTCGAAGATGTTTGCGACGAGTGTTGTTCTGGCGCTGTTCTTATTCCCCGGCTCCCTGTTTGCAGGAGACTTGGTTCAATGGACCGACGAGAAGGGGATGATTCACTTCTCCGACTCCTTGGATAACGTGCCCCAGAAGTTCCGCCACCACGCGAAGCAGAACAAATTTAAGGATGAGAATCCTCAACGATCTTCGATGAACTCTGAAGGGGGACTCTCGAGTGCGGATACACGCATTCTTGGGAGCATGCTTGAAGCGAGGGATCAGCCGCCGAAGTTGAATAGTTTTGAGGTGCCGTTCGAAGCGTATGAGGGCACCGCGCAACGGGTGATCGTCTCGGTCAAGTTTAACGATTCTGTGACGGCCCCGATGGCAATCGACACTGGTGCGCCTGGCGTATTGATTTCACCAAAGCTTGCCAAACAGCTCGGCATGTATGGGAGTGATGAAGGAAAGGTCCTGATTCAGGCCGGCGGCATCGGGGGATCAAGGCCTGCGCTCCTGACCTTTCTGGACAAAATTCAGGTAGGGGAAGCCAAGGATAGTTTCATTCCTGCCACTGTGACTCAGTCGATATCGGGTTCGTTTGAGGGGCTTCTGGGCATGCATTTCATGTCCAAGTATTCATTCAAGGTCGATTCGGTGAGGCAGGTTGTGATCTTTGAAGAGGTTGCACCCAATCCAAACTGGCCCGGCGGGCGCTCTGAGCGCTGGTGGCGGGATCGCTTTAAAGAATTGAACAACGTGAGGGCGGCGTGGAAGCGCTTAGTACCTCAGGAACAACTCTGGCAGGCTCAATACGGGCCGTCACGGTTTGCCAGTCGCCAAGTGATAGAGGTGGATAAATTGCTCGAAAAACTCGATCGGTATGCCAGCCAGAACTCGGTCCCTCAAAATTGGCGGTAGTGAGCATGAATAAGTTTCGGATAGGTACTCTCATTGTGACGGGGTTGTTGCTTTCGCCATCCCTCTCTTTGCCGGAGACCTGGTGCCATGGACCGGGGAGAAGGGGATGATTCACTTTCTCTGATTCTTTGGACAATGTGCCTGAGAAGTTTCTGAGTCAGATGGAGCAGGATAAATCCAAAGAAGAGAAGAGGCCGAAACGGACGCATGCCGATGATCATGTTGTGTCGCAGGCCTGGCGATAGCAGGCAGTTTTTCAAACCTATCAGCGCTTTGCATCCTCTCGTTTCTTCATCTCCTGAGTGATCTCTACTCTCGTTCGATCGATTCGCTCCTCTCTCTACCCCCCTATACAATCCGCCGCAGGCCGGGCACCTGCTGCATGAGGGCAACGAGGCTGAAGGTGATGGCACAGGTGAGGAGGAGGGTGGCGGGTATGTAGTAGGGAGGACGGAGCAGGATCGGCATCGCCAGAAAATAGCCATAACGCAGCAGCTCGACCACGATAGGATGAGCCAGGTAGATACCGAGCGTCAGTGGCGCGAGCGGTTGTGCAAGGGCTTCGATGCGCGGAGAGATTCGGCCGTGCAGAATGAAGGTGAATACGGTGATCGCCAGTACGATGCCGGTGGGGCTGAAATCCTCAAATGGATAGAAGCTCCACCGGTTGTTTAGTCCCAGGGCGGAGACTAGGTACACGGAGGTTGCGGTCATGACGGCAATGGTCCCTCCGATGATCGGGACATAACGGCGCGGCTGCTTCTCTATCACGCGCATGCAGTACCATCCGGCCAAGTAATAGGCGAGATAAGGGACGAACATGGTAAAGGCGCTGGACGTATGGACGTCAAAGAGGTTGGCAGCCACGGCCAGAAAGCCGATGATGAGGATGGCTTCTCGGAGTTGTGCGGAGCTGAGGCGGTTGACGATCGTGGCGAGCAAGGGGGTTTACGAGGTAGAGCCCTGCGATGAGAAACAGAAAATACAGGTGGATGTAGGGCCGCCCTGCGAGCAGGTCATGCACGATGAGCGCCGGTGTGAGCGGCTCTTTCCAGAACAAGTAGCGCCAGGCCAGATAGATGGCCGGCCACACAATCAGCGCGGGCAGGAGCCGGTGTAGTCGCTTTGTCCGGAACTCATTCGGGCGGACATGTTTTTCGGGGTTGAGCAAGAGTGCGCCGCTCAACATGATGAACCCCACCACGCACCAGCGTGTGGCGGCGTCTGCCATCACGGAGACGTACCAGCCTGCGGACCAGATAAACTCCCGATCCAGCGCGATTGTGGCGGAGAGATGGAGCAGGATAACGGCCAGGCAGGCGCTGACGCGGAGGACATCGAATCGGGCCGAGTGTGCTTCCGGTGCGGTCGCCATGGTCTCTTTTCGCAGGTCAGTCTTTCGCCGGGGGGGTAGCCAAGGTGATGCCCGGCAGCGATGCGGTCAGGAGCGTCGAGGAGGGCCGTCTAGTGTTTTGTCTCCTTGAATCGGGCTTGGCTCGTCTCCCTCACGCACTGGTTTTTCAGGAATCCGTCTCCGGTACCCCGTTGGCTGGTTTCGATCTGCACGGGGTTGAGCGGAGCCGTAGATTGTCCGGTGGCGAGGGCGGGAGAGATGGCTTCGAGCGCAACCACCAGGCTCCAGAGGATCTGGCGGGAGGCAATTCGGGCTCGCATCGGCAGGGCCAGTTCTTTGCTCCATTCGATCACGGGGGGCAGTGGAGCCAGGATTTTAGTCATGGCCCACGAGCCTGTGCGTCGGGCGTGACCGGCCAGGTCGCTGACGGTTTCAGTGAGGCTCAGGCTGAGATCTTCCTGCATTTCGGCGAAGCCGATAAACTGCCTGATGCCATAGAACAAGAGGCCGGCATTTACGAGCGGGAAGGTGCCCGTGATCCATCGTTGTTGGGAGAAATAGTAGAGACCCAGGGCCAGGCTGGCGAGTGCCATTCCCAGCTGCAGGGCCAGATCGAGCCCTGCGGTCCTCGTTCGTCCGGAGATTTTCGGCGTTCGGCGGAATGGAATCTTGGTGCCGGCGACGGCCTGTCGCATAGAGGTGGCTGCGCCGGTCAGATGAACGGGGATCAACAGCAGATTGAGCGCATAGGCGCGCAACAGATCTCTGAACGGCCGATAGCCGATATTCGCCAGGTCTCTGGTGTAGAGCGCGAAGTAGGGAAGTGCGCCGATGAGCATCCAGGGCGTCATCAACTCTGAGGAAAACGGGATTGCCAGCAGGAGCAGGACGCTCAAAGGTGTGCAGGCGAGCGAGGTTAAGTAGTGGATCTGTACGAGGGCTTGCGGCAGGGTGCGCGACTGTTTCGGGGTGTGGCGCAGGAAGGACAGCAGTTTGGGGAGGATGATCAATCCTCCGTTGGCCCACCGGGCTCGCTGAATGACCAACGATCCGAAATCCGGCGGAGTGGCGCTGTAGGCCAGCCGCTCAGGGTGGTTATGCAGAGACCAGCCTTTGGCCAGGAGATCAACGGTCGACTCCGTATCTTCAATGACCGTCCGGTCCTGGATATACCTCCGAACGATGTGGCCGCGTTCGACGGATTCGTGGCAGATCTCCTCCAGTGCCGACTTTCTCAACAGCGCATTGGCCCCGACCCAGAAAGTCGCGCCGAAGTAGGTGAAGCCTTGATGCACGAGATATTGGATATCGGTGGTGGCCCCGGCGGTTCGCTCCAGCGCGCCCGGCGCGTTGGGGAAGGCGCTATAGGGAGTTTGGGCGACCGCCACCCGGGCGTAGTCAGGCTGTTCCATCAGGCGGACCAAGGTGCTGGCGTAGTGGGGCTTCAGGAGGCTGTCCGCATCGAGCGTAATGACATAGGGTGTTTCGGGGATCAGGCGGCTGCCGGCCCGTGAGGCGGTTTCCTCCAGCGCGAGCCCTCCCTGGCGTACCACCGGACGGACGCGCCGGCCCATCAGGCCCAGGTAGCTGTTCAAATTCATGGCCTTATTCGGTTCGTGGGATAGATTGGAGTATTGCTTCCGCTCAAAGACATCGAATTCGACCTGGAAGCGGGCGGCTAATTCTGTATAAGCGGCGTCGATTTCGTCCAGCAGTTGCTCGTTGAGGATTAGTTCCGGCTCCCTGCGCCGCGCGAACCACCGGGCGCTCTGTTCCCGGCAGGCGTCTGCGGGTTGATGGAGCACCTGTTCTACAAACCAGACATCGGTGTGGGTATCGGTCGGGGAGTGCTTTGCCTGGGTTTCAAACCACTGGCTGGCCAGCCTGAAGGAATCTGAGAGCCGGACACACTCGTCGGCTACTGTGGCGGTGTGGCTTGCTCGTCTGGCCAGGAATGCAGCCCGGCTCCCGGTGATGTGGGAGCCCGGCTCGTTCAGTAATGCCTGCAATTCAAAAGGCAGGTTCCGTGCCGCCCATAATGCAGCCCGGTCGGACCGGGTTTTAGGGGCAGGTGGATCATCCAGAAGCAGCACGACCCGCTTATTCGGGTAGTTCTGAAGGGCGGCAGATAAGAGTGTTTGGCGGATGACGGGGATTTCTTCTTTGTACGATGGCACCAGGACGGTAAGGAATGGAGCTGACAGAGGGTCGAACGACTTGGTCGATGGTGCGGTTGCCCCCTGGAACGAGGCCACCCGTTTCAACTGCCCGATTCTCGCCAACTGGTAGCACAGGTTGCCGTAGGCCAAATATCCGGCCAGCGTACCGAAGAGCAGGGCTTCCAGCAGATCCGTGATGCGGGTTTCAATAAATGCCGCTTTTGCGATCGCCCCGGTCGACCAGATCAATAAGGCGGCAGCTGTGGCGGTGATAGCGAGTGAAGCCTGAGTGAAGCGAAGTTCTTTGATGTAGGAAGAGTGCGTCATAGGAAAATCCAAAGGATAAAAATGGTCCTAAGTTGGCGCGTGGACATGTGCAATCCAGGTGCCGTGACACGCCTGTTGCCGGTATGTGAAAAAAGCTTGAAAATCGTTGCATCGCAGGGTTCTGGAGCCGCCGTTTCTGTATAAGTGTAGGGGCCAGGCCGCTACACTGCCTCACGGGCTGTGGCGGTTATGCAGAGGGGAAGAATCTGCTTCCAGGATGGCGAGTTCTTAACCTCAGTCAGTCCGTTGTATTTTGACGTTCCTCTGGGAGGAGGCGGTGTAGGGCTCAATGGGAGTCACGGCGAGAGATTTTGTCAAAATGATCCCGTACGAGGGTTTCAACCGATCCGAAGTGCCGGTCCGGCAGGTTCTTGAGGCGCCGTTTGCAGTCGGCCAGGGCCTCGTCAGCGGTCTTGAAGGGAGCGATGACCGATAGGAGGTGGTTGTGGTAGTCCAGCAGTTTGAGTTCGACGGTTCTCAGGCAGGTCGGATCGCCGGCGATGGCCAGGGCGGCCTTGGCCTGGTTGCCGTGGGATTCGACGAGGGCCTGAAAGCAGAGGCCCTTTAAGCGCTGGGTGACGGTGCTGCGGTCCCAGCCGAGGGTTTTTGCCGTGGTCTGCATGTCAAATCCCTGCTGCCGTAGGCAGCTCAGCACGGCGGCATCCCCGGCCGGTTCAGGCCGTACGGTTGCCTGGTTCGATCCCTTGGGAGTCTGTGTCCCTGCGGATCCTTCCAGGGAGAAGGTCCCCTTTGTCAGCACCGGCTCATCGCTTAAGGCGACGGCGCGCTCCAGTGCATGGCGGAATTCCCGGACATTGCCCGGCCAGTCATATTCGGTCAACAGGCGCAGGGCCTCGTTGGAGAGTTTCGGGGTCGGCCGGCCCATCTGCGTGGCGATCTCGGCGAGGCAGACGTCGGCGAGAAGCGGGATATCAGCCGTCCGTTCGCGGAGGGGCGGCAGACTGAATACCAATCCCTTCAGTCGGAAATAGAGGTCTTCACGGAACCATCCTTCGGAGACCCCGCGCTGCAGGTCGCGATTGGTCGCAGCCACAATACGCACATCAACGGTGGTGGGCATGGTTGCTCCCACGCGATAGAAGGACTTTTCTTGCAGCACGCGGAGCAGTTTGCTCTGGTGATCCAGCCGTAGATCCCCGATTTCGTCCAGAAAGATCGTGCCATGGTTGGCCAGTTCGAAGTAGCCGCGCCGGTCCACGGTGGCCCCGGTGAAGCTGCCTTTCGTATGGCCGAAGAGTTCGCTTTCAAACAGCTCCGGCGAGATGGCGGCCATGTTCACGGCGATGAAGGTCTTGCTCGATCTGGGACTGAGCCGATGGACTGCGCGGGCAAAGAGCTCTTTGCCGGTGCCCGGTTCTCCAAGGAGGAGGACGGTCAGCGGCGATCCGGCGCCTTTCTTCACGTCTTTGAACAGGCGCAGGAGCGATACATCCCTGGCGACGATTCCGAGCTGACGACATTCGATGGACAGCTGGTTGAGCGCGGCATCGCCGATGGCGCCGGATGCGGAGCCGGCGGCGCGCAGATCGTGGAGCTGCCGCTCCAGTTGTTCGAGCTGTTCACGGGCGGTCTGTTCCTGCATCTGAACGTCGGCCAGTTCGGCCCGCAGGGATTCGGTCGTGCGGGCGAGATCCTGCCGCTGGCCGGCTGATTGCGCGGCGGCTGCCTTGGCTGCGTCCAAATCTTCCTGTAAGGCTTCGGCGCGGTTTTCCCGCAGCACGAGGGCTTCCCGCACGGCAGCGGTGTCCTGTTGGATGCGGAGCATGTCTCGCTCCAGCAGCACCAGGCGTTGGCCTGCCGTGAGGTGCGTCCAGGCGGTGGTGCCGAGCAGGACGATGAGCGCGGCGGTGAGCGGGAGCGCCACCGGCAGTACGAGATGCAGTCCGCCAAGGATGGCGGCGGTCATGGCGGCATAGAGGGCGATGGCCCCGGCGGCGAATACCAGACTGATGGATCCGTGAAATCGCAACAGGCACCAGGCGATGAGCGTGGCAACGACCATGGTGATGCCGGTGCGTCCGAATGGCCCGATCTGGCAGAGGTGGTTTTCAGTGAGCAGACCGTTGAGGAACTGGAGCTGTGCGGTCATCCCATCGACGGATTGCCCGGTCGGTAGCAGCCAGAGGTTCTGTGAGGGGACCTGGGACAGAATCACGACCACTTTGTCCTTCAACCATCCATCGAGGGAGGTACTGTCTTGCTGTTGGATCGCTTTCCATACAGTGGATAGTGAAATGGCCGGCAAGTCCACCAGTGTTCCATTGCCGACCACGTTCACGAGGTGCGTTTCGCCGCTCCCCCGGGGAAGAGGTTGGCCTTTTGCGAGGGAGAACAACGCCAGCCCGAATGAAGGGAGAGTCTGAGATCCGTGTTCTACGAAGAGGGGGAGGGAGCGGGCCACGTGATCGCTATGGGGGGACAGGGCCAGATGTCCTTGAATGATGGTATCCGAGGCCAGCCGGGCCTCCTCGTCGAAGACGGTGACGATATGGCCGACAGTTTTGGTTGCTTCCAGGAACAGCGCGTCACTGGCGGCCCCACCCAGATGGGCGGGACTGGCGTGGTTGAGACGATGGTCGATACCGATGGCGGCGGCGCCGGTTTCATGTGCCGTGGTGATGAGCTGAGCGAGGACGGCCCGGTCCCATGGTCCGGTCCCGAATTGTGCTTCGCTCACGGGATCGCGCGCGACGATTGTCAGCGTGGAGCTGACGGCGATCGGTGCGCGGTGGCGGAGCCACGTGTCGTAGACCGTCCAATCGAGGGCGGTGACGGTCGCGGGCGCAATAAGCCAGAGCAGCCGGGCCAGGAGGGTTGCCAGCACGCCGATCGCGAGCGCTTGGAGGGGCAGTGACGTGATGAAGTGCCGCCAGAGTGTGTGCCGGTCGAACATGTGAATTATCGGAGGCTCAGTTCATCCATCAGGGCGTTCGCCTCTTGCTTCGGGAGGCCTTTGAGCGCGGCTTTGGCCTTGGCTCGATCCGGTTCCACTCCGAGGCCCTGGCCATAGATGCGCGCGAGTGCTTTCTTGGCCGGGACGAAACCCTCGGCGGCGGTCGTTTCAATGCAGACGAGCATCTTCTTGTCGAAGGGCGCCAGGTGCTGATCCCCCCCTGTTTCGTACAGCCTGGCAAGCTCGTTCAGCGCCACGCCGCTCAAGGCATAGCTTTCCTGAATGAGCGCAGTCACCGCATCGTCGGGCCGATTGTTTTTGAGTAAGGTCGCTCCCAATGTCTCCTGTTCGTCAGGGCGATTATAGTCAGGAAATTCTTCCCAGAGCAGGGTGCGGTAGGTGCGAAACCCTTCGAGTGCGTCGTTGCGTCGCCGGTCAGTCTGATCGGCTAAGAGCACCTGGTCGCCGGTTTGCTTGGCCGAAAGCGCCTGCCGCCGGAGTTTCGCGAGGGCGTCAGCCGCCGGCTGGTGGCCGAGTTCAACGGCCTTGGTCCACCAGAAGATAGCCCGTCCAAGATCTTTTACGACGCCCTGACCGCTCTTATATGCATTGCCTGAAAAAAACTGTGCTTGCGGGACTCCACCGATGGCGGCTTCTTCCATGAATTGCGCCGCTTCCTGATCGCGATTGGTCAGTTTCAGTAATAATGCAAGACGGTAGCGGGCGTCGGGGAAGTTCGGTTGCAGCTCAATAGCCCGCCGATACGAGTGAATCGCCGCTTTGACATTGCCCAGCCCGTACTGGACCCCTCCGAGGGCGTAATGCGCATGGGTCAATTCGGGATCGATGAGAATGGCCTCCATCAACGCGGTGGCGGCCGCGCGCCCGTCCTGTTTCGCCATGAGTACGATGCCGAGTTGCAGCAGCGCCTGAGCGTTGTTCGGCTGCAACTTGAGCGCCACGCGGCACTCATCGAGCGCGGCGTCGTGATCGCCGACACGGTAGAGTCCTTGCGCCAACTTGAGTCGATCCTCTGCGCTGGCGGGAAATGTCCTGACCCGTCCGCGCAACTCACTCAGCATGAAGACGGCATTGTTGCGCTCTTGCTCCGTCCATTCAGACAGATGATGCTCGTCCTGTGGCGGAGGCTGGGGGACTGGATCGGGATCCACCTTGAGAGCGGGGTCGGGTGATTCGATGACCGGCGGCGCGGCTGTCTGTTCGTCAGGTGTTTGGGCGAACGACGTACCGTGCAGTTCGAAGAGCAGCGGAACAACGAGGATGGTCACGAGTACTACGCGACGACGCATCGAAATCTGTGACCCTCCTGAAACGGGTGCGAGTGGAGACTATTATAGCATCCGATCGGGCAGGGTAGACTGTTTAGGAATGGCAAAATGCAGCGAGGAAACGGTCTAGCGCAATTTGGCCATCGCCTCTTTGATCTGTTCAATACCGGCCTGGCGCTCTTGGGCTGGTAGTTGGACCGGCTCATGCTGCACCCGCCAGACCGGTTCCAAAGGGGCCGGGTCGGTTGCGAGGCGGGGGATGAGATGCCAGTGGATATGGGGGAGTTGGTTGCCCAGGAGCTCGTAGTTGATCTTTCGGGCATCGAAAACCTGTGCCAGTGTCTTGGCCACAAGGGTGACTTCTTCCATCAACTGCATTCGCTCCGTGGGGGCCAGTTGGAAGAGTTCGGTGGCGTGGCGTCGGAAGACGACGACGGTCCAGCCCTTGAAAAATTGATCCTCATGCAAGTAGGCCTGCGACAGTCCGAGGTCGGCGATGAAATGGTCGGCGCGTGGCCAGGTCCCTTGGCAAGCTTTGCATGTTGGATCGGTCATGGCTGGTTGGCCTTCCGCCATTCTTCTTCCGTAATGATGCCCTTCTTGAGCAGCAACTGGAGCAGCCGCTCGGTCTGCTTGTCCGTCTGACGTTGAGGGGCAGCGGGCTGTGTCTGGGCGGTCGGCTGTTTCGGCTCCGGCGGTGGCCGTTTGTTGCCATAGACCTTGAAGGCCGGCGTGAAGACGGAGACGTAGTCTCGATTGCGAATCCGGACGGAGGCCGCGCGGCTATTGGTTTGAGGGACTAAATCCGCAGTGCTGCCGGCCGGAATACGGAAGAAGGGTTTTCTCTCGTCGGTTTCTCCATCCTGTCCGAGGACGTCGAACCGGTTGAGGAAGGATTCATTTGTCAGCGCTTCATGGTCTTCTCCAGCCAGGTTCGTAATTTTATCGAGGACGATGAGCAGGGAGTCGGCGATCAGCGGGTCGGCGGTCATATTGCGGACACTGACGTCGTAGCGATATTCGCTCGTAAAATTATCGCGCCCGGTGAGCGTGACAATGACCGTGACCTTCCCCGTCAGATCTGTGAGCTGGTCGATGGGGGATGCCGGCGAGTCTGTACTGAAACCGATTGTCCCGATGCACAGCGCCGCGCCGACAAGCCATGTGAACAGCGATCCTCTGCATTGCATCGTGCGCCTCAGGACTCAGGAGAATTGACTACGGTAGGACGCCGCGGAGCATAACAAGAATTCATGAATTGATCGAGCCCCCAAGTCCGCCGGTTACTCGGTTCGTTGCCTTGACACCTCGTTTCGCCTGACGCTATTCTCGTCGCAGTCGATGGCAGTCTCCTTCCGATCATATTACGCATGACATCTACGGATTCTCGCGCCCCGTTGTTGATTCCCAAAGCGCTCGTGGCTCAGCTGCTGCGCCTCTACGACTATCCGCATCCGACGATTCCCCGTCGCATCATCCGCGGGTACGACCGGCCGCATGCTGTTCGCACCGCGCGCATGTGCGCGGCAGTGGCCGCAGCATTGGGTCATGACCCTGCGCGGGTGCGCCAGTATCAGATTGCTTGTGTTCTGCATGATTTGGGCCGGGCGGGGCTCGATCGTGTGCTCTTTGGAAAAATCTGGTCCTGGGCGAAAGCGCACGGGATTCCGACCAGGCCGCGCGAATGGCGGGCCCTACATCCGAAGACCTCATATGGACGCGAGACCGAAGCGTTCCTGCGTCGATACAGGAGTGATCTCGATGCGGCCGGTATCCCTATGACGGACTGGGCCAAGGAACAGGTTGAGATGCGGCTGGGGTATTCCAGGCGGCTGTCCCGGCGGCTGCGAACGGTGCGCGGCGAAATCAGGAAGATGGGCGTGCGATGGGAATCCTGGATGCAGCAGGTGATGCTCTACTACTATTACCCGGAGAAATTGACGGATGCCCCGGCCTGGGTGAAGCAGTTGGCGGAAATTCTGGTCGCCTGTGAACAGTTCGAAGCCTACAGCAATCAACGCCGCGGTCGGGATTATTATGTGCGGAAGAAGGAAACGCTCGCCGATGCGTTTGCCTATCTGGAGAAATTGCAGCAGGAAGGCATTTTGAGTCGGGCGGTGATGGCGGCCTTGCGAAAGTTGGCCGCCGCCGGCGAGTTCGACCGGGTGTTGGAAGAAGCGCGCGGCTGCCGGCTCTCCCCGGCCGAACGGCGATTCCTCCGGCAGATGGAGTGTTAATATGGCCGTGAAGACTGTGACCTCTCGCGTGAATATGCGAGGCGACACGCACATCGAGAATCTGACGAAACCGGTTCAGGCCGCCGTTGCCGATTCCAGTCTAAGAGCCGGTATTGTCACGGTCTTTGTGAAGCACACGACCGCGTCGATCATGATCATTGAGGATGAGCCGGGGATCCGTGCCGATACAAAAGCATTTTGGGATCGGGCGGTGCCGGCCGATCCGGCGTGGCAGCACAACACGCGAAATGCCGGTGAAGACAACGGGCATAGCCATCTCCGCGGGCAGCTGCAAGGGCCGTCCGTCACGATTCCGTTTTCCGACGGGGCGCTGCTGCTCGGTACGTGGCAGCAAATCGTCGTGGTCGATTTCGACACCAGATCCCGCACGCGCGAGCTGATCTTCCAAATCATCGGTGAGTGACGATGACCATGCGGCGCATCATGCGAAGCCTTGCTGGTGTGACGGCGGGAACCGGTGTCCTCGCCTTGAGCCTGTGGGCCATCGCGGCTGACTGGGGCAAACCGCTCGGCGGGACCTACGATGGCGCGGATGGCAAGCCCCGACCGGTGGCCCCTGCACCGGCCGAATTAAGTCCGGACGAACGCGCGACCATGGCGGTGTTCGAGCGGGCCACCAAATCGGTCGTCTTCATCGCCAATACCGCTATTCAACGTGACATCTGGTCCTTCGATACGATGGAGGTCCCGCAGGGATCCGGCTCCGGATTTGTCTGGAGCAAGCAGGGTTATATCGTCACGAATTTCCACGTCATCTATGGGGCCGATACCATTAAGGTCACGCTGACCGACCGGAGTGAACACCAGGCCAAGATCGTCGGGGCCGATCCGGATCATGATCTGGCGGTGTTGCAGATCAAGGCTTCTGAGAATCTCCTGGAGCCGCTGGCGGTCGGGGCGTCGCATGATTTGCGGGTCGGGCAGAAAGTCCTGGCCATCGGCAATCCGTTCGGGCTGGACCATACCTTGACCACGGGGGTGGTGAGTGCCTTAGGACGCACCATCAAGTCGATGTCGAACCGGACGATTGAGGGTGTGGTGCAAACCGACGCGGCGATCAATCCCGGCAATTCCGGCGGCCCGCTGCTCGACAGCAGCGGGCGGCTGATCGGCGTCAACACGCAAATCGTCAGCCCCAGCGGCGCCTATGCCGGCATCGGCTTCGCGGTGCCGGTGGATACGGTCAATCGTATCGTGCCGGAGCTGATCAAACACGGCAAGCTCATCAGGCCCGGATTGGGCGTGTCGCTGGTGCCCGATTCCATCGCCAAGCGGTGGGGCATCAAAGGGCTGGTGATTGGAAAAGTGTCACGCGGCGGGAGCGCCGATCGCGCCGGGCTGCGGGGGGCACGCGAAACGCAAGCCGGTCGTATCGAACTCGGCGACATTGTGGTGGCGATCGACGGGAAGCCGGTCGAAACCATCGACAATATGATGGACCTCATGGAAGCGCGCAAGGTCGGCGATCAGGTGACGCTCGATATCATTCGCGCAAACAAGCGGCAGCAGCTCTCCCTGACTCTCCAGGCGGTCAATTAACGCTGGTAGCGTCCGGCTTCAACATGTTGTTATGATGACGCCTGGCCAAACTGGAGACGACCATGAGCGACCATCGTGCAGACGACAAGGGGCCGGGTGGCCCATCAGATACAGGAACGGGGAAACGAACGTCTTCGCCGACGACAGATCCGCTTGAGTTGATCGAGCAATGTCTGGCCTCCTTTCCTGAGAACGATCCCCGTCAACAGATCCTCTACAAGCTCCGGCACTCCGTCATGCTGACGGCTGCCGGCCAGCAGCAACGGGAGGCGGAATTCAAAAAGATCAGCGAGGTCGTGGCAAAGCTGACGGCGCCGGCCAACCGGATCGGCACGTTGCTCGATCTGCCGGGTGAAGGCCTGGCCAGGATTGTCGTCGGCGGGGCTGAGTATTATGCGAATGTCGATCCGCGTGTGGCTGCCGCTGATTTGAAGATCGGCGCGCAAATTCTGGTGAATGAAGCCTACGCGGTCATCAAGACGCTCGGCTATGACCTGAACGGGCCGGTACTCAAGCTGACGGAAGCGCTGCCGGACGGCCGGCTGCGTTTCGAGCAGGAGATGGGCCGCCAGTCCATGATCCTTCAACGGTCGAGCGATCTTGTGGGGGTGGAGTTGAAGGCGGGCGATGAATTGCGGATCGATCCGGGGCACCGGATCGCGATCGAGAAGCTGGAGGATCGCAAAGCCAAGACCCATGTCCTCGACGAAGTGCCGACGGTCACGTGGGAGCAGATCGGTGGGCAGCAGGAGGCGATCAGCGCGATTCGCAAGGCGATCGAATATCCGCTGCTGCACGCGGAGACGTTTCAGCAGTTCAAGTTCACGCAACCCAAGGGGTTTCTGCTCTATGGCCCGCCGGGCTGCGGCAAGACCCTGATCGGCCAGGCCGCAGCGGCCAGTCTGTCGAAGCTCGTGAGCGAGTCAATGGCTGCCGGTGGAAAAACAGAGACCCTGCCCGCTATTACCGGCGGCGCATTCCTCCATATCAAAGGACCTGAGATTCTGAACATGTGGCTCGGGGAGTCGGAGCGGATGGTCCGTGATCTCTTTGCCAAGGCCAGGGCCCGCCGGCGTGACGGCGCGCTCCCGTTTATTTTCATCGACGAAGCCGAATCCATCCTGGGCACCAGACGGGCGTCGCGCTCGTTCAATATTTCGAGCACGCTCGTGCCGATGTTCTGTTCCGAGATGGACGGGATTGAATCGTTGCGGGATGTCGTGATCATTCTCGCCTCGAATCGGCCGGATCTGATTGACCCCGCGGTGTTGCGTCCGGGGCGCATCGATCGCAAGATCAAAGTCAGCCGGCCGAATCGCGAATCGGCGGCCGAGATTCTGAAAGTCTATCTCACGAACGAGTTGCCGCTGGATCAGGCACTCATCACCGAGCGCGGCGGAGACAAGGCGAAGGCCTTTGCGTCGCTGGTAGATGAGGTCATCGACCAGATTTACAAACGGACGGATGAAAACCGGCTGCTCTCCATCCGCCTCCGCAGCGGCCAGAACAAGGTGCTCTATCGGGGCGATCTCGTGAGCGGGGCGATCCTTTCCTCTATCGTGCAGCGCGCGAAGGAAAAGGCGATCGATCGCATGATCCAATCAGGCCAGTCGGCAGGGCTCATCGAGAAGGATCTCTCTGATTCCGTATTGGAAGAGTTCCGTGAAGGGGAGATGCTCCCGCCGGACGATGCCGCGGAAGAATGGTTAAAGTTGCTCGACCATCATCCTGAACAGGTCGTCGGGGTGTCGTCCTTCCGGCGCGGCCGGCAGACGGAAGAACGATTGATCAACCAGATTATCTGATGATGCGTCTCTTCGGGATAGAAACGGAGTACGGCATTACGCGCGAGGATCTCGATGCGGTGGATCCGGTCGTCGAATCCATGGAACTGGTGCGGGCGCATCTGACTGCCTCATTCGAACGGCGCTGGGACTATGGCGGCGAAGATCCGCATGACGATGCCCGGGGGTTCCGGGTGTCCGGACTCCAGCAGGATAAGGAAGAGGATGATTTTGCCAAGATCGATGCGCACCGGCCCTTTTCATTTCATGAGATGAAAAGCGATCTGGTGCTGCCGAACGGCGCCCGCTTCTACAACGACCATACGCATCCGGAATATTCGACCCCGGAATGCCGGACCTTGCGCGATCTGCTCGCACACGACCGGGCCGGCGAGCGGGTGGTGCAACGCGCGGCTGAGCGGAGAAATCGAACGCTCGGCGGGCCGCACGTGCAGCTCTATAAGAACAATACCGATCTCCACGGCCATAGCTATGGCTGCCACGACAACTATCTCGTCTCACGCTCGATCCCGTTCCCGCAACTGGTCGCAGGCCTATTGCCGTTCCTGGTCAGTCGCCAGGTGATTGCCGGGGCAGGGAAAGTCGGCATCGAGGCGCAGGAGAGCGGATTCGTTCCGGGACAGTATCAGCTCTCCCAGCGGGCGGATTTTATGGAAACGGATCTGAGCGTCGATACGATGCATAACCGGCCCATTCTCAATACCAGGGATGAGCCGCATGCCGATCGGGAAAAATACCGGCGGCTGCATCTGATCATCGGCGATGCGAATATGTGTGAGTATGCGACGGCGTTGAAGGTGGGCACGACACAGATCGTCCTTGATCTGATCGACCGCGGAGCCGCACCTGCGATTGAACTGGCTGATCCGGTGTCGGCGGTGAAACAGATTTCGCGGGATCCCGACCTGAAGGCCATTGTGCGTCAGAAGCAGGGGCCGGCTCTTTCCGGGATAGACATTCAGGAACAGTATTATACGGCGGCCAGGCGTATGCTGGCCGGCGCCGATGCTGAAACGGACTGGGTGTTGCACGAATGGGGTGAGACCCTGCGTTTCCTTGCACAGGATCGCAGTCAATTGGTCGGGAAGCTCGATTGGGTGACAAAACTCTGGTTATTCGAGACGTTCATTCGGGAAGAGCGCATCGGCTGGGATGATCCCTGGCTGGCGAGTCTGGATCTTGAGTATCACAATGTGAATGCCGACCGCGGGCTGTATCTCGGTCTGGAGGCCGAGGGTAAGGCCTGGCGCATGACGACGGAGGCCGACATTGAGCAGGCGCTGTCTACCGGCCCTCACGATACCCGCGGCGGGTTGCGCGGGTTGTGTGTGCGGCGCTTTCCCGATCAGATCAAATCGATGCAGTGGGAGCGGATTCAGTTCTCGGGCGGGTTGAAGGGGAAGACCCTGGAGATGGGGGATCTATTCGATCCGACCGAGGTGAAGGCCTGTGCGGAGATCTTTGAACGGGCGGTTTCTCCGGCCGAAGCAGTTGCCGCCTGGAGTATAAGAAAGGAATCACGGTCATGATCTACCAGATGATGCCTGAGCGACGTGAAGGGCCGGTTGATCCGATGCCGAAGGCGCCGAGCCCGTCGGAAGAGGGTGGTGGGCCACGGCGCCCCGATACCGGCTCGCCCGACAAGGACAGTTTGATGAAGCGGATGAAGAAGGTCGATCCGAAGCAGGCCGAGCGGTACCGGCAGCGGACGGGGGAATAAGGATGGCTGCCGAGCCGAGGTTTTTGCTCGCCGAACGCGCGTCCTCAGAAGGACCGCGTTCGATGCGCGCCGGAAACCCCGGCTACGGCGGCCATCTTAGAAAAGAAGGGGTAAGGTAAGAGGGATGGGAATGCAGGGGGATTTTTATCAGCTGTTGAAGGAGCAGGGCTATCAATTCGGTCAGCCGGCGGCTGCCGGATCGGGAGTCGACCTGCCGAGCGCGACGACGATTCTCGCGTTCAAGTATCGTGGAGGCGTCCTCGTTGCCGGTGATCGCCGGGCGACGGCCGGCAATATGGTGATGTACGACCGGACGGACAAGGTCCTCGAAATCGATCGCCATAGCGTGATGGCCATCGCGGGGGTTCCGGCTACGGCCTATGAAATGGTGCGGATACTGGAGCACTCATTCAAATACTACCGGCGAACCCAGCTTCAAGAATTGAGTTTCGAGGGGAAGTTGCGTGCCGTGTCAAAACTGTTGAAGGAAAATGTCGCCGCGGCCTTGGCGGGAACCGGCGCCGTGGTGCCGGTATTTGCCGGCTACGACTTCGAGCAGGGTGCGGCCAAGATATTCTTCTACGACATTCTCGGGGCTGAGTTTGAAGGAGTCGAATATGCGGTCTCAGGCTCCGGGTCGCCGACGATCCGCGGCATTCTGCATTATGTGAATACCTGGGGCGAGCGTCCCCTGGCTGTGATGACGGAGGAAGAGGCGACGGTGCAGGCGTTGCGTCTTTTGACCAGTGCCGCCGAGTTTGATTCGGCTACGGGCGGGGTGAATCGGGAAGCGAGTCTCTATCCGGTCGTCAAGTTCATTACGCAGGAAGGGTTGAGGACTGTCCCGGACTCCACGTTGAAACAATTGTTCGAAACGAAGGTGTCACGCCATGTATGAAGAGCCCTATCGGTGGGTTGAAGCAGTCGGTAATCGCCGGACCTATCTGGATGAGCAGTTCAGGCAGGGAAGTCCGGTGGTGGCCCTGGGTTATGACGGAGGCATTCTTCTGACGACCGTCAGCAAAGGGACGCCGAAGCTGTATGAGATTTACGACCGTCTTGCTCTGGGAGGCATGGGACATCCGGCGGATCTGGAAAAACTCCGGTTCAGCTTGCTGGAGATGGCGCATACCGAAGGGTTCAACCGGTCTCCGTCGGATGTTACAGGCTCGCGCCTGGTGAAGTACGGGATTGCTCCGGTCATCAAGCAGGCGTTTGAAGAAGTCTATAAGGCGCCGTTCATTGTCAGAATTCTTCTGGCCGAGCTGGGCCAGAAGCCCGAGAAGGATACGCTGCTCACGATCAACTATGACGGGACGTTTGAAGAGCTTCAGGGGTATGCCGTGCTGGCTGCGACGAAGCAGGCACAGGCCCGTATGCAGGAGTATCTGAAGGCTCAGAAACCGTCTCCTTGCACGCTTGAACAAGGTGTGCTGCTGGCCCTGCGTACCTGGGCGATCGGGTCGCTCGCGCATCAACAGGATTCGGTAGAGGCGCCGGCTGATGGAGGGCAGGAGGCCGGTCGCGAGACGATCTCATCGATTCCCGATCAGACTGCGTTGCTCGCGCATCTCCGTGAGGTGTTGGTGGATAAGACGCTGGAATGCGCGGTCCTGGAGCGGCAGCAGGTCGGTTCATCCAAATATCGTGCGTTGAAGCCGACCGAACTGTCGCGGCTGCTTCCCGTCGATGTTCAGGCCGTTGTGACGCGCTGACAGGCTGAACCGTATCTTCGGGCTGGAAACGGAGTACGGACTGCTGGTGTATCGGGAATGCCCCGAGCGCTCGCCGATTTGGTAGTCCGCCAGAGTAACGATCATCCATTTGATGTGGACCATCGGGGTGTGTAGTTATGCTGAACCGTATCTTCGGGCTGGAAACGGAGTACGGACTCCTCGTCAATCAGGACCGGCCCGATCACTCGCCGACATGGTTCGCCCACCAGATCCGTGATTATTTGTTTCAGGTCCAGCACCGAGGGGTGCTGGATCTCCACCATCGCGGGCACGATGAGCCTCCGGGGAACGGAGGCTTTCTCACGAATGCCGGCCGAATGTATCTCGATATGGGGCACCTCGAATATGCCTCGCCTGAATGCCAGTCGCTCGTCGATCTCGTCGCGGTCGATCGGGCCGGCGATCAATTATTGCAGGAGGCGATTGAGGCCTTGGGTTTCGGTGAGACGATTTCGCTCATCAAGAACAATATCGATCATGAGACCGACGCGACGTTCGGATCGCACGAGAACTATCTGGTCACTCGCCGCTTCCCTTTCAGCCGGAGAGGGTTGAGTCCTCTCGTCACGTTTCTGGTCACCAGACAGATTTTCACTGGCTCCGGCCGGATCGGCGCGGCGAATCCGCAGGATGCCTGGATTCAAACGGATCGCCTGATCATGCTGCGCGGGGCGCTCCGTTCACATGGGCCCCAGACGATGATCCCTTATCAGATTTCGCAGCGGGCCGATCATATCGTGAACGATTTCTTCGAGTGGGTGCAGCAGAACCGCGCGATCGTCAATACGCGGGACGAACCGCTGGCGGATCCCAATCAATACCGGCGCATTCATCTGCTCCTCGGTGACTCGAACATGGCCGAGGTTGCTACGGCGCTCAAAATGGGTACGACGGGATTGGTGTTGCAGTTGATCGAAGAGGGGAAGGCTCCGGCCGGCGTGGAACTCGATGAGCCGGTTGAAACGCTGCAAGAAATTTCGCAGGATCAAGAGCGCCAATGGATTGTGCGGCTGCAATCAGGCAAGACGATTTCGGCGATCGACATTCAGGAGCAATTCCTCGCGGCCGCGCGAGAGGCCTACGCCGGGCAGGATGAGGAAACGGACTGGGTGCTCGACCAGTGGGAATCGGTCCTGACGGATTTGCGCGGCGACTATGCCAAGCTGGTCGGCCGGGTCGACTGGGCCTCAAAATTGTGGCTGCTCGAATCCTTTCGCGAGGCCGAACAGCTGGCCTGGCAGGATCCGGCGCTCAAGAGTCTCGATCTCGAATATCATAATTTGCACGCGGATCGCGGCCTCTATTTCGGGTTGCTCGAAGAGGGGCGGGTGCCTCGCATGACGACGGACAAGGCGATTGCCCTCGCGATGGAACATCCTCCACGCAACACGCGCGCATTCGGCCGGGGAGAGCTGATTCGACATTTATTAGCAGCCGGTCCGGCTGAGGCGCTTGATGATCAGGCTCAGGGCCAGCAGTTCTTTCCGGCCTATGTCATCAATTGGTCGATCTTTCAGGTCAACGGGCGTACGTCGTTCCCCATGCCTGATCCTTTCAAAACCTATGCTCAGGATGTTCGCACGTATCTTCAGTCTGTGTGAGCGGGGATAGGCCCTGCAGAGGAGACGGTTACCGCTCGCGACTCACAAACTCGACGATTCTGTTTTCCGCCCAGTAGGCATCTTCGCCGGTTTGTCTCCCGTGGAAGAACCCGCAGTGACCGCCATGGCGGGGCGCCAGTAACGAGATGGATTGATTCTCGCTGAGCTCCGGACGGGTGAACAGAGAGTAGGGAATGAATGGGTCGTCCTGGGCGGTGATGATCAAGGTCGGGATAGCAATCCGGCTGAGCACGTGACGAGCCCCTGCGCGATCGTAGTAGTCTGCGCCATCCCGATAGCCTCCGTCTCGGGCGGTATAGTAGTCGTCGAACTGGCTGATGGTCTTCATCGAGCGCATTGTCTCCAGGTCCCACTTGCCGGGAAAGAGCCCGGCCTTCCGTTTCATGCGCGCCTTGAGCCGTGACAGGAAGTGCTGGTGATAGATCCAGTTTCGTGGCTGCTCCAAGGCCGCCACGCATTGGGTTGGATCGATATTCGGGCATACCGCGACGACTCCTGCGAGGGTCGGTACCGCCCTTCCCATTTCACCGGCCGCCTTCAGTACCAGATTGCCACCCATTGAATAACCTGCCAGCCAGATGCGCGTCAGGTGGTCCGCGGTCGTCAGTTCCCTGACAATCTCGCGATAATCGCTGCTCAGCCCGCTGTTATAGAGTGTCGGAGTGAGATGTTCGGTTCCGCCGCAGGTCCGTTGGTTCATCCGCACGACATTGAATCCACACCGGTAGGCTTTCGCCGCGATTCCACGCATGTAATGCGAGTCTGCGCAGCCCTCCAGCCCGTGAACAAGAATGAGCGTGGGGAACTCAGAGGGGCGTGGCTGCCAGTGGCAGATTCCGAGGAGCTGCGTTCCCGGTTCGGTGGTAAAGAGACGTTCATGCTGAGGAATCTGTCTCAGGGAGAGATCTCTTGGCCAGTACCGTGGCGCAAGAGTCATGAGATGCGCGTTCCGGAGTAGGGCTGGCGGAGCAAAGTGGTGCGTGCGGTTCATCTAGCCATATCATAAACAATATCCGGCCTGGATCGTATACAGAAAGTTCCACAGATGCGACTCACTTGCAGCCCTCAAGCGGGGACGCTTATTGACCGATAACGGGACCTGGGAGTTTGTGTAAGGAGGCAGATATGTTGACAGCCATCGGCGACGTGATGCGGCGAGTGTATGAACGAGGGTGGATTACGACCAGAGACGGCAATATCAGTATGCGGAAACGGGAAGGAAAGTATCTGTACATCACGCCCTCCGGATGGCGAAAGACGATCGTGCATCCGGAGCATGTGGTTCGGCTGGAGATTGTGGGCGATCCGGTGACGAAGCAACTGATTCCAAAAGTTCGAGATGGACAGCA
>CXWL01129290.1_pt1 | contig 25872 bp, 16 predicted proteins | sample 590931 | NCBI WGS metagenome assembly CXWL01 (sample SAMEA3498368, study PRJEB10139) | groundwater metagenome | biome: water well; material: biofilm material | place: Germany | collected 2015-04-27
ACCTTCATCCCTTATATCGTGCGCGACCTCGATACGACCACGTTACCCCGCTTGGAACACCCAGGTTTCGCAGGAAGGGCGGCTGAAGCCGCGCGTCGCTACCTCGACCAGCGTGGCATCGTTCGAATGGCAGCCCCGCATTTCGCGCCAGAGTTTGAAAACCCGCTGTTCCTGCGTACTTGCTGTGACATGCTTGAACGTCGTAATGAAAGCGAACTTCCGCGTGGACTGGCTGGCGTGTCGAAGGTTTTCGATTTTTATTTCAACGCAGTGGTCGAGACGCTCAATTTGCGGATGGGCTTGGCGCCAAGGCTAAAGCGTGTAGAAGCGGTCCTATCGGCGCTCGCGGAAGAGATGGTGGTTGCGGGTACCGGCTATCTTTCAATTGGCGCCGCGAATTCAATCATTGAATGTTTGCACAACTCAAACGGTCTCGCTGAACAAAGCCTTTTCTTCCAGCTCGAAAGCGAAGGTGTGATCGCGGTTGAGCCAGTCGGCGACGGAGAAGAAATCAACGAGATGGTTCGCTTCACATTCGAGCGGTTAAGTGACCATCGTATAGCCCAGAGGCTACTCGATACTCATGTAGGCGCCGGCGATCCTGCGCCAGCTTTCATCACTGGGGGGCCACTCGCATCTTATGTGGCGGGTCGAGATTCCTCCAGGTTTGCAGGCATCGCCGAGGCATTGACTGTACAAATGCCAGAGCGTTACGGCGTTGAACTCATTGACGTTGTCGACGGCAAATTTGCCCGCTGGGAACTTGCTCATGCCTTTCAGCTCAGTCTGCTGTGGCGTCGACAAGACGCCTTCACCAAACGGACCCTCGAACTGGTTGAGGAATGCGCTGAAGTAATTGGAGGTGACGCAGTTCTTGAGACGCTGCTCGCGATCGCCACTGAACCTGACAACCTTTTTAATGCCGACCATCTTGACCGTTGGCTGCAACCGTTGCCGATGTACGAGCGCGACATTGAATGGTCGACTCGCGTGACGCACATCGCCGTGGATGGCGACGGCGACGGCGCGATTGAAACATTGATCGAGTGGGTGCTAGCCAACGGACTAGAGCCAATCGAGCTGCCGCGCGCTCGACTAGTCGCCATCACGCTCGCATGGCTCACTAGCCTCAGCCATCGTTGGATCCGTGATATGGCGACCAAAGCGCTTGCGACACTATTAGTAAATCGCCGTGAACTCGCCGCCCAGATGATCGAGAAATTCTCCAATGTTGACGACGCTTATGTTGTCGACCGCGTGCTTGCTGCTGCATATGGTGCAGCAACGCGAAATTCCAGCAATGAGGGGCTGGCCGAACTCGCGCGAGTTGCCTTTGCGGCTGTGTTTACAAACGACCGGCTACCAACCCACGCGCTCGTTCGCGACCATGCGCGCGGGATCGTCGAGCTTGCCGCCAGCCGCGGCGTTTTGCCGGCGGACATATCGCTAGATTGCGCTCGGCCTCCTTATCCAGGATGGAGGGCACTCGAGACGGTGACCGAAGAAACGCTCGGCACGTATGTTCAGAACTATGGCGGCAGCTTATTGCGTGATGAAATTTGCAGTTCCGCAGTCGAGGATGGTGATTTTGCACGCTACAAAATCGATAATCTTGCCGGCGACTTCCTGTTACTTCCACGCTCGGAGCATGGTCGTTCCATGCGTGAGATTTACGACGTCTGGTACTTGGAAGCGATCAAACCCCATCCGGCGCGTACCACGGCGTTTGAGCAGGTACTTAAAATTGCAGCTCGCACCAATTCGATGCCTACGGGGCTCTCGCTTTTTCTTCGTCAAGCTCACGACGAAGCCAAAAAACTGATGGAGGCGCGGCGTGCGTCCGAAAAAAAGCGAGACGCGACTATCAGCGAGTTCGAGCGTCTTTTGGACGAGGGAGAGATAGAGGAATTTCGTATTCGTGCTGCCGGCTTTGTGCGCGGCCGTATGTGGGACGAGCGAGCCGTAGCCGGGCATCCAACATATGCTGGTGATAGGTCGCGCCATTGGGTCGCTTGGCGCGCGCATGAGCTTGGATGGACTCCAGAACGCTTCGCCGAATTCGACCGCGAGATGGCGGGCCATGACCGTAATGAGCACCGAGTCGAGCGCATCGGTAAAAAATATCAATGGATCGCCTATCATGAAATGACCGGACGTCTTTCTGACACCTCGCTCGTAGGCGGTAACTATCAGGACGATCCCGAGCTCTTTCGCGGTCCTTGGCAAGTCGGGTCACGAGAGATGGATCCGACTATCCTTGTGACTCGTACGAAACAACGCGACTCGGATCGTCAAGGTCCGACCTGGTGGTCCCCTCACTTTTCTCGTTGGCGCGACGATCCGCCCGAATCGCGAGTCGCGTGGATGGAGGATCAATCGCGAGACGTGCCTGATCCAGTACAGCAGATTGATATAATCGACCCTGCTGGCCGACGCTGGCTCGTACTCGACACAAATGTTGGCCGTAATCATCTAGCTATGGTAGATGGCGAACGCGTGATTCATCGGATGACCTGGCACAAAGTTAAATCGATATTGGTAGCACGCGATGATGTTGAGCGTTTAACGGAGTTTCTAACCCAATCAGCAGATAATCGGGATCATTTTCCGGCATTCGATATGCCTCGGAATGGCTATCTTGGCGAGTACCCTTGGCATCCGGCATTCGACACCATCGATGGAAGTTTCGAGATGGGTTCGGACGAAGCAATTTACACGCAAGCGACGGTAGCTGACTGGCGTGTCGAGCGCTCAGGCCATGACTATTCGATTGAGGAAAGCTTCAATCTTACGGTTCCCGCTCCAGCGCTTATGCGTGGCCTTCATTTACGTCTGGCGGAAGGACGCTCCCTTGCATACGCAACAGCAGATAGCAGAATTCTTTTTAAAGATCCGTCCGTTGACGAGCCCGGGTTCAGTGCGGCTGTTGTAGATCGCGATGTGATGCGGGCGTTTTTGGACGCAGAAGGGTTAGAAATCGTGTGGGTTGTTACTGGTGAAAAAAGTGCCCATGGCGGATCGCGTCATGGCAGGGGGTGGGGTGGAATACTTAATTATAGGGGGGTCTACCGGTTTAATGGCGATTCTATCCAAGGCCGACTCGAGTTCGAGAAACAGGCTCCCCGGCCTGAGCAGCTAGCGGAGCTTCTGGCCCATCCGTGAAAATGTGCTATCGGCTTCCGAATTAGGTGCGACATCACCGAGGTGACAAGCATTAATAACGGGCTTCGCTTTTAGTCTTCCCATCAACCACAAAGCTGATTCAACCGCATTCGTTTGCACGACCTCACCGCCACGTAAAAGGAATGACAATGAGTGATCAAAGTGAGTATCGGGCATTTCGTACCCATGCCTTAGAGCAAGGGCGAGACGCGGTCAAACGACTGGCCATTTCCGATTACGATGAAAGTGCCGACGTTCACTCCAGATTTACTCAGCGGATTGCCTTAAGAGCTGCGCGGCGTTGGGTGCAGAACAATGTCAGCGAGCTGCTTGCCGAAGACCCTGACCAGGCACTTCATATCCGCCGAATGCTTGGCATACCCGCTTCGCAGTCACTGATTAAACCAGAGGCGTGGCCCTGGTATGGCAAGTTGGGGATATTCTTCGTCCCGCATTGGCTGACATGGCAATACACGCGTAGGCAGTTAGCAAAAACACGCACCTACGAAGGACGCGCCTTTCTTTACGAGACCTTTTACGACCGAGTCGTGACGTGTCGCTTGAACCGCTACACCCCGGCCGTTGATCAGGCCATACAAGGCATGCCGCTGCTCTCCTATGAACGCGCAAGACAGCTCGACAGACTGGATGCTGGCTGGTTCATGGCCGTGCGTAAGGTCGGCGTGGAGAGCTTTGCGAGGATCGAACATTATGCTCGCTATGGCAGCTTCAGATTGAAGGGCCCACTCGCCAATCTGCTGGCGCTGACCAATGTGGTGCAGACAGAATCGGAGCTGGCCTGGCTAGACTATCAAATGAAAGAGCGCTATCACGCGCCCGAGATCACCCCTGAAGCCCTTCGCACCTTCAAACAGGCCATTGATCTATTGCTGGCCAATGGTGTTAAGCGCAAGCAGGTAGCGGGTATCTTTCGTCATGACCTGGATGCTATAGACCCAGATCGGCTGCAGGTAAACTTGCAACTGATTGTTGCTTCTGGCACAGCAGGCGCAGATGCCGTCTACGAGGTCATTGGAGAGTCGCTTTGGCGAGCTTCCAGCGCAAATTGGGCCTTTGTATTGGATGTGGTTAAGGCCCATTCAGCTGATCAGATTCAACACTGCAAGCGTATGCTGGACCATTACTGCGAGCCTTCTTCATTGTTGGTCGAGCACTTGATTGCTCTGGGCGCGAGCGTCGAAGACCTAGCGCATTGCCAGACGCTCATATTGGAGCTCAACAAAAAAGAGGGAGAGGGCGAACCGCTCGCCGAGATCGCGCTGTTGGCCGGTGCTCCATATTGCTTGAGCTTCGAGCAGATAGGGCAGTGTCGTACTTACCTGGCGCACCCCGGAGCATTGCAGGAATACTTGGCAGTGCTTGAGCGACATGGGTATGGCTACCCTGAGGCAGTTCTGGGTTTTCAGCGTGCGTATACCGTCATCGGTGTCCAGAGCCTTGAGACTTGGCTTGTAATCAAAGGGCACCGTAAACCGCGTAAAGAGCGCGAGTTGGTTGACTGGATCATTCGCTGTGCTGGCACTCTGGCCGCCCAACCGTATCACTATCTGCTCACCGCCGTGCCCATGCCAGAGTTCAGTCATCTGTGCCAAGCGGAGCGCGTGGTACGGTTTGGACTAGGCACTTTGCAGTACTTAGTCGAGAACAAGGGATTGAACTCATTCAAAACGATCATGGATTGGTACTACAAGGCACGTGGCGTACATACGCTTTGTTGCTGGGACCTGAATGCAACATCTTGTGTACTGCTGGACGATGCCTTCCGTCGTAACCACTTTGCTGCTTTCACTGAGAACCTGAGCTGTGTCATTAGAGCCATTGATGATCGGGTGGTAACGGACATCGGTTATCGCCACCAGCAACCGGACGACGCGGCACGCGAGCGCTACGACGAACGAAGGGAAGTTCTAGCTCAGGCCGAGAGCCTAAAACTTTTGTCTCGTTTACCAGCCATCCTGAACCAAACGGGCGGCGTCCTGCTGCCGAGCATGATTCGCCATGCGTGGTCGTCAGATGAGCAGCTACAAGAACAGATGGACGCATTGGTGCCGTTGGTAGAGAACCTGCTAATGGGGCGCGGACCAACAGGCGCTGAGCTGCAGCCTCAGGAGGTTGAGGCTATATCCATGATCTACAAGGCTGATAGCCACAGCGTCAGGTTACAGTGGAAGAATGTCCTGGGTTTAGAATCGCAAATGGCTGGATTGACATTGTGGGATGGTTACCCGATGCGCTGGGCGCGCTCGATTCGTCGCATGGAAAAGCGCCTTGAGCGCAGTAGTCTGCAAGCGCTGGTTCAGGCAAAGACGATCAGCGCGAAGATCTGTTCAAAAAGGGACTTCACCGGCGCGTGTCAGGCCATCCGTTCCAAGCGGCTATACGACAAGTCGCGTGATCCTCAGTCTGTAGCGGCCCATCTAGGTGTACTGTTCGCGGCGAGTCGTGAGGACTCATTGATCGGATCGTGGCTCGAAACCGACCTCGGACAGATAGCTGCCTTGGAGGATTTCAGTGTTGATATCTCGGAGGGGTTGGAGCAGCTCGACACGCTTTTCACCAGCACTTTACCGGACGCTCTTGAGGCGCATATGCCGGCGTTTGTAATGAACTTCAACGATGAGCAGGCTGATAGCCTGGCCAAGCGAATGGTGGGTGAGGCTCATCTGGCTGGAGCGCAAACTGGCCGTGGAAGATTGCAGGCCGCAGTCAGACACACCCAAACAATTGTGCTCGCGACATGTGCATGCTGGTTGAAGCGCGAGCAGGGCAAGTTCACCGCTATGCCTGCTAACGACGAAGTCACTGAATTGCAGGCGTTCGTGTCAAAATATCCGGCAGCGTTTTTCGCCAGGCAAGCCGCGAACCTGTGCACGCGCGATGACACGGACATGTGGAAGGAGGAGCGGCACGCGCATATGGTGGTATTTGACCCTGTGCAACGTCGGCTTGCGGGGATGGCCATGATCTATTTCGAATCAATCCCGGCGCTCCATCCAACCAAGCGTTGCCTGATCGTTCGCGCGATCAACCCGATGGATGAGATGTTGGCTACTCATACGGTACATAGCATCGTCAACGCGTTTTTCGATGTCGCCGTCAGCATCGCTCAAGAAAATGAGCTGGCGGCGGTGCTTTTCCCGAATCCTGGCGGCATGCATCTCCTTTCCAATCAGAGCACTGTTGAGAAGTACTTCAAAAAACGCCTCATTGAACGCGCCGAGCCTTACCGGCAGATTGAGCCAGGCGCAAGCGCTGCGAACTGGCGTACCAGACCTAGACGCCTGAATACACGATTTTATGCCTATGCGCAGGGGCAGCAGCAGGTTTCAGAGTTATACGTCGTTTGGGCGAATAGCCAAATCATTCTGCCGGCTCAGAAGCGCAGATCGGTTGAGTACATAGATCTCTGATTGAGGGCTGACGTGCTTTCGCAAAAGGTGCTTCTCTGTCGCGATGAGGTCACTGGGCAGTAGGCATTCGATTGCCATGGCAACGCGTTTTTTCGCTTGTCAGGGGCGAATGTTTAAGATCATTTCGCTCGTGCCGGTAAACTCAACCCGGGCCGTCGACCTTATTAAAGTACGGCCGTAGCGAACCTGCAAAGTGGTTTCACCGGTAGGCTGAAATCGCTGCAGTCGAAATCGTTATAACCTTTTTAAAAAGGTTTCTAATACGGTGAAAACCTGTTGATTACTGCCGGATCCCCATCACGGCCAATACTGGCTAACTGCTCCACTTGTCAGCGTTAATCTATTACCATATTGCCTCGTCATTCATCTGCGATATAAGCCGTCCATGAGTCTGTTTCCGAAGCAATTTGTGCCTCGCCCTTGGAAAGGTTCACGAGCCGGGCAGTACGATCTGGCTAGCGATGCTTTCCAGCAGTTGCTCGGGGATGCTTTGCACGGCCATTTTTACGCCCGCGCCCATATCGCCTCGACCTCGGGCCGGGACGGTTCCATCGATGCTTGGGTGGACGGTACCGCGCAGGCCGACGGACAGTTCGTCGGCTTTGAATTCCCGCTGCTCGTCGAGTGCAAGCATCACGATGACCAGTTGGCCCAGACGGCGGTCAATATCAATCAAGGATGGGCAGCCGTCAGGAAGAAGCTGCTCAAACAGGCTAATGAGGGCTGGCCTGGCCTCTATGCCCCGTGGAAAAAGGCGCGCGCCTATCTGTATTGCATCAGTGCTCGCTTTCCCCACCAGCAGGCGCGGGATGACCTACAGAAGGAGATTCGCGCCTTTTTCACGAGCCTCCCTATTGCACAGCGGCCGCCGTTGGTTCCGGAGCAGATTCGTGTATGGGACTGGTCCGATCTCTGTGCCTGGTTCGATACCCAGATTGTACTGCGCGATCACTGGTTGGGCTTGAAGCCGGGGCGGTGGATCGATCACATGGGTCGATGCAAGCAGCTGCGCGACGCTCCTCAACGGGGACATCTGCGTTTGCAGACGTACCTGCTGGAAGAGAACCTCCCCTTCATCGCCCCGCCACCGAGCGACGTGGCGCACCCTCGCGAACTTCTTGATGCCCTTGGCCAAGGCGACCACATCCTTCTAGTGGGCGAGGGCGGTATCGGCAAGACCCGTGCCTTGCATGAAGTGGCGGAGTTGGCGCTGAAGCAGGGGTGGCGAGTACTGCATCTGTTGCCGTCGGAGGAGGGACTGGACCTCACCAAAGCTGCAGAGACGCTATTGAGCGGTAGGGGCAACACGCTGATACTTATCGATTACATCGACCAGTTGGCGGGTTTTGATGCTCTTTATTGGAGCAGCACCCTTCTGCCTGAGGCCCGGGATCGTGGCGTTCAGCTCCATTTGCTGACCAACGCCCGGCCAAGCGGATCAACCGAGTCCCTCGGGCGGCTGCGTGACAGCGGGTTGTTCAGGGAAGTTCCCATGCGGCCCAACGCGGCGCAACGCCTACGGGTGACCGCCAGCATCGAAGATCGTTTGTGCCCCACCGCCATTGCCCAGATCGGTCGGACGACCGTGCAGCGACATTGCGGACCGCGTCCGATCATCGCCATGTTCATCGCCCAGGCGCTGGAGAAACTGGCGTTGTCCGGCGAACTAAAGACCCAGCAGGCTAACCTTCCTCCACCGGACGACCTGCTAAAATGGCTGCGCTGCCGCCAGCGCGAGGCGGGTCTGCTGCCGCAGAAGCCGGCGACTTCGCGTTGGGAGTTGCCGCCGCCGCCACCACGGCAGTTGATCGCCATCGCGGCTGGTCTGGCGGTTTGCCCGTTTCCCGCCAGTGAGTTTTCGCGAGTGATCGACAGAACACTGCAGGGCGATGAAGGCCATGTAGCTCAGATCGTCGCCACGCTGGAGGAGGACGGGTGGATCGAATTGGGCGACGACGGCCTCTACCGCACGCCACACGATACCATCGCGGACGAGATCCTCAGGCAGGTCCTCGATGCTCCTGAGAAGGTTATGAGCAATTTGCTTGTCAGTGCCGAGCAGGGCCGCCCCCTCGGTCGTTTTGCCCTTAGTCTCGGGCGTCTCAGCGGTGAGGGGGTGCTCCCAGATGTGCGCAGATCCGCAATCGAGGCATCCGCCAGTGAGTGGCTGCGGGTCAACGCCCGAAGTCTCGGACAGACCTTGCCGCATGAAGATCCGGATGTGGTCGCCTATGCGCTTGGCGCACTCTTCGACTACCAGCCCTGGCACCTTTCCGCCAAGGCCGTGTGGGAAGACCTTGTTACCCCCTGGCTCGAATCCCACGGCGGGCTATCTGCGGCTCGGCATTTCATTCATCGTGGGTTGAAAAGCCTTGGCGGGGACATCCTGCTGGAGCCGGCCATGGATTGGCTCGATCTGCATGAAACCAAAAAAACGGCGCAGCATGTGCTGGTGCCATTGCTCGAATGGGACGAGGATCGTCTTGGCATTCATCAGGAGCGGGTTTTGCGCTCGGCGGTCGCTTGGTCCAGGCGCTGGGGCGCACAGGAGCAGAACCGCATGCTGGTACCATTGCTTGACTGGGGGCCGGAGCGGCTTGGCGTGCATCACAACGCCGTGCTGAGCATTGCCATCGCATGGCTGGAGCGCTATCCCCAGTCCTCCTTCGCTGGCCGGTTTATCCTGCCGCGCCTGCTGCGCTGGGGAATGAAGGCGCTTGCCGACAACAAAGACAGGGTGCTTTTCTTGGCTCTCGGGTGGGTAACTAGCTACTCAACCCAGCACCACAAATCCCACTTGCTTACTGCTCTGCTGGAATGGGAAGCCTGGCAATTGGGAGAGCATGTGACGTCTGTTGTGGCTCTGGCGGTGCAGTGGCTGGAAAGTCGTGAAGACCTAGCCGCGGTAGAGATCAGCTTTCTCCTTCACCCGCTGATGAAGTGGCGACCTGCAGAACTTGGCACACGGGAGGGCGCAGTATCGGCGGCTGCATTGCGCTGGTTGGAATATGGTGATAACGCCGTGCACCCAAGCGCGGGCTACGTTTTGCCTGGTCTGCTGCGCTGGAGAAGCCTGCCTGTGGACAAGCGTCGACGGATCGATCAACTGGCTATTGCATGGATGGGCGTCTATTTGTTGGTGCGCTGGGATGCTACCCATGTCCTGAGCGGGCTGCTGGAAGCGAAGGCCAATGACGCCACGTCCGTAGATACCGAGGCAGTGATTGTCCACGCGGAGCAATGGCTCGATGCCTACAGAGCGAATCCGGAGAGGATTTTTGTCATCGCACGACTGCTTTCGGTGCGAGCCTTATCTTTGAGTCGCTGGCAATGCCTAGCGGAGGAGGGGCTGTCGCTATTGGAGCAGCAGTCCGAAGACCGTAACGATAGCTACATACTGCGTGGTGTGTTGAGTCGCCTGGCAATGTTGTCGACATCGTCACATAAACGCTGGATTGCCCTGGTCGTGCGCTGGATTGGTTGTGCCAAAAAGGAGAGGCATGTTGGCATGTTCATCTACAGCTGTCGCTACCAGCTCGACGAGTCGTATCTAGAATGGGTCCGCCCTGCTCTGGATGCAGCCGTTCAAGCGCGAGAGGGCTTTGAGCCTTATGACTGGTCACGCCCTATGAGGTCGTCACGGGATTCTTTTGTGCCCCAATGACGTTCTAATCCAGTGGAAGTGTTTAAATTGCTATCGCCTGTATTAGGCATGAATGAGCTTTACAGATTGATTTGTGCAGGATGCCAAGCACTCTCAAAGACACACAGGATCCCCAAAAAAATTTTGACTAGGCTCTAGGGGCTGTTGACATTTCGACGTACCCCCTTGATCCATAAAAGAACAGGCCCGTATTGTTGGAGTTCTCACACAACACCAATACGAGCCTGCAATGCCCCGACTCATGCTCAGTGATGAACTCTGGCCGAAGCTACTAGAAATTCTGCTACAGGAATCCATCTACAACAAGTGCAACCTGCGAGTGACCGTTGAGGGCATGCTGTACCGCATGCGCACAGGATGCCCTTGGCGGGATCTACCACCGGAGTTCGGTGGTTGTGCCAGGATCTACAAGCGTTTCAATGCCTGGTCGGCGTCAGGCAAGTGGTTCAGGGTGTTTGAGGTGCTGATGATTGATCCTGATATGAAGTGGGTGTTCATTGATGGCAGTTATGCCAAGGCTCATCAGCACAGTGCAGGCGCAGCGACAGCCGTGGATGAAGCGATAGGACAAAGCAGAGCAGGTAACACCAGCAAGATTCATTTGGCGGTGGATGCCTGCGGGTTACCGATTGCGTTTGACGTGCCAGGTGGCCAAGTCAATGACTGCTCGCAGGCGGCCTTGTTGATCGCCAAGGTGCAGGGTGCCGAAACCATCATCGCGGACAAGGGGTATGACAGCGAATCGATCCGCGCCCAGATCACATAGCAAGGAAGTCAGGTCGTCATTCCTCGCAAGCGTAACTCGCTCAAGGGAAACGGGGATTTGGATCGAGGGCTGTATCGCAATCGGCACCTGGTGGAAAACGCTTTTGCCCGACTGAAGCATTTTCGGGCCGTTGCCTCTCGCTTTGACAAGCTCAAGAGAAATTATGAAAGACATCATTGCCATGTCGCGTGCATTTCTATGGCTACCAATGTGAAACGTCAACAGCCCCTAGGTCAATTGCAAAGCGTTCGACGGCGAGCAGCGAGTGATTTTTCAAGAAGGGGATTGTTGAGCGTTAGGCTGGGGGCATGATTCTCAAACTATTCAAAGCATGCCCTCAGATATGCCCCCGAGTGTGGCAATCCACTGGAAGTGGATGGACCTCCATTGTCTATGAAAAGGCAAAAATGATCAGCTAAACAGCCTGTCCGACAAAACCTAGAGACTCTCAGGGGCGCCAAAAAACATTTTTACTGGGCTCTAGGACGGTAGTTTCAGCTTGAAAAAAGCGAATTATGCCCCAGTTATGCCCCCAATTGCGTCGAGTGTACGAGCGATCGCGAATGGCGATTTCTGACGCGGATCTGGGTGGCCGTGGCTGGTATTCAGTGCGCCTCTGTATGCTGGGTGAGCAACCCGTATTTGGCGAGTCCTTGGTCGTTCGGAAGTGGATACGAGTAATGAGTCCATATCCTTAAGCGGAGTTGTCGGGTCTGTTTCTCAACACTTATCCTGAAATTGACTCGCGAGATACTCATGCTCTGCGTGATGTTGCCACGGTAGGGGATCGATCTGCGTGTCCATCGGTAGCAGGAGCGTAATGCCAGGCGCCTGGCCACGGAAAGAGCCTTAGAAGCGGTTGTTCAGCATTGAAGTGGTACGCAAAGTCGAGCATCGTGTTTCTGGTCTTGCCTTCATCAACCGAAGCAGGGGTATCAGGCATGTAGCGGACCAGTTCCAGATAGCTCCAACCTCGCAACTGCGTTGGGTCATGGCGTACCAGAAACATCGTGAGACCAGGCTTGAGCGGACTATTTAACCACAGCGCTGACTTCAAAATTTTCAGCGTAAGCGTTCGAACTGCTGCGGGCCGATCTGCGAAGGCTTCGCACCCAGACATCGGTTGTTCGGTCCGGCCAGGTAGGTCTCAGAGAAAGCGTGGCGCCGACATCCTCAAGAACCCTGCTTACACGCGCTAGTACGGGAAGCGGATCTTTCAACTCACTCCGCGACCGAGGCTCTTGTTCCTCGAAACACACTACCGAGCATTCCGCTCGCAACTCAGAAGCCGTGCCATTCACTGGGCTTGAAACTCCGTCAATTAGAAGGCGCGCTCGCCGCGTCGACTAGAGGTGACGATAGTGTCGAGTTTATGTAGCTCACCAGCTTTCGAACGGCATCTGCTACACCTAGCCCGCTAACGTCGGCCATACCGTCGCAACGATTTTGCAGATCAGCAAACACTCGGTTGCGAAAAGCTGGGTTCAACGTCTCTAGATCTTCAGGTGTCGCGCCACGATTGAATAACCGTGCTCGGCGCTCATCTTCTTCAAGGTGCACCAGGATTGTCAGATCGGGCACGGGAAAATGCCTTGAAAGGCTCTTTAAGTCAGCAACCACGCCGCGGCTTTTCGCGTAAGCAATGGTGGAGGCCCAGTAACGGTCCATCACGACCCAGTGCCCTTGTTCGACCTGCCGTCGCGCTGCATTACCTTGGCTGGAGACACTAGCGGCATAGAACAGTGCCTTTGCCAATTCGTCATGGGCAAAGGCGGTGAGTACATGAGGCGTGGCCTGTGCAAGGGCATCACCGGGGGTGCTCATGGCCACGCCGGCGAAGTGTTCAGCGAGCCCCTTCACCAGTGTGGACTTGCCCACACCATCCAACCCCTCCAACACAATGAATGCAGCCATGTCAGCTCCTCCGCTCAAGCATGCGGGCAATGTGCTCCATCCGGGCATGATCCGATTCGGTGAAGATGTTGCTCGCGATTACGATGGGTATGTGCTGATCGCCTCGCTCCACAAAGCCGTGAAGTTCTCGTTCCTCATAGAGCGGCGTGCCGCGCAGTAACATAAGTGGCCAGGCCCGAACTCGCGGGATTTGCTGTTGCAAGCACCAGTCGACGCTTTGCTGGAAAGAGTCGTAGGTCTGGTTCGGCAGCCCGTAGATCAAGGACACCTCGAAGTCCAGACTGCGGGCCTGTAGATCGCGGATTGTCTGTTCCACCACATCCATGCGGTTGGGGCGACCAATCGCCCGATACTCGGCTTCGATGGTGGTCTGCAGGCCGAACTCCAACGTCACGGATAGGCCATCCAGTGCGTCGAGGAATGCAGACGTGCACATTTCAAAGCGGCACTGCAGGGCGAGATGCGCCGTAAGCCCCGCGGTCTTTGCCTGCTCCAAAATATCTATGGCACGCTGTGGATTTGCGTGGAAGATTGGGTCCAACACCGATATCCGTTCAACCCCGTGAGCTGCAAAAAGGGCCAGTTCGCGATCGAGGCGGTCTTGATGGAATGTCTGGTTTATTAGCCTGACACCGGGCTCGCGGTGCTGGCAGAACGAGCATTTGAATGGACATCCGCGCTGAGTTTCCCAGCGAATGTTTCGCTGCAGCGGCGCGGTACCGGACAGCCAAGGGGAGGGCAGAACAAGCAAGTCGTGATCGGCTTTACCGCCGAGGTCAGGAGTGTCGGCCATGTGGATGCCACAGCTCACCGTTGGTCCGCCGGTGGCAAGCGCGACCATCGCCATTTCGCCCTGGCCACGTACAAAAACATCTGCCTGCGGGTACGCCGCCTCCAGCGCGCCACACTTCATGTATGAGATCTGCGGCCCCCCCAACACCACGTCCACCCCGGGCCGCTTGATCTGGTGTGTCAGCTGTAGCACTTCATCGTCGTTCCATACATAGACCCCAAACCCGACCAGGCAAGGTTGCCCCACCTCGCAAATGGCCTCTTCGAGCTGGCGCTGAACCAGCTCAAGCGAGAAGCTGGTGCTGTTCACCTGGGCATCAACGATTTTCAACGGAACACCCGCGGCCTGCAGGGCTGCGGCGATCGAGGCGATGCCAAGGCCGGTACGGCCATCCTGAGGGCGGCGCCAGTCCAGCGATACCAGAACCACTGGCTTCATGGCTGAACTCCATGGGAGTCATGTTGATACCGTTCTGCGTGGCCATGCTGGCGCCGCCGCACGTCACGGCGAAAGTTCAGAAAGGCTCGGTGGTCACCTGGTGTGCCGGGTACGATGACCAGCCCGCGGCCGCACGGTGGGACCAGCTTGCCGTGGCGCCCCTTGATCAGCGTCCATCCCTGTTTCAACAGGTCCTGGGCCAATTGGTTGATACTTTTGTCGTTGCTCAAGTGCATGGTGCCGCCTCCGCTGCGTTTGGATGCGCGAACGATGCCGCAGAGACGGGGGAGGGGCTCGACAGGAAAGAGAAAGAAAAATGGAAAAATGCCCGAGGGCCTTAGGTCCGGCTCTGCAGGTGCCCCATGAGGTATTGGACAACATGGTCCTGCTTGTAGAGTGTTGCAGCCCAGAGGGCATCCTTTTGGGCTAGCGGCGAGTCGTTATCCAAGGATAGCCAGGGATTACCACCTGCACTGATCATGGCTTTGAGTACCGCCAAATCACCCAGTTGTGCTGCGTTGAGTGTGGGCGTCCAGTAACCCTCGTGGCCATTCGTGTCTGGATAGCGGCAATTCGGATCCGCGTCGTTAGCCAGTAGGGCCATCACTACTGCGCGCCGGGCCGGCGCCTCGCCTCGGTAGTGATCCATGACTTCCTGATGGATCTTCGCAGCGATCGGGTTGTTAAGGAACGCATATTGCGTCTGTCTGTTGGGAGCCAGCTCGATGTCGAAAATCGCAGACGCGTTGGCATCATAGATGTCTGCAGGTGTTCGCCCTGCAAGATAGGCCTCTCGCTGATGAACCATATCCGGCAGGAGGCAATCAGCGAGCTTGCCCATGGCGTAGATGAGTGAACTCGGAGAGGTGTAGCAGGCCTGCGCCGGGTCGGCGCCCTTCTCAAGTAGAGACACGACGATTTCGGGATCGCCGATGTTTATAGCCAGCCAGAGTGCAGTCTGCCGGCGGGTTGATGCTTCAAGGTTAATCGTCTTTGATTCGATCGGTAGGGTCAGCAGGTACTTCACTACGTCAAGGTCTTTAGTGTCTTCGGCTCTTCGCAAGGCGGTAACAAGCGGATGCTCGCCTGACTCCTCGACGACTCTGTCCATCCTGGCACCCTTCGCGACCAGTGCTTTCACGTCAGCCAGGGCCCCGAACATGATCGCCCTCATAAATACGCTGTAGCGAACACTGCCTTCCGCTTCGGCGCTGATTCGATTGGGGTTGGCCAAGTCCTTCCCTGACAGCTTGAAAGTTTGGTCCATAACAGTGCCGCGATAGGGCGCGGGGATGCGCTTTACGGCTTTGAGGGGGGCGAACACTCTGTTGAATTCTCTCGATAGCCGTCGCATATGCTGGTTGTCCAGCTCAGATTTAGGGCCCGTATTCAAACCGAGCAGGTACAAGTCGTCCCAGTACTGGTTGGAGCGAACCTTATCGTTAACCCCTACCGCATAGCACAGGGCCTCTCGAAGGATATCGTGCTGGATTGGCCCACCGCGCCACCATGCGGCCTGATGAGCTTGCTCAAAGTAGGACAGCGCCTGCTCTTTGCGTTCGACCCTGGCGTAGTACCGCGCAGTCATCAACAACCACAGTGGCCGATATTCTGCTGCTGCAGTTGGCCCCCCTAGCTCACACACTGAGTGGAGCAAGCTAAGGCGTTGCTCGATGGCATCGCAGTGTTGTTTGGCGTCTTTAAACAGTTGATTGAGACGTGCGACTACAGGACCAACTCGCTGCAGCAGATCGTCGTCAAACGGGGCCGCTGTGCCGTGCAGATTCTCGACAACCTGATCAAGGGTTCGCAGCTTGGGCAATTCCAGCTGGTCGACCATGGCGCTTACTTTCTTGCGTAATGATTGGCTGAAGGACTGCACCCAGACAACCATAGCGAGCCAGCCGGTGAGGCGCTTGGTTTGTGTCTCACTCAGCGAGCTGCCTTGGAAGGCCGCACGCACTGCCTCCAAGTAGGGCCAACTCAGCTTGCCGATCGGCTCACCATTTTGCCAACGCTCAAGTGTCCGCACGTCTACGTCGCGGTGATTGCCGAGTTGGTCGCGGATCAGACGCGCCGGCAGCCCAGTCTGGGCCTGGGCCGTCAGCAACCAATGAGCAAAAGGGCTTTGCCACCAGCGGGTGCGGTGCATCGAAGGAATTTCTGCCGTCGCTCGTTTGATGATCGCTGCGATTTCAATGAGCACTAGCCTCAAGGCAATCGGCCGAGCAGGTCGTCCGAGCGTGCGGGTATCTGCCTGGCGGGCCATGTACCTGAGGACCATCGCATAACGCGCCCAACCTGAGCGTACCAGGTGCCGCCATTCGTGGCCGCCGTCCTTGTCTATCGCTGCGATCCATTGCTCTGCACTCTGCGTTAGCAAGTCATAGTTGCTTCCTCTGCGCGCCTCCAAGGCCTGGTCATCCAGATCTTTCACTGTACCGCGCTGAACAAAGTGAGGCCGATATCCAGTGGAGGTAATGAGTGAACGAAGCGACGCACCAGGTTTCGGTAGAAGAGAGTGGTTCATCCTTGATCCTTAGACAAAGAGCAGCTGCTGATATGGCAGAGTAATGGTCCGCCCCTGGTGGCGGCAATCTACCAAGCGAGTGTATCTGCTGATGTGCCAAAGGCCCGAGGTGCCTATTTGTTTAAGCCCTCGCGCTCAGTGTATGACGCAAACTTTCATCTATGCTCTTCGCATCCCCCATGGAAGGATGCTTACCGCAATGAGCAAAGTCCCTAGCGTCTACGTTCCGTTGTATTTCATTCTCCTGTCCGGGTGTGCTGCGGTTCCGACGCAAGATGACTGGTTGAAGAAAAATGCGGCCTATGAGCTCAAAAGCGGCTATTTCGAGCCCGCCCATATTGATTACTTATTTCGTAACGAACGAGAAGGGGCAGGGAGGAGAGCACCTCCAAACCTGGGCTTGGCATTGGCAGGGGGAGGAACCAAAGCTTCCAGTTTTGCGATGGGGGTGCTTCAAGGGATGCACACCACGGGGCTTATGGAAAAGGTCGATATCCTGTCCACTGTCTCTGGAGGAGGTTACGCAGGCTACTGGTACTACTCGCGATTGGTTCTGGATACAGGGGACGAATTCAGAGCCCCTGGGAAATTCGATCCTGCGCGGTTGAACCCATTTTTCGCGGACTGCTTCCCTTCTCGATACGTCGAAATGTTTAAAGAACATCCTCTGAATCCTCGGCGATGCCCCCCTGAAAACTTCACCAACTATGAACAAAAGGTTCCTTCCACTGCGCCAGGCGCGAAGGATCTCAATGATCCCTATCGATACCAAAACTACATTCGTGCCTATCAGGATCTCTTCAGCACCGGGCGCAATATGTTCGGCGCTCGGTCATTCAATTACGACACCACTGACGAGGATGGCAGCATCAACAACGAGATCGTGGAAAACTCTGTCCTGTTGGTAGCCTCGGCAGTCATCAATCTCATTCCCAACATCGTCTTCGATTGGCAGTGGAATGTGTCGTCTACTCAGCGTGCGTATGCCAAAGGCATAGCACGTACATATGGGGCGAGTCCGCCGCTCTGTCAGGACGTTGGGTGTGTGAAGCCACTGCTCGCGAACGGCGAGATACGTCGTGAAGGTGATATCAAGAAGGCGCGTCAACTGACGTTCAAAGACATACGGCGCATGTACGAAGAGAAGGGCGCTCCGATGTGGATCATCAATACCACCGCAGGAGAGGATCGGTCTGTTCTCGATGTTGGTGGACAATCCGATTTGCGCTTTACATCCTTCGAGTTCACACCGTATGGATTCGGGTCAGGCTTATACGGTTACAAAGAAGGTGAACTTGAAGGTATTACGCCTACTGAAGCGGTTGTTTCATCGGCGGCCTTCTTCGATGACCAACAAAAGGGTGAGATGAGTATCCCCTGGAGGAACCTCGCAGCGGGCGGCATGAAGGTGTCGACCTTGAACTGGGGGAGTTCATACCGAAATCCGAACGTGCAGGACTTTGCCTATTTTGGTCATATGGCACTGCCGCTCCCGCTTTATTACGTTGACCGTCTGAAGGCTCCCAAGGACTCAACCTTCATACACCTTTCAGATGGCGGTCAGTCTGAAAACCTTGGCGCTTACGCATTGATCCGACGTGGAGTGCCCAACATTATTATCTCCGATCATGCAGAGGATCGCGGTGGCAACATGCATGATGTCTGCCGCCTGAAAACGCAGATACGTGGGCAAGGACTTTCGCTTCGGCTGCCAGGTCTTAAAGGCTTTGATGAGGTCTGTACCGAAAAGGGGGAGCCTACACACGCGTACGATATTTACAATTGGCGCCACCCTGTTCTGCTTGGGTGCATTGTCGAAAGTCCGGTTGATGGTGGCGCTTGCGTTGAGCCGAGCGCGGAGGAGACGGCGCGAGGAAAATACTTCGCCAGGCTGTTCGTTATAAAGCCAGCGATAGGTAGCGAGGCGGTCGTTCGCTCGTTGCGTCATATCTCAGAGGCTTGTTCCAAAGACATAGGCCGCTGCGCTACGGCGCTGAGTGATGCTTGTACCAAACCAATTTCAGATGTTGAGAGCCCGATGTGGACAAACGCCGAGCCTGCCTCCTGTGAAATGTATGGGTTCATACGAAAAAATGGGCCCGGTACTTCAGGCATGGCTAAAGACGACTGCCCGCACTTTCCGCAATACGGCACAGTCGCGATGACCGTGGATTCCTCACCCTGGATGTATGGAGCGATGCGGGATTTAGCGGCTTATTACACTGGGCGTGTTGGTGCGCTGTTCGATGCGCAGGGCAACGTTGATTTGAACTTGTTCAACACAGAACTGGCCTATCAGACCAACAGGCCGGTCGAGCATGTGCGAGCTAATAAAGGATCAATATTTTTTACGCCCAAGGCTGGCGTCAAGGGGCAGTGCAGTGGATTTCGGCGAGCGGTGTGAGCGNNGTGTGAGCGTGTAATTGCCATCGCTGCGTATATTGGCCTCAGAAAGATAGACCGTGAAATTTCGTATGTTGAAGCTCTTTAGCACGGAACCAACCTGTTAGATTTGATTTCAATTTAAATGTCATCCCATACCAACTTCAACGGAACATCCTTGTTATTTTTGAATGGCGCTATGCCGACTATGTCGGTGACAATCCGAAAAGCTATCCGGCGTCCTGAAGGATTAAACGTCAATGAAACTTACCACCGGGTGGTTGAAGCCGCCTTCCGCGAGTACAGGGATCGATCACCTAGGCACGCAGGCGCCCTGTGGAATGATTTATGGCCAGTTGCTGCCAGGCATCACTAACGTTACCGATCGGGCACGTTACTACTCTTTCTATCCTTGGCTGGTTTGGTCATACGACCAGCGCTATTCGAAAGACAATCCTACACATTTTGTTGAGCATTTCCGGCGAGCGGACTGCCTGTTCACGCTGATTGCCGAGCGGCACTCGCAGGTTGGTGATCAAGATGATGAACGACATGGCATTGCGATGGTTGGCCGCAACAAGCTCATTACAGCATTGACTCGCCTGAGGGCTGGGGTGTCTCTACGTTTATCTCAGTATGCAACGACCGCAGACTCGGTGGACCGGTATTTTGTAAATAGATTGGGAGGGCTTTCTCAGTACTACGCAGGCACCTTGGCCAATCTGATGATTATGCAGTCGTCTACAACCTCATGGGCCAAGTACAGCACGGAATACGGCAGTCTACTGGCGCGAGACTTCGATACAAACGTTGCAGGAAAGCTTTTCTGGGAGAAGGTTGAAGGTGACGAGATCACGCTGGCGGATCTGGATGAACTCAGTGGTTTTTGCGCTTGCAACATCCCTTCAAGTCCCGCGGAGTGCCAGCACCTGACAGATATCTTTTTCGATGGAAAAGTTCGGTATGGGGAGGAGGGCGAGCAGCGCCGCCGGAGCTTGGCACTGATCCTGCAACTGGCGAATGCTCTTCCGGGTGACGAGGATCTCTCTGAAGAGGTTTTTCGTGCTTGCGCCTACACCGGCGTATTGCCCGGAGGGCTGCCCTGGACTATCCCTCAGACGCTGCAGAATACCTGTGCGCATTGGGTCGTCTACGTGCGCAACGATCTTCTATCAGTGGCGTTTCAGACCATCCTCTCGATTTGTTTAACGGAGCTACAGCCACAGACGTCCGATGAGCGAGGGAAGTTCGGCTCGATTGAAGCCTTCTCTGACTGGTTTGTTGGCTCTGAAAAGATGGATGAAGTCTTGAATGAGCTCGAGTACGAGACCTTTGCAGACCTTGTAGAGCACGCGAGCGTGCTGGGGCCAGATTTAGCTGATTGGGGAGAAATGGGACATGAAATTCAACTCGGCAAGCAGTTAATTGCTGGTTGGCGTGGTGGCGCGGTAGTCCCGCTATTACTCGCCAGAAGCCTTGAGCTATTGGCTATGCTCGTTGCTCGCGATGATTTGACGAAGCAGCCCTATTCAGGCTTGGTGATTACTGCGGATTCGTTGCGGGATTACCCGATTAATTTGGTTAGCTTCCGTCATCGCGGCGCTGATTGGCAGGCGATGTCAGTACGGCAAGTGACGAGCGATTTGATGCTTTGGTGCATGAATACTCATCTACGTGTGGCGCTGCGCAAGCTCAGGCAGTCAGGTCGATCAACGTTCCAGCTTCACCCATCAGAGCTTGGGGTGGAGGTTGCCTGCGTTCACGTTCCAGTGCCCACTCAGACCACACCTAGATTCAGGCAGGCAGTACGCATCTTGCGAGACCTGGGGCTGTTGACTCGTGATGGAGGTAAGACACGACTCACCGATCCGGGTAGACGTCTGATGGAGGTGGCCAGTGTCTGAAGGCGTTTCGATTCTGGAGGTGATCAAGCGAGGAGGGTATGAAGCTTCCCTGATCACCACCTACAACGCGACACTGCCGTTTTACGAGGAGGTGTTGCTGCGGAAGCTAGTGAGTGCGGGATGTCGATACAATGTGGTGCTGATGGATCGCCAGCAATGTGCCGTTGCTTGGGCGAGTCAGGCCACCCGACCTCGTTCGGCTGGATATGCCTACACGCTTTTGCCTATCGGGGTAAGTGGCGCCTTCCACCCAAAAGTCTGCCTGCTGCTAGGGGCGAAGAAAGCCTCGATCTTGATTGGTAGTCATAACCTTACGCTGTCCGGACTGGGCATTAATCGCGAGATTACCAATTGGATTGAAGTGGGAGGCGTGAAGGATGGTGAGGGAGCCGCCATCCTCAGATCGCTCTGGCAAATGCTTCGAGAGTGGATCAGTTTGGAGCATGGCAAGGTGCCGGCGCCGATTATGGAATCGGCATTGGCGATCAGTCGCTTCGTCACACCTTTAATCCCTAAATCATTAGTCTACCAGTCGACTTTGCTAGGGCAGGGCGCTGGCTCTCGTTCACTCATAGACCAGGTTGCTGAGCATCTCACCGCACCGGTGAGGAGGATCGCAGTTTTGGGGGCATTCTTTGATTCCAAACTGCTTCTAATTCAGGAACTGAATCGTCGCTGGCCTGAAGCTGAGATTGTAGTCGGCATTGACCTCGAGACGGTGCAGCATCCGGGCGCTTGTGACGTCCAAGGCGTGCGGCATGTTGATGTGAGTAAGTTGTGGGGGCCTCAGATTCGCTATCTGCATGCGAAGGTTTTTTACTTTGAATGCGATCATTCTGCCGGCGACGTGTTTGTAAGTGGTAGTGCGAACCCCAGTCGTCCAGCTTGGATGGGTGGCGAAGGGGTTGGTAACGTTGAAGCCGTTCTGTTGCGGCGAGGTGACCTGGCTCGTGAGACCGCAGAGTTCACATTGACGAGCCGGCTGTTTGATTTGCCTGGACTGGATGAAGAGGCATTCGTCCAGATTCGTCAGCGAAATTTGCTGCAAGAGACAACCTGCCAAGAAGAAGGGCTGCCGATCCTTTCAGGTGTTTCCGGTCCTCAGGGGCAGATATGCATTGCTGCCCGCGGAACTGACCGCAATGTAACCGCTGCTGTATTGCTTGATACTAACGGCGAAGTATTGGATCGAGTCTATGTGGTCGACTGTAGCGACCAGGAGATCGCGTTCAGAACAACAGTCAAGTCTACGTACATTCGGTCCTGTCTTCTTGAGGAGGATGGTTGTCCTATTGCTCGTGCAATGATTCTGCATCCCTCGGTGATTGAGACGGCTGCACATTCTTCCAGGCGTGAGCAGATTCGTTCAGCGCTTAACGAATTAGGATCGAGTGATGCCAATATTGCTAAGCTCATTGCCACTGTTGATCGAGTCATTTTTGCTGAACAGACTGATCGCGAGATTGAGGAGGCTGTCCGTGAACATCGTGCAAGACTGGATAGCGCTGGCGGAGTATTACCGCCGGATTCCTTGGCAATCAGCATCAGTGACATGGACAACGGCAAGCCGAAACCGAAGCTCTTGAAGTCCGGTGATTTGGCCTTTTTGATCGATGTGTTGTTGCGACGTTTGAATGAAGGGCTAGAGGCGCAAGGCAATGGAGTCGATCACGCCGGACGAACCGAAGAAGAGCAGGTGGGGCAGGAGGATGAACTGTCTGAGAATGACGATGAGCTGCCTGCCGAGGAACCCGAGCTATCAGATACCGACATTGCGTACATAGTCTCGAAGAAGGCTCGATCGTTGTGCAGGAAAATGATCGCACAATTGGAGCTGGCGAGTAGGGATGAGTCACGCCAGCTTGTAGCTCCAATTCAGTTGATAGCAGTGTTGGCTCTGATCCGAGAACTGCGCCATTTAGACCAGTTGAACCGTTGGGCGGCCACTGGGCAATCGTTAGTCGAAGAGGATGACCGCCGCGAGCTTCTTGATGGAAGCCTGAAGTATCTACTGGGATCGGAAACAAGATTGCTTGAGGCGATCGACGAGGCTGCTGGTGATTCTGCTGAAGAGACGATCCAGTTGAGGGCGTTGCTGGTTTGGCTTGCGTGGGACCTGGGGGACGAGCTGACAGATCATTTCAATCCGATCTGGGATTACTACGAAAGGACTCCCAAGTTGCAAGCCAACGCTTTGTTTTTGGCGCTCATGCCGGCTATCGCCGCTGATGGGCAAGCGAGTACGGCACTGCATGACAGTATCGAACGAACCATCAAGAACACTCCGGTTGCTTCATTGCGGGCGGAAAAGTGGTTAACGCGGCATATGGCTTTTGGAACCACTTGGTCAGCAGGCGCACACGAGTGTGACGAGTTGAAGGTGGGTGGGTATTGTCGAGTAAAAGGTTTGTTCGATGGGCTACGGGTGGTTGTTGAGGTTTCGCAGGGGGCGGTGGGGTTTTGGGATTTTGGCCGGACTTGGAAATTTACGCGGGAACGCGTGGTTGCAATGGTGGCTAATCAATAATTGAAAGAAACGGCTGAATTTTTAGGGGCTGAGTCATTTGGCAACAAGTAATTCAGTGTCTGCTTTCGTCCCAGAGTGTGTAAAAACGCCCGGACAAACCACCCTTCTATGATTTCTGAGAAATTCATCGCAAGGGAAACCCATGAAACGGTTTATCCAGGCTGAACACCGAGGTCAAAGCACCTTCCTTCCCAAAATCCTCAACGACTACATCAGCGATACCAATCCGGTGCGCGTGGTTGCCTATCGATCAACTGCTTGACAAGCAGTCGTGGTCATTACCTTTAGCCGGTCGGATTGATTTTGATCGCATGGGATCCCTGCAATCTCTATCCATCTAGATTGTTTGTGCCAACGCTCACCGGGACTGAGCAGACCGAGGTGCGCTAGTTACCCAATCGCCGCTGCAATCGTAGACGAGCTGACGGTGAACGCCATTGCTCAAACTTAAAGACTGGCTTCATTGGGCATGGCCGACCCTCATCCCGTTGTCGCCTAGTCAGCAGGCTGAAGATGTGGAATGGACGCAGGGCATTGCTGCGTCTGTTCAGGCGGGGGATTGGTCGACAGATAGCGACGTGGTGCTGGACGAGTCATGCCGTCTTTTCGATGCAGAGATTGACCGCCGGAAGGGAGCTGACGCGAAAGCCGGTATCTACCTAGCCGCCATTACGGCGCTGATAGGGCTCCCAGGCGCGCCTCGCGTACTTAGCTGGAAGAAATATGAAGGATCATCCCGCTCTCAGCCACCTCTTCAGGTTTGAAGAAACGACCAGCCACCTTGAGGGCGGGGAAAACAACACAAGCGGCGTAGGGGGCACTGTATTGAGTGGATATTCCTTGGACGTCGAACACTATCTGGCCGGGTGGAAAGCCTAGGTTTTGAGCACGCGTCAGGTTGTGAAGTGCTCCCTCCCTCTCTCCATTTGCCTCTGCAACCTCAATCACTTTCTGGCGGAGAGTGTCCAGGTCGTCGTCAATCACTTCGGTGAAAAACTGCTGCCTGCGATGCCTTCCGAAGCCGAATCCTGCTGAGTTGGCAGAGCCAATACGGTTGAGCGCGATGCATGCAACGGTAACCAGTTCCATACCACTTCCTTGGTTTGCCTACGGTACTCATTTCATAGATGAAAAATGGTTGGAACGCCAGGAAGCTCAAGAGGTTAAGCGGAACCTTCCAATTTCTTGGCTAGCCCGCCGAACTGCTGTGCGGGCTCCACGTACCTCAACGCCGATTTCAGATCGCTCCAACCTATGAATGATTGATATTCAGTTAGTACTTGTTGGTCGTTTGGATTTTCAATCTTCGGGGGTAGAAGGGCCCTTACGGGCTTTTGAAAACCGGCGTGATCATGGGGCGACGGTTGTCCTGCAAGCGATGCCTGTGTCAGCCACTGCGACATCAACCCAGCAAGCGCTCAGACTGCTCCGACGGCAATGAGCACTCTGCGTATGGGTAATGATTCGATATCCTTAAGCGGAGTTGTCGGGCCTGTCTCTCAGCACCTATCCTGAAATTGACTCGCGAGATGCTCGTGCTCTGCGTAATGTTGCAAGGGCGCTGGTCGCTAGGGGCATCGATCCGCGTGTCCATCGGCAGCTGGAACATGATGCTAGGCGCCTGGCCACGGAAAACGCCTAAGAAGCGGTTGTTCAGTATTGAAAGTGGTACGTAAAGTTGAACATTGTGTTTCTTGTCGTGGGTCTCGATAGCCCGGTCGGAACCAGAACCTCCCGCTTCAATTGGCCGCCGAGTCGGCTGACAGCGAGGGTGCTCAGGTTGAGATGCAAAGGGGGCGCCTTACCTTCGCTGTTCATGGCCAGTTAAGCCTTTGGGCTAGGTCGGTGATCAGTCGTTGGGCAGGTGCAGTTGCACTTCCATGGCGTCATGAAGGAGTCGGACGACCTCGATCACGTCGTCGTTTGCCACACGATAGAACACGATATGGCGTGGTCTTTTGACCGTCCCATGAGGGGGGTTGGCCTGCTGGCGTGAATAGATGAGGTGATAGCTGCGAAGGCCAGGTGCAATCTCATCACGGTCGTGGCTGCCAATGCGATAAGGCGTGCCGGCAATAGCTTGCAGCGCCGCGAGGATCAGCGCCTGGTAACGCTGGCGTGCTTGATCGCCGAACTGCGTCTGGGAGAGCCTGAGGATGTCGACAATGTCGGCGCGCGCCGCGTTGGAAATCCGATACTGCGGCATGCTCAGTGTTTCTCACGCGCGGGGAGGGTGGCCTCCAGGCTCAAGTCCTCGAGGTAGTGATCCAGACCCCCTTCGTTCAACTGAGTGAAGCGCCCGTGCTCAAGGTCCATGATGCCGATCGAGGTCGCCTGACGCAGGGCCTCAATTTTGGCGGT
>CXWL01010808.1_pt1 | contig 25864 bp, 20 predicted proteins | sample 590931 | NCBI WGS metagenome assembly CXWL01 (sample SAMEA3498368, study PRJEB10139) | groundwater metagenome | biome: water well; material: biofilm material | place: Germany | collected 2015-04-27
GCTTCGGCACTGCGGAGCGACTCGATCATCTGATCGAGTGCGGTAGCGGCGGCTCCCACCTCGTCGTGTCGCTCGATGCCGGTTGTCACCGACAGGTCGCCGCCCGCCACCTGTTGGGCGACCTCGCCGAGCCGTCGCACGTCACGCGTGATCGGGAGCGATAGCTGGCTGGCAACCACCAGCGAGATGCCCGACGAGAGCACGAGCACCACGAGGAACAAGCGGTAGTCGTGCGACGAGACGAACATCGCGTTCGAGGCGGCCGAGGAGGTGATCGCACCCAAGGCCAGAGAGCAGAGACCTACGGCAAGGGCCACGCCGGTCACGCTCGCCCGCGACGACACCCACCTGGCGAGCAACGGTGTGAGGCAGGCTGCCACCAGGGCCGGGGCGATGAGGATGATCAGCAGCTGCCCCCGGTCGCCGCGCGCCGGGTCGAGAAGCACTTCGGCCAGCACCACGGTGAGGGCAACCAACGCGGCGAGTGCCAGTACCAGGCGCCTGATCATGTCTCGAACCGGTAGCCGACGCCCCACACGGTGGAGATCCAACGGGGTTGCTCGGGGTCGTGCTCGATCTTGTTGCGGAGGCGGCGCACGTGCACGGTCACGGTGGCCGGATCCTGGTAGTCGGGGGACGAGTCCCAGACGCTCACCAACAGCTGCGCCCGGGAGAAGACCTGGCGCGGGTGGGCCGCGAGGTAGGCGAGGAGGTCGAACTCCTTGGCGGTGAGCGCCACCGCGAGGCCGTCGACGGTGACTTCGCGTGACGTCGTATCGACCACCAGCGTGTCGAAGGTGAGCACCGCGGCGGCAGCCGGAGGCGCGCTGCGGCGCAAGACGCTGCGCACCCTGGCAACGAGCTCGCGGGGCGAGAACGGCTTCACGACGTAGTCGTCGGCACCCAACTCGAGGCCGAGCACCCGGTCGGCCTCGTCGGTGCGCGCAGTGAGCAGGATCACGGGAGTCCGCTGCCCGAGCTCGCGGAGCACGTCGAGTCCCGACCGATGCGGGAGCATCACGTCGAGCACGATCAGGTCGGGCGCGAACGCCTCGACGATGGCCAGCAAGTCGTCGCCGTCGGCAGACTCGCGCACGACGAACCCGTCGAGCTCCAGATATCGCACGACGACCTCACGAACCGTCGGTTCGTCGTCGACGACCAGGATTCTGGAGGCGCTCACGCGACTCACGATAGGGAGCCTCGGCTCCGGCGGGAAGCGAACGAAGCGAGAGTTTCGGGGATGTTTCGTTCGTCGTTCGTACTGCTGCGGTGGTCAGCGGCTGCTGAGCGGCACGTAGTCGCGCGCCTCGGAGCCGGAGTACCACTGACGCGGCCTGCTGATCTTCTGCTCCTTGTCGCCGATCAGCTCCTGCCAGTGGGCGAGCCACCCGACGCTGCGGGGGATCGCGAACAGCACCGTGAACATCGCCACCGGGAAGCCGAGCGCCTGATAGATGAGGCCGGAGTAGAAGTCGACGTTCGGGTAGAGCTTGCGATCGGCGAAGTACGGGTCGCTCAGCGCCACCTCTTCGAGCTTCAGTGCGATGTCGAGCAACGGGTTCTTCCCTGTCACCTCGAACACCTCGTACGCGGTCTGCTTGATGATCGTGGCCCGCGGGTCGTAGTTCTTGTACACGCGGTGACCGAAGCCCATCAGCCGGCCGCCCTTGCCACCTTTCACCTCGTCGATGAAGGCAGGGACGTTGTCGATGTGGCCGATGTCGGCGAGCATCCGCACGACGGCCTCGTTGGCGCCACCGTGGAGCGGGCCGTAGAGCGCCGCCGCGGCGGCCGCCGCTGACGAGTACGGATCGGCATGGCTCGATCCGACCACCCGCATCGCCGTGGTGCCGCAGTTCTGCTCGTGGTCGGCGTGGAGTATGAACAGCACGTCCATCGCTCGCTCGAGCCGGGGGTCGAGGTCGTAGTCGCCGATCTTCCACATCATGTTGAGGAAGTTGGCCGGGAACGACAGGTCGTTGTTCGGGTAGACGAACGGCAGGCCGACCGAGAACCGATAGCACATCGCCGCCAACGTGGGCATCTTGGCGATGAGACGGAGGATCTGCTTGTCGCGGGTGGCCTTGTCGTGGATGTCCTTGGCGTCGTTGTAGAACGTGCCGAGCGCGGCCATCGAGCTGACCAGCATGCCCATCGGGTGGGCGTCGTAGTGGAAGCCGTCGACGAATCGCTTGCGCATGTTCTCGTGGATGAACGTGTGATGCACGACGTCGTCGGTCCACGTCTCCAGCTGCTGCGCGTCGGGGAGCTCGCCGTTGAGCAGCAGGTAGGCGACCTCGAGGTAGGTGCTGTGCTCGGCGAGTTGCTCGATGGGGTAGCCGCGGTAACGCAAGATGCCGGCATCACCGTCGAGGAAGGTGATTGCGCTCTTGCACGCCGCTGTCTGCATGTACGCCGGGTCGTAGATGTACAGCGACGGATCGAGCTCGCGCACGGCCGACGCAGGAAAGACGCCGTCGGTGATCGGGACGGTCACCGTCTTACCGGTTCGGTCGTCGGTGATGGTGATGGTGTCGGGCACGTTTCTCCCTCGATTGACACAGATGTGCTGAAGCGGGGCTTGCTCCCCGGCGACGAGACTAGCGGCCGCGCCCAGCGGCGGGCCGGGCTCAGGCGCGTATGCTCCCCCGTGCGGTGGCGCACCCTGGTTGATGAGAATCTCGTTGGGCCGTTCGCCGAGCCCGGTTCGTCGATGAGGCTGGGAATTCGTGGGTCAGACGCCCCGCGAGCTGAGCGCAATCCCGCTCGGCGGTCGCCGGTCGGAGGACCGGGAATGTGCCCGGTGCGCCGAACATCGCTGCGGGCGTAGGGTCGCGATCAACACGATCGAGGAGAAGGGAGTAGGGCGATGGGCAAGGACGACAAGGCAGCCGACTCCGAGACGAAACCCGACGTTGCGTCCGACGAACACCGGCGCGACGACGAGCAGGAAACCAAGCCCGAGAACCCGCTTGAACGGTTGGATCGTGAGAAGCAGCGACTCGGTGACCCGGACTTGGTCGCACCCGAGTTGTACCGCGACGCCGAGCGCTTCCTCGAGTCGCAAATCGAACAGCAGGCGCGCGAGGCGCTGGCGCGTGGCGACCTTGCTTCGATCGCCAGCTCCCTCAAGAACGAGGAGCTGACGGGGGTCCTGCCACAAGATCTGGCGGGCCAACTGAAGGACGCTTTCCCCGGCGCACTCGACGACGCACTTGAACAGCATGCGCTCGATGCGCTGGCTACCCACGACCCGGCCACGATCGTCGGAGCGTTGCGAGACTCCCAACTCATGGGTGGGTCGTTGCCGTCGTCGATCGACAGGCAGTTGACTGCCGTGTACGAGTCGGTGGTCGACGGGTCCGGAGCTCAGCCGAGCCAGCCGGCCAACGACAACAGCGGCTTCGATGGCGCGGGTTCTGCCGACTCGCCCGATGACCGGCCGAACCTGTTCGGGCCGGGCGTCGGCGACAGCGCTGAGGCCGACTCGCCGGACCTGCCAGGTTTCGGCGACGGTGGGGCCGATTCGCTCGACCAACCCTATTCGGGGGGTGGATTGTCGCCCGACGTCGATGCTGCTGCGGCCGGGCTGCAGCCGTCGCCAGCCGATACGCCGGCGATGATGGAACCCAAGGAGAGCGGGCCGCTGACGCCTCCCGATTCGCCGAGCATCGCCGGCTTCACGCCCGAACCTCCCCAGGCGCAGCCAGGCCCAGCGGGCGCCGACCCGCTCGACGACTCCGGGGCGGATGCGGAGATGACGGAGGTGCCGGCCGGAACGCTCGGCTATGTGTGGGTCCCGAACGAGGACGGTTCGCAGACCGCCTACGATCCGAACACCGGGCAGCCGGTCCCGAACGCCAACCCTCCGAGTGCGACGTCCGGCGGCGAGGAGAAGCCGGCGGAGGAGAAGCCGGCGGAGGAGAAGCCGGCGGAGGAGAAGCCGGACGAAGACGAACCGAAGGAGGGCGACACCGAGTACGTCGACCCCGATGCCAGCGGCGACACCGGTGGGGTTGGCGTCACGGGCAGCGGCGGCACACCGCCCGGGTTGCTCTCGGGCGGCGGCGATCCGATCGACCCGAACGACGACATCCTCGGAATGGCCGAGGTCGGTGGCCTTCGCCAACCGCTGACGGCCGGCCCGGATGTCGACCCGGATGCCGTCGGGGGTGACACCGGTGGGGTCGGCGTCGCGGGCAGTGGCGGCACGCCGGCGATACTTCTGGCCGGCGGCGGCGACCCGATCAACCCAGACGACGCGCCCGGCCTCGCAGCGATCGGGCCGCCTCAGGAACCGGGAGTCGATCCGTACGCGTCGGGCGCACGCAGTGAGGCTGTCGGGCTGTCCGACTTCGAGGTGGAGATCGCCAGCACCGATCAGCTCGGAGACGACGCACTCGACGTCGGCTTCGACGCACTCGACGTCGGGGCGGAAGAGTCGGAGCCAGCGCTCGAGCTGGGCGGCGACGGCCTATTTCCGTAGGCCGCGGAGACCGACGCGACCGCCGTTGGTGTAGGCGCGGATCGGAGAGTCACGAGACGTTCAACCGGTTCGTCGGCCGCGCCCAGCAGCGGGCCGGGCTCAGAGTGGGGTGTTGTCGTGGGGGCGTGGCTGCAGGCGCTCGCGCTTGTCGATGAGGGTGAGCAGCGCGTGGCCGATGACCGAGCGGGTCTCGGCTGGCTCGATGACTGCGTCGATGTAGCCGCGCTCGGCGGCGATGTAGGGGTTGAGCAACCGCGCCGCGTACTCGGCTTCGAACGCGGCCCGCTCCTCTGGGGTGGCCCGACGTTGCAAGATGGCCGCGGCCTGCCCGGCACCCATCACCGCGAGCTCGGCCCACGGCCAGGCCACGCAGAGATCGTTGCCCATCTTCTTCGAGTCCATCACGATGTACGCGCCGCCGTAGCTCTTGCGCAGCACGACGCAGATGCGGGGCACGGTGGCACGGCCGTAGGCGAACACGAGCTGTGCCCCGTGGCGGATCATGCCCCGCCATTCGAGATCCTTGCCCGGATAGAAGCCGGGGGTGTCGACGAAGGTGATGATCGGCAGGTTGAACGCATCGCAGAACGTCACGAACCGAGCGGCCTTCTGCGAGGCCGGGATGTCGAGCGTGCCGGCGAGCGAGATCGGTTGGTTGGCAACCACCCCGACGGGGAGGCCTCCGATGGTGGCGAACGCAGTCACCACGTTGGACGCCCAGCGGGGGCGCAGCTCGAGGATCTCGGCGTCGTCGACGATCGCCTTGATCACGTCGCGGACGTCGTAGCTGCCGGTCGACGTGGTGGGCATCAGCGCGCCCGCCTCCGGTGTCGACCGGTCGATCGAGTCGTCGGTGGGCCAAGTCGGCGGTTCCTCGTCGTTGTGCGCAGGGAGGTAGGCGAGCAGGTTGGCGATCATCTCGGCGGCGGCGTCGAGATCGCCGGCCACCAGGCTGGCCGCTCCGGAGTACCGCGCATGGCTGGAGGGTCCGCCCAGCTCCTCGTTGTCGATCGCCACGCCGGTGAACTCGGCCACCATCGTCGGCCCGCTGACGAACGCGTAGGAATCGGATGTCATCACCACGAGGTCGGCAAGACCGATGAGCAGCGCCGGGCCGCTCACCGCGGGGCCGTCGACGATCATCAGCACCGGCACGACGCCCGAACAGTCGGCGATCGCGCGGGCCGCTTGGCCCCACCCGTGCAAGGCCGCGAACCCTTCCTGGATGTCGGCGCCGCTCGATCGGATCACTGCCACGAGCGGCATCCGCTTGGTTCTGGCGAGAACGGCGCCAGCCTCGATCTGTGACGAGGAAGTCGAAGAGAGCGCGCCCTGGCGGTCGGTGCTGTCGACGTCGACCCAGACGACCGGTCGGTCGTCGATGTCGCGGACCTCGATGTCGACCACGGATGGCACACCGGCGCGGATCGATAGCGGCACGGGGTCACCCTAGACTTCGACTAGGTGATGCGGCCGCCCCCGAATGGAAACGCATCGGCGCCAACATGCACGCCGGGCTGCTTCGGGCCCTGCTTCTCGATGATCTCGCGGAGCACTTCGAGCAACGCCTTGGTGGGCGCGCTTGGGAGTGGCCGCTTGCGCTGCACCCACCCCACCACGCGCCGCGGCAGCTCGGGCACGGCGATGCGCTTGAAGTCGCCCTTCAGCCATCGTGGGATCGCCGTCGCCGGAACGATCGCGGCTCCGTATCCCTCGAAGGCCAGCGATGCGAGCAGGCGGACGCCGTCGATCTCGGCCTGGGCGATGAGCGACGTGTCGACCGCGCCGGCAGCGCGGTCGATGATCCTGCGCAGCGCCGTTCCCGTTGGCGGCAGCAGCAGCGGAACCTGGGCCAGCGCCGGCAGGCGGATTGTGTCGTTTCGGGCCAGCGGGTTCTTGGTGTGGACGAGCAACACCAGATCTTCGGCGAACAGCGGGTGGACCGTGGTCTCGGAATCGTCGATCGGCAGGTGGACGACTGCGGAATCGAGGTGACCGGATACGACACGGGGCACCAGCGCGGTCGTGTTGCCCTCGTGCACGGTCACGTGCACACCCGGGTGGGTTCGCTCCATCTGGGTGAGCAGCGTTGGGAGGAGCCACCTGGCCGTGGTGCCGATCGACCCGAAGCGGGCGTCGCCGGTGACCTCGTCACCACGAGAAGCCATGTCGGCGGAGATGTCCTCCAGCTCGTGCAGCACCCTGCGTGCTCGCTCGACCACAAGGGTCCCGTCGTCGGTGAGTCCGCCGCGCTGACGGTCGACGAGGGTCACGCCGAGCTCTTTCTCCAGCCGCGAGATGTGGCCGCTGACGTTTGACTGTACGGTGTAGAGCGCTCTTGCGGCAGCTGAGAACGAGCCATGATCGGCGATTGCGACGAGGGTCGACAGCTGCCGGAGATCCATCTCGAAAAACGATATCAACTATCCAGGAATACAGCTTGAAAGATCACTCGTTCACGTGCATACTTTCACATGTTGATCGAGGCGATTCCTTCCCCCAAGGAATCGCTCGACAAGAACCCTGAGATGGTGCCCCCACGCCATCGGGTTTCGGTTGAGAGGCCCCGCTTCCCCCAAGCGGGGTCTTTCCCGTTTTCCTGGCCTGGTTCCCCGCCCCGGTTCCCCGCCCCGGTTCCCCGGCCCGTTCCTTCCGCCCGAGGCGCTGGCCTACAGTGGCCCGCGTATGAGTGACGTGACGTCCCCGGCCCAGGGAGCTGCCTTCTTCGACCTCGATCGAACACTTCTGGCCGGGGCTTCGGGCGAGGTGTTCTCGCGAGCGATGAGAACAGCGGGGCTGGTGAGCCACTCGATCCCCGGCGAATCGTTGCTGTACCGGTTGTTCAACGCCGTCGGTGAGACGCTGCCGTCGATGGCGCTGGCCCGCCAGGCGGCCTCGTTGGCGAAGGGCCGGTCGCGGGCGGCAGTTCAGGGTGCCGCACAGCTGGCTGCTGCCGACCTGCGAGACATGGTCCAGCCGCTGGCCGCGCCCCTGTTCGCCGAGCACCGGGCCGCCGGTCGGGCCGTCGTGATGGCCACCACCACTCCCTACGACCTGGTGAAGCCGCTCGCCGATCTGCTCGGTCTCGACGATGTGGTCGCCACGCGCTACGGAGTGAACGCCGACGGAACCTACGACGGCACCATCGCCGGCCCGTTCGTGTGGAGCACCGGCAAGCTCGCCGCGGTGAAGGCCTGGGCCGAACGCAACAACATCTCCATGGATGAGAGCTTCGCCTACAGCGACAGCGTGTACGACACCCCGCTGCTGGCCGCGGTGGGCCATCCATTCGTCGTCAACCCCGATCCGCGGATGGTGCTGATGGCCGCGGCACGGCGTTGGCCCACCCTCGACCTGTCGGCACCAGCGGGGGCAGAGTCAACACCAGAGGGAGGCATCGGCATGGCGAAGATCCCGGTCGTCAACATGGAGATCCAGAAGCTCGCGTTGAGCTTCACCCACCCTTTCTTCTTCCCTTATGCGAAGTTCGACATCGACGGCACCGCCAACATCCCGGCCTCGGGCCCGGCGATAGTCGTCGGCAACCACCGCAGCTACTTCGACTCGGCGGCGCTGGCGCTGATGATCGCCAAGACCGACCGCACCATCCGGTTCCTCGGCAAGAAGGAGGTCTTCGACGCTCCGGTGCTCGGTCAGATCGCCACGGCCATGGGTGGCATCCGCGTCGACCGCGGCACCGGCTCCGACGAGCCGTTGCAGGCCGCGGCCGAGGCCTTGGCGAATGGCGACCTCGTGGCGTTGATGCCGCAGGGCACCATTCCTCGTGGGCGCGCGTTCTTCGATCCCAAGCTCAAGGGGCGGTGGGGGGCGGCCAGGCTGGCCGCGATGTCGGGGGCGCCCGTCATCCCCGTCGGGCTGTGGGGCACCGAGAAGGTCTGGCCTCGCTCGGCCAGGCTGCCGAACGTGCTCAACCTCGTCGATCCGCCGCTGGTGCGCATCCGTGTCGGTGCGGCCGTCGAGCTGAAGCACAAGGACGCCGATGCCGACACCAAGAAGATCATGAAGGCGATCATGGCCTTGCTCCCCGAGGAGAGCCGCACCAAGCACGAGCCGACGGCGGAGGAGCTGGCACTTGCCCTGCCTGCAGGTCACCGCGGCGACACCGAACGCGAGAGCGGGCGCCGGCCTGGTACCGACTGATCGTTCCGGCTGATCGTTCCGGTGTCCACCGCCCCTACCGACCGGTAGGTAGTCTGACTTCCATGAACGAGGCCGGCCTGCTGCACGAGCTCACCCCAGTCGCCGAGAACCTCACGACGCGCCACTACGAAACCTGCAAACCGTGGTACCCGCACGAGTTCGTACCGTGGAGCATGGGCAAAGACTTCGAACCGGGGCGCGAATGGGATCCCCACGAGGTGCCGCTTCCAGCCGCGGTGCGCAGCGCGCTGTTCGTCAACCTCCTCACCGAGGACAACCTGCCCTACTACTTCCAGACCATCGACCGCATGTTCGGGCGCACCGGCATCTGGCGCGAGTGGTCGCATCGGTGGACCGCCGAAGAGGCACGGCACTCGATCGCGATGCGTGATTACCTCACCGTCACCCGCACACTCGACCCGAAGACGCTCGAGGACGGGCGGATGTCGCAGATGTCGGGCGGCCAGGTCCCAGATCCGGAATCGGCGATCGACGGCTTCGTCTACGTGGCGTTGCAGGAGCTCGCCACGCGCATCGCCCATCGCAACACCGGCCGTGCACTGATCGAGTCACTCGGCGACCACCCGGTGGGCAAGGCCGGCTACGAGATGCTCGGCCGGGTCGCTGCCGACGAGAACTTCCACTTCCTCTTCTACCGCGACATCACCTCGGCTGCGCTCGAGATCGCCCCTTCACTGGTGCTCCCCGCGATCGAACGCCAGGTGCGCGAGTTCGAGATGCCCGGCACCGGCATTCCCGGGTTCAAGCAGCACGCCGACGCGATCGCCAGGGGCGGTCTGTACAACCTGCTGCAGCACCACGATCAGATCCTCGAGCCGGTTGTGATGAAGTGGTGGAAGGTCGAATCGCTGCAGGGTCTCACCGCCGAAGCCGAGGTTGCCCGCGATGCGTTGGTTCGCCAGATCGGCCGAATCGGCAAGGCTGCACGCCGCCTGGCCGAGCGCGCCCGCGAAGCAACCGAGCGGGCCAAGGCGACCATCGGCGATCTCCGGTCCGGTCCCGCGCCGCGCTGAACCGCGCCACCCCGGGCCTCACCCGATCAATCGTCGACGGTGCCGTCGATCACTTCGCGCAGCAGATCGGCATGACCGCAATGGCGGGCGTACTCCTCGATCATGTGCACCACGATCCACCGCAGGCTGATCGGGCCGCGCCGCTCGCTGACCCGGGCGGCGATCGATCCGAGATCTTCCGCGGCGATCACGATCTCGCGTGCTCGCCCGACTTCGCGGTGCCATGCCGCGCACGCCGCGGCGATGGTGTCGAAGGACTCGTGATGGAAGTCGCGGTCGGGGTCGTCGTCGGTGCCGTACGGGAGTTGCTCGGTCTCGTCGGCGAACATCCTGCGGAACCACCAGCACTCCACGTCGGCCATGTGCCGAGTGAGGCCGAGTAGATCGAGGGTGCTGGCGGCCACCCGCAGGCGCGCCTGCTCGTCGTCGAGTCCCTCGACCTTGCGGATGAACACGGCGCGGTAGTAGTCGAGGAACCCGGTCAGCGTGGTGAGCTCGTCGGCCGTGGTCGACACGTGTGGCAGCGTTGTGCGCTCGAGCATCTGCGACCCCTCTAGCTCTTGCCTGCGGCGACCTTGCGGCGCACGACGTTGAGGGCCGAACCTGCCTTGAACCACTCGACCTGTTCGTCGCTGAAGGTGTGCAAGCCCTCGAAGGGAACCGTCGTGCCGTCGGGCTTCACGATCTGGCAGCGCACGTTGTGGCCGGGCCGTGGTGGCAGGGCGACGACGCTGATGCGATCGTGCTCCTCGATGAGGTCGTAGGTGGCCGGGTCGGCGAAGGTGAGCGGCACCATGCCCTGCTTCTTCAGGTTGGTCTCGTGAATGCGGGCGAAGCTTCGGGCGAGGATGACGACACCACCACGGAACCGCGGTTCCATCGCCGCGTGTTCCCGCGACGAACCCTCGCCGTAGTTGCGGTCGCCGACCGCACACCATCGGACTCCCGCCTCGCCGTACTTCTTGGCCAGGTTCGGGTAGGTGTCGACGCTGCCGTCGCGGAGATCGGTGCCCTCGCCGACGGCATCGTTGAACGCGTTGACGGCGCCCAGGAATAGGTTGCCGGAGATGTTCTCGAGGTGACCGCGGTAGGTGAGCCACTTGCCGGCCGCCGAGATGTGGTCGGTGGTGCACTTGCCCTTGGCCTTCATCAGCACCGGCAGGGCGACGTAGTCGTTGCCGTCCCATGCCGGGAACGGCTGCAGCAGCTGCAGACGATCGCTGGAAGGGGAGACCTCGACCACGACAGCCGATCCATCGGCCGGTGGTGCTGTGAAGGTGTTCGCGCCGCTGTCGTAGCCCCGAGCGGGCAGCACCTCGCCCACCGGAGCTTCGAGACGCACCTCGGTGCCGTCCGGCGCGGTGATCGTGTCGGTCGTGGGATCGAAGTCGAGCCGTCCGGCAAGGGCCAGGGCGATGACGGTGTCGGGTGAGGTTACGAAGCTGAGCGTGTTGGCGGAACCGTCGTTGCGCTTCGGGAAGTTGCGATTGAACGAGTTGACGATCGTGTTGGGCCGACCGGTGATGCTCGCCGGGCGATCCCATTGCCCGATGCACGGGCCACAGGCGTTCGCCAGCACCGTGGCGCCGATCGCCTCGAGATCGGCGATGAGGCCGTCGCGTTCGATCGTGGCCCGGGTCTGTTCGGAGCCGGGGGTGACCAGCAGTTCGGTCTTCGCTCTCAGCCCGCTGGCGGCGGCCTGGCGGGCGATCGAGGCGGCACGGGTGATGTCCTCGTACGAGCTGTTGGTGCAACTGCCCACGAGGGCGGCGGAGATCTCGAGCGGCCAGTCGTTGGCGCGAGCCTCGGCGCCGACCGCGGCGCCGACCCGGTTGGCACGATCGGGGGAGTGCGGCCCGTTGATGAGCGGCTTCAGTTGGTCGAGGTCGATCTCGACGAGCTGATCGTAGGCAGCGCCATCGTCGGGTCGCAGGTTGGCTGCCACCTGCGCGGCGGCGTCGGCGATGGCCTCGCGGCCGGTGGCCTTCAGGTACATCGCCATGTTGTGGTCGTAGCCGAACACGCTGCAGGTGGCGCCGATCTCGGCGCCCATGTTGCAGATCGTCGCCTTGCCGGTGGCTGAGATGGAATCGGCGCCGGGGCCGAAGTACTCGACAACTGCGCCGGTACCGCCCTCGACGGTGAGGACGCGAGCCACTTCGAGGATGACGTCCTTCGGTGAGGACCAGCCACTCAGGGTGCCGGTGAGCTTGACGCCGATGACCCTCGGCCAGCGGACGTTGAAGGGGAAGCCGGTCATCACGTCGACCGCATCGGCGCCACCAACTCCGATGGCCACCATGCCGAGACCGCCGGCGTTGGGCGTGTGGCTGTCGGTGCCGATCATCATGCCGCCCGGGAACGCGTAGTTCTCGAGGACGACCTGGTGGATGATGCCGCTGCCAGGCCCCCAGAACCCGATTCCGTACTTGGCGCTCACCGAGCGGAGGAAGTCGTACACCTCGCGGTTGATGTCGATGGCGACGCCGAGATCGATGCGTGCCCCGACCTTTGCCGAGATGAGGTGGTCGCAGTGCACCGTGGACGGCACCGCAGTGGTCGCCAGGCCGGCGGTCATGAACTGCAGCAGAGCCATCTGCGCCGTCGCGTCTTGCATCGCGACCCGGTCGGGATGGAAGTCGTTGTACGTCCCACCGCGCTCGATCGGGCCTGTCGGGTCGGCGAGGTGGTTGAGGAGGATCTTCTCGGTGAGGGTGAGCGGACGACCGAACCGCTCGCGTCCGGCGGCAACGCGAGCATCGAGTGCGGCGTAGGCACCGTCTACGAGGCTGCGTGGCGTTCCTGCGGTGACGGTCATCGGGAGATCCTCCATGACTGCGGAGCAGTCGGGTCGGGCAACAACTGGTACTTGCACTGCGGGCAGATGTAGACAACTCTAATACAAGTGCGCGAACGCAACAACGACCTTCCCCCGAGCACACCGCCCGCCCTGCTGGCGATCGACCACGTGCAACTGGCCATGCCGGTCGGTGGAGAGCACGCGGCGCGCCGCTTCTACTGCGAGACCTTGGGCATGACCGAGGTCGCCAAGCCGGTGGCGCTCGCGGTCCGAGGTGGCTGCTGGTTCGAAGCGGCAGGGGTCAGGCTGCATCTCGGCGCCGAGCACGACTTTCGTCCGGCACGCAAGGCACACCCGGCACTGGTCGTGCGCGGTCTTCGCGCCTTCGTGGAGCGCGCCGGCCTGGAAGTGCGTTGGAGCGACGAGATCCCGGGATCGCTGCGCTGCCACCTCGATGACGTGTTCGGCAACCGCCTCGAACTGATCGACGGCTGATGATGTCGGCTTCGATCCCCCAACGGTCGTTCTCGGTGCTCGCGTCCTCGCCAGTCAGGACGGCCGACGTCGGCGGGTGGACCGACACCTGGTTCGCCGAGTACGGACTGGTGTGCAGCGTGGCGATCGAGCGCCGAGTCGAGGTGCGCATCGACCTCGATCCGCAGGCCGAGGCAAGTGTGCACGTCACCACCGGGATCGACGGGTCGACCTACACGATGGATCCCTCGGCCCCGCCGGGACATCACCCGATGATCGAGTCGGCGATCTCTGCGCTTCCGCCAAGCGGTGAGGCCCGGATCATGATCGGCGACGGTGTCGTCCCCGGAGCCGGGCTCGGCGGCTCGGCCGCAGTGATGGTGGCGTTGGTTGCTGCGCTGCGGGCCGCCCGCGGTGAGCGGCAGTCGCGCGTTCATGTTGCCAGGGTGGCGCACGGCTGCGAACTGTCGTCGGGTAGGGAGTCGGGGGTGCAAGATCACTGGGCCTCGTCGTTCGGCGGGATCAACCGCTTGGCGGTCAACTTCCCGGAGGTCCGTCGCGAGCGGATCCGGGTCGCCCCAGCCGTGGAGCGCGACCTCACGTCGCGGTTGCACACGGTGTACTTCGGGCGCTCGCACGACTCCTCGGCGCTCCACTCGATGGTGATGGCCACCGTGATGTCCGATGCCTCGATGCTGGCGCTCGACCGAATCCGCGACGCAGCACACCTTGCCGCCGTAGCTCTGAAGGTAGGCGACCTCGAGGCCTACGGCGCTGCGCTGATCAGCAACCACGCGGCGCTCACCCGGCTGCACCGCGATCTCATCTCAGACGATGCGCATCTGCTCGAGCAGATCGCAAGGAAGCACCGGGCGCGGGGATGGAAGGTGAACGGGGCGGGCGGTCGTGGAGGGTCGATGGTCGTGCTCGGCCCGGTCGACCCCGACGCCGACCGTCGGCTGTGTGAGGCGATCGAGGCCGAAGCCCTCTGGCAACTGCTCGACGCACCGGTGGCGACGCACGGGGTGGTAGCTCATCTCTTCGAGCACGAGGATCCTCGTTCCCCCGGGTCCGCACAGTGGCAGACCGGTGGTCTGCGATGAGGACGATTCGGTACCAGCAGATCGCCGAGGAGCTGCGCGATCGATTCGGTTCGGTCGGGGCCGGTCGGGTGCTGCCGAGCGAGAGCGAGCTCTCCGCCGAGTTCGGTGTCAGCCGCGTCACGATCAGGCGCGCACTCGAGATCCTCCGCGAGGAGGGCCTCGTCGATGCGCGCCAGGGCTTCGGCTGGTACGTGGCCGGCGAGCCGTTGCGTCAGCGCATCGACGAGCTCGGCACGATCGAGGGGCAGCTGGAACGGCGCGGCTTGAACCCGGAGCGACGCGTGCTCGAGTTTGCGTTTCGCACGGCTCCGGCCAGGGTGGCAGCCGTGCTCGGCACGGATCACGTGCTGCGCGTGAAGCGGCTCAACTTGGCCAACGGCGAGCCGTTCGCCGTCGTCACGGTTTGGTGCCCGGCCGAGCTCGGACAGCACTTGAGCCGCAGCGAGGTCGAGCGGAGGCCGTTCTACGAGTTGCTGGGTGTCACGTTGCGTGGCGCCACGCAGACCATCGGCGCCGATGCGGTGGGAGTCGCCGACGCGGCGCTGCTCGGCGTGCCGCCATCGAGCCCCGTGTTGCGCTGCGAGCGCATCACCACCGACACCCATGGGCGACCGGTGCTGATGAGCGAGCACGTCTTCCCCGCCAACCGAACGGAGTTCGTGGTCGAGTTCCCCATCGCCGAGCCGAGCACGTTGCCCGCCGGGCTGCGGCTCGTGGACTGAGCCCGCTGGGCGCCCGCCGGGCGCCCGCTGGGCGCCCGCTGGGCGCCAATTGTGCATGCCGTCTGCCACAATTCGACGCGTGATCAGATTGGGTCCGATATCGGTTGACGAAACGGTGGCGTCGCGCTGGACGCGGTTCACGGACTGGTCGTCCACCGCCGGCCTGAAGATCGTCGCGATCGTCGTCGTCGCCGGGCTGGCGACCCAGGTCGTCGCCTTCGTCGCTCGACGCCAGACACGGCGGCTCGACGCGGAGCGGCGCGAGCAGGCCGGCGCCGAGCGCGGCACGGCGACCCTGGGCGCCCATCGGCAGGCGTTGGTGGGCGCCGTCAGATGGGCGGTCAACTTCTCGATCGTGTTCGTCTCGATCATCTGGGTGCTGATCGAGATGAGCCTTCCTGCCAGTGCCCTGGTGCCGCTCGCGTCCGTGGTGGCAGCCGGGCTCGGGTTCGGCGCACAGCAGATCGTCGGCGACGTGCTCGCCGGCATCTTCATCCTGTCCGAGCGCCAGTTCGGTGTCGGCGACCTCGTGCGCGTGGGCCCGATGACGATGGTGGGCTGGGTGGAGGGTCACGTCGAAGAAGTGACGCTTCGCGTCACCAAGCTGCGNNGGCGCTGCGCTCGCGGCCGACCCGAAGTGGACGCCGCTGCTGATCGACGGCCCACGGGTGGCGGGCCTCGACGATCTGGGCACCAGCACGGTGCAGCTCCGGATGGTCGGCCGCACGCTTCCCGCGCAGCAGTGGAAGGTCGCCCGCGAGCTACGGCGACGGATCGCGGTCGTGCTCCGCGAGATGGACATCGAGCTGCGCGAGCCACCTGCAAGCGAACCACCGACGGTCGTCGGCGCCGACGACTGACCGGTCCCAACCCGATCTGCGTCGGTCTCGACCGGCTGAACCTGTCGAGACCGACAAAGTTGGGGTGGTGGCCGAGCGGTGCGATGCTTGATGCATGGATCCGACGGACGACTACCGACAGATCAACCTCGCCAACTGGAACAGCCGGGTGCCGATCCACGAGCACGGCTACGACCTCGAACGGTTCCGCGACGAGCCCGGGTTCCTATCAGGTGTCGTCCGTTTCGATGAGCCCCGGCTCGGGAGCGTCGATGGTCTGCGCGGCCTCCACCTGCAGTGTCACATCGGCACAGACACGCTCTCGTTGGCGAGGCTCGGGGCGACGATGACCGGGCTCGACTTCTCGGCGGCGGCGCTCGACGTGGCCCGGCGGCTCGCGGCCGATTGCGGCGCCGACATCGACTACGTCGAGAGCGATGCCTACGGGGCGGTCGACGCCCTCGGAACCGGGCGCTTCGATCTCGTGTACACCGGTATCGGGGCGTTGTGCTGGTTGCCCGACGTCCGGCGGTGGGCAGAGGTGGTGGCGGGCTTGTTGAAGCCCGGTGGCCGCCTGTTCATCCGCGAGGGACACCCGGTGGTCTGGGCGTTGTGCGACCCGCGCCCGGACGGCCTGTTGGTGATCGAGCACCCCTACTTCGAGGTAGCCGGGGGAACGCGTTTCAGCGAGCCGAGCACCTACGTGGAACACGAGGGCAGCGTCTCGTCCCCCGACATCATCCACTTCAACCACGGCCTCGGCGAGATCATCACGGCGGTCATCGACGCAGGCATGTCGCTCACGGAGTTCACAGAGCATCGGTCGGTTCCGTGGAACGTCGCCGGCGACGCGATGATCGAAGACGAGTTGGGCGAGTGGACGCTACGCGACCAACCCGAGCGCCTAGCCGCCACCTACACGCTGCAGGCGATCAAGAACTGACCTGACAGACTTCGCCGATGAGCGAATCCGACCGCGTCCACATCTCCATCTCCCACGGTGTCGCTGATGTGCGCATGGCGCGCCCCGACAAGCGCAATGCGCTCGACGGGAAGATGTTCACAGCTCTGGCCGACGCTGGTGAGCGCCTGAAGACCGAGCCTGGGGTCCGCGCCGTGGTGCTCAGTGGGGAGGGTTCGTCGTTCTGTGCCGGTCTCGACTTCGCGAGCTTCCAGACGATGGCCGGTGCCGGCGGCCGGCAGGCCGGCGCCGGTACCGCCGACGACGAAGGCAATCCGGGTTCGTTGCAGCAGGGCCGGATCACGCATCTCGGCCAGCAGGTGTGCTGGGTGTGGCAGGAGGTGCCGGTGCCCGTCATCGCCGCCGTGCACGGGCATGCGCTCGGTGGGGGCATCCAGATCGCGCTCGGCGCCGACATCCGCATCGTGCACCCCGACACTCAGCTCAGCGTGCGCGAGGTGCACTGGGGCCTCGTGCCCGACATGACCGGCACCCTGATGCTCTCGCAACTCGTGCGTGCCGACGTGGCCAAAGAGCTCACCTTCACCGCCCGCGTGTTCGATGGCCGTGAAGCCCAAACGATCGGGCTGGCGACCCGTCTGTCGGAGACCCCGCACGTCGATGCGATGGCGATGGCCAGAGAGATCGCCGATCGCAGCCCCGATGCGGTGCGCGGCGCGAAGGCTCTGATCAACGGACTGTTGCACGAGCGGGCGGCAGCTCAGTTCGCCGAGGAGCGTCGAGTGATCGGCTCGCTGGTCGGACGGCCCAATCAGGTCGAAGCCGTCATGGCGAACTTCGAGAAGCGGGCTGCCAACTATCGCGACGCGTAGGACCCGGGCGTCGGGAACCAGGTAGCATCGACGTCACCGTCCGAGCCAGCGTTGCCTCGTGCGCCACTCCAGCCGTAACACCGACTTCTGTGGAGCAGACAACATGCGTTCCGACCTTCCCTCGCCGTCGGGTCTCTACGACTCGCGATTCGAACACGATGCCTGCGGCGTTTCGTTCGTGGCCAACGTTCGTGGCGTGGCGAGTCGCGAGATCGTGTCGCTCGGCATCGGTGCGTTGTGCAACATGGAGCACCGCGGCGCGACCGGCGCCGAGACCGACAGCGGCGACGGCGCCGGCATCTTGATCCAGGTTCCCGACCGGTTCATGCGCGAAGTCGCAGGCTTCGAGCTGCCCGTCGCCGGCGCCTATGCCGTCGGGCTGGCCTTCCTGCCGGCGGATCACGGAGATGCCGAGAAGGCTCAGGCATCGATCGAGTCGATCGTCACCGACGAGGGCCTGGTGGTGCTGGGGTGGCGGCAGCTGCCGGTCCAGCCCGAATGCCTCGGCAAGAGCTCCCGAGCCGTGATGCCCGGCTTCAAGCAGCTGTTCGTGGCCGACCCCTCGGGCTCTGCCGGGATCGACCTCGATCGCAAGGTGTTCGTCGTCCGCAAGCGGATCGAGCACGACCTGCCACCCGAGCAGAGCACGTTCTTCCCTTCCCTCAGCAGCCGCACGCTGGTCTACAAGGGCATGTTCACCACGCCTCAGCTGGCCGAGTTCTTCCCCGACCTCGCCGACGAGCGGCTGGAGAGCGCGCTCGCACTGGTGCACAGCCGGTTCAGCACCAACACCTTCCCCAGCTGGCCTCTGGCCCACCCGTATCGCTACATCGCCCACAACGGCGAGATCAACACCGTGCAGGGGAACCGCAACTGGATGCGCACCCGTGAGGCGATGCTGCACAGCGACTTGCTGCCCGGGTTGGAGCGGGCCTTCCCGATCTGCACACCGGGTGGCAGCGACTCGGCCACCTTCGACGAGGTGCTCGAGCTCTTGCACTTGGGTGGGCGCAGCCTGGCCCACGCGATGCTGATGATGATCCCGGAGGCCTGGGAGAACCACGACACGATGGACGCCGGCAAGCGCGCGTTCTACCGGTTCCACGCCTCGCTGATGGAGCCCTGGGATGGTCCGGCCAGCGTGGCCTTCACCGATGGCGCCGTGATCGGCGCGGTGCTCGACCGCAATGGCCTGCGCCCGAGCAGGTACTGGGTCACCGACGACGACCTCGTCGTGATGGCGAGCGAGGTGGGCGTGATCGACATCGATCCGGCCAAGATCGTCCGCAAGGGCCGCCTGCAGCCGGGCCGCATGTTCCTGATCGACACCGCGCAGGGACGCATCGTCGACGACGACGAGATCAAGCGCACCCTGGCCGCCGAGCACCCGTACGGGCAGTGGCTCGCCGACGGGATGACCGAGCTCGGCGAGCTGCCCGACCGTGAGCACATCGTGTTCAGTCACGTGAGCGTGCTCCGCCGCCAGCAGATGTTCGGCTACAGCCACGAGGAGCTGAAGCTGATCATCGGGCCGATGGCGCGCAACGGTCTCGAGCCGCTCGGCTCGATGGGCACCGACACGCCGATCGCCATCCTCAGCGAGCGGTCGCGGTTGCTGTTCGACTACTTCCAGCAGTTGTTCGCCCAGGTGACGAACCCGCCGCTCGACGCGATCCGTGAGGAGGTGGTCACGGCCGTCAGCTCGGCGGTCGGGCCCGAGGCCAACCTGCTCGCTCCCGGCCCCGAGAGCTGCATGCAGCTGTCGCTCCCGTTCCCGATCATCGACAACGACGAGCTCGCCAAGATCATCCACATCAACGACGCCGGCCCGGGTGAGCTTGGCGGGTACCCCGAGCTCGCCGCGGTGGAAGTGAGCGGGCTGTACCGCGTGGCCGGCGGTGGGTTGGCCATGCAGCGTGCGCTCGACGCGATCCGCTCGCAGGTGAGCAAGGCCATCGACGACGGCGCCAGGGTCGTGGTGCTGAGCGACCGCAACAGCGACGAGGTGTACGCCCCGATCCCTTCGTTGCTCCTCACCGCGGCCGTGCATCATCATCTGATCCGCGAGAAGAAGCGCACGAAGGTGGGCCTCATCGTGGAGTGCGGCGATGCCCGCGAAGTTCATCACATGGCGTTGCTGATCGGCTACGGCGCCGGGGCAATCAACCCGTACCTCGCCTTCGAGAGCATCGAAGACATGGTGGCCGAAGACCTCAACGGCCTCGGCGGGATGGATCCGCACGAGGCCGTCAAGAACTACATCAAGGCAGCCGGCAAGGGCGTGCTCAAGGTGATGAGCAAGATGGGCGTGTCGACTGTTGCCAGCTACACCGGCGCCCAGATCTTCGAAGCCATCGGCCTCGGCAGCGACCTCGTCGACGAGTACTTCACCGGCACCGTCAGCCGTCTCGGCGGCATCGGCCTTGATGAGATCGCCAAGGAGGTGGCGCAGCGGCACGCGACCGCGCACCCGTCACGCCCCACCGAACGAGCACATCGCAAGCTCGAGCTCGGCGGTGAGTACCAGTGGCGGCGCGAGGGCGAGGTGCACCTCTTCAACCCCGAGACGGTGTTCAAGCTGCAGCACGCCACGCGCGCCAAGCGCTACGACATCTTCAAGGAGTACACCGGGCTCGTCGACGACCAGTCGAAGCGGCTGGCCACGTTGCGGGGCTTGTTCGACTTCCGGCTCGCGGACCGCAACCCCGTCGACATCCACGAGGTCGAGCCGGTCAGCGAGATCGTCAAGCGGTTCTCGACCGGCGCGATGTCGTACGGCTCGATCAGCGCCGAAGCCCACGAGACGTTGGCCATCGCGATGAACTCGATCGGTGCGAAGAGCAACACGGGGGAAGGTGGAGAAGACAGTGACCGGCTCTACGACCCGGCGCGACGCAGCGCGATCAAGCAGGTGGCGAGCGGCCGCTTCGGCGTGACCAGCGAGTACCTCGTGAACGCCGACGACCTGCAGATCAAGATGGCCCAGGGGGCCAAGCCGGGTGAGGGCGGCCAGCTCCCAGGCCACAAGGTGTACCCGTGGGTGGCCAAGACCCGCCACAGCACGCCCGGAGTCGGCCTGATCAGCCCGCCGCCGCACCACGACATCTATTCGATCGAAGACCTGAAGCAACTCATCCACGACCTGAAGAACTCGAACCCGGCAGCGCGCGTGCACGTGAAGCTGGTGGCCGAGGTCGGTGTTGGCACGGTGGCTGCCGGTGTGAGCAAGGCCAAGGCCGACGTCGTGCTCATCAGTGGACACGACGGTGGCACGGGCGCGTCGCCGCTCACATCGCTCAAACATGCCGGCGCACCGTGGGAGCTCGGTCTCGCCGAGGCGCAGCAGACACTGTTGCTGAACGGCCTCCGCGACCGGATCGTGGTGCAGGCCGACGGCCAGATGAAGACCGGGCGCGACGTGGTGATCGCCGCGCTACTAGGTGCCGAGGAGTTCGGGTTCGCCACGGCGCCGCTCGTCGTCAGCGGCTGCGTCATGATGCGGGTCTGCCATCTCGACACGTGCCCCGTCGGTGTCGCCACGCAGAACCCGGAGCTGCGGGCGAGGTTCAGCGGCAAGCCCGAGTTCGTCGTCAACTTCATGGAGTTCATCGCCGAGGAGGTTCGCGAGTGGATGGCCAGGCTCGGCTTCCGGACGCTCGCCGAGATGATCGGCCACGTCGAACTGCTCGACACCAAGAAGGCGATAACCCATTGGAAGGCCAAGGGGCTCGACATCTCGCCGATCCTCGCGGTGCCCCAAAACCCTTATGGTCAGACGCTGCTCAACAGCACAGGCCAGCAGCACGGTCTCGACGAGGCGCTCGATCGGTTGTTGATCGAGCGCTCGGCGGTGGCGCTCGACCGGGGTGAGCGGGTGGAGATCGAACTGCCGATCCGCAACGTGAACCGCACAGTCGGCACGATGCTCGGCCACGCCGTCACGAAACGGTACGGAGGAGCCGGCCTACCCGACGACACGATCCGGGTGAGGCTCCGTGGATCCGCCGGGCAGAGCTTCGGCGCGTTCCTGCCGCGCGGCATCACGCTCGAGCTCGAGGGCGATGCCAACGACTACGTCGGCAAGGGGCTCAGCGGTGGCCGCATCATCGTGCGCCCCGACCGCCGTTCGGCGCTCGTCGCCGAGGACAACGTGGTGGCCGGAAACGTGATCGCCTACGGCGCGACCGGCGGCACGATCCATCTCCGCGGCACCGTCGGCGAGCGGTTCTGCGTTCGCAACTCCGGTGCCGTAGCCGTCGTGGAGGGCGTCGGCGATCACGGCTGCGAGTACATGACCGGCGGTCGCGTGGTGGTGCTCGGCCCCACGGGGCGGAACTTCGGTGCCGGCATGAGCGGCGGCATCGCCTACGTGTTCGACCCCGACGACGTCTTCGCCGCCAAGCTGAACCGCGAGATGGTCGAGCTCGAGCAGCTCGACGCCGAGGACGCAGAGCTCCTCGCCGGCCTGCTCGCCGATCACGTCCGGCTGACGGGGTCGGCTGTGGCCGAGCGGGTCCTCGCCGACTGGCCCGACCAGGTCGGTCGGTTCAAGCGGGTCATGCCCCGCGACTACGCGCGGGTGCTGGGCGTGATGAAGCGGGCCGAAGCGGAGGGCCTCGACGAGGCCGCGACGCTCGACCGGGTGATGGAGGCGAGCCGTGGGTGAGGCAACCGGGTTCTTGAAGTGGGATCGCGAGACGCCGACTCGGCGCGCGGTGCCGGTGCGGCTGAAGGATTGGAAGGAGGTCTACGACGACTTCCCCGAAGATCACCTGCGCACGCAGGCGGGGCGATGCATGGACTGTGGCATCCCGTTCTGCAACAACGGATGTCCGTTGGGCAACCTGATCCCGGATTGGAACGACTTCGTCTACCGCGAGCACTGGCGTGATGCGATCGATCGACTGCACGCCACCAACAACTTCCCCGAGTTCACCGGCCGCCTGTGCCCTGCGCCGTGCGAATCGGCCTGTGTGCTCGGCATCAACAGCGACGCCGTGACGATCAAGCAGGTCGAGGTCGAGATCATCGACCGGGCGTGGGAACAGGGTTGGGTCGTGCCGCAGGCCCCGAGCGTGCGTACCGGCAAGCGCGTGGTGGTGATCGGGTCGGGTCCGGCCGGGCTGGCCGCCGCCCAGCAGCTCACTCGTGCCGGCCACGAGGTGATCGTGCTGGAGCGCGCCGATCGCATCGGAGGTCTGCTTCGATACGGCATCCCCGAGTTCAAGATGGAGAAGCGCCACCTCGAGCGGCGGCTGGCCCAGATGGAAGCCGAGGGCACCGAGTTCCGCACCAACGCGACCGTCGGCGAGAACGTCGACATCGAGGTGCTGCTCGCGTCGTACGACGCGATCGTGCTCGCCGCCGGTGCCACCGCAGCCCGCGAGCTGCCGGTGCCGGGCCGTGAGCTCGCCGGCATCCATCAAGCCATGGAGTACCTGCCCCTGGCCAACAGGGTGCAGCAGGGAGACCTGGCGTCCTCGCCGATCGATGTCGCCGGCAAGCACGTTGTGATCATCGGTGGCGGCGACACGGGGGCCGACTGCCTCGGCACGGCGCATCGGCAAGGAGCGGCCGGCGTCACCCAGCTCGAGATCCTGCCGCGTCCACCTGACACGCGCGCCGAGACGAACCCGTGGCCGCAGTGGAGCCTCGTCCTGCGCACCTCGTCGGCTCATGAGGAGGGCGGTGAGCGGGTGTTCAGTGTGAACACCGAGAGGTTCATCGACGACGGAACGGGCCGGGTGAAGGCGCTGCTGTTGCACGAGGTGGAGATGATCGACGGCCGCTTCCAGAAGGTGGAGGGGAGCGAGCGCGAACTGCCGGCCGACTTCGTGTTCCTCGCGCTCGGCTTCCTCGGGCCGGAGAAGAGCTCATGGCTCGAACAGCTCGGTGTGGCTCTCGACGAGCGGGGCAACGTACGTCGCCGCGACGACTTCATGAGCAGCGTGCCGGGGGTGTTCGTTGCCGGCGACATGGGCCGTGGTCAGAGCCTCATCGTGTGGGCGATCGCCGAAGGCCGCGCTTGCGCGGCCGGCTTGGATTCCTGGTTGATGGGCGACACTTCGCTGCCGTCACCGATCGTGCCCGGAGCGCGACCACTTCAGTGACGCCGCCCCCTACGCTGTCGGGCGATGAAGTCGATGGCGATCGGAATTGGATTGGTGGCGGCGGCGTCGCTCACCGGGCTCGGACTCGTGGCGTGCGGAGGTGAGGCCGCGACCACGGGCGCCACAACGGTGAAGATCGGTGCCACCAACTACGTCACCATCCCGCCGGCGGCGCCAACCATCCCGCCGGTCACCACTGCGCCCGACGCCCCCGGCTCGGTCCTGCAGTTCGAGGGCACCTACATCATCGTCGAGGGCGATTACGCCTCGACCGTCGCGTTGAGGTGGAAGGTGAAGTTCGAAGACCTCATGACGTTGAACGGGTGGACGCTCGACGAGAACCAGAACGTGCCCGAATGGCCAGGCGTCGGGGCCACCATCCGCATCCCGGCCGGGGCCACCGTGCCCGGCGAGCCGGCGCCTTCCACGCAGACCACCTTGGCCGGCACGCAGGCCACGACGGCACCGACCGCGGCGCCGGTCGCGACGACCACCACCACCATCGCCAGTGCCGAGACGGGCTGCAACGGGTCGTACGTGATCGTCGATGGCGACCTTCCCGGCAGGGTGGCGGCGAACTTCGACGTTTCACTCGCGGCCCTCGACGCCGCGAACGTGAACACGAAGGGCTACAAGGCCTTCATCGTTGGCGTCACGATCGTCATCCCGAAGGACTGCTGATTGCTCTCGGAGATCGAGGCCCGGGTCTTGGGGTGTCTGCTCGAGAAGGAGCGCACCGTGCCCGATCAGTACCCGCTCACGCTGAACGCGCTGGCTTCGGCCTGCAACCAGTCGCAGTCGCGCGACCCGATCAGCTCGGCATCACCGCGATCAAGCTCCGCACCGACGTCTTGTTGGACCTGGCCGCTGACATCCCGCCCGCGATCCTTGCTGATCTGATCGGCCTCTACCCGACCACAGCGGCCCGCTGGACGGACCCTGCCGGGGTGACTGGGCCCTCTATGAGGCCGAGCGGGTTCGTGCCACGCCGACGAGATGATCGCACCGTTGTCGAGCCGTGAACGGCCGGGATGGGGAGATCCTTGGCGTTCGTGTATCGAATCGGGACGCTCGCCGGTGGTCACATGTAGTGAGAGCGACGAAGGCTGAGATGCGAACCGGCAACCAACATGCGGAGGTTGCCTTCGCCGAGTTTTTCGACGCCGAGTTCGCTGGGCAGTTCCGCCGGGCAGTGTTCCTGCTGCGGGATCGAGGGGCTGCCGAGGACATCGTGCATGACGCGTTCGTCGAGGTGTGGCGTCGCTGGCAGGAGATCGCCGAGCCGGGCCCATATCTCAGCCGATGCGTGCTCAACGGATGCCGTGACCACGCCAAGATTCGGCGCCGTCGATGGGCACACGACCGCTCGGCACGCGTCGAGCACTATGACGCTGCATCAGCCGACGAGCTCTACGACGTCCTTGCCCGGCTGCCGTTCAACCAGCGTTGCGCGGTCGTGCTGCGGTTCTACGTCGGGATGAGCAACGACGAGATCGCACACGCTATGGGCTGCCCTGTGGGCTCGGTCGGACCGTGGATCCAACGCGCAAAGCAGCAACTGCTGAAGGAGCTGACATGAAACCGATCGATGACGACGACACGACACTAGAGTCCCGCTTCCGGTCCGCAGCGGCGATGATCTCCGCGCACGGCGACGTCAACGAGGTTCTTCACGGCCGAGGCGTCTCGGTCCGGGCGAACGCGTCGAGTCGTCCGAATCGGTACTTCGTCGGCTACGCCGCCGCAGCCGGGCTGGTGCTCGTGCTCGGCGGACTGGTCGCGATCGGCAACCGAAACGACGCCCCGGAGGCCACCCGCGCTCATTCCCCGTCGACGACCACGGTCACCGAACCGACCAACCCGGAACTGCAGCTACCGATTCGTGGAGTGAAGTACGCGACAGCGATGACCTCACACGGCGTCGTCGATCTCTACGACTCGCCGGAGACCGGCGAGAAGTGCTTCACGCTCGCTCTCGCCGACGGCTCCGACCTTGCTGACTGCTTCCCGAACGAGTCAGTCGACGACGGCACCGCCTACGTCTACCTCCGCATGCGCCCCAAGGAACCAGGCCTCCTGATCGGGCTCACTGATCCTGACAGCAACGTCCACGTGGAAATCGGTGACAGCTCAACCGAGCCGGGCGAACACGGTATCTGGGTCGCCGAGGTCCCCGACGGAACTGACACCTTCATAGTCGAGACCGTCGACGGTGCACAAACCTTCCCCATCCAACAGCCAGGATGACTCCACCACTTCACCCACCCCCACCTACCCCTGATCCGTCATGAGAATTGGGGTGGTGGGGTTGGTTGGATTGTTTCGGTGTGGTCGGTCG
>CXWL01014073.1_pt1 | contig 25779 bp, 25 predicted proteins | sample 590931 | NCBI WGS metagenome assembly CXWL01 (sample SAMEA3498368, study PRJEB10139) | groundwater metagenome | biome: water well; material: biofilm material | place: Germany | collected 2015-04-27
GCTGAAAAGGGTTCCGATCTGGTCAAGGCATTGTTCAAACTGGGCATGCCGGTGACGATCAACGAAACAATAGACCAGGATACCGCCGAATTGCTGGTGACAGAATTTGGTCATAATATCGAACGCGTATCCGAAGCCGATGTCGATATTGACCATGACAGCGATGTCGATGCCGATGCGACAATGGTGACGCGCCCACCCGTGGTGACGATCATGGGTCATGTCGATCATGGCAAGACCAGTTTGCTCGACGCGCTGCGCGGAACCAGCGTTGTTGCGGGCGAGGCGGGCGGAATTACCCAGCATATCGGCGCCTATCAGGTCAAAACCAAATCGGGCGCGGTCATCACCTTCCTCGACACACCGGGCCACGCTGCCTTTACCGAAATGCGCGCACGCGGGGCCAATGTCACCGACATCGTCATCCTGGTCGTCGCCGCCGATGATGGGTTGATGCCGCAAACGATCGAGGCGATCAACCACACCAAGGCCGCCGGAGTGCCGATGATCATCGCGATCAATAAAATCGACAAGGAAGGCGCAAACCCGCAAAAAATCCGCGAACGGCTACTCGAACATGAAGTGATGGTCGAAGCGATGGGCGGCGAAGTTCAGGATGTCGAGCTATCCGCGCTCAAGAAAATCAACCTTGATGAGTTGATCGACAAAATCGCGCTGCAAGCCGAAATCATGGAGCTGAAAGCCAATCCGGATCGCGCCGCCGAGGCCACCGTGGTCGAAGCCAAGCTCGACAAAGGGCGTGGGCCCGTTGCCACCGTGTTGGTCCGGCGCGGGACGCTCAAGGTCGGCGACATTTTTGTCGTCGGGTCCGAAAGCGGCCGCGTGCGGGCGCTGATCGACGATCAGGGCAAACAGGTAAAATCCGCCGGACCATCGGTCCCCGTCGAGGTGCTCGGTTTGGGGGGCATGCCGTCGGCTGGGGATACGCTGACCGTTGTTGACAGCGAAGCGCGCGCCCGCGAAGTCGCCGCCTATCGCGCCGAACAGGCGACGGCCAAGCGCACTGCCGTGGCCCCGACCAGCATAGACGACATTTTCTCGGCATTGGAAGACAAGGCCAAAATCATCGAATATCCGGTGGTGGTGAAGGGCGATGTCCAAGGGTCGGTCGAAGCGATCGTCACCGCGCTGAATAAGATTTCAACCGACGAAATTAAGGTCCGCATATTGCATTCGGGTGCAGGCGCAATCACCGAAGGCGATGTCATGTTGGCCAGCGCATCAAACGCGCCGATCATCGGATTCAACGTCCGCCCCAATGCCAAGGCCCGCGAAGTGGCGACCATGCGCGGGGTTCGCCTGAAATATTTCGACGTCATCTATCATCTGACCGAAGATGTGGCGAAGGAAATGGCGGGCGAGCTTGGCCCAGAAATCATCGAAACAGTGGTTGGCCGCGCCGAGGTCAAGGACGTGTTCCCGGCCGGCAAGAAGGACAAGGCAGCGGGCCTGCTGGTGCTCGAAGGGGTCATCAAGAAGGGGCTGCATGCGCGCCTCACCCGCGACGACGTTATCGTTTCCAAGACGACGATTGCCTCGCTTCGCCGGTTCAAGGACGATGTCAGCGAGGTTCGGGCGGGCCTCGAATGCGGTGTGTTGCTCGCCGACACCAACGACATCAAGCCGGGCGATAATCTGGAAGTATTCGAGGTCGAGGAACGCGCACGGACGCTGTGAAGCAAAGGTGGAATTATGGCCCGTGACGTAAACAGCCAAGGCCCATCGGTCCGCGTACTCCGTGTGGGCGAAGAGGTGCGCCATGCGTTGTCCGCCGTGTTGGCGCGCGGTGAAGTGCATGACGATATGCTGGCGACGCATGTCGTCAGCGTCACCGAGGTCCGCATGTCACCCGATTTGCGCCACGCCACCGCGTTCGTCAAACCACTGCTCGGCAAAGATGAGGCGGCGGTCATCAAGGCGCTACGCACCCACACCGCCTATCTGCAACGCGAAGTGGCAAAATCAATTAAGTTAAAATTCGCGCCCAAGATCAAGTTTCTCGCCGATGAAAGCTTTGATGAGGGCAGCCATATCGGCCAGCTGCTCCGCGCCCCGCATGTTGCGCAGGATTTGGGCGGGGATTGACAAATGCGATGGTAAGACGCATCTTACCGTCATGAATGTGCAGACGAAATTATCGGCCAAGGGGCAGGTGGTTATCCCAAAGCATGTCCGCGACCGGATGGGCTTGGCCGTTGGCTGCGAACTAGAGGTCATTGAAACAGCAGGCGGGGTGCTGTTACGCAAGCCGCAGAAGCGCAAAAAGCTGTCCGTAGCCGAAGCAAGCGCTAGGTTGAGGAAACTCATAAATTACAAAGGCCCGCCATTGTCTATTGAGCAGCTAAGCTGGTCAGCGGAGGCGGACCAGGAGTATCGGCGGTCCAAGCGGTGATAGCACTCGATACCAATGTTCTGGCGCGCTTTATCCTGAACGACACTCCCGCAGAGCAACAACTTGCGGAGCAGTTGATAGCCGAAAACAAATGTTCGGTCAGCTGGTCGGTTCTGATCGAATTGTCATGGGTGCTTGAATATAGTGTTCGTTTGCCGCGCAAAGAAGTTGTTTCTGGACTCGTGACCGTCGCCGACACAGACGGAATATCGGTGCCTGATGCCGGGTTGCTAGCTTGGGCACTTGACCGCTATGCGAGCGGCGCTGACTTTGCTGACATGATACACCTTGTCAGCGCCACGAACGATGCCACGGAATTTGCTTGCTTCGATCACAAGCTGGCACGTCAGGCTGGGGCGGAAACGCCCCTTGCCGTAAGAACCTTGCGAAGCTGACCCCCATGGCCAAGCTCTATTTCTATTATGCGTCGATGAACGCGGGCAAATCAACCACGTTGCTCCAAGCGGCGTTCAATTACCGTGAACGCGGCATGGAAACGATGCTGTGGACCGCCGCGCTCGACAATCGTTATGATGTCGGGGCGATTACCAGCCGGATCGGATTGCAGGCGGAGGCGCAGAAGTTCAGCCCCGAAAGTGATATGTTTGCGGCGGTAATGGCCGAGCATGGGTTGCGGCCGCTCGCCTGTATTTTAATCGACGAAGCGCAGTTTTTGAGCGCGAACCAAGTGCATCAGTTGGCGCGGCTGGCCGATGAGGAGAATATCCCCGTCGTTTGTTATGGTCTGCGCACCGATTTTCAGGCCGAATTATTCCCCGGGTCCGCCGCTTTGCTGGGTATCGCGGACAGCCTCGTCGAGCTGAAAGGCGTATGCGAATGCGGGCGCAAGGCAACGATGAACCTGCGCGTCGATGCATCGGGCAGCGCGGTGAATGAGGGCGCACAAACCGAGGTTGGCGGCAATGACCGTTATGTCGCGCTTTGCCGCAAACATTTTATGCAGGCGCGGAGTGACGACACATGAACGACATCGGCCAAATGCTTTATGGCGTGGCGACATGGCTGATCCCGCTGATTATCGCGATTGTGTTTCACGAGGTCGCGCACGGCCGCGTCGCCAAGCATTTCGGTGATATGACCGCGAGCGACGCCGGGCGGCTCAGCTTCAACCCCATTCGCCATATCGACCCGATTGGCACGGTGGCATTGCCGATGGTGCTCGCGCTGAGCGGCGCGCCCGTGTTCGGCTGGGCCAAGCCGGTTCCGGTCAATTTCATGCGGCTGCGCAATCCACGCCTGCACATGATGCTGGTCGCGCTGGCAGGGCCGATGATGAACATGCTACTAGCGGTGGTTGCGCTGTTGGCAATGGCCGGCATGATTACGACCTTTCGAGGCACCGATCATCAACCCGTGATCGGGTTTGCTTTAAGCAACCTTGGTAATTTCCTGACGATCAATGTCATGCTTGCGGTGTTCAACATGATCCCCCTACCACCGTTCGATGGCGGGCATATCATGGAAGGATTGTTGCCGCGCAGTCTGGCGCGCCACTATGGCAAATTGCGGCAATATGGCATGTTGTTGGTGATCATGCTGATCGTTATAGTCCCCATGGCCACGGGCTATAACCCGCTGGCGTGGGTGATTATCCCGCCCGTTCAGGCCATCCTTGGGCTGTTTAATCAGCTCCTCGCGCATTTTGTCTGACTTGCCCGCCCTTCATGGCTGGATCATCCTCGACAAGCCGCTCGGCCTTAGCTCGACGCAGGGGGTGAGCGCGGTCAAGCGCGCATTACGCGACGGCGGCTACCCACGCGTCAAGGTCGGCCACGGCGGCACGCTCGACCCGCTGGCAACCGGGGTCTTGCCGATCGCGCTGGGCGAGGCAACCAAGCTGGCCGGGCGGATGCTCGACAGCGACAAGGTTTATGATTTCACGATTGCGTTCGGAACACAGACCGACGGATTGGACGCGGAGGGCAAAGTGGTTGCGACCAGCGACGCCCGCCCGACGCGCGGCGACATAGAGGCGGTGCTGCCGCGTTTTACCGGGGCGATTGAGCAAGTGCCGCCCGCATTTTCCGCGCTGAAAATCGACGGGACACGCGCCTATGATCTGGCGCGGGCGGGGGAGGTGGTTGAGTTGGCAAGCCGCGCAATAGTAATTCACTCCCTTTCCGTTCGTGCTGAGCTTGTCGAAGCATCGTCCTTTCTTTCTGAATTGAAGAACAGCCCTTCGACAGGCTCAGGGCGAGCGGATTTCAGAATTGATTTGATCACCCTCACCGCCCATGTCTCCAAGGGCACCTATATCCGCAGCCTCGCGCGTGACATTGCGCTGGCCCTCGGCACGGTCGGGCATGTGGCCATGCTGCGCCGCACCCGCGCGGGGCCGTTTGCCATCGAACAGGCGATTTCGCTGGACAAATTGTCTGATTACGCTAAGCGCCGCGCCTTAGAAGAGTTATGCTTGCCATTGGAGGCAGGGCTGGACGGTATCCCGGCTCTCATCCTAGCGCCCGACGAGGCAAGCGTGATCCGCCATGGCGGGACGCTTTTCGGGCAATCCGTGACCGACGGAACCTATCTGGCGAAGGACGGGCATAAGCCTGTCGCGCTGGTTTCGATCCATGCTGGCGTGCTGGCGGTCGAACGTGGGTTTAATTTGTAATGCAACGATACCGTGGGAAAAGATGATGACAATTACCGCCGAACGTAAAGCCGAAGTGATCAAGGACAATGCACGCGGCGCGACCGATACTGGTTCGCCCGAAGTGCAAGTCGCGATTTTGACGTCGCGCATCAACGCGCTGACCGACCATTTCAAGGCGAACCACAAGGATAATCATTCGCGTCGTGGCCTGTTGATGATGGTCAACAAGCGCCGCTCGTTGCTCGACTATCTCAAGCGCAAAGACACCGAGCGTTATACCGCGTTGATCGCGAAGCTGGGCCTGCGTAAATAAGTTTCCGCAGTCGGCTCCTTAACTGGGGCCGTTTGCATATCTGGCCTGTCGCGCATGCGATGGCCAAATGTCACCCTCGCAATCCGGTGAGGGGGCGCAACTGGGGCCATCTCGCGCCCCGCACCGATTCGGGCCGGAACGCCCGAAACTAAAAAGAGGCCCCGCAGCACAATATGGTGCGCGGGTGAAATGACATATGAGCATGTTTAACACCAAAACCGTATCAATCGAATGGGGCGGCAAGACGCTGACCCTAGAAACCGGGCGCATCGCCCGCCAAGCCGACGCGGCCGTGCTCGCCACCTATGGCGAAACCGTGGTTCTGTGCGCCGTAACCGCCGCAAAGTCGGTCAAAGAAGGTCAGGATTTCTTTCCGCTGACCGTCCATTATCAAGAAAAGTTTTCAGCAGCAGGCCGCATTCCCGGTGGATTTTTCAAGCGTGAGCGCGGTGCGACCGAAAAGGAAACGCTGACCAGTCGCCTGATCGACCGCCCGATCCGCCCGCTGTTCCCCGAAGGTTTCTACAACGAAATCAACGTTATTGCCCAGGTGCTTAGCTATGACGGCGAGACCGAGCCTGACATGGTGGCGATGGTTGCCGCGTCGGCCGCTCTGACATTGTCGGGCGTTCCCTTCATGGGGCCAATCGCGGCAGCCCGCGTCGGCTTCACCCATGATGGCGAGTATCAGCTCAACCCGTCGATGGCGCAGGTTGCCGCAGGTCGCCTCGACCTTGTCGTCGCCGCCACTGGCGACGCGGTGATGATGGTCGAATCCGAAGCGCAGGAATTGACCGAAGAAGAAATGCTGGGCGGCGTCATGTTTGCCCACGCCGAAATCCGCAAGGTCATCGGCGCGATCATTGACTTGGCCGAACAAGCGGCGAAAGATCCGTGGGAACTCGCAGCCAGTGATGGCAATGCCGACATCAAGGCACAGCTTAAAAAGCTGGTCGGCGCAGACATCGCCGCCGCCTATAAGCTGACCGACAAGTCGGCGCGTTCAAGCGCGCTCAATGTGGTGCGCGATACCGCCAAGGCGGCCTTTGCCGACGCCGATGGTCAGACCAAAATGACCGCAGGCAAGATGGTCAAGAAGCTGGAGGCCGACATTGTTCGCGGCGCCATCCTCAAGACCGGAACGCGCATCGACGGACGCACCACCACGCAGATCCGCAATATCGAGGCAATATGCGGCTTCCTGCCGCGCACGCACGGATCGGCGCTGTTCACGCGCGGAGAAACGCAGGCGATCTGCACCACCACGCTGGGCACCAAAGAGTCCGAGCAGATGATCGACGGCCTCGACGGCCTGTCCTACTCGCCGTTCATGCTGCACTATAATTTCCCGCCCTATTCGGTCGGTGAAGTTGGCCGTTTCGGCGCGCCGGGTCGCCGCGAAATTGGCCATGGCAAATTGGCATGGCGTGCATTGCACCCCGTTTTGCCGACCAAGGATGATTTCCCTTACACCATCCGCATTCTATCTGACATCACCGAGAGCAATGGATCATCGTCGATGGCGACCGTTTGCGGCGGCTGTTTGTCGATGATGGACGCGGGCGTGCCAATCACGCGCCCCGTTTCGGGCATCGCGATGGGCCTGATCCTAGAAGGCAAGGATTTTGCGGTTCTGTCCGACATCCTTGGCGACGAAGATCATCTGGGCGACATGGATTTCAAGGTTGCAGGAACGTCCGCTGGCATCACCACGATGCAAATGGACATCAAGATCGCCGGCATCACCGAAGCGATTATGCGCCAAGCACTGGCACAGGCCAAAGAAGGCCGTGACCATATCCTTGGTGAAATGGCCAAGGCATTGGGCGAAGTGCGCGGCGAATTGTCCGCGCACGCACCGCGTATCGAAAGCCTGCAGATCGACAAAGCGAAAATCCGCGACATTATCGGCACGGGCGGCAAAATCATCCGTGAGATCGTCGCCACCACGGGTGCCAAGGTCGATATTGACGATGAAGGCCTGATCAAGGTCAGCAGCTCCGATCTGTCGCAGATCGAAGCCGCAATCAACTGGATCAAGGGCATTGTCGAAGAAGCCGAAGTCGGCAAAGTCTATGACGGCAAAGTCGTCAACATGGTCGATTTTGGCGCGTTCGTGAACTTCATGGGCGGCAAAGATGGCTTGGTCCATGTTTCCGAAATCCGCAACGAGCGCACCGAAAAAGTGACCGACGTTCTATCCGAAGGGCAAGCGGTCAAGGTCAAGGTGCTGGAAATCGACCCGCGCGGCAAGGTTCGCCTGTCGATGCGCCTCGTCGATCAGGAAACGGGTGAAGCGCTCGAAGACACCCGCCCCGCACGCGAACCGCGCGAAGGCGGCGATCGTGACCGTGGCCCACGCCGTGATGGTGGTGGACGTGATGATCGCGGTGGGCGTCGCCGCCCCGGTGGAGACCGTCCGCGCGATGACCGTGGACCACGCGGTGGCGGTGAACGTGGCTCCGGTGATCGTGGTCCACGCTCCAACGATGGCCCGGACGACAGCGGCCATGTGCCTGCGTTCCTGAAGACCGACGATTAAACACTATATCGTCATCCTGAACTTGTTTCAGGATCAAGTTACGAAAAAGGGGTCGCGAGAAATCGCGGCCCTTTTTTATCATGGGCGTGAGCGAATTACTCCGCAGCGACCAATTGTTCGGCGCTACCAAGGTCAACCGAGACCAAGCGGCTTACCCCGCGTTCGACCATCGTCACCCCGAACAGGCGGTGCATCCGCGCCATGGTGACCGCGTTATGCGTGACGATGAGGTAACGGGTTGCGGTTTCCACCACCATCGCGTCGAGCAAGTCGCAGAAGCGTTCAACATTGGCATCGTCCAGTGGTGCGTCCACTTCGTCTAGCACGCAAATTGGCGCGGGGTTGGTCAGGAACAGCGCAAAGATCAACGCAATCGCGGTCAGCGCCTGTTCCCCGCCCGACAACAGGGTCAATGTGCTGAGTTTCTTGCCGGGGGGCTGCACCATAATCTCCAGCCCCGCCTCTAGCGGGTCGTCCGAATCAACCAGCGCAAGATGCGCCTGTCCTCCGCCAAACAGGGTTGAGAAAAGCCGCTGAAAATGGCCATCAACCTGTTCGAACGCCGCCGCCAGCCGCGTGCGCCCTTCGCGGTTCAAATGACCGATTGAGCCGCGCAAACGATGGACAGCCTGTTGCAATTCATCGGCTTCAGCGGTGGCGCTCGCCAACTCACCCTCGATTTCGGCTAGCTCCTGCGCCGCGACAAGGTTGACGGGGCCAATCCGTTCGCGGTCTTGGGAGAGACGTTCGTGAGTGGCGCTTTCCTCCTGTGGGTTGCCGATTGCATCGCCATCGAACCCTGCGCTTTCGGGCAATAGCGGTGGCGGGCAGGAAAAACGCTCGCCCGATATGCGCCCCATCTCTATCCGGCGCGCTTCAGCGCTTTCGGCGCGGGCGGCAGCGCCGGCGCGGGCTTCGCGAGCGGCGGACAATGTTTCGCGCGCTGCTTCGAGCCGGGATTCGAATGTCGTCATTGCCGATGCCGCATCGCGTTCAGCGAGCAAGCTATGTTCAAGGCGGAGTGCACCCACTTTGGCATCCGCTTCATTTTGGGAAATGGCGGCGTCGAGCATTTCCGGTTTTCCGCTAAGTATTTGTTGTTCCGATGTAATTTCGGAAATACGGTCATTCATCGCGCTGATCCGCCGCGCCGCTTCACCCGCGCGCGCGCGCCACCCGCGGCCCTCGGCCTGCGCCTCTATCTGCGCCTCTCGCAGCCGCGTCACATCGCGGTCAAGATCGCCCAGCGCATCGCGCAATGCGCCCAGCGTAGTGCGCGCCCCGCCCGCAGCCGAGTCGCGCATGGCCAGCAATGCCGCCGTGGCCGCGCCATCGGGCAGAGCCGTCAGCCGTTCAGCAGCCTGCGCGTGCGCAGCGGCGGCATCGACGCGTTCACCAGCCGCCGCTTGCCGTCGCTCGGCAACATGCGCGGCGGTCGCCGTGTAGCGCTCCAGTGCCGCAGCAGCTTGATCGGCGGCTCGCCCGGCACCGCGCGCGCCATTTTCGGCCTGTGCCAGCGCGGTTCGCGCCAGAGTCAGCGCGGCATCGGCAGCGGTATCCGCATGAGCAATGTCCTGCGCGCCCAGCATGATCTGGTCCAGCCCGGCACGGACACTGGGCAGTTGGACACCAAGCGCGGCGCGGCGATTGGCGCGCGCTAGCCGTTCCGCCGCCGCCGCACCGTCACCGCTGGCAACAAAGCCATCCCAGCGGCGCATATGCCCGCCGCGCGTCACCAGCCTCTGCCCAACGGCTAGTGGCTGGCCCTCGTCGCTGTCCGCCACACCGATTTGTGCCAGACGCCGCGCGATAGCGGCGGGTGCGGTGACGTGATTGGCGAGCGGTTCGACGCCCGCCGGCAAAGCGGGATCACCCGATTGCGGCGATGCGCCATGCCAACCGCGCTCACCGTCAGCCGCAGAATCCAGCACAGGCGCCGTGAGGTCGTCGGCAAGCGCCGCCGCCAGCGCGGCCTCGTAACCGGGCGCGGCGCGAACATAGTCGAGCAATTGCGGGCCCGCCCCTTGTGATGCGGTAAGCGAACGGTCGAGTGCCGCCGCTTCGCGCTCAATCGTAGCCAGAGCGACACGCGCTTCGGCTAGGGCCGCCTCACTTGCTTCCTGACCCTGGCGCGCGGCGCTGCGGGCCAGAACGGCAAGGGCAAGCTGCGCCTCTGCGCTATGGATGGAAGAATCTGCTGCCTCCGCCGCCAACCGATGCTGTTCGGCCTGTGCGGCCAAAGCATCGCCGTCACCAGCGGCCTCAGCTTCGCGCACCAGCCGCGCCAGATCGCCGTCGATGCGCTCCAACCGCCGTTGCGCCTCGGCCAGAGCCGCTTCGGCGATGCGGCGTTCGGCGCTTTCATTCGCAGCCTCGGCGCGCGCCTGTGCCAGCGCCACATCGGCATCGCGTAGCAGGTCCGCCGCGCTGGCTTGGCTGGCCTCAATTGCCGGGCGATCACGTTCGCGCGCCGCTATTTGCCGCGCGGCCTGCCGTGCCGCTTCGTCCAACCGTTCAATTGCCGCCGCGCCTTCACGCGCCAGCGCGTCTTCGGCGGCGCTATCACGGGCAATCCGCTCACCCTCTTGGTGCAAATCGGCGATGCGCTGCATCAACGATTGCCGCTCGGCGCACAAGCTGGCCAGCTGCGCCGACAGCGCATGGTCACCCTCTCGCGCCGTGCTCGCTTCGTCGCGCGCCGCCGCCAGTGCCGAGGCACCTAGGGCCTGCGCATCCGCTGCCGCTTGTTGCTGTGCGCCCGCCGCATCGACGCCTACGCCCGCCGCTGCCGCATCGGCCCGCGCCGCATCCGCCGCGTTCGCCGCATCACGCCAGCGAGCAAAAATCATCCGTGCTTCGGCGGTGCGGATATGGTCCGACAGGCGGGTGTAACGTTCCGCCGCCTTGGCTTGCCGACGCAGCGCGCCCGCCCGCCCCTCCATATCGCCGAGCATATCGCCAATACGCGACAGGTTGGCCTCGGTAGCGCGCAATTTCTGTTCGGCATCCTTGCGCCGCACGTGCAGCCCCGAAATGCCCGCTGCTTCCTCTAGCAATATCCGCCGTTCCTGAGGTTTTGCGGCGATAATCCCCGCAACCTTGCCCTGACTGACCAGCGCGGGGCTGTGCGCGCCCGTTGCGGCATCGGCAAAGATCAGCGCGACGTCTTTGGCACGAACGTCGTTGCCATTGGCGCGATAGGCCGAGCCAGCGCCGCGCTCTATCCGTCGCACCACCTCCAAAGCATCGCCGTCATTATGCGCGACGAGGCCGGGAAGCGTCGCGCCCGACGTTTCGCAAACCAGCGTTACCTCGGCAAAGTCGCGCGATGGCCGGGTTTCGGTTCCGGCAAAGATGACATCATCCATGCCGCCGCCACGCATGGATTTGGGCGAGGATTCGCCCATCACCCAGCGGATGGCTTCGAGCAGGTTGGATTTGCCGCAACCATTGGGCCCGACCACGCCGGTCAGGCCTGTCTCGATCCGCAGCTCGGTCGGTTCGACAAAGCTTTTGAAACCCGACAGGCGAAGGCGGGTTATCCGCATGTTTCAGCGCGCTTAGCGCGCACCAGCGGCGCGGAGTTGGCCCTGCACCTGTTCCCACGTTCCCGCATCCTGCATAACGGTGCCGTTGAGCAGGAAGGTCGGGGTGCCGCTGATTTCATATTGGCGGGCGCTGCGTTCGGTGACTTCGGTGCGTTTTTGAATCGCCGCCGCATCGCGCAAACAGCGGTTCGATTCAGCCGCCGGAATGCCGCGCGCCGCAAAAAATTGGGGAACCCCATAAAATCCGGCAAGCGTCGGCAGGCGGTCGCCCTCTGGCAGCGCCTGCACATTTTCCATCGCCGAACGGTTCGCTTGCGACGCAGCCTGTGCGCCCGCCATAATCGTATCAAAGCTGGCAAAGACATTTTCGGCGAGCGGGAAGAAACGATCCGGCCCTGCGCACGCCGCAACCACCGCGAGCGAGAGGTCGAGCGGGTCGCGGATGAACGGACGGCTTTCAAAGCTGACCCGGCCAGTGTCGATAAACTCGGTCTTGAGCGCTTCGGCAGAGGTCACCGAAAACTCGGCGCAATGGCCGCAGGTGAAGGAGCCAAACTCGACCAGTTTGAGCGGCGCATCGGGGTTGCCGAGCAAGAAACCATCGTCGGTCGCCGATGCCACTTGGCTCCATGTCCGGCCCGCAGGGGCCGTAACCTTTGCCAGCGGATCCGCGCCAGTGGTGGCGCTGGTGTCGGCGCTACTGCCACAAGCGGCAAGCGACAGCGCGAGCGCGGCGGCGGGCAGGAGAGTGCGGGCAGAAGAGAAGAGGGTCATCGGTATGTCCTTACATGATAGTCGGGAGATATGAAGTGAGGATGGTCAATCAGCGGCGGATGGTCGCAGCGGCGAGCAACGGTGACAGAGCGGCCCAGCTATACACATTGGGCAATAATGCGCCATTGATCGCAAAATTAGGGGTTCCGGTAACGCCCGCCGCCGTGCCCGCATTGCCCATCGCCACCAGCCGGTTTTGCAGCGCCACATCGGCAAGGCATGTATTGATTTGCACGGGCGTAAAGCCGCGAAACCGCATCCAATCGGTAACCCCGCTATCGTCGGCAACGCGGCGTAGGCGGGTCGTTGCCTCACCCTGCCCCCAGGCTTGCAGCGTCGCATTGGGCAACGCCTGCACGCGGGCGAGGATGGCCGGTTGCTGGGCCATCAAAGCCTCGTGCCGCGAAAAGAAGCGGTTGGGCGCACCGCAATTGGCCGCCGCCGCCATCGCCATATCCACCGGATCGCGAACGATGTGGCGCACCTCGACGCTGACCGTCCCCGGCGCGACATAGCGGCTACGCATGAGCGCAGACGATTCCGCCGTAAAATGCGCGCAGTGCGGGCAGGTGTAGCTGACATATTCAATCAATTTGGTCGGCGCATTAGGGTTGCCGAGGATGTGGCTGCCATGGTCGCCGCGCGTGACGAGCGACGCAAAATTGCTTCGCGCCGCCTGCAATGCGGTGGCGGGAACGCTGGCCATCAGCGTGAATGCGCCAACGGCGAGAGCAATGGCCGTGGTTGTAGCAATTTTCGTCTTATTCCGCATTCTTACCCTCATGCAAAAGTTGAAGTGCTGGCCTGTTAGCTGACTTTAGGCAGTGCGTCACGATTAGCAATACTCTGCGCCAATCCTTCGAGCACGGCCCGCAATTCGGGATCCTTGATCGCGCGGACCGACGCGTTTTGCGTGACGGCGGCATTGCTTTGCTGCGATAGTTTTACGGGCGCTGTTGGCACGGTCCGCGCCGCTCGCCCTTGGCTTAAGCGCACCTGTGCCACCGCCGCATAGCCGAAAAAGCGGTTCGTGCGGGCGATGATGTCGGGCAGGATATGTTGCACCACCGCCGCATGCGCGCCGACGACGCTGATATTCAGCGTGCCATCCGATTTTTTGCCGTGGGGAAATCGCAGCGAATCGGGCGAGGTTACCCGCGCCAGCCGTTCCCCGACAATTTCACTCCACCTCGTAATGATCGCAGCTTGGACAAAGCCGAACTTGCGAAATGCGGTATCGCCGATGGCGGGCACCAGATCGGCGATGGCGCGCGCCTCACCGCCGCGTGCGCGCTCAGTTAATGTGGCGCGCCGCGCTGGCTTTGGGGCGGCTTTGCGGGCGCTCTTTGGCGCTTTGGGTTCGGGAGGTTTCGCCATGTGCACAGCCATGCCATAATGGGCTATGGACGTCGAGAGCGCAGCTATGGCCCGCCAAGCCATCATCAATTGCTATGCCAAGGAGGCGCGCATATTGCCGTGGCGCGTCCCGCCGGGCGGCGGCGCGTGCCCAGACCCTTACCGCGTGTGGCTTAGCGAAGTGATGCTCCAACAAACGACTGTGGCGGCGGTCATCCCCTATTTCGAGCGCTTTACCGCGCGCTGGCCGACTGTGACCGCGCTAGCGGCGGCGGACCCGGCGGATGTGCTCAGCGCATGGGCTGGTCTTGGCTATTACAGCCGCGCGCGAAACCTGATCGCCTGTGCGCGCATCATCGCGGATGAGCATGGCGGGCGTTTCCCCGCTGAAGAGGGGGCGCTGCGCAGGCTCCCCGGCATCGGTGATTATAGCGCTGCGGCGATCAGCGCGATAGGCTTTGGCAGCGCCGCCATCCCCGTCGATGCCAATGTGGCGCGCGTGGTGTCGCGGTTATTTGCTATCCAGCAGCCACTGCCCGCCGCCAAAGCCGCGATCCGCGAGGCGGCGGCGATGGTGTGGCCCGATCAAGGCGGCGGCGACTTTGCCCAAGCACTGATGGATTTGGGGGCCGGGGTCTGTTCATCGCGCGCGCCGCGCTGCGCGGACTGTCCGGCATCGCTATGGTGTGCCGCGCACGCGCTAGGATTAGCCGAAGCCTTGCCGATCAAGTCCGCAAAAAAGCCCAAACCCGAACGCCATGGCCGCGCATGTTGGATCGAGACCGAACAAGCGGGCGCGGCATCTGTCTGGTTGGTGCGCCGCCCGCCCAAAGGTTTACTCGGCGGGATGCGCGCTTTGCCCGGCGAAGACTGGAGCGATGCACCGACGCCGCCGACGCCCGGTTGGCGCGACATGGGCACGATTCGCCATATCTTCACGCATTTTGCGCTCAACCTAACGGTCGAGTGCAGTCATGACGCCGCGCTTGCCGTAGGGGAAGGCGAATGGTGGCCCATCAAGGCGCTTGACGAAGCGGGCCTGCCGACGCTTTATCGCCGCGCGACGGCACTAGGCAGTGTTGACTAAGTAGTTGAGGAGCAAGTGCGATGAGAGCAGAAATCGACGATGCTGGGCATATGCATGGACCCGCTATGAGCCCCGCCATGGATAGGCGTCAGCTGCTCGGCTGGACTGCGGGCGGCGCGGCGATGGCGGGCCTGTCCAGCCCCGCATTCGCTCTATGGCAAGCAGCGGAGCGTTACCCCGCGCTGCGCGCCTATATCGGCGGCTATGTGACGTCGCGGCGGCTGCCCGGTGCAATTGCGGCCATCGGTTTTGGCGACGCGGCGCTCGATAGTGTCGCGGCGGGCACCGTCGCCTTTGACAGCGCACGCGCGGTCGATAGCGACACGCTATGGCGGCTTTATTCGATGACCAAGCCGATCACCGGCATGGCGGCGATGATTTTGATCGACGAAGGCAGGTTGCGCCTCGACCAGCCGATCAGCGACATATTGCCCGCCTTTACGCATATGCAGGTGCTGACCAGCGCCGACGCCCCCATCGACCAGACGGTGGCGGCAACAGGTGCAATCACCATCCGCCATTTGCTCACGCATTGCGCAGGACTTGGCTATACCATCATCCAGCGCGGGCCAATCAAGGCCGCCTATGAAGCCGCTGGCATCGTCCCCGCGCAGGTTTCGCGCCTCAGCATCCCGGGCATTAGCAATGCGGCGCCAGCCCCTAGCTTGGAAGCCTTCGCCGACCGATTGGCCACGCTGCCGCTGGTCTATCAACCCGGAACACGGTGGAGCTATTCGATCTCACTCGACCTGTTGGGCCGCATCATCGAAGTGGTGTCGGGCCAGCCGTTCGATGCCTTCCTCAAGGCGCGGATATTTGACCCGCTGGGCATGGTCAGCACCAGTTTCAGAGTGAGCGAAGGGCAGGCCGACCGCCTGTCGAGCAATTATGCCCCGTTCGGCGGCGCACTCATCCCCATCGACCCCGCCGCGACCAGCATCTATCGCGATACGCCTGCCTTTCCATTCGGCGGCGCAGGGCTGGTCAGCAGCGCGCGCGATTATGACCGCTTCCTCAACATGCTCGCCAATCACGGCGTGCTGGGCGGGGAGCGCATCCTCTCATCAGAGGCGGCGCATATCGCAATGTCGAACCTGTTGCCTGCAAATATCGGGACCGAGGGCACTTTGGCGTCCGGTGACGGATTTGGCGCTGGCGGCCGTGTGACACGCGCCGATTCACCCAATGGCGGCGGCATTTATGGTTGGGGCGGCGCAGCAGGAACCATCGCCTTTGTCGATCCGAACCGCAAAATCCGCTTTGGCGGTTTTGCCAATTATATGCCGGCAGAAAGCTATGATTTTCAGCGCCATGTCGCCGAAGTATTCTTAGAGGATATGATTCGCCGGTGACCCGTCTGACACCCGGTTTTACGGGCGCGCAAATCGACCGCGCTGACCATGTCCGCAATAGCCCCGACCAATTGGCGGCGGCAATGGGGTCGCTGTCTGCACGGTTGCTGCGCCTCGACGGCATCGACCCGCTTGCCGACGAACAGGGCGCGCTGATGTGGGGGTCGCTGGCCGAAGCCCCGGGCGATGCCGAGCTCGCTTTCCTAGGCTTTGAGGACGGCAAAGCACGCTTTGTGGCGCTGCCCACGCCGGGGCCGCATATCGACGCCCGTTCGCGCAGCGCGTGGAATATTTTGCCACGGTTGCGCAGCGAACAGGCCGCGCTCTATGCCGCTGCGCGCAGCCTGGTCGATTGGCACGGCCGCCACCCGCATTGTTCGATGTGCGGCGGCATGACGCACATGGCCAAGGGCGGCTGGCAGCGCGATTGCCCGTCATGCGGGGCCGAACATTTCCCGCGCACCAACCCCGTTGTCATCATGCTGGCCGAGCACCATGATCCGGATTTGGGCGATGCGGTGCTGGTCGGGCGGCAACATGCGTGGCCCGCGCGTAATTATTCGGCGCTGGCGGGGTTTGTTGAACCGGGCGAATCGATTGAGGAAGCGGTGGCGCGCGAACTGTTTGAGGAAGCGGGGGTGCGCGCGGGCGACGTGCGCTATATCGCGAGCCAGCCATGGCCGTTCCCGTCGCAATTGATGATCGGATGTATCGCCAGCGTGCCTGACCGTGCGCTCACGCTCGACGCCAGCGAAATCGAAGCCGCAATGTGGGTGACGCGCGATGACGTACGAAGCGCATTGGCGGGGGACGCGAGCGCGCGCATGGCATGCCCGCCCGCTTTTGCGATTGCGCATACTTTGCTCGCGCATTGGGCGTCAGAGTGATTTCAAGTGAGGTGACTTCACCGAACGGTAGTGGTTCGATTCTGACATTTGCATCCCCCTTGCAGCACCCACAGGGGCAAATGCCAGAATCATCAGAACCACTATCAACTATATGTTCTAGTGGAACTTTTGAATTGAACATTTGAACCATGACCACGCCGCTTGAGGGACTCAAATGTTCAATTCGTTTCACTAGAAAATCACGGTAAAACAAAGGTTCAGAGCAGGCCTAAATCACCCAATTCACCGCGCAGCATGTCCGGCATATCCGCAGCATCGCCGCCGATGTCGGCCAAATCGCGCGGCGCATCGGCGTCGTCCAAATAGCGCCAGCCCTGATGCACGCGGCGCGGCACTGGCATCACCGGAATGGCTATAGCGGCGATGACGATGTCGGTGCGGCCATCCGCGCTCGGCTCGAACCGCAATATCGGGCTGCGCGCGACAAGGCGGCTGGCGAGGATCCAGTAGAGCGACCCCTCGGTCATTTCGGCGGCGCGTTTGGGGCGATAACGCGTCGTCAGCCGCACTTCGTCGCCGCGCGCGCTAAGCCGTTCGCTCAAATAAGCAAGGCTGTCGCAGCCAAAGGCTATTTTGGTAAGGTGGAGGGGCATCTTTAGTTTCAGCGGCGCTGAAACGGTGCGGTGCCAGCCCGCTCCCCCGCCCAACCTCCCGACAGGGTATCATTGGGGAGGTCGGGTGGGGGAGTGGGCTGGTGCGGTCTGTCCACGACAGTGGATCAAACTAAAATCTATTGCCGGTAATCCGGGCAATTTCACGCGCCACCAGCCGTTCAACCATCGGCGGCAAATTGGCATCAAGCCATGATTTGAGCATTGGCCGCAGCATCGCTTCGGCGATGGCGTTCAGCGTCATGTCGCCGCTGGCATCAGAGGTTTTGCTCGCCGATTCCAAAGGTTCGACGGTTAGCGCGGCGCTCAACGCGTCGAGCGATTGCCGCGACGCCTGTGCCGATATTTCCGATACCAGTGAATCCGGAGTGATTGCCGCATCACTATCCACCGCAATAGCGCCGCTTTCGGCTGGCGCACCGACGTCCTCGGGCGCGGTCAATTCGAGTATGTCGTCGCCATCGTCGCCCATTTCAGTCGTGTCCGGCGCGCCAAGCGCATCCTCGTCGCGCGCAATGACGCGGCGAATTGAAGATAATATCTCCTCCATCGACGGTTCGCGCGTCATATCGCCCATGAATATACCCCGTTTTGCATGTTCCGGCCCTTGTCCCGCAATGGCACGATTTGGTCAAGCGGAACTATGGCGTCAATTCAGGGCCTTGTTTGCCGGAAACATCGGCGGTCTGCGGCGCGGTATCACGCGTTCGTGTCGAAACGGCTTGCGGCTGCGGGTCTTGGTCCCAATCCCAGACATTGCCGCGCACACGGCGGTAATTTGTATCGGGATCGTACAGCGTGCCACCGGCAGCCCCATCATTCAGGCCAATATCCTCTGCTTCGCCGCGCCCCATTGCCGCCAGCAGCGTAAAGCCCGCGACATAGGCATCGCGCCGCGCGGTCACCAATTGCACCTGCGCATTGAGCAATTCCTGTTCGGCGTTGAGGATGTCGAGGATGGTGCGGGTGCCGACGCTGTTTTCCGCGCGCACCCCCTCTAGGCTCAGCCGGTTGGCATCGACCGCTATCAGGCTCGAATCAGCGACGGCATTGGCCGCGCGCCAGCTGGCAAAAGCCGCGCGGGTTTGCGATATGACACTGCGTTCGGTGCCAATTACGCGTTCGATTGCCTGACTTTCGCGCGCCTGCGCCTGGCGCACGCGCGCGGCAGGGCGGCCGCCCTGAAACAGCGGGATGGTCATGGTGACACCCGTTGACCCGCTGGTCGCAGATGGTGCCGCCGGGGCCAAGACCGACCCCAGATAGTTCGAATAGCCCCCGCTGGTGGTCAGCGACACACGCGGCATCCGCGTTCCGCGCGCAGACCGCACGTCAAAGCCGCTGGCGTCGGCATCGCGCTGTGCCGCTTCAAGATCAGGATTGTCGGCCAGCGCGGTTTCGACCGCCGCATCAACCGCTTGCGGCAGGCCGGGCAGCGGCGGCGGCGATGTGAGGTTTTCCGGCACATGGCCAACGAGGCGGATATAGCTTTCGCGGCTGCCGATCAGGCGTGCCTCAACCCCCTGCAACTGGCTGCGCGCTGTCGCTAGCCGCGCTTCGGACTGGGCAACGTCGGTGCGGGTCAGGTCGCCAATGTCGAAACGGTCACGCGTCGCCTGTAGATTGACCGAAAGCACCTCGACATTGTTGCGGCTGAGCGCCACGACGGCTTGGTCGCGCAGCACATCCATATAAGCGCCAACGACCTGGCTGAACACACTCGCTTCGGTCCCGCGCAGCTCGGCCTGCCCCGATTCCACCCGCGTTTCGGCGGCCCGCATCGCGTTGCGGACCACCCCGCCTTGATAGATTGGCACGGTCAATTGCCCCGACACACTCAATATGCGGTCGGGCGAGAAAAAGCTGTTCGATGCCTGTATCACTTGTTCGGTATAGCCAACATTTGCCCCGAGGCTGGGCAGCCCATCGGCGCGCGCAATCGGCACCCCTTCGTCGGTAGCGCGTTGACCAGCGCGGGCACCGGTCAGCGTCGGGTTATTTTCATAGGCCGCAGCCAAAGCTTCGCGCAGCGTTTCGGCATGGACCGGAACGGCGAGAAACAGCGTGGCAGCGGTAGCGAGGAGCAGGGCGCGTTGGGGAGAGGGCCGCATCTTATTCCGATCAGAAAGTGAATGAGGGGGGAGGAGAAAATCCGGGCAGTCGCACGCATTCCAAATCGGCAAAGGCATGTGGATGGACCACATCGCTGCCCGCCGTTTTGACCGCGCGTGCAAGCCGGGTGACACCAGCGTCAAAAATGCCTGCTGCAATATGCGCGCCATCGGCCAGTTGCGAAACAAGCGACGCCGGCACAGATTCAACCGCGCCGTCGATAATCAACCCATCATAGGGTGAGCCCTGCGGTGCCCCGGCAGTCAAGGGTGCTTCGACCAGTATGGCATTTGGGCAGTCGCTCAAGGCTTTGCGGGCCATAGCCAACAAGGCTGGGTCGCTGTCCACCGCGCTCACCCGCGCACCCAGCGCAGCTAGCAACGCCACCGCATAGCCGGTCGCCGCGCCGATCAGCAGGATATTCTGCCCGGCCGTTACTTGCGCATCGGCAATCAACCGCGCTGTCGTCAATGTAGGGTTGAGCGCGCGCCCATTCCCCAAGGGAACGGCGCGGTCGGCATATACCAGCGCCGCCGCCCCGGCGGGGACGAATGCTGTGCGTGAGACCGAGGCAATGGCCGCCAACAACGTGGGATCATTGACCCCGTTGGTGCGAAGCTGAGTGTCGATCATCATACGGCGCGGCGCAGCTTCATCTGGTGCGGAGGCGGGGTCGGCAAGGGCGAGCGACATGAAAGGGTTTTCCTCGAAACTAGGGCGTACTTACACGCGGCCGTTCTGTATTGCAATAGTAATACAGTGGCGGGCCATGCCATGCCCTTAGCCGTTTATGCGTGCGGTGCAAAGTCTAGGGTCAGAACACATTAATAGCGCGAACTGAGGTTTGAAGCGATTTCGTTCAGTGCAAGGAAGAAAGGCGAAGCGAATATGTCGATATTTCTAAACTTTCTGACACAGCAATGGACGAAATCGGTCAAATCCAATAGGACAGCAAAATGACTTCCATCTCGAACCTAAATGCCCTTGAAGATAGCAATACTATCCCCTGCGGCCATTTCGGCCCGATATGTTCGCCATTTTGCTGCCTCAGCCGTGCGATTAATGGGTCCTGACCCTAGGTGTGGGTATCAACCTTTCCTCATCTTCTCCCCCAAGGTTTTCAAAAACAACCATGACCGACGACGATATATTGAATGAGTTCCGCGCCGCACAGGCGCTGTTGACGGGCCACTTCCTGCTCTCGTCCGGGCGGCACAGTGGGCATTACCTCCAGGCGGCACGGGTGTTGATGGATGGCGCGCGCGCGGGCCGTCTTGCCGAAGCATTGGTGCGCAAATTGCCCCGTGAGCTGCGCGAATCCATTGACCTCGTCGTCTCTCCGGCGATGGGCGGTGTCATCATCGGGCATGAGGTCGGCCGCGCATTGGGCAGGCCCGCCATCTTTGTCGAACGCCCCACAGGCACATTCGAGCTGCGGCGCGGATTTTCCATCGACGCGGGCGCGAAAGTGCTGCTGGTCGAAGATGTTGTCACGACCGGCCTGTCGTCACGCGAAGCCATGGCGACCATAGCGGCGGAAGGCGGCGAGGTCATCGCCGCCGCGTCGCTGGTGGACAGGTCGGCGGGCATGGCCGACCTTGGCGTGCCTTACACCGCGCTGATTGCGCTCAACTTTCCCACTTATGCGCCGGATGAAGTGCCCGCCGAATTGGCCGCATTGCCAGCCATCAAGCCGGGCAGCAGGGCAGAAACGGCTTGAACGAACACTTGCGCCCCCCTGCGCTCAGACTGGGCGTCAATATCGACCATGTGGCGACCATCCGCAACGCGCGCGGCGGCGATCACCCCGACCCCGTGCGCGCGGCACAGATTGTCGCGGCGGCGGGCGGTGATGGCATTACTGCGCATCTGCGCGAGGACCGTCGCCATATACGCGATGATGACTTAGAACGTATCATGGCCGCAACCGCACTCCCGCTCAATCTTGAGATGGCGGCGACCGAGGAGATGCTGGAAATTGCACTGCGGCACCGCCCGCACGCCGCCTGTATTGTCCCTGAGAAGCGCGAGGAGCGCACGACCGAGGGCGGGCTGGACGCGGCGGGACAACATAACCACCTGACGCCATTCGTCGCACGCCTCAATGACGCTGGCATCCGCGTCAGCCTGTTTATCGAGCCCAGCGCGCGGCAGATTGACGCCGCCATCCGCATTGGTGCCCCCGTGGTGGAGCTGCACACCGGCCGCTATGCGCATACTGAAGGTGAAGAGCGCGCGCGCGAGCTGAAACGCATCGCCGACGCGGCGGCACTGGCGTGGAAAAACGGCATAGAGCCCCATGCTGGCCACGGCCTAACGTTCGACAATGTCGTGCCCGTTGCCGCCATCCCGCAGCTCGCCGAATTGAACATCGGTCATTATCTGGTCGGCGAGGCGATCTTTATCGGGCTCGATGAGAGCATCCGGCGGATGCGCACGTTAATGGACGCAGCGCGGTGATGGTGGTGCGATGATTATCGGGCTTGGCTCTGATCTGTGCAATATCGAACGCATTCAGGCATCGCTCGACCGCTTTGGTGAGCGATTTGAACGGCGCGTCTTTACCGATGTCGAGCGTGCCAAGGCGAACGGCAGGCCCTTCACCAAGGCGGGAACGCTGGCCAAGCGTTTTGCGGCCAAGGAAGCCTTCGCCAAAGCGGTCGGCACGGGGTTCAAGCGCGGCGTGTTCATGCGCGACATCGGCGTCGTCAATGCACCTAGCGGCGCGCCAACGCTGGCTCTGAATGGCGGCGCGGCGGCGCGCGTGGCGGCAATGACCCCGGCGGGTCATGCCATCCACATTCATTTAACCTTGACCGACGACCATCCGTGGGCACAAGCATTCATTATATTAGAAGCACGGCCCATCGGGTCAGGAGAAAATTAAGTGAGTGAAGAGACAGCAACTATCCCCGCGTCAGAGGCAGCCGAAGAAACCACCAGCTGGCTGGCCGAAATCCGCAATCTCGCCATCTTGTTGCTGATCGTTTTTTGTATCCACAGCTTTGTCGCCAAACCATTTTACATCCCATCGGCGTCGATGATGCCGGGCCTGCTGGAAGGCGACCGTCTGGTGGTCAGCAAATATCCTTATGGCTGGTCCTTTGCATCGGTCAGTTTTCATCTGATGCCACCAAGCGAAGGCCGCGTCCTGTCGCGCTATCCGATGCGGGGCGACGTTGTGATTGTCGAACCCAATGGCACACGCGAAGATTATATCAAGCGTGTTGTCGGTCTGGCCGGTGACACAATAGAAGTGCGCGCAGGCCGCTTGATCGTGAACGGTGTCCGTGTAAAAAGCGAAGTTATGCCCGAACGCGCGTTGCCGTTCGATGCCAATAACAAATGCGATGGTGGCCGCGTCGAAAATGGTGCGGCTGGCACCGCGCAGTGCATGGTGCAGGTTGTTCGCGAAACTTTGCCGAGCGGTGTCTATTACGACACGATTGATTCGGGTTATCGGGAGTGCATCGCTTCGGAACCCTGCGCCGATGATTTCGGCCCCTACCTGGTCCCTGCGGGGCGCGTATTCGTGATGGGCGACAATCGCGATAACAGCAGCGACAGCCGCTTTCCGTCGGGTCAGCCCTATTTGGGCGTAGGCGGCGCCGTACCGCTCGAAAACATCGGCGGGCGCGCGGAGTTTATCACCTTCAGCCTCGATGGCAGCGCGACATGGTATAACCCGATCAGTTGGTTCGCCTCGCTGCGCGGCGGGCGGGCTGGAACCAGTTTGCGGCCATCGCGGGCGGCGCAATAACGCCCCCTAGGGCCAACGGGAGAAAGCAAATGAGCGAGACACCCGGCCCCAATGAGATGCGCGACCCGTTCGTCCGCAAGGAATTACAGCGCGCCGCGATCTGGATCGGCATGGCGGTTGGAGTCGCTTTGCTGTGGCTGCTTGCGCAATCATTATTGCTGATCATCGCTGGCATTGTGTTTGCGACAATGCTCGACGGCGGCACACGGTTGCTGGGCCGCATTCTACCCATAGGGCGCAGCTGGCGGCTCGCCATCGTGCTCACCGCAGTGCTTGGTCTGTTGGGGTGGATCGCCAGCTTTGCGGGCAATCAATTGGCGGGACAAGCGGCGGAACTGCAACGCGTGCTGTTTCAACAAATCGAATATGCGATGGCGTGGGGACGCGGGCACGGCCTCGCCGAACTGACCTTCGACCCGCAGCAGGCAATGCAATATCTGGCGGGGTCGGTAGGCCGCGTCACGGCTGCGGTCGGCACCGTGCTGGGCGGCCTGACCAATTTACTGCTCATCCTAGTGCTGGGTCTGTTTTTTGCGATAGAGCCGCGCCTCTATGAACGAGGGTTAGCGTGGCTGCTCCCTATGAACCAGCGCGACAATTTCTACGATGTCAGTGCCGAAGTCGGTGCGACATTACGCCGCTTGATGGCGGGGCGCTTGCTCGGGATGCTGGTCGAAGGGGTGGCGACATGGCTGCTGCTTGCCGCCTATGACATTCCGATGGCGGGGTTGCTGGGCATCCTCACGGGCTTGCTCGTGTTCATCCCCAATATCGGCGCGATACTGTCTGGCGTGCTGATGGTGCTGGTCGGTTTTTCGGTGGGATCGGACGCTGGTCTTTATACGATAGGCGTCTATCTCGTGGTCCAGACCATCGATGGCTATGTCATCGTGCCGATGGTCGCCAAACGCACCGTCGATCTGGCCCCGGCATTGGTGCTGGGCGCGCAGCTGTTGTTCGGCGCCCTGTTCGGCATCATGGGTCTGGCGCTCGCCGACCCCATTGTTGCAACAATCAAAGTTGCGTTGGAAAAGAACGCCGCGCGTGGGGCACGCGGTGCCGATAGGAAGGCTCACAGCGCCGCCGCTGCGACCGCCCCCGCTGCAGCGCGGATTGCGCGGCGGGACCAGCGCAAAGGGTAGTACGCCCTGAGTCTGTCGAAGGGCTGCATTTTCTTGCAGTTAAGGACAGTGCTTCGACAGACTCAGCACGAACGGAACAATTATCTGGCTTACTGCCCCTATTGCGGAGGCGGCGCTCCACCAGCTTCGGCACCACCGCCCTGACCCTGCATCATTTGCTGCATCATCTGTTGTTGCTGCATCAGCGCACGCATTTCCGCCTCGCTCTTGATATCCTGCAGCTCAACGGTGAACTCTAGGTCGCTGTTGGCGGGGATTGGCCCCTGCCCAGCCGCACCATAGGCCAGTGCCGCCGGAATGCGCAGGATATATTTGCCACCAACCTGCATCCGCTTCAGCCCCTGCGAGAATCCCGGGATCATGCTACCGACGGGAAGCGGTGTATTATCGCCTGTGTCGAACACCGTGCCGTCTGCGGCCAAGCGTCCTTCATATTTGATGAAGGCGACTTCGCTGTCGGTCGGGAAAGCTCCATTGCCTGCACGCACCGTCGTCATCGAAATGCCGGGGGCATTCGATAGGAACAGCGCCCACGCGACCGCGCCAGCCAGCAACAGGATGATCCCGCCCCACAGGATGGCAATCCCCGACTTGGCAACGGGACGCAGCGGAACGGCGGTGGTGGTGGACATGGTGATTTCCCCAATCGGACGATATATGGTGCTGCGGCTATAGCCGGACTGGCGTTATGCGCAATGCCACCAAAAGAAAAAGGCCGCGCTCGCCTGCGAGTGGGAAAGGCAAGAAAAAGGCCGCGCACGTTTACGCGTGGGAAAGGCAAGAAAAAAGGGCCGTCGTTTCCAGCCACCCCTCAATCGCACATAGTGCAGCGGGTTATTTAACGCCGTCGCGTTCCTGACGCTTGCGCTCCATCTTGCGGGCGCGGCGAACGGCAGCGGCAAAGTCACGCGCGCGCTTTTCGCTAGGCTTTTCATAGTGGCGGCGCAGCTTCATTTCGCGATAGACGCCCTCGCGCTGCAGCTTTTTCTTGAGCGCGCGCAACGCTTGGTCAACATTATTTTCGCGAACCATAATCTGCATAAAAAAGCCACTAACCCTTTATTGCGGGGCGGTTTTATCCACCCCCATTGCGTGTCCGAAACAGGCAAAAGAAAAACACTCGCCGCGAATCCCTCCGCGTCGTTGATGGGGCCGTTAGCAAAGCCAACGCTTGAGGGCAACAATAAAGGGACACCGCGCTCGCGTGAAATAAATTCTCTTCGCCATTGCGAGGACCCTGAACT
>CXWL01017248.1_pt1 | contig 25778 bp, 25 predicted proteins | sample 590931 | NCBI WGS metagenome assembly CXWL01 (sample SAMEA3498368, study PRJEB10139) | groundwater metagenome | biome: water well; material: biofilm material | place: Germany | collected 2015-04-27
ACGACGGCTCCCTGTTCGGGCCGTAAGCGCGCAGGCGAAATGAAGGGCCGCGCTTGACGCCGAGCCAGAAGGAGAGCGGCGCCACACCTACGCACAACCTCTCCAAAAATTGAGCGACACCCGCCATTGTCTTCGCGCGAATTGTGCTTAGACCTGAGCCGGCGGTAATTGGAGGGGTCTCACCTATGCCGGCCATCAAGCCGCCTTCTTATCGCTCTTGCCATTGAACAGGAAGTCGTTGCCGTCGAACGTCACCCGCACGTTATCGCCGTCCCTCACGCGCCCTTCCAGGATGAGCCGCGCCAGCGGATCCTGCACGTCTTTTTGGATCACGCGTTTCAGCGGCCGCGCGCCCCAGGCGGGATCGTACCCACGTTTGGCGAGTTCGCTCTTGGCGCGGGTGTCGAGGTCGATGCTCATGTTCCGCGCCGCCAGCAGTTTCTCCAGCCGCTTCAGTTGAATTTCGACGATGCTGCTCATCTGGCCGCGCTCCAGGCGCTTGAACAGAATGATCTCGTCGATTCGGTTCAGGAATTCAGGCCTAAAGCGTGCGCGCACTTCGTTCATCACCGGCCCGCGCACGTCATCGACATCGGCGCCTTCGGGCTGGTCCGCCAAAAACTGCGCCCCGGAATTAGAAGTCATGATCAGGATGGTGTTCTTGAAATCGACAGTGCGACCCTGGCCGTCGGTAAGACGACCGTCATCAAGCACTTGCAGGAGCACGTTAAACACGTCCGGGTGCGCTTTTTCGATCTCGTCGAACAGGATTACCTGATAAGGCCGCCGGCGCACAGCTTCGGTGAGCGCCCCGCCCTCTTCGTAGCCGACGTAGCCCGGCGGCGCGCCGATCAAGCGGGCCACCGAATGCTTTTCCATGTACTCACTCATATCGACGCGGCTCATCGCCTGCTCGTCATCGAACAGAAATTCCGCCAGCGCCTTGGTGAGTTCGGTTTTGCCGACGCCGGTCGGTCCCAGGAACATGAACGAGCCGATGGGACGGTTAGGGTCTTGCAGCCCGGCGCGCGCGCGGCGCACCGCATCGCTCACCGCGCGCAACGCCGGCTCCTGGCCGATCACGCGCCCGCGCAACTTATCCTCCATCTGCAGCAATTTCGCCTTCTCGCCTTCGAGCATCTTCTCGACCGGCACGCCGGTCCAGCGCGCCACAACCGAAGCGATGGCTTCGGCGTCCACAATTTCCTTCACCAAGCCTTCGCCAGCTCCAGCTTTCTTCTCCGCATCGGCGATCTGCTTTTCAAGCTGGGGAATGCGACCATATTTCAGCTCCGACGCACGCGCGAGGTCGCCGCGGCGTACGGCCGTCTCGTAATCGTTGTGCAGGCGCTCCAGCTCTTCCTTGGACTTCGAAGTCACCTGCAGCTTTTGCTTTTCCGCGCTCCAGGTCGCGGTCAATGCAGCGGAACGGGTCTCCATTTCCTTGATCTCGATCTCGAGCTTCTTGGCGCGATCTTGCGAGGCCGGGTCCTTCTCTTTCTTTAGCGCTTCGATCTCGATCTTGAACTGGAGCAAGCGACGGTCAAGCTCATCGAGGGCTTCTGGTTTAGAATCGACCGCCATGCGCAAGCGTGATCCGGCTTCGTCCATGAGATCGATAGCTTTGTCGGGCAGGAAGCGATCGGTAATGTAGCGGTGCGAGAGCTGCGCCGCCGCCACGATCGCGGCGTCGGCAATTCGGACGCCATGGTGCTGTTCGTAGCGGTCCTTGAGGCCGCGCAGGATGGAGATGGTGTCCTCCACGCTCGGCTCGGCCACGAACACGGGCTGGAAGCGCCGCGCCAAGGCGGCGTCTTTTTCCACGTGCTTGCGGTACTCATCCAGAGTCGTGGCGCCGACGCAATGCAGGTCGCCGCGCGCCAAAGCCGGCTTGAGCAGGTTCGACGCATCCATCGCGCCCTCGGCTTTTCCGGCGCCAACGAGAGTGTGCATTTCGTCGATGAACAGAACGATACCGCCTTCAGCCGCCGTGACCTCGTTCAGCACAGCCTTCAGTCGTTCCTCGAACTCACCGCGAAACTTCGCGCCCGCCACCAGCGAGCCCATGTCGAGCGCCAACAGCTTCTTGTGTTTCAAGCTTTCCGGCACGTCGCCATTGACGATACGTAGCGCCAACCCCTCGGCGATGGCGGTTTTGCCCACGCCCGGCTCGCCGATCAGCACGGGATTGTTTTTGGTGCGGCGCGAGAGCACTTGGATGGTGCGGCGGATTTCCTCGTCGCGGCCGATCACTGGATCGAGCTTGCCCTTGCGCGCTTCTTCAGTGAGGTCGCGGGAGTATTTCTTCAGCGCGTCGTAAGAATCTTCGGCGCTGGAGGATTGCGCCGTGCGACCCTTGCGCAATTCCGCGATGGCCTGCTCCAGTTTTTGCGGCGTCAGGCCTGATTTCTTCAAGATTTCCGACGCCTTGCCCTCGGCGATCGCGAGCCCGAACAACAATCGCTCGGCGGTCACGTAGCTATCGCCAGCCTTGGTCGCGGCTTGCTCGGCGGCGTCGAGCGCGCGCGCCCAAGAGGGCGCCGCGTACATGCGATCACCGCCGCCTTGGATTTTCGGCAACGCTTGCACTGCGCCGTTGACATCATCAGCCGCCTTGCGCGGATCGGCGCCGGCCGCGCGCATCAGCTCTGCGGCAAGGCCCTCGCGATCATCCAGCAAAGCCTTCAGAAGGTGTTGCGTTTCGAGCTGCTGGTTCTGTTCCCTGAGCGCTATCGTCTGCGCCGCCTGCACAAACCCGCGCGCCCGCTCGGTGAGCTTTTCCATGTCCATGGCGACCCTCTAAGGCGTCCCGCGCTGGCCGCCCTTAAGCACGATCAAAAACGGCATGTGATGTTGCTGAGATTGAGGTAGGTGCGGCGCTCTGGGCACACAAGCCCTCCCGTCATCGCCGCCATGAGGCGTTAATGCGCCATCAGCAGCGGCACGTTGGCCGCGCGCAACAAGTCGCGGGTGGCGCCACCGAAGACCAGTTCGCGCAAGCGCGAATGGGCGTATCCGCCCATGACGACGAGGTCGGCCTGGAGGTTGTTGGCTTCCTCCAATATCGCCAGCGACGCCGAGCGACCGATGGAATCGACGTTGCGCACTTCGGCTGTCAGCCCGCGCCGCGCCAAGTGCGCCGCGACATTGGCGCCAGGCTGATCGCCATGGCCGAACATTTTCGGCTTGGCGTCCACCGTGATCACGGTGACTTGCGCCGCCGCGCCCAACAGCGCGCGCGCTTCCGACAGCGCGCGTGTCGCTTCGCGGCTCGCGTCCCACGCCACCACGACGCGCTGGCCGATGGCCCCGCCCTTCCAATTTGGCGGCGCGATCAGAGCTGGGCGCCCGGAATGGAACAGCACGCCCTCGATGATTTCCTCGCGCAGCTCCGCGCCCATGCCTTCGGAGGGCCGCGTCATGACAGCGATATCGGCATAGCGCGCATGGACAGCGGCAACCCGGCCCAAATCGCGCGACAGCGCCTCGGCGTTGCGCAGCTCGCATGGCCTGTCGAACTTCGCCACCCGCGCTTCGACGCGCTTGCGTTCGGCCTCGGCGTCCTGGCGCGCCCGGCCCAAAAGCTCGGCCCAGACGCCGGCGACCACAGTAGGCTCGTACGCCAACGGCTCGTCCGGCAAAGGCGTCAGGAACGCCGCCGCGAGGTGCGCATCACACTGGCGCGCCAGCGCTTCGCCCAGCGCCAGCGCCGGCTCGTCGGCTTGCGCCTCGGAGACGATGACGAGAATGTCTTTCCAGCCCATGGGCAAGGCCTCGATTCTGCCAAGCATCATACGCTCTGCGTTGCGCTAAAGCTAGAAACATGACGCGCGGGGCTTGAAGCGGCCTTGAGCCTGCGCAATCTCAAACCAGCAGCAAGGATTCTTTCTCATGCAATTCCGGGCGGACGCCTACATCGACGGCCAATGGCGCTCATCGGCGTCCAAATTCGCGGTGCTTAATCCGGCAACGCAGGCAGTGATCGCCGAAGTGCCCGATCTGGGCGCCGCCGAAGCCGAGCAGGCGATCGCCGCCGCGCATGCAGCGTTTCCGGCTTGGGCCGGCAAACCAGCCAAGGAACGCGCCGGCATCCTGCGCGCCTGGTACGATTTGATGATGGCCGATCTCGACCGGCTGGCGCTTCTGATCACGCTCGAAGGCGGCAAGCCGCTGGCGGAAGCAAAGGGAGAAGCGGCCTACGGCGCCTCGTTCGTCGAATGGTTCGCCGAGGAAGCAAAGCGCGCCTACGGGCGCACCATTCCCACCACCACGCCAACACGGCGCTATGTGACGATCAAGCAACCCGTTGGCGTCTGCGCCGCGGTTACGCCGTGGAACTTCCCGATGGCGATGATCACCCGCAAGGCCGCGCCCGCTTTGGCCGCCGGCTGCACCATCGTGCTGAAACCGCCGTCGCAAACACCGCTGACGGCACTCGCGCTCGCGGAATTGGCCGAACGCGCTGGCGTGCCGGCAGGCGTGTTCAACGTGGTGACGACCGACCGCGCCTCCGAAGTGGGCCGCGTCATGTGCGAAAGTCCGCTGGTGCGGAAATTTTCCTTCACCGGCTCAACCGACGTGGGCAAGCGTCTAGGCGCGGCATGCGTCGGCTCTACGGTGAAGCGCATCTCGCTCGAACTTGGCGGCAACGCGCCGCTTTTGGTGTTCGCCGACGCTGACTTGGATAGAGCGGTGAAGGGCGCAATCGCTTCCAAGTTCCGCAATGCGGGGCAGACCTGCGTGTGCGCCAACCGTATCCTCGTCGAAGAGTCCATCTATGACGCGTTCTCGAAGCAGCTCTCCGAATCTGTGTCGAAACTCAAAGTGGGCGACGGACAGGCAAACGGCGTTGAAATTGGGCCGCTGATTGACAAGAATGCCATCGAAAAAGTCGAAACCATGGTGGCCGAGGCGATCGGCGCTGGCGCCGTGGCGCTCACCGGCGGCAAGCGCCATGGCGCCGGCGCGCAATTCTATACGCCGACCGTGCTCGCCAACGTCACGCGCACGATGCGAGTCAACACCGAGGAAATTTTCGGCCCCGTCGCGCCGCTGATCCGTTTCAAGGATGAGGACGAAGCCGTTTCCATCGCCAACGACACGCCGTTCGGGCTCGCAGGCTATTTCTTCACGCAAGATATCAACCGCGCCTGGCGCGTGGCCGAACGGCTCGAATACGGCATGGTCTCGATCAATGAAGGCGTGTTCTCCAACGAAGTGATTCCCTTCGGCGGCTGGAAGGAAAGCGGCCTCGGGCGCGAGGGCGGCGTCGAGGGATTGGAAGAATACCTGGAAACGAAGTTCATAAACTTCGGGGGCTTTTGACGTACAACATATTACCGAAAGAAGCACCGTCATTCCGGGGCGGCGAAGCCGAACCCGGAACCCAGGGGCCAGCGTCGCGCTTGTTGCCCCTGGGTTCCGGATCGCGCTCCGCGCATCCGGCATGACGGTGCTATTTGTTTTGGTGGGGTGGGCGGGCGCAAGCGTGGCAAGCATCACGCCCCTCCCCCCAACGGGGGCGGGGGATCGCACATCGCGCAGCCTAGCTGGAAGTAGCTCTTTCAAGCCATTGCCAAAGGGGCGATTTAGCAGGATGTCGCTGCGGATTTGGTGAGGCGGGAGGATCAAATGCAGGCCATCGTGCCAACTGCTAGCGCGGCCTTTCTCTTGCTCGGCGCCTGTGCGCATCCACCCGAATACCGTTCAAATAGGATGTTGGGAGCCACTGCGGTCGAGATGTTTGGCGACGCTCGCGTAGCCGCACTTGCGCAGGCCGCATGTGACGGGAATGCATCAGAGGTAGCGGCCGCAGTGCGGGGCGGTGTCGACCCAAATTCCGCAAGCCTTGGCGCGGACGAGTTCGAGGGGCGTGTAACTGCGCTTCTGTGGGCAATCGATTGTGACAATACACGAGGGGTCGAGGCGTTGCTTCGAGCAGGAGCGAATCCCAATCAGGCCACCGGCGGAAGTGTTGGTCTTACTTCTGTTCTCGCTGCCACGGATTCACGCAACCCTGCGCTGCTAAGACTCATCCTTCAAAACGGCGGCGATCCTAACGCAACGACCGCGGTTCGCCGGGAAACTGCTTTGATGCGGGCGTTCGACGTGGGTCTCGGAACAGAATCCTGGGAGAATTGGCAAACGCTACTTGATGCAGGCGCGAATATCGAAGCCGCGCCGAACGGTGGACACCAAACCGTTGCCACTCATGTAGCGCTGATCAACCGCTTCGACAAGGTCGTGGAGCTATTGGAGCGTGGATATTCTTACGACCTGATTTATCTAGGCTTCGTCGTTCAGCGCCCCGGTGATCCGGGGATGCGCCAACCTAGATTCCCAGTGCCGCTTTTCCCAGCAACGGAAGAGGCGCGCACACGAGCCTTGGCGCTCCTAGCGCAACGAGGCGTTCGGTTCCCGGTCAGTCGTGAAGATGTTGGAATTCATAATCCCGAACTCCCTGCCCAGTCGAACTAGTTTGGGTACGCGAATGACCGTAACCGGCGAGTTTCCCCCGCACCGCCAGCGTCCCTCGCGGGCATCGTTGCATCAAGCCCAAACAAGAGCCGGCGAGGGCGCCGGCGGTCCATAGCGGTCCATATTTCACAATGAACCACGGCTTCGTCTACGTTCTCGGCAGCGCGCTCGGCGCGGACCGGCGCACCTATGTCGGCTGGAGCGTGGACATCGACGCGCGGCTTGCGCTGCACAATGCCGGCATGGGCGCACGCTCGACGCGTGGACGCGCCTGGGTGCTGCTCTATGCCGAGCGCTACCCGACACGCCGCGCCGCCATGAGCCGCGAATGGTCACTCAAACGCGACCGCCGCTTCCGCGCTACGCTGGCGAAATTGCTTTAGGCCGGCTATTGTAACAGCGATGCCGCACACCTCATCACAGCAAGATCGCTCGTCATTCCGGACGCGCGCAGCGCGATCCGGAACCCAGGGGCAACAAACGCGACTGTGGCCCGTGGCTTCCGGGTTCGCACTGCGTGCGCCCCGGAATGACGAACAATGAGCATGAACGAGAGCATGACACACACCTCCCTCCCCGCTTGGCTCTACACCGACCAGTGCTTCTTCGAGGCCGAGCGCGAGAAAGTGTTTCGCCCCGCTTGGCACATCATGGGCCACAGCAACGACGCGCCCAATCCAGGCGATTACATCACGCTGGAGATTCTGGGCGAGCGCGTTGTCAGTGTGCGCGGCGAGGATGGGGTGTTGCGCTCGTTCCATAATGTGTGCCGCCACCGCGCAGGCAAAATCGCTGGGCAAGCGCGCGGGTCGTGCGGGCATCGGCTAGTGTGCCCCTACCACGCCTGGAGCTACAAGCTCGACGGCAGCTTTGCCGGCGCGCCGAAATGGCAGGGCTTTGAAAAGCTCGACGCCGAAGAACTGGCGCTCAAGCCCATCGAGCAGGAAATTTTCCAGGGCTTCATCTTCATTCGCTTCGCGCCGGGCTTGCCAAGCATCGCCGATATGATGGCGCCTTATGCGGAGGAGCTGGCGCGGTTTGAACTCGAAAAGCTCGTGCCCAATGGGCGTGTCACGCTGCGCCCGCGCGCGGTGAACTGGAAAAACGTCGGCGATAATTATTCCGACGGCATGCACATCCCCGTGGCGCATCCCGGTCTAACGCGGCTGTTCGCCGGCACGTACAAAATCGAAGCGCGCGAGTGGGTGGACAAGATGTCGGGCGTCATCACCGATACGCCCTCCACGAACTGGTCGGAGCGCGCCTACCAAAAGCTGCTCGACCGCTTCAGCCACATTCCGCCGGAGCGCCGCAAACTCTGGGTCTATTACAAACTCTGGCCCAACATCGCCTTCGACATTTATCCCGACCAGGTCGATTTCATGCAATTCATCCCGGTTTCCGCAACTCAAACCATGATCCGCGAAATCGCCTACGTGCATCCCGATTCAAGCCGCGAAATGAAAGCCGCGCGCTTCCTCAATTGGCGCATCAATCGGCAAGTCAACGCCGAGGACACCGCTTTGATCCAAGCCGTACAAGACGGCATGGCCTCCTCCAGCTACACAATTGGCCCGCTGGCGCCGAGCGAGGAATGCCTTATTTCCCTCGGCAATCGCATGCGCGCGCTGCTCCCCGAAGCGAGCCTCGATCACGCGCCGGGCTAGCGCTAAACGGGCGCGAACTCCGGCGGCGGCGTCAGCGCCAATTCGCCTTCGCCCGCGACTTCAAACGAGGAGCAACAGCGCGCGCAAAAAGCGACATCACCAACTATGGTGCGGAAGGTTGAGCGGCGGCGCTGCAGCGGCGTCTCGCAGGTCGGGCACGGCTCGCCGATTTTTTTCTCGTGCATAAGCGGTCTCCGACGTCACGATAGCGCAATAATGCTGAACGAAAGCTTATCGCACACCTCACTTCCCACGATGCGTGCGCGGCGACGCCCGGATGCGCGGCGCACGCGCAATGTGGCAGCAGCGGCGGCTATTTTTTCTTGGCGCGCTTGGGCTTTGGCGCATTGGCCAGCGCGTGCGCGGCTTTGAGCGCCGAGAGAAACGTCGCTTCGTCGACTCGCTTCAGATCACAGCGCGTGGCGCCCATGCGCCCCCAGCCGCCGGGCACGGGCGACATCGCCCCCGGCGCCTGCTCGCAGTAGAAATCCCGCAACGTCGAGTCGAACATGAAATTGAGATCGACGCCGCTGCTCGCCAACGTGGCGAAGATCTTGCGCGGCGTGCGAAACGCAGTGCGGGCAAAGTGCGGCGCCTCGCTGGCGTTCTCCAGCGAGAGCGCCAGCTTGCGCGCGCGGGCGGAGGTCACGGGCATGTGGGCCTCCCCGGCAAACGCTTATTGCGTCACACGCAGCGTATCGGGATCGAAGATCGGCGCGTCCGAAGGCCAATTGATCATCACAACTTTGTCTGGCGCGCCTTCCAGCAAGCGGAACGTGTGCCCGCCCGCTTCCCTTGGCCCGAGCGGGCCGCACGGCATGCTGGGGCCATCGACGCGACCCTCGACGAACGCCTGGTGGGCGATGAGCGCCTCGCCGGTCGGCATGAGCACAAAATCTCCGTGCGAGCCCGGCTCGATTGTGCACGCTTCGCCGCCGGGAGAGGCCCCACGCACGGCGTCAAGCACAGACTCGAGCGGCGCATCGGGCGCCTTGGCGAAAAATCTAATCGCGGGCACGCGCACGATAGTTTCGCTTTCGCCGCCAAGCTCGAGTTGGAAGCCGGGCAGGGTCTCATCGGCGATCAGACGCTGGTCGGGGCAGGCGAAGCCCCAAACCGAAACGCCAGCCGCGCTCACTTCGCCCCATTCGCAATTGGGGAAGACCGCGGCAAGCTCGGCGCTGGGTTGGGGCGCGGCGGGCCTCGGCGCTGGCGGAGCGCACGCGACGAGCAGCGCGGCGGCGCAAAGAAGATGGCGCGTGCGGATCATGATTGGCGTCCCCCCAGTTCGCGGGCACGCTCGCCCAACAAAAATCTCACGCCAGCTTCGGCGTGAATGCGCATCGTGTCAAAGGCGGGACTGGAAAACCTTGCGCCATCGGCACACAACTCAAGCTTGGCTTCACAACTTGCGGGCGCCTGCTTGCTTGCGTCTTTCGCAGCGGCGACCCGGGGCGCCGGCTCGCGACTTCGTCGCGTTCGAAATGACGGAGTAATGATTTCGCTCAAGCCGACCGTTTGTCATGTCGGACTACTTTGCCCGAGGCGAGGCTCTTTCCCAGCGAGTAGGCGCCCAATGTTGGCGCGATGTCGCGCAACCACATAAATGCCCCCTGCGATCACCAACAGCCGGTAGGCCAAGGGTTGCTCCAGGCCAAGGGTGAGCGCGATCGCGGTCAACGCTGCAAGCATCGAACTTAGCGACACAATGCGAAAGACAGCCACGCCAAGAACAAACGCGGCGGCCGCGCCTAAACCCACCGGCCAAGACAGCGCCAGCAAGACGCCGAGCCCTGTCGCGGCGGATTTTCCGCCTGAGAAATTCAACCAAATGGAACGGCTGTGCCCCGCCAACGCCGCGAGCCCAGCTATGCAAACAGCCCATGGCGCCCAGCTCAGCGGGGCGGGCGCCGTCGGCGCCGCGATCGCCGGCACAGTGCCGAGCCAAGGATAGTACCAGAGGGCAAATGCAATCGCCGCCGCGCCTTTCAGCAAATCCACCAAGAGGACGACCAAGGCGGGCCACCTCCCCAGCGTTCGCAACACATTCGTTGCCCCCGTGGATTTCGAGCCGTGCTCGCGGATATCGATGCCCTTGAGCACTTTCCCCGCCAGAAAGCCCGTGGGTGTAGAGCCCAAGAGATACGCGATCGCCAAACCAGCAACGCTCGCCATCCAGAAGTCCATTGGGCGTCACCTCACGGGGCGGGGCCGCTGCTACCCCAACCAACCCGGCCTTTTGTACGTCTTGCCCAAATCCTTCGCCACCGCCTCGTGCGCGATCGCGCCTTCATAGACGTTGAGGCCGTTGGCCAAATGCGGATCGTCCTCCAGCGCGCGCTTGTAGCCTTTGTTGGCCAAAGCCAGCGCGAACGGCAGCGTCGCGTTGTTCAACGCAAAGGCTGACGTGCGCGCCACCGCGCCGGGCATGTTGGCGACGCAATAATGGATCACGCCATCGATCACGAACACCGGATCTTCGTGCGTGGTGGCGTGGCTGGTTTCAAAGCACCCGCCCTGATCGATGGAGATATCCACTAGCACCGAGCCGGGGCGCATGGTTTTCAGCATGGCGCGCGTGATCAGTTTCGGCGCCGCCGCCCCCGCCACCAACACCGCGCCGACAACGACATCGGCTTCCTTCACCGCCTCTTCGATCGCGGCCTTAGTTGAGTAGATCGTTTCCAGGCGGCCATTGAACTCACGGTCGAGTTCTTCCAGCCGCGCGGGGTTCTTGTCGAACACGGTGACGCGCGCGCGCATGCCGACGGCGATTTGCGCGGCGTTGTAGCCGGAAACGCCGGCGCCCAAGATCACCACATCCGCGGGCCGCACGCCGGGCACGCCGCCCATCAGCACGCCGCGTCCGCCATTGGCCTTTTCCAGGAAATGCGCGCCGACCTGGATCGACATGCGCCCCGCCACTTCACTCATCGGCTTCAACAGCGGCAAGCGACCATTTGCGTCGGTGACGGTCTCATACGCGATGCAGGTCGCGCCTGACTTCATCAGGCCTTCGGCTTGCTCGGGGTCCGGCGCCAAATGCAGATAGGTGAACAGCGTATGCTTGGGCTTCAGCCGCGCGATCTCGACCGCTTGCGGCTCTTTCACCTTCACGATCATCTCGGCCTGTTCGAAAACGGCGTCCGCGTTCGGCAGAATTTTCACGCCAACTTTTTCGTACACGCTATCCGGCGCGCCGATGCCTTCGCCAGCCTTGGTCTCCAGCAACACCTCGTGCCCGGCGCGCACCAGTTCCGCCGCGCTCTCCGGCGTCAAGCCAACGCGATATTCATGGACCTTGATTTCCTTGGGACAGCCGACGCGCATGAGATTTTTCTCCGGTGTGATGCTTGGGAGCAAAGCACGAGCTTCGATGTCGTCATTCCGGACGCGCGAAGCGCGGTCCGGAATCCATGGGCAAACGCACCGCGTTTGACGATCCCCTGGGTTCCGGGTTCGGCCTGCGGCCGCCCCGGAATGACGAAACGGAACTCGCGCTCTCCCGGTTGAGTATTGCGGAGCGTTTATATCCCGCACGTCGCGCATTTTCTTCGATTTTCTGCCGGTAATACTGCCTATCACGCCCGTTTTCGTGCATGCTAGGCGCCATGCCGCAACTTTCTCCTGCCCTCCTCGACCCGTTCGACCACAAAATCCTGCTCGAGCTCGAGCGCGACGGGGCGCTGACCAGCGCCGCCCTGGCTGAGCGCGTCGGCCTTTCCCCGTCGGCCTGCCACCGCCGCGTCAAGGCGATGGAGGCCGCGGGCGTGATCGAGGGTTACGCGGCGATCCTCTCGGAAAAGGCGCTGGGCCGCGGGGCGACCGTGTTCGTGGCGGTGACGTTGGAGAACCAGCGCTCTGAGACCATGGCCGCGTTCGAGCGCGCGGTGGCGCTCTGCCGCGACGTGCAGGACTGCCACCTGATGACCGGCGAAAGCGATTATCTGCTGCGCATCGTGCTCGCCGACGATGATCGCTACGAGCGCGTCCACCACGAAACCCTTTCGCGACTGCCGGGGGTTCGGCGGCTCGTGAGCAATTTCACGATACGCACCGTGTTCAGGCGAGCGGCTAGCGTGGGACATTAGCTCTCAGAACAGCGTGGTACGGCGCGAATAACGCGATAATTGTCAGTCGCTATTGCGCGGCCAACTCCAATTGCGGGCGTTGGCGGGCGGCGCGGATGCCGGGGAAAATGCCGCCCACCAGGCCGATCACCAAAGCCATCACCACCGCCGCGATCACGATGCCGGGCGAGAGCTGGAATTGGAACACGAGCTGCGTGAATCCGGCGCCGAGCGTCGAGGTGGTTCTGCCGTTGAAGGCGAGAAAAGCCAGGCCAATGCCGAGCACGCCGCCCATCGCCGACAGCATCAAAGCTTCCACCATGGTGCCGAAGAACGCCGCCCATCCGGAAAAGCCGATGATGCGCAGGGTCGCGATTTCTGCCGAGCGCGCGGAGACCGACGAATACATCGTGTTGAGCGCGCCGGCGAGCGCACCGATCGCCATCATGATGCCCAGCAGCAGGCCAATGGCCATGAATCCGGCGGAGGATTGCGACGCCTGGCGCGCATAATATTCGCGCTCGCTCATGACTTCCAAGCCGTTGAGGCGCACATCCGTCGTCGCCCAATCCTTGAACGCCTGCATCGCGGCGGGCGAGGTGAGCTGCACCCGCATGGTCTGGTAGATGTTGGGCCGGTTGAACAAGCTCTGGGTCACCGCGATATCGGCCCACAGCTCGGATTCGAACACGGTTCCCGGCGCCTCGAACACGCCGACAACTTGCCACGTCGTGCCGCGCAAGCGGATGGTTTTGCCAAACTCAAAACCCGCGAACTCGCGCAACAGCCCGGCGCCGACGACAATCTCGTTGGTGCCGGGGTTGAACATACGCCCCTCGGTTATGGCGACACTCCGGCGCAAGCTTCGGCCCTCTGGGCCGATGCCGCGGAACGGCATGTTGGCGTTGGTGCCAGTGGAGCGCTTGAGGCCATCAACGATAACCAGCAATTCTCCGGATACGACGGGGCGGCCATCACGTTGCGCGACGCCCGGCCCGGTCGCCAGAATGCTCAATTGGTCGCGGCTGACCACGCTGTTTAATTCGGCGTTAGAGCCTTCGCGTATGACGATCGCCACATCGTCCGACCCTGATCCCTTCACCGTTTCGCTGAGGCCGTTCGACAGCGCCAGGAAGAACAACAGCACCGCGATCGACATCGCGACAGCGACGACGCTGGCGATCGACATCGCCCCGCGTTGAGGAATGGAGCGCACGTTGAGCGCGGTCACCGCGCCGATTTGATTGAGCAAGGACGCCATGGAATTTCCCCTAGCGCCGACCAAGCGCGTCAACAATGCTCATGCGATAGGCCCCGAGGGCGGGCGCCAGTCCAGTGACAAGCCCAAGCCCCAGCGCGATCAAAGCGCCCCAGGCGAGCACCGACGGCGCAAATGAAATCGGCGGCCCCTGCCCCCCGGTGGCGCTGGCCATCAAAACAAGCAGGCCCGCGGCGGCCAGCATGCCAAGCGCCGCGCCCATGAAAGAGAGCAGCAGCGATTCACCAAGCACCATGCGCAGGACGCGCGCCGACGAGAACCCAAGCGTCTTCATGACGCCGACTTCCTTGGTGCGCTCGCGCACCGCCAACGCCATCGTTGTTCCCACGATCAGCAGAATGGCGATGAACGCCGAGCCCACCACCAAAGTGACCACGAGGGCGATGTTGCCCAATTGCGCGGCGAAGGATTTGTTGAAGGCCTCTTCGTCTTGGGTGGAGGTTTCGTCGGCGGAATTGGCGAAGCGCCGATCGATGGCGGCGGCGACACGGTCGTTGAGCGCTGCCGACGTGGTCAGAAACGGAACCCAGCCGATGCGGTCGCGGCCAAAGGTTATGGTCTCGTTGAAATAATCATAGTGGATCAGCACCGAGCCGGTTTGCGAACTGCCTGGCGGGGTTGGGATGGTGCCCACCAAGACGAAATCCCACACCCGGCTGCCGTCAGCCTGGCTGAAAATGTTGCTGTTGAGCGGGATGCGTTGGCCGATGCGCCAATTGTAACGCTCGGCCACGGGCGCCGCGACAAGCATCGCCGTGCGCTCGCCGAAGAAGGCGTCGCGCTGCGCGGCGGGGATGTCCAGATCCTCGCCGTACACTTGGAAATAGGTTTCCGGATCGACCGCGAACACCGGCAAGAAGCCGCTGCGCGGATCCTGATAATAGCCGCCAAACCAATTCATGTGGGTCGCGGCCGCGACCCCTTCCATGCGTGAGATGCGGTCGTAATGCGCCATCGGCAGGCTTTCGGTGAAATTGATCTTGCTCAGCGACACCATCCGCGTCGGCAACGTGTTGACGTTGGAAAGCGCAGCGTTGAAGCTGAACATCACACCCAGAATTGCAAACGCCATCAGGATCGAGAGGATCAGCAAAGCTGTCCGCACCGGTTTGCGGAACAGATTCTTGCGCATCAGTATGAAGTCATTCATGCCGCAAGCTCCCGCTCGTCGAAGCGGCCCTTATCTAGATGCAGCGTGCGTTTGGCGAACTTGGCCGCTGCGGCGTCGTGCGTCACCATGATGATGGTCTTGCCGAGATCGCGGTTGAGCACTTGCAACGTCGAGAGGATTTCGTCAGCCGTGGTGCGGTCGAGATCGCCGGTCGGTTCGTCGCAGAGCAGCAATTTAGGGTCAGAAACGATGGCGCGGGCGATGGCGACGCGCTGTTGTTGGCCGCCTGACATTTCACGTGGGCGGTGCCGGGCGCGATCCTCCAGCCCGACGATTTTCAGCGCTGTGGCGACATTCTCGCGCCGCTTGGCGGGCGAAAGTTTGGTGAGCAGCAGCGGCAATTCGACGTTTTGAGCGGCAGTGAGGATCGGCATCAGATTGTAGAACTGAAAGATGAAGCCGACATTCGACGCGCGCCATTCCGTGAGCTTGCCCTCGCTTAGTTTTTCGATGTGCTTGCCGTCGAATTCGATGCTGCCCTTGTCGGCTCGATCGGTGCCGCCGAGCAGGTTGAGCAGCGTCGTCTTTCCCGAGCCCGACGGGCCCATGATGGCGACGAAATCGCCTTCCTCGATCCGCATGGTCAGCTTATCGAAGATGGAAATCTTCTCCTTGCCGCGGACGTAGCCTTTTTCCACGTCGGTGAGGCGAATGAGGTCGGGCATGTCGGTCTCCAACGCGCCGCAGTGCGGCGTCTTGATAGTTAAGCGGGGGAATCGAGGAAACGCACGCTGATCGCCATTTCCGGCAAGATGCGTGGGTCGAGTTCGTCAAAGCCAATGCGCACGCGCACGGTGGCGCGGCTACGATCGGCGGAGGGAATGGTTGCGATCACGCGCGCGGGGAAGGTCACATCGGGATAGGCGTCGAGCACGGCCTCGACGCGCTGCCCCTCGGCAACGCGCGCGATGTAGGCCTCGCTGACATCCACTTCGATTTCGAGGCTCGACATATCGACGATGGTGCACACGCCTGTGCGGGTGAAACCGCCGCCGGCCGATACAGGGGAGATAATTTCACCTGGTTGCGCCGATTTGTTGACCACAACGCCGGCGAACGGCGCGCGAATCTCATAGCGCGACAATTGCGCCGAGGCGCGCTGGGCGTCGCTGCGGGCGGCGTTGCGCTGCGCCAAGGCCTGATCGTAACGCGACTGCGCCGCCGTCAACGCCGCATTGCTTGCAAAGCCCTGATCTGAAAGCGCCCGCGTGCGCTCCATCACCCGCCGCGCCTCGGCAAGATCGGCGTCGCCGGAGGCTGCGCGCGCACGGGCGCTGGCGACATCAGCACGCGCCAGGGTCGGCTCCAGCACGGCAAGTATCTGGCCGCGGCGGACCTGCTGGCCTTCCTCGACGCGCACCTCCAACAGGCGCCCAGTGACCTCCGCGGCCACGGTGGCTTGGCGGCGCGCCACCACGTACCCCGAAGCGACAAGACTGCCGGACGCCACCGCTTGCCCGCCCGCGACCTCCGCGATCTCCACTGGGAGACTCGGCGACGACAGCGCGGGCTTCAGCAGCCAGCCGCCCGCTGCGCCGACCACAAGCGCCGCCCCCACGGCGCTGGGCAGAACCCACCCCGCAAGGCGCGTATCGCCCCCGTCCCCGTCGCCGCCGCGCTCGATGCGCAGGGATTTCAACAAATCAGATTTTTCGGTCAAGTACCGTTACCCGCCAAAGTGATTCAACTGCATTGGTCGCGCCAATCTAGTGGCCCCACTAGCGGACCGCAATCACAGGCTTAAACGAAGCCCCTAACGCCTGAAGCTCTACAGCAAGCGGCGATTTTGGGCCACAATACCCGCCCCGGGGAACGACTAGGGGAGCCCTTGAAGCTTGGGCGGCATCCTCCAAGATAGTCGCCCGTCCAAGAAAGTGCAGGAGCCGCACGCGCCAATGTCCAACCCCATCACCCTGCCCGTCCCACCCGAATGGGCCAAGCGCGCTTTTGTCGACGATGTCGGCTACCGGGCCATGCATGCTTCGGCTTCCAGCGACCCGGAAGCGTTCTGGGGCAAGCATGGGCGGCGGCTGGACTGGATCAAACCTTATACCAAGGTGAAGGACACCTCGTTCGACGAAGCCGATTTTCGCATCCGTTGGTACGAAGATGGCGTGCTCAACGTCTCAGCCAATTGCATCGACCGGCACTTGGAAACGCGCGGCGAGCAAGTCGCCATCATCTGGGAAGGCGACGATCCTTCGCAGTCCAAACGCATCACCTATCGCGAGTTGCACACGGAGGTCTGCCGCTTCGCCAATGTACTGAAAGCGCAGGGCGTCAAACGCGGCGACCGCGTCACCATCTATATGCCGATGATCCCGGAGGCCGCGTACGCAATGCTCGCTTGCGCGCGCATTGGCGCCGTCCATTCGGTCGTGTTCGGCGGCTTTTCACCTGAAAGCCTCGCCAACCGGATCAAGGATTGCGATTCCAAATGCGTCATCACCGCCGACGAGGGCGTACGCGGCGGCAAGATCATCCCGCTCAAGGCCAACGTCGATGAAGCGCTGGAGCACGCGCCAGGCGTGACCAGCGTTATCGTCGTCACCCGCACCGGCGCCGGCGTGCCGATGCAAGACGGACGCGATGTAACTTACGAGGATGAAGCGGCGAAGGTCTCCGCGACATGCGCGCCCGAGCCAATGGGGGCGGAGGATCCGCTGTTCATCTTGTACACCTCCGGCTCGACCGGCAAGCCCAAGGGGGTGCTGCACACCACCGGCGGCTACATGGTCTACGCCGCGATGACGCACCAATACGTGTTCGATTATCACAATGGCGACATTTTCTGGTGCACCGCCGATGTCGGCTGGGTCACCGGCCACACTTATATCGTTTACGGCCCGCTCGCCAACGGCGCCACCACTTTGATGTTCGAGGGCGTGCCGAATTATCCTGATACGTCGCGCTTCTGGGACGTGATCGACAAGCACAAGGTCAACACCTTCTACACCGCGCCGACCGCGCTGCGCGCTTTGATGCGCGAAGGCGACGCTCCCGTGCAGCGCACGTCGCGCTCTAGCTTGCGTTTGCTCGGCACCGTGGGCGAGCCGATCAATCCGGAAGCGTGGCTCTGGTATCACCGCGTCGTCGGCGAGGGGCGCTGCCCCATCGTGGACACCTGGTGGCAGACCGAAACCGGCGGCGCGTTAATCACCAACCTCCCCGGCGCCACCGCGATGAAGCCAGGCTCTGCAACGCGGCCGTTTTTCGGCATCAAACCGGCTTTGGTGGACGAAAAAGGCCAATTCCTCGAAGGCGCGGCCAGCGGCAATCTGGTGCTGCTCGATTCATGGCCCGGCCAGATGCGCACCGTGTACGGGGATCACGCGCGCTTCTTCGACACCTACTTTCGCACCTATCCCGGCACGTATTTCACCGGTGACGGCTGCCGCCGCGACGAGGACGGCTATTATTGGATCACCGGGCGCGTCGATGATGTGCTCAACGTGTCTGGCCATCGCCTGGGCACGGCGGAAATCGAAAGCGCTTTGGTGGCGCATGCGAAAGTGGCCGAGGCGGCGGTCGTCGGCTATCCGCACGACATCAAGGGCACCGGGATTTATGCGTACGTGACGCTGAATGTCGGCGAAGAAGGCGCGCCCGCGCTGAGCGACGAATTGAAACGCTGGGTGTCGCACGAAATCAGCGCCATCGCCCGCCCCGACGTGATCCAATTCGCACCGAGCTTGCCAAAAACGCGCAGCGGCAAGATCATGCGACGAATTCTGCGCAAGATCGCGGAGAACGAATTGGGGAGTTTGGGGGATACGAGCACGCTCGCGGATCTAAGCGTGGTGGATGATTTGGTGCGCGGACGGGTGGGGTGATGCCCAAGCGGCGTGAGCCAACTTTTGAGACTTCTTTGGCAATGATGCGAAGTCGCAATGCCTTGACGGCGGAAGAGGGTTTTCATTGGCTCTTGCCGCAGACAAAAACTCATATTCACCAGCTAATTGATGCTTTCCAGAGCGAAGAACGGCATGCGATGCAATGCTGGCTGCTCGAGTTAATCGGTGAAGCGAGGTCGGATGCGGCGCTTGGCCTCCTGTGTAAGCAATCGCTGTCAGCGGACGATAGCCTTCGGAGTTGGGCCATTCGCGGACTGAATCTGCTCGACACAGCGGCGTCGCGCACATTCCTCTTCCAGCATGGCTTGAAGTGAACTCGTCATTCCGGACGCGCGGAGCGCGATCCGGAACCCAGGGGCCACGAGCACTGCGCCCTACGCTCCCCTGGGTTCCGGGTTCGCCCTGCGGGCGCCCCGGAATGACGAGGATTGGGGCAAGGCTTACCCACTCACCCGATCCAACTCCGCCACATCCGCCGCGCTTAAGCTCACCCGCAGCGCACCCATCAGCTCGGTCAGCTGCGCCACGTTTGTCGCACTCGCGATCGGCGCGGCGATGGCGGGTTTCGCCATGATCCAGGCGAGCGCGATTTGGGCGCAGGTTGCGCCCAAGCGCGCGGCGATTTCGTCGAGCGCGGCCAGCACGGCGGGGCCCTTGCCGCCCATGTATTTGTCCATGCGTCCGCCGCGCACGCTTTTCGATTTATCCGAAGCTTCGCGGTATTTGCCGGTTAGATAACCGTTGGCGAGCCCATAATATGGAATCAGCGACACGCCTTCGCGCACGCAAAGCGGCGCCAGTTCGGCTTCGATGTCGCGGTTGAGCAGATTGTATTCGGGCTGCAGCGTCTGGAAGCGAAGGCCGCCCGTCTTGGCGCTGTGCGCCAATCCCTCGGCCAAACGTGGCGCCTTGAAGTTGGACGCGCCGACCGCGCGCACCTTGCCGGCTTTCACCAACTCAGCCAGCGCGCCCATGTATTCGTCCGCCGGCGTCGCTTCATCGTCACGGTGCAATTGGTAGAGATCGATGGTCTCGGTCCCGAGCCGCTTGAGCGATCCCTCGCACGCCGCGATGATGTTCTCAGCTCCAATCCCCACTTGCTTGGGCCACATGCCGACTTTGGTGGCGATCACCACCTTGTCGCGTTTTCCAGAACGCGCCAGCCACTTGCCGATCACGCGCTCGCTTTCCCCGCCTTCATGGCCAGGAACCCACGCCGAATAGACATCCGCCGTGTCGATAGCGTTGCCGCCCTGATCAACGAACGCATCGAGAATGGCGAACGATGCCGCCTCGTCCGCTGTCCAGCCAAAGACATTGCCGCCGAGCATCAGCGGTGCGATGGCGATGCCGGAAATTCCAAGGGGGCGTTTTTGCATGCGCGGACCCTACGCGAAGGCGGCGCAAACCGGCTAGCCAAATCGAGCGCCGCCGCCGATGGTGCGTGGATGAGTAAGCAAGGCCATGTGGGGCTATGGGACATTGTCCTTTACGCCGTCGCCATGAATTTCGGCATTCGCTGGGTTGCCACCGGCGCAGCTGCCGGCCCTGTGGCGTTACCGATCTGGATCGCCGCTGCGGGATTATTTCTGGCGCCGCTGGTCATCGCCACTATGGAACTCTCGGCGCGTTACCAGGACGAAGGCGCCGTCTATGCCTGGACCCGCCACAGCTTCGGGCCATTTGCGGGCTTCGTCTGCGGGTGGATCTATTGGGCCTGCAACCTGCCGTTCTTTTCCGGCCAGCTTGTCTTCATCGTCAATTTGGCCGGGCGGGCGGCGGGCGGCGAAGTGGAGGCGCTGCTCAACCAACCCGTTTGGGCTTTTGCCGTTGGGGCCGCGCTCGTGGCGATCGTCGGCGTGATGCACATGAGCGGCTTGGGCGTCGGCAAATGGCTGCCGGTGAGCGGCGCAATCGCTTCGTCCTGCCTGCTTGTGTTTCTGGTAGGTGCGGGCGTCTTGCTCGCCGACCGCGATGGCTCGGCCACCGATTTCGCAGCCGCAGACTATACCCCAGCGCTCGACGCCAATGGCATCATCCTCTGGTCCACCATCGTGTTCGCTTATGGCGGCGCCGAGGGCGTGGCTCTGCTACGCAACGAAGCCAAGGGCGGTGTCCGCCAGATCGCGTTGGCGCTTGTACTGGTCGGCATCTTCCTGGCGCTGGCCTACGCGCTCGGCACAGCTGCTATGCTGCTGATCATTCCGCAAGCTGAAGCCTCTCGCCTCGGCGGCCTGCCCGAGGCGCTTGAACTGGCGTTGCAGCAGTTGAACGCATCGCCGTGGCGCTCTTGGGCGCTTGGCGCGTTGGCGTTCGCATTGCTGGGCAGCATGAGCGCATGGTTTGGCGCAGCCGCGCGCTTGCCGTTCGCGGCAGGACTCGACCGCGTGCTGCCGGCGGCGCTCGCGCGGCTTGATCCCAAGACCGGCGCGCCGACCACGGCGATCGTGGTGCAAACCGCGCTGGTGATCGCAATCCTGGCGCTCAGCTTAGCGGGCACGACGCTCGCATCGGCCTATGACTTCCTCGTCGCCATGAGCGTGCTCTCTTACACGCTGCCCTTCCTGTTCCTGTTCGCCGCGTATTGGAAGGTGCAAAGCCAAGAGAGCGGCCAATTGATGTGGCGGACGCCGGGCGGCGCTCGCAGCGCGCGCTGGATCGCAGCTGTCGGCTTCGTGGTTTCGCTGAGCGCGATCCTTGGCGCGATGGTTCCGAGCCCGGATGCGCCCGATGGCTTTGCCGCAACCGTGAAGCTGCTGGGCGCGTCGTTTGTGTTGCTGGCGTCGGGCGCGGGACTCTACTGGCTGCGCGCACTGGGAAGGTCGCCATGACAACCGCGCCGCGGACAGCGCCCGTCGAATGGTACGTTGATCCGGCGCGCTGGCCGCACGAACGCGCCGAGATTTTCGCCAAGAGCTGGCAATTCCTGACGCATGAAAGCGCCCTCGCGGTTGCCGGCGCATGGGTGGCGGAAACTGTCGCTGGATTTCCATTAATTGCCGTGCGGGGCGAAGGCGGCGAGCTGCGCGCGTTCCACAATGTGTGCCGCCACCGCGCTGGCCCGTTGGTGCGCGAAGAAGCCGGCGTTTGCGACGGCGCCTTGACCTGCCAGTACCACGGCTGGCGCTATGCGCTTGACGGGCGCCTGCGCGCCGCGCGTGATTTCGGCGCCGCCGCTGATTTCGATCCGCGCGAGTACGGCTTATTGCCTGTGCGTTTGCAGACTTGGCGCGGGTTAGTGTTCGTCGCGGTCAGCGAAGCGGCGCCGCCCTTGGCCGATTTGTTCGCGCCGCTCGACCAACGCTTGCGCGATGCGGATTGGTCCGGCCTCCAAATTGCAACGCGGCGGCGCCACACTTTGGCGTGTAATTGGAAGGCCTATGTTGAGAACTATCTCGAAGGCTACCACGTGCCCAACATGCACCCTTCGCTAGATGCCGAAATCCAGTCGGACAAATACGACGTCCTTATCGAAGGCCGCGTCGCCATACACCACGCGCCGCCGCGCACAGTCGATACAATCTATGAAGGGCTGTGGGCGTGGGTCTGGCCCAATATCGGCGTCAACGTCTATCGGCGCGGCTTGATGATGGAGCGCATGACCCCGCTCGGTCACACCCACACGCGGCTGGACTACATCTACCTGACGCCCAACGGCGAAAGCGTTCCAGCGGCGACGATGACGCTGTCCGACCAAGTCACCGCCGAAGACAAATGGATCACCGAACGCGTGCAGGAGAACCTGGCCGCCGGCGTTTATAAATTTGGCCGGCTATCGCCAAAGCACGAGGTCGCGGTCGCCGCGTTTCAGGACTGGGTGCGCGAAAGCGTGGGGCCGTGAGCCGAGGTCAGCCTGCCGGCGGCTCGTGAACGTCAAGCTTGCGCTTCATTGCCTCCAGGTCGCGCTGCACTTGCCCAAGTCGGTCGAGCAAGCTCCAGACCGCCACGCCCAGCACAACAAGCATCACGATAATTGTGTAGTCCGCCGGTGATCCCATGCGCGCCTCCTCAGACGCACGATATGCGCGAAACGCCGACCCCCACGCAATGCCTTATACTTGGCGTTGGGGGTCGGCATTCCGTTATTCAAACCGCAGAATGTCCACTTCGATCTCTTCATCACGCAAGCGCTCGCCGTTCAGGAAGGCGTTAATCCGGTCAAGAATGATGGGCGAAGAGAGAAACAAGTCGTTGTCGTGCCCAGCACCATGCAGAACAAGATGCGCGCTTGAGCGAAAGCCGCGCCGCACAGCCTCGGCGTTTTCGGGCGGCGTCCTCGAATCTAGATCTCCGCTGATGAAATAAGCCGGAACGCTGGTTCGCAGCCTTGAGCGCCAACGGGGAGCAAGTTGGGTGATGCCCAGGGCGCTGGCGAAATTCGCGCTCGGGACGTTTGCCGCGTTCTCGAAGATCGAGCGTTCGGTTTGCGAGCGCGCCCGATGCTGGCGCGCGCTTGAGACCGGCGAGGCGGCGTCCATCGCCAAGGGCATGGCGGGGAGCGGCGCAAAGAACCGGCGCAGGAACAGCACCATCCGCGCCATACCCGAATAGTCCCCCTGCTCCGCCGCCGCGATTAGCGCCGGCAAACGCACAGCGTTTTCGCTCGTGGCCGAGAGGAAGAAGGTTACCAATTGCACATCGTACTTGCTTATCAGAACCCGGGTGACGGCGCCGTCACGGCCCTGGCCCTCGCCCCACACCGGCTCGCGCTCCAACCGGGCGATGATTGTCTCAAGCGATTGACGCATGTGCGGGGTCAACGCCGCCGCGAGCGGGTTCGCGGCGACGCGCGCCGAGAGCCGATCAAACGCACGATCCGCCTGTAGCGGTAATTTCAGTGTGTCGTCTGGCCCCTCGGTCCCCGCCAACACGACCCGCTCAACGACGTCACCATGATCACGCAACACAGCGAACGCGAGAAACGTGCCGTAACTTATGCCAACCAGCCGCACCCTACCGCCGAGCGCACGGGCAAGATCGGCAACATCGGCTGCGTTCTCCGCGGTATTGTACATTTGCAGATCGACCCCCGCCGCCCGCCATTCGCGCGCGCAAAGCGAAGACGCCTCCTCGAGACTGGCGTTGAAGGACCCCTCGTCCGAAGCTTGATCATTTGGAAAACTCCATGGGGTGGAGCATTCTGGCGGCGGCGAGGAAAGACCGACGCCTCTTTGGTCCAGAAGGATGACGTCGCCCTGCCGTCGGAGAGATTCAAACAGTCGCCAACGATCACCGCGACCCGCATCGATGCCAGAACTGCCGGGCCCGCCCGCCAAATAGATAATGGGCGACCCAGGATGGTCGCCGGTCGTCGGCAAGCGAACAAACTGCAAAATGGTTGTCGCAGTATCCGAGAGCGTGCGCCGCGCCGGCACTACGAGCGTCCCCATTTCCGCTTGGATATTTTCACCTGAGCGAAGCGTGTAGTCGTAGGGCGCCCATTGGACCTCGGCGGCCGCGCTGGTGGATGCGCCCAAGAGAATGAATATCGACAACGCCGTAATCTGCCCCATGAACCACTGGTGTCGCGCTTGAACCGCCATCATACGTCTCCGCGTGCTTGGGCGCACGATTGGTCGTTAAGAGGCCAAGCCCCAGCCACCCGCAAGGCAGGCGAAGGTTTCCGAAGAATTCCGAACACAGTTAGCGGAAGTACCGCGCCAGTATCGCTAGGGTAGTAAGTACAGCCAGTCCGCAGAACACGATCACCAGCGTTGAGTTTGCCATGCGCCACGCTTCGGGCCAAAGGCTGACGCGGGGCGTCGGCGGCGTGTTTGTTGTTGGCGCACCCTGCGATGGTAATACAAGTCTGTAACCACGCCGAGGCACGGTCTGGATCAAGACCGCCCGCTTGGGCCGTTCGCCCACGGCGCTCCTAATTTCACTGACCACCCGACTCAGCGCCGGATCGCCAATCTGCCAATCGCCGCGCCACAGTTTGTCGATGAGTTCGGCACGTTCGACCAACTCACCCGGGCGCCGCGCGAGTAGGTCCATGAGCTGAGCGGCCAAAGGCGAGAGGACGATTTCGCGCCCATCCAAGCCAAGCGTGTTGGTCGCCATGTCCAGCGCAAAATACGCACTGGGCTGATGCGCGGAGATCGTGTCATTCATCAGCTAACTCATTCTCACAAGCCCTTACCGGGTCAAGCCGCCCATAGCAGGTTGACCGCGCGCGCGCATGCTCTACCAATGCGCCCTCTCCGGGGGGCCCCGCTCAAGGGACTGAGAGGCGGGTGAGCCCGTGACCCGCGAACCTGATCCGGGTCATGCCGGCGTAGGAAGAGATAGCCATGAAACCCGACACCACTCTTATCGCCGCTCGCATACTCGGACCGCTTCTGGTGCTCGGCGGCATCATGTTGATCACGCAGCCGCACCGGATGATGGCCGCGCTCAACGGCTTTCTCATCGATGAAGCTATGATCCTGCTGGCCGCCTTCGTGACGCTGACGCTTGGCCTTGTGTTGGTCACGCTACATCTGCGCTGGGATAGCTTCACGGCCGGCTTGATTAGCGTCATCGGCTTGGCCACCGTGGTGCGCGGCGGCTTCTTGCTGCTAGCCCCCGATCTAGTGCGCGAGGCCTCGCTTTACATCGGCAATCTGCCAAACCTGTTTCCCATCGCCGGCTGCGTCATCGCGCTGATCGGCGTTTGGCTCGCCTACACCGGCTATATCGCCGGCGTGCTTCGCGTGGACACGTCACGGTAATGAACAAACCCGAGCCCGCATCGGTCTTCACACCAGCCATCACAGCCGGCCCCATCGTCGGCTCGCGCAAAGTGTACGCGAGCGGTTGCGCGCACCCGGATCTGCGCGTGCCGTTCCGCGAAGTGGCGCTGCATCCGAGCGCGAACGAGAAGCCGCTGACGATCTATGATCCGAGCGGGCCGTACACCGATGCGGACGTTGCGATCGACATCGACACAGGCCTGGCGCGCGCCCGCGAAGCCTGGGTGCGCGCGCGCAGCGATGTCGAGGAAATTGCAGGCCGCGCGGTGCTGGACGTCGATAACGGCAATGTCAGCCCGGAAAAACTCACGCCGCCCTTCCCGAAGCAGCCCCGCGTGCTGTGCGCGAAAGCCGGCGCGTGCGTGACGCAGCTGGAATACGCGCGCCGCGGGCTGATCACGCCGGAAATGGAGTTTGTGGCGATACGGGAGAATTTGCGGCGCTCTTATGGACCGCCGGCGTCCCCGCCGGCATCTTTGGATCGCGTCCCAACAAGAGCCGGCGAGGACGCCGGCGGTCCATATTC
>CXWL01035915.1_pt1 | contig 25764 bp, 29 predicted proteins | sample 590931 | NCBI WGS metagenome assembly CXWL01 (sample SAMEA3498368, study PRJEB10139) | groundwater metagenome | biome: water well; material: biofilm material | place: Germany | collected 2015-04-27
GCTCATCTCCTCCATCATTCAGTGCCGTGTAGACACTGCCGCGCGATTCGCCCATCCTGAGCATCGTCGCCACGAAATGGGGTTTCGCTTTCATAAGCGAGACAATAATTCTGATTACTCTGAGACCGAACGAGCTGAGATTGCACAATTAGAAGACTTTATTTATCACTGTGGTCGCCGCGAGGGAGTTCCCGCGGAAGACAGAATTTTGTTTGGTGAGTTCTTAAAGCTTACGATTAGAGACGCTATTACATTTGGACATATTGCTGTTGAGAAGGTTAAGACTCGGGCTGGTGGGTTGCATCGTTTTCGCCCCCGACCAGCAGAATCCGTTTATTTAATCAACAAGCAGCTGCCTAAGAAGGTTGTCCAAGCTGATGCGAAGTCCGCCCAAAAACTAGCTGAGCCTAAGAGCGACAACGATCCTAGACTCAATCAAGAAGTGAATACGCCAGAGCATGAATTCGAGAAGTACGTGCAGGTGTCCTATGACAACCGTCCTCTTACTACATATGGCGATGAAGATCTTATTTTTAAACTTTTTAATCCACAGAACTTTGCTGATTCCCGTGGATATTGCTACAGTCCACTAGAACTAGCAATTATTACTGTTCGTTCTCACCTTGACGTTGAGAACTTCAATGCAAACTTCTTTACTCACGGTTATGCTTCTAAGGGTGTGCTTCACCTTAAAGGTACTGTGACCCAACAGCAACTCGCCAACTTCCGTCGTTCTTTTTACAACAGCATTACTGGCCAACAGAATGCGTGGAGAACTCCTATTGTTGCCGGTCTTGATGAGGTGCAATGGGTCCCGATCTCAGCATCTTCTCGTGAGATGGAATACATCAATTTTAATAACCACCTGATGCGCATCCTGTGCACTCAGTTTCAAATTGATCCGATGGAATTAGGACTTGACTTTCTTGTTTCTGGTAGCGGTAAGACCGCTATGCAAGCAGCAAGCAGCGAGTATAAGGTGAATTATTCACGCGAACGTGGTCTTCTACCTCTATTGACCTTTATCGAGGACATGATCAACTGTGACATTGTCCCAGCTCTTGATAAGAACCTGGCAGCCAAATATAGGTTTACTTTTACTGGTTACACAGATGAGACCCCTCAGACAGAGATTGCTCAACTACAGGCAGAAGTCTCGGTTTATAAGAGCATGAACGATGTGCTACGTCAGGTACAGAAAGATCCGCTTAAAGAAAAGATCGCAGATCTACCCCTTAGCGCAGCTTTCTGGGCACTTGTTGAAAAGAATTTCACTCGTGGAGAAATCCGCGAAAAGTTCCTTGGCGATGTTGGCGCATCTAACCGAAAGGAACTAATGTACATTCCTGGTGATCCTAGCTTTGCTGCTTGGCAGCAATTCTTGGCTACACTGGTTAGTCAGAAAGATCAGAAGAAGCAGATGGCGGCTCAGCAAGATGCTGAGGCTCAGCAAGCTCAAGTTGAAGCACAAAAACAAGAGCAAGAGCATCGTCATGCAGAAGCTGGCCATGATCGCGATAAAGAGAAGCATGAGATGGAGATGGAGCAACTCAAGGCAAACGCTGCTCACAATGTTGTGCAGGCTTCTCTACAGGAAAATGCGAAGCAGTTTGGGGCAACCGCTTCTAACCACATTGGTGGTACTACCGTAGCCAATCCGATTAACCATATCGGTGTCAAAAATAAGTAAGTCGTGTTTGGTTTGTGGAGCTGAATTTCATTCGAATCATAATATGAAGACTACTTGTTCTAAAGAATGCTCTAAGCTTCGAAAGATAAGAAATGCTCGGCTTGAAGTAAAAACTCAAAAAGCAGAATACAAGCGAAATCGTTACCATAAAAACATTGATTTCAAGTTAAATAATGTTTTGCGGGCTCGTTTAAACGAAGCGAATCTGGAAAGGCATTCAACCCAGAAAAGCCAACGCGAATTGGTTTTAAGTGGTACGGTTGGAATTTCTTAACGAGTAAGAAGGTGTGGATGGCTTTCGGTCATGCCGTTACCAGTGATGGTGACGTACTGAGCGTACTGGTGGAACTCTTTTAGATTCTGAGCTCCAGAATAGCTGAGACCAGAACGGATACCGCCAGCAAGCTGTTGAACGATCAGTTCGACTGGACCCTTGCACTTTACGTAAGTTGCTTCGCCTTCAGGAACATACGAAGACTCAACAGTCTGTGACACCGCTTCGCGGGCTTCTCTACTTGCCATACCTCGAAATTCTTTGGCCCAGTAGTAAAGACCCTGTTCATTCTGTAGCTGAATTTTCTGACCAGGACTTTCACTTGTTCCGGCTAGAAGAGAACCCACCATCACCATGTCGGCCCCGAATGCAAGAGCTTTTACGCAGTCACCTGCGTTGCGAATGCCACCGTCCGCGATAATAGAAATGTGCTTAATGCGAGCACAATCCTCGATGGCAGACAGCTGAGGAACACCATGGCCAGTAACAATACGAGTAGTGCAGAGAGACCCAGGTCCAATACCGACCTTAATGACCCTTGCCCCTGCTTCTGCAAGACGGGCTGCTCCGTCGTAAGTAGCGACGTTTCCTGCAACAACCTCAATGCCTTCTTTAGTAAGTCGTTTAATCATCTTAACCATGTGTGCACTGTCACCATGGGCGATATCGATGTTTACAGCTAGAACGCCTTTGTCGGCGTATTTAAGCGCCCATTCGAAGTCTTCCTCTTTGATCCCGATGGAAGGAATAGCAATCCCCTTGGCTTCGTGAATTGTCTTGAGCCATTCTAGTACAGTTGCTCCAGGCACGTATCTGTGTAGGAATCCAATGCCGCCAAGCCGCCACATCTCAGAAGCCATGGCCACTTCAGTGACTGTATCCATATTAGCTGAGCAGATTGGAGTGGAGAACTTTGTCCCCCACATCATAGTACCAATGTCGACATCTTTTCTAGATGCAATCTCGGAATATTGTGGTACAAGAAGGACATCGTCAAACGTTAATGCATTAGATTTAATTAGAATTGGCATGAAGGGATTGTACCATACTAATTCTCCGTAATGGTATAATGAAGGTATGGAGAATTAGTATGGTAGATGAAAAAGACTTTATTATTAAAGAATATAAACGGAAAAATGGTGCCATAAATAGACAAAAATTGTTTATGCATTATTGTGGTGAATGCAATATTCAACGAGGATACGCGCCTAAAAGTAAAGGTGACCTATGTATCTCTTGTGCTTGTAAGGGGAGAACAATAAGTAAGGAGCAAAGACAGGCTATTTCAAACACTCTAAAGGGCAACAAGAATGCCGCTAATATTTCTCCAGGGGCTGTTATTGCTAGAACAGCCAAGCGAATGGGTATGACTGCAGATGCTTATTTGGCTCAAAAGAGTATGTCTAAAACTTTACGACGGATTAGAAAAAATATGTGCGATCGTCTAGTTAGATTTATCAGAGATGAGCGTCGGTCTGCTAAGTATTTTTCCTTCGATCGAAGTGAATTTATTGAACATCTTGAAAAACAATTTATTTCTCATCCTGAGACTGGCGAATCGATGACTTGGTTAAATTATGGTCGTATTAGTGGCATCAATTGTTGGGAAATTGACCATAGGATTCCTCTGAGGTATAAAGAAAATGGTTCTTTTTATTGGGATCAAGAAGAACTCCGAGACTTTAACTCGGATACTTTTAAGAAGGCGTGGTCACTGGAAAACTTACAACCCAAGTGGGCCAGAATGAATTGGTCTAAGGGTTCTCGCTTTAAGGATTAAAATGCTTATTTGCTTGTGCGGAATCGATAGAACAGGAAAGACTTCTGTAGCTGAATTTTATAAAGCGAAGGGATTTGAGGTAATCCATTTATCCGCCCCGGATAAAAAGTTCTTATCTGAGGGGTATTCCGGCCCTTCTTATTTAGAAGAATATGTGGAAATGCTTCTTAGTTTTCAAGGAAAAGATGTTGTAATGGATCGTTTCTGGGATGGAGAATTTGTTTGGAGTAAGGTTTACGGAAGAACTCCACTTCTAACTGAAGAAGATGTTGGAACCCTGCAAGAAATTGAGCGCAATATGGATGTGCAGTATGTTCTAATGCATGACCCAAATGTTGAGGCTCACTGGAAGCGTTGTATAGACAATAAGGAACCACTTACAAAAGCTCAATTTGTTTTAGCCCGTAAACTTTATAATGAATTAGCGGATAAACATGGTTTTCAACGTAAGACTCTTTTGGACTTTCCTGAAGTGCCGATTGTTATTCAAGAAGTTAGTACTAAGCCAAAGACTGAGAGAACGTTGGCTGTACCGCCGCCAAAACTTACAAATGAACAAATAAAACTCGAGACTGCTAATGCTATTAATGAAGTATTAGGCAAGCGAATTGTCAAGCAGAAGGGTCAGATTTTCGATAAGGTTGAGATCAACCTTCGTACGTTCCTCAATGCAGAGCTAGGGAAGATTCTCGGTACAAAGATTGAGAATACTACTACTGCTGGTCAATTTTCAAATGAAGAAGTCGAACTATTGCGCTTCTTCTGTAAAAAACTTAAGGAGAATAAAAAATGAAGGCAATTCGTGGGCTACAGCGTGGCGTAAAGCAAGAGCCAAAACTCAATAAGGCTGAGCAACTTGAAGAGATGAGTAGGAAAATCGAGTCGATGGATAAGGAACTCAAGAACACACAGATGGCCGGTCGTGTTGCTCAAATGTTGCTGCAACAATTCATGCAGCAACTACAAAATATGGGCCAGGACTTGGGCAAGGCGTTTGGCACCATCAACGAGATGCAGTACAAGGTTCTTGCTATGCAGAGTGTTGGCAATTTCGACATGGATGCAATGGCTAAGAAGGCAGACGAACTTCGTATTAACGATTTCGTTGAGGCCTCAGACGCTGAAGATAAGGCAGGTAACTTTACTGTTGCTGAGACAGTTCAAGACGACAGTACGGTGATTATCACTTCTACTACGGCAGATGGTGCCGGTATTTTCCGGTCACGTATTAAGCTCGCAGAGTCGGGTGTCCCTGCTCTAATTAAGGGCCTTACCGGTTCAGGCGTTGGCACGAAGGTCGAATGTAAACTAGGTGATGTTGATCACGTAGTTGAACTACTCGCGGTTCGTAATCCTCCTCCTGCGGCTCCAGTGGAACAATCAGCTAATGTAGTTACTACGGTTGGCGAACCTGTCGTGAATGCAGATGGATCTGAGTCTCGAACTTATGTCAGAGAACCTAAAGTTGAGACGGTGCACTAATGTCTGAGGCAAAGATTCTTCTCAAGAGGAATCCTCGTGATTCCGAGAACGGTGTGTGGATCGATAGTGTTAAAGTGCCAGATATTAAAGACATCGCCGTTTATAGTGCAGCCACTGATCTTCCACAAGTAATCATTCTTCCTAAGAAGATTGTGTTGGGAGTTGATGATCCAGTTGTTGACAAGGTTTAAGATGAATAAAAAAACTGAAATGGATAGGAGGTGTCCTCGTCAATTAGATGAAGTACCTACTAAGTATTGTGAATTAGCTGTAATGCGGTTACGGGCTATTCGAACTGCAGGTCGAGAACTTACCGAAGAGGAAGAGAATGCATTACCTGGATGCCAATGGGCGGTCAATAGCCAAACAGCGAATTACTGCTTTTTTAAGTATATTGACGAGTTTGCGTCTGAGCAAACCTTATCTGACGTTGAGGTGGCCGCACTCAACTGTCTTTCGGTTGATACAGTGAAGCGAGTTGAGAAAGAAGCGATGAATAAAATTAGAAGTCGTGAAGAGTTTGCCAATCTGAGAAAAGATCTCGATGGTGAATCGATCTTCGAAGAAGGAAGCGGATCTGAGGGTGATTACGAGATTGGTAGGTAATTATTTGGGCTTTTCAAGAGATGTCCGAATATGGTTCCACTTTTTATTTTTGTGGTCCCAAGCCCAATGATGAGTTACTTGTTTGGCATGACTGGCGAAACCTCTTTCGCCAGTTTTTTTATTTTCAAATGAAGTGCCCTTAGTAACAATTTTCCCGTGAGTAGTTGCGCCTTCTAAGTGGAACGAGCCTTCACGTTGTGGGGGAAGGTGACCCTTGGTTCCTGTGCCAATTACTTCGTGGGGAGATTGACCAGCAGCCTTTCGTCGCATGAATTCGTCGATCTTGGCTTGTTGCTCGGGTGTGTTTTGTTTAGACTTTTGAAGACTAAAAAATTTCTCTAGTTTAGCCATAGAAAAAGCTTTTCCGCATTCTCGGCATTTCACTTGAAACTTTCCGTAAACTTGTTCCTTGCCGCAGCTGTCACAAGTGATAAATGAGAGCTGTTTTGGACCAAGCTCAATCGACTCACTCTGCATTACGCCGCCACCAGTTAGTGAAACCGGTGCTCCTGCACCACCGTAACCGGCGATTAACGCTTTGTTGACTGTATTAGACTTTTTAAGCGTTTTTTGATACTTTGGGTTGATAGCTATTCCTCGCCGAACCATATCATTCTCATCATTAACTAATCGCTCATGATATTTGGGGTCCAAGTTTGGATTTCTAGCTATAGTGTATCTAATATCTGGATTAGGATCATTAACTAACCGCTCATGATGCTTAGGATCTAAGTTTGGGTTTCTAGCTATTCCTTCCCGAGCGTCAACGCTAGTATCATTAACAAAATGTTCTTGATATTTGGGGTCTAGGTTTGGGTCATCGATAATACTATGCTTGTGGTGAAAGGGCAATCCAGCTTCAGGTGCCAAACTTTTATCATAGTCTCGCATGTCTGGAATAAAGTTTGGATTAGCATTTCTAACTTCTTTTTGATGCTCTGGACTTAGGTCAGAGAAAGAAAAGTTGTTGTCGCTCTCATAACCACCACCAGCAATGCCTCTGATTCTTGGGTCTTTTAATAGTTGAACAATGTCGTGGTGATATTCTTTTGAAGGTTTTGAGTTAGCTCTGCCCTTTGTTTCCCCCAACCAGCCGTTGTTTTCGATAAACGTTAGGTGAGGCTCGTGGAGTTTTTCATTTCGGTGTGTTACTTCGCTGCGTAGACTCAATATGTTGTCTGTATCTCTTTCTTGACCTTCTATGTTGCCGCAATGACCCATAGCTGAGCCTTCTACTTCTGAATAGGGAGTTTGTAAATCAAACCAACCCCTGTTGGCTCGTGTGGGGATAATCTTCTCTTCATTGTTGTGTCGAATAAGGTGTTTTTTTTGAGAATGTTGCTCTTGATACGCGGCTTCATTAGCTTTAAGTTTTGCTAGACCGTCTTCTAGAGAATCTTTAGCAGATAGTTGCGTGTCTCTGACAAGTGGATGGTTGATGCCAGCAAAGTGATTAATTGCTTCTTTGTGGTCATTAGTAAATGCGTGTGGAGCGTTGGCGTGGTTTTTAACTGCCCATTCTTTCCAGTTGCTTTTAGGTAATGTTTGAGCCCACTTAACATGTTCTTTGCCAGCTTCTAGGTGCTCTGGCTTATACATCCCCAAAAGTTCCTTTTTGCCTTTCTCTAACAATTCAAACTTGACTAGTTGGTTAATTCGGGCAATATTGCTCGCAATCTTGCTCTCAAGGCTATCCTTGATGAGAGCTTGTTTTAGCTCTAGTGCATCTTCTGCACCGAGAGCAGCCATAATCTTATTGACGTTGTCTTCAATGCGCTCAGCTGAAGCGTCTCGAACGATGTGTCTAAAGGATGGCACGTTCGTCTCAGCAAGATACATAACTGACTTGATGAGCGTCATGTCTGCTTCGGTATCCATCTCGCTCTTTTCAAGATTTAGCGGTTCGACTAGTGTTGCTTGATTGGCCGGCACGAAGGTAACTGCGCAACTGTGAATTTTTGTGCGAGCTAGTAAAGAGGGATCGCCGATTCCACGAGAAACTACGCCTCCCTCTACAGAAAGTTTAACTTTTAAAGGACAATCGGTCTTGTGAATGTTTCGAAGAACGGCAGCTGCTGCTTTAGCATTGGGATGGTCCTCATCATTAAACAAGTAACCTTTGCCGTAAATGTACGGGGTTTTCACTTTTTCCCAATAGTAACGTTGACGATCGTCCTCACAATCCTCCGCTTTGAAGATTTTTTTAGCGGCTGTAATGCGGCCAATACAGTTAAAGAATCCTTTTCCATGGTTGTCATTCCAACGACCGCGTCCAGCTTCTAATTCGCTAATATCGGCGCCTTCTACCGAAAGAGTTTCCCCTTGTGTGTCACGAAGCTGAGATCCTAAAATTCCATCAATCCAGAGTGATTTACTCATTTTTAAACCCATTTAAAGGAAAGTATTTTCGACTTTCTCTTCCCGTTAGCGCTATCTCTAATCTTAACAAGCGAAACACCTAATTCTTTTGCTGCTGCGTTTATTGAGGGATAGATTTTGCCTGTTTCTATACATTGAACTTCTTTGCGGTGTGGCGTAGCAAACATTTTGTCAATTCTGGTCTGAGGATCTGAATAAAACTTTTTATGACCTTCAGAGAGTTTCTTTCGATGTTCTTCAGTTGAGCAAATTTCCTTCATTAACTCACTTTGCTCTTCTCGCGCTCCTGGTTTTGCCCATCTTTCGATCATTCTCTGAGGATCTGTTTTAGATACAGTTTTAACTGCATTATAGCCAAACTCACTCCTGTAGGACTGATACTCGTTTACCCAGTGTTGTTCTCGAATCTCTAGCTGAGCTATATCCTGAATCTCTTCTAAGACTTCAAAGGAAAAGTTTTCTAATCCATTAATATCACAAGATTTTTGCAAGTGTTCAGAATGATGCTTCTTTAAACGTAAGCGACTTTTATGAACTCGCCATCTAGCTTCAATATTCTTTGATGAGCCGATATAAATTTTGTTATTGAGTTTGTTACGAATGCCGTATATTCCGCTTATTGTCATAGAGACACTGTATCACATTCACGCCCGTTAATGCCAATAAAACTCTAGTTTTAACTCTGCACCTCTGATAGAGTGGGGTCTTAGTAAAAGCTTTTACACAATTTTTAAGGAGAATAATCACATGGCATCTACTTCTGCTGTAGCTCAGATCATGGCTAAGGTTGCTCGCAACTGCTCGCAACTCGGTCTCACTGTGCTCTCAAACTCGGGCGCGGCTGTCGTAATCGACAACGGCTCGAACGATCTTACTGTTTCATATGTTGCTGCTTCAATCGACCTCCCTATGGGCGGCGTTTCACCCGCTTCTTCACCTTTTCTAGGTGTTGGCGTGGTTAACCCTGGTCAGCTCAAGCTAAAGTCGTCTTCGACTGCAGCAGACACCATCGCGGATGTTATTGACAGTGTTGTTGCTGCCAAGGTTCTTCACATGCTTGGTGGTATGGCCAACGATGTTCTCCTAGAGAACAGCGATGCGACCTTCTCGGCACTTCTACGTGGCCACCCCGACCTTCTAGGTATGGGTCAGTAATTAGTAAGTTAACTTAAAGGAACTAAACTATGAAAGAGGAACTCAAAAAGAGCCTCACTGACCTGATTGATGAGACACTACTCGAGCTCGAAGAGCTTAAGAAGTCTCGTTTTTCGGCTGCTGAAGTGGACCTAAAGGGTCCCGGTGCTGATGGCATCGCTGGCAAGCCTGCTAATGGCAAGCTTGACGCAGAAAAGGCTGAAGACAAGAAGGATGATGAGGATAAGGACGAAGACAAGAAGGACGACGAGGCTGAGAAGGCCGAAGGCGTCAATTCTAAGGCTGACATGGGCAAGGGCGAGGGTGTAAACTCCGCTGCTGACATGGGCAAGGCTGAAGACAAGAAAGAAGATAAGAAGGACGACGATAAGGATGAGGACAAGAAGGACGAACCTCACAAGGATGACCCCAAGCACGAAGAGAAAGAGAAGGATATGGCTAAGAAACTTCTCGCTATGCACAAGTCCCTTGAAGATGCAGATACTCTCATGAAGAGCTACGTTGACCAGAAGGTCGGCGCACTCGAGAGCAAGCTCGCAACCATCCTAGAGACAGTAACTAAACTTGCAGATGCTCCGGTACCTGCTAAGGGCGTTGGTTACAAGGGCGGCGCAACCCCACTCGCAAAGTCAAGCGATGACGGTGAGCCTCTATCGAAGTCTGAAGTAGCTTCAAAGCTGTTTGAATTGAAAAAGTCTGGCTCGCGCGTTGACAGTAATGACATCGCAATGGCTGAGATGGGACACGATCTGGAAAAGATTGTTTCGAAATATAGCATCAAGTAATCTTAAGGAGATAATATGAACGACACAGTTAATCAAGTATTACAGGGTCTCGAGTCCGGTCTCGTGTCAGCGGCTGAAATCGAGGCACTAAACAAGGCAATTAGCGCAGGCTACGGCGGCGCAGGTAAGCCCACAGACCTCACCTACGGTGGCGTCCTTCAGGCTGAGTCACTCGAGACGACTCTAAAGAGCGTCACGTTTGATATGAAGAATCTCAAGCTATGGCCCGCTGTCAGTGTTGACAAGGCATATAACTTGTTCGAGCAGTACAATCGTCTAATCGCGTATGGTAGCGATTCGGCGCCTTACATCGGCGAAGGTGGAGCTCCTCAAGAGGAAGATTCGACCTACGTACGTGACGGGCAGAAGATTGTGTTCTTCGGCACGCGGCGTCGGGTTAGCCACCAGATGACTCTAGTTCGAGTCACTGTTGGTGATATCGTTGCACAGCAAGCTAAGGAAGGTACTATGCACCTTCTGAAGAACGTAGAGCGAGAGCTTTACTGGGGTCACGCACACTTCCAGAACCAGAGCACCGGTGCTATGAGTGGTGCAGATGCCGATCTTCCTTCTAGCTCGATCGCGATGAGCGGTCTTCTAAAGCAGCTCCTAAAGGGCGATACTGATGCACAGATGATCTCTGGCGACTTCAATGGCTATGGTACGACCAGCTCAATCGGTCAGGACCTTGCTGGTGCAGTTATGGCCCAGGACGACGTCGAGGCACTAGCGGTTATCGCACTAGAGAACTTCGGTTCACCTAGTGAGCTACACGCTGAGCCCGCTGTAATCTCAGCATTCGTCAAGCAGTTCTATCCTCAGTTCCGTTCAGCTCCCGGTCTTGCTTCACAGACTGTCGGCTACGACGTTTCGAAGATTCAGACTACTGCCGGTGCAATCGATCTAAAGCCTAACCTCTTCCTACGTCCTCGTACTGGTGTTCGCGCTATCGCGAGCGGCGTTTCGGCTCCTGCAGCGACGTTTACTGCGGCAGGCGCAGCGGCTGGTTCAGGTTCAACCTTCGCGGCTGGTACCTACAAGGTTAAGGTCACTGCGGTTAATGACTCTGGTGAGAGCGCTCCTGTTGCTTCAGTGGACGTCACTCTAACCGTCGGTCAGAACATCGATGTAACCATCGGTTCAGTTCCTGCTGGCGTTAAGGTTTGGAAGCTCTATGTGAGCGCTCCAGGCGGTGCAGCTGGTTCAGAGAAGTTCGCAGGTAACTGGGCGAATGCAGGTGCAGGCGTTTACCGCTGCGCTGGCGCAAAGCTCCCTGGTCTCGGCGAAGCTTTCCTGCTTGACATGAGCGCGGAGAACATGCGGTTTAAACAGCTCGCTCCGCTCAGTAAGATCAATTTCGCCATCGTAACGACTGCACTTGAGTTTGCCATTGTTCTCTATGGTGCTCTCTTTGTGTACACCCCGCGATTCAACTGCTTCTTTAAGAACGCGGGTAAGTAATAACTTACTAACAAAATAAAGTAGTTAGAAGGGCCTGGACGAACACTCCAGGCCCTTCTTGTTTCCATGATTGTGGNNTCCATGATTGTGGGGTATTATTGCTCTATGATTATTTACAAGATAACTAATAAGATAAATGGAAAGATTTATGTTGGCCAAACGAGTCGATCCTTAGAAGAAAGATGGCACGGACATTGCACCTGTAGTCCTGAAAGATCTGCCATTGCCTCTGCGATTCAAAAATATAGCAAGGATAACTTTGCCATAGAAGAGTTGGCTAAAGCTTCTTCTCAAGAACAATTAAATGCTCTTGAAAAAGTATATGTTGACACTCTTGGCTCATTAGCACCGAATGGCTATAATCTAAAAGAAGGTGGCGAGCAACTAGGCACAAGATATACAGACATTAGTAAAGAAAAGATGCGTCAAGCAAAGCTAGGAACCACTGTACCGGAAGAAGTTAGAGCGAAAATGTCCTCTTCACACAAACAACGATTCGATGCTGATCCTCAGCTTGCTGCCACCCGCTCAGAGCAATCGAAGTCGATGTGGGAAGACGAAGATTATAGAGCGAATATTCGTGAAAAGCGTAAAGAATTTTGGTCTAATCCTGAAAACCGACAAGCGGCTTCAGAAAGAGCTAAGGCCAATACTACGGATGAACTTAAAAAGCAAATTTCATTAGCCGTGAAGATCTCACTTAACACTCCTGAGACTAAAGCTAAAATGGCCGAGTTCTATAAAACTCAACAAAGAGAAGTAATTGCTAGTGATGGTAGAGAATTTACTTCTATTAAGGAAGCAGCTAGTACTGTAGGTTGTTCAGGATCTTCTATTATTAAGAATATTCAAGGCCGATATAAAAGCGCAGGTGGCCTAACGTGGAAATATAAAGATGCTGTTTTAGTAATTGAACCAGTACTTTAGTTTGCGGAGTATCTGGTAATGCTGGTTATAACGACCCCAAGATTCGTAAGCATTTAACTAATACAGCGGCGAATCGTGCAATTGATCGTTTTAAGAGACACCACGGAATCAAATAAGGGTCGGCTCCTTAGGAGTCGTTGTGACTGGCGCGAGGTATCCTCCTAAGGGGGTATAATTATAAGGATATGGCAAAATCGAGTGGGATCCGGAAAACTTTAGAACAACTCATTAAGAAAGTTGAAACTTTAGAGAACCAGGGTTTTGCTCAAAGATTGCTTATTGATGAACTTGAAAATAAGCTTTCTCGAGCAGAAGAAATCATTCAAAAAATGAAGGACGATCCCTTCGGCTTTGGTAATATTTCTGCACCCATATATGTGCCTACAGCGGTGCCGGCACCTTTCGTACCGTATGTGCCGCCAACCATTCCGCCGGTGTTTCCCAATTGGAATACGCAACCGCATTATCCCAATGCTAATCACACTTGTTCTCCTGGGCCTGCCGATTGGACGGGTGCTACCTATTGCATTCAGTGTTTTGCTCAGTTGACAGAATCTACATTGACATTGCATACGTCTACGATCGATAACACTACTACGGTGTGCCAAGCTGATCCCGCATCGCAATCATCAGATGATGTAGAACCTACCTTAGAATTCGATATTACCTGGGTAATCTCAGACGAACCAACCAAATAGGAATTACATGAATAAGCGTAAGGCTAAATATATCTGTTTCGAAGGAACAGAAGGTAGCGGCAAGTCTACTCACACTACAAAACTTGTAAAGTATCTTCAAGATAAGGGTTTTAAAGTACTTCAAACTAAAGAGCCTGGAACTCCGCTTGCTCCACTGACGATGGAACTCCGTGGCATTATGCTAGATGCGAAACATGAATCTCAAATGACTGCTACGGCACGAGAATTTATTAGTCAAGCGATTCGATCGATTCATATCGAAAAAGTTATTATTCCCGCTCTTCAAGAGTATGACTATATCATTCAGGATCGAGGGATTCTTTCTGGTATTTCTTACGGACACGCGTGTGGAAATCAACACCTATTCCTGGCGCAACTTGCGTCAGAAGCTTGCAAGAATACCTCTGCTGACTGGCACGAACTTTATGACAAAGTGGTTTATTTGAGAGTTGATCCAGAAGTTGGACTCTTAAGTGCTCAGGCAGCCAAGAAAGAATTTGCCGCTGGTGATGCCATTGAAGCCAAGGGCAGTGAGTTCATGCGCATTGTGCGTAAGGACATGGATGGTATGGTTCATGCGTTTCCGCATTGTACAATTGATATGGAAGGCAAAACCGTTGAAGAGAATTTCAATGAGATTCTCCGGCAACTTGACCTAGGAGAGTAACTTTGAGTAAACCAAAGATGCAAGAGTCCATGGCAAAGGACGAGACAGACAATGAAGATAAAAAGCACGGTATTGTAAGAGACTTTGCAGACCTGTTTGAAGAGCTGAATCGTGCACCTAAGATGGATGAACTTGTAGATCTTGGTCATACAAAGGATTCAATTAAGCACCATTTCTCCTCACTTGGTAAGTTAGAAGAAGTAGCACGTGAAGAGTATCCGAGTAAGTTTTTCGATGTAGAAATTGCTGATCTTTTAGAAGGAAGCGACTTATCAGATAAGCTTCACAAGGTAGTAAAGCAATACAAGAAGTTCGTTATCACCACAGCGGTGACTGGTTGTACAGCTCATGAAGGTTTTCACGCAAGCCTTAAGAGTTTTTGTAAGCAGAATAAAGCAGCGCTTCTAGTTCTAGTTGCCTCAGATCCTGCTCATAATAAGTCACATAACAAAGGTGGATATGGCACAATTGACATGGCTCTTGCAAAAGAGTGCATGGTTGTCGAAGATACTCATCTTAACTCGAACTTCTTCATCAGTACGATCAAGCTCTCTGCAAAGCAGATTAATCCGACTACAGGTCTGAGTGATATCGGCCAACGAGAAGGTAGCTTCGTATTCGCATCTCCTAAGCAGAGCATGATTCTCGAGTCAACATCTAACGAGAAGCTTCCTCATGTGATGATGACTACCGGCGCTGTTACTGTTCCTAATTACGTCACTGAGATGTATATGTCAGAACGTACTGCTTATATTGCAGACAAGCATCACGTGATGGGTGCAATCTATGTCAATATCTTCGATGATGAGATGTATGGATATACTCAGATTCAGATGTTGAATGAGGAAGGAAGTTTCGTACACTTCGGCAAGCGATATCACCCGAATGGGAAGGTTACTAATGAAGCCCCAGAGGTAATGGTGCTAGGTGATTGGCACTCAGGCGAGACCGATCCGATGGTTCGTCAGTGTACAGAAGAGATGTTTGCCTTCTTTAAGCCTAAAAAGGCCGCTATTCACGATGGATTTAATGGCAAGTCTGTTAATCATCATGAAGAGAATAACACAATTGCCCAGGCGCAACACTTCATGCAAGGCATTCCTTCTCTTGAACAAGAGATTGTAGGATATCGAGACGACCTAGATTGGTTCTCTAAGCAGGTGCAAGAGGTTGTTATTATTAAGTCAAACCATGATGAATTCTTGTCAAATGACTATCTTCGCTATGCAAAGTACGCTCGTGACCCTCAGAATCACTATTTCTCTCTTGACCTAGCAAAGGCAATGATGGAAAAGAAAGACCCTATCCAATTCGCAGTTGAGAAGGTCGGACTTAAGGCAAAGAACATTCGCTGGCTGCAGCGCGACGAGGACTGGAAAGTTGCTGGTATTCAGCTTGGTGCTCATGGTGACAAAGGTCCTTCAGGCACTCGAGGCAACATTAAGAACATGCGTAAGTCGTATGGTTCCTCTGTAACCGGTCATAGCCACACTCCTGGTGTCTGGCACGGAGCTTGGGCAGTTGGCACATCATCGCTCCTCAAGCTAGGCTACAACCAAGGTCCTAGCAATTGGATGCAGACGCATTGTCTAGTTTACGAAGATGGCAGCAGGCAGCTAGTTAACATGATTAAGGGTGCGTGGCGGATCTAAAATGAAGTATAAGCACGTAAATTTGTATCTAGCACCATTCTTAATGTTTAGGCGGTTGGGCTTAATATCAGAGTTGAGCTATACCTTGTTTTTTAGTCAATATTTGGCTATGCAGAGGAAGAAATAATGCAATTTCGCGAAATTGAAACTAAGTATGATGCTTCAGAAGTTACACTAAAGGAGTTTAATACTTTAGTGAAGTCTAAATGGAAGGTGAAGAAGCATCTACTAGTCAGTAGCTACGATGACTACTTCACTGATAAAGATGGTAACTTCTTACGTTATCGCCATAAGGAAGGTCGTGGTGAACTTACTATCAAGCGTAAGTTAGATACTCAGAACAACAATCGGCGAGTCGAGGTTAATCTTCCGACCAACGGCGACAACATGGAAGCAGTTACACAGTTTGCGGAGTTGTTAGGTTATAAGCATAATTTCTGTGTCTATAAGACTTGTCAAGTTTATTGGATTGACAACATGGTGATTTGCTACTATGTTGTCTGCGACGAGGAATGGAAGGAGAAACGCCGTTTCTTAGAGATTGAAGCTGATGAAGACTTTGATTGGTTCTCAGAGGCGCAAGCCTGGAGTGCCGTTGAAGAGTACGAAAAGGCTTTTGAGGTGCTTGGCATTACGGCCAAAAACCGGCTGAAAAAGAGTCTTTACGAGATGTTTAAGAAAGATTAACTTTCCGAAAGTATTTCAGTTAACTCAGATTGGTGATACTATAGCTCTTGTGGGTTTTACCAGGAGCTATACATGAAGACAGCAAATCTTATTTCTGAGACTCTTCGCCATTCCGAGAGCGGACTTACGTGGGAAGAGAAAATCACCAATGGTACCGGTACCTTAGAGGTACTCAAGGCATCGACCTTTCGCGTAAGGGCAACGGGTGCTACTACTGTTACCATTGATGGTGTTCTTGCTGCGACTATGTCAGCCGGCGAGGTCATCATCTTTAATGCTGGCGACGGCAATCCTGATGATGTAAAAACCACAGTCACTGTTGTGATTGGCGCTATTGCGGCCTTTGTTCAGGTTGCCCGCGAGCTGAAGCGTCCTACGCTACTAACTTAAGAGGTGGCTTATGGAACTAGACTCCTTCAAAGCCATTCTTCTGCGTAAGGCAGATGGAAATCAAGCTCTTCTCTCACTAGTTAATGAGATTGAGGAAGATTTTCTTGTTAATTCTGTTGTTGATGCTCTGGAGAAGATGGCTAAACCCACCCATCTCACCGGAACTAACGCTAACGGTCCAGTAACTAGCTTTGGTGCAAACCTAGACAGGACAGACTCTACACAACTTCGAGATGCGCTAGGGCACCATCTCTCACACTACAAGGCAGCTTTAAAAGCTCATCATGCTGCGCCCGAAGGCCCAGACAAGTCGAAGATGCGTCAAGTTGCTGATCAGCATCTTGAACATGCTCTTCCCCTGATGCACCTCGCTGCTAGAGCTTCAGCACATTCCAATGGCAAACTAGGAATTGATTATCCTCCACTTGCTCCATGGGAAACTAACTACACCACACTTGAACGTTCAACAACTGGCTCAGGACGCTTCAAGCGCGATGCTAAATTACTACGAGCGCGACCGTCAAAGAATGCCAAACGCAATGATCCAAATTCAACTGCTATTCCTGACTATCATTACTTAGAGATGCCTCCGCACCCTGGTCACGATGCAGTTAGCAAGATGCCTCACTCTGGTGGATATCCATGGGAAGATGTGCAAATCGGTTCTCCTGCCGATATTGACGCCAAGAAAGCATTTCTTCACATCGAGGATATTCCTGACAAGAAAGAATACACTCCACATGAATTTGACCAACATCCTATTCGTGGCGTAGCCGACGTACAAGCAGATCATATGACCCCAGAAGCCATGCAGACATTTGCAGCCGCTCATGGTAGTTGGCGTGGTGGCGATCATCATAAACAATGGCTGGAAGGTCAGAAAGCAAAATTCGCAGCAGACAAGGAAGGCTACATGAAGCGAGGCCAAACTAAAGGACCTCATTTCTATGAAGGCATTCCTCTTCAAGAACAGCCTGGACACGTACACGATGTTCCCGCTGTGCCAAAATTTCAAGCGACATCTGAGGCAGCACCCAAGGCGGCACCGACCGCTGTTCCGCCACCATTGCCTGTAAAGAAGCCAGTTGTTCCCAAGGGCGAACATCCTCTTGAAGCATCACACAAGTTGTGGTCTACTCTTCCAAAAGATGCACAAGATACTCTTATTGAAGTGATTCCTGGTCTTCGGTCTTATATCAATAAAAAAGTAGGTAAATAATCATGCCTACTTGGAAACCTAATACTTTAGAGACTATTAAGGACTTCTTAGAGAAAGCTCGCCGGCGTTTGTCGGACGAAAACCCCGACTATTCTGATATCGATGAGGAACAAGATCCAGAAGGGCTTGACCAAGAATTTAGCGAAGACGAAGACGATGAAGCATCTAAGTGGCTTAAAGAACATGAACAAAAAGTGGGCGATGAACCTACTGAGACGCCAGTTAAAACTGAAGTACCGAAGTCTAAAGCAGTGTCGTCTGCATCTAAACCTACTCCAACTCCAGTGGCAGCCGCTTCAGCTTCTGAAGATGACTTACAGCCTTCTCGTGCGGAACTTATGCAGATGCGTGAGTATACGCGTCCATGGGAGCAGCATGCTCGTGATAGGGCTAAGTTAGAAGCAGAAGCACATGTGAATCCTATCAAGCATCATCAAGGCCGTCTAGTTGAGGCACGTAATACTTCTCACACAGATCGTCAGAAGGCTTATGAAACATTCTCACAGTCTCCAGATTTTCAGAATGCTGACCCTATTACTCAGATGGAGATGGAGTCGAAGTTCCATGATGATTGGCACAGACAAAACCCAGAACATTTAGTTAATGCGCTAAATGCTCACCACGAAGCACATAAGAAGGGTAGCCAGGCTCTGCAACTCTTTAATCAAGTGAAGGACGAGAAGATTCGCCATATTGCTGGTGGCGGTGCACAACCAAGTTCTATGTCTGTAGAAGAAGGAATACAACATGTTGGTGGTTCTCGAGACGATGAAGATAGTGGTCCAAGTGGAATTCAGCAAGATAAAGGCGCCGCGTTTGCTTCCGGAAACCAAGAGTTCGTTCAGCAATATATGCAGAACTACGATAAGAAAGCTAAAAAGTTTTCTAATATTTCAGACATGGATACCCTAGATCCTGAGATTCGGGCAGATGTGAATACAGTGCTAGGTGATCATCCCGCGATGAAAAATCCTGCCAAGAAGCGTCAAGTTGATCGATTTGTAGAGAAATTTCACCCACATATCGGTAAAGCTGCTCGGCAAGTACTTGGTAAGCTTGGTCTTACTGAGAAGGCTAATCGTGGAGAGATTGACCATGGTTTGTTGCATGAAGCTGGACTTCACGCATTGTTTCAAGCAGTGAACGATTATGACTATGATCATCCTAGCAAGGCAAAATTTACAACTCACCTCAACCGTAAGATGCATGGCTTAATGCAGTCTGCGCTAAAAGCCCAGGATGAAATCCCCGGTGGACTACGAGCAGGCGCCAAACAGTTTGATAAGCAGCGCCGGGCAGAGATTGCCGCTCCAGTGAAACACACTAATAAGGAGGGTGTTACGACTATCATTCCGCCTGCTTCTCCAAAGCGTTCTGCGGCAGAGATTGCGACAGCACATCACCCCGACATTCAGGATCGAATGAAGCGAGTTGCTACTATTAGAGCTCCACTTGTTCGTAAGCAGGTTACCAATCAGCCAAAGCCGCCTGGTCCAAAAATTAGCAAAACGATTATCCAAGGCGAAGGTGGAGACGAATAATGACCATTTCTAAGACTAATCAAGTACAGCCGTTTCCATCTTGGTCAATTGATCAGAATGGCGCTGATCGTTACATGCCGATTCCTACTGCCACTGATATGAAGCGGCGCAGTCTGTTTGGTATTCCGCTTACCTCTCGTCTTACCGGAGCTACAGTTCAAGATGAAACGCTAGAAGACTATATCAAGCAGAGTATCTCAGAGATTGAGCACGAGCTTGACCTCTACATTACTCCTACTCAATTCCAGGAGCGTCACGATTATGATCGTGAAATGCAGTTCTGGAGCTTTGGATTTTTAAGGCTGCATCATTCACCAATTCTTAATGTAAACAAGTATCAACTAACATTTAACAATGGCGTGGCTGGCGCAAATCCTCTTGTGGATTTGCCCTTAGAGTTCATCCATGTTCAGCCTCAAGATGGAACTGTACAGATCGTTCCTGCTGCTGGTGTGAGCATATCAGGGTTCATTGCGTCGGTATATTCTGGTCTTGGCTATCATGCATTCAATTCACAAGCTATTACTCATTGGCCAGGTGCAGTTTTAGTTGAATATACTGCTGGATTTCCGACTGGCCAAGTTCCTGCTCTACTTGTTGGGTTAATTGAGAGTCTGGCAGCTTATAAATTCTTGTCAACTTTAGGTCCTGTACTATTTCCCTATAGTTCGATTGGTATAAGTATTGATGGGACTTCGCAGAGTGTTGGAAGCCCAGGACCTGCATTTCTACAGCAGCGCCTATCAGAGTTAGAGAAAGTTATTAACCAACAAAAAGAAGTGGCTCGAGGTCACTATCAAAAAAGATTCTTAATCGACTATTTGTAAATACCAACATGCATACTTTTACTTGTAAATTTTGTAGAACAGAGACACAAGCAAAACGGTCTGATGCCGTTTTTTGTAGTGCGGTCTGTCGTACCAATAACAATACACTAGAAAACAAGGATAGAGTTATTGCTTATAAAAAACAGTATTATGTTGCCAATAAGAGTGAACTTGACAAAGCAGGTTCAGAGCGATATTATGCAAACAAACCTAAATTAGAGAAACGTTTGTGTCAAAATTGCCAAGCGGCGTACTCTCCTACTCGAGTTGACAATATTTACTGTAGTCGAAAATGCGGAGTTGACTTCTGGTATGGAAATAATCCAGAACAGGTTAATGCTTGGTCTAGAACAAAATATGCAGAAGATCTTAACCATAAATTAAGAGTTTGTTTGCGATCTAGATTACTTAAGGCCCTTAAAGAAAATGTTAAATCAGATCACACAGTGAATCTCCTTGGTTGTTCTATCGAAGAACTTAAGAAGCACTTAGAAAGTAAGTTCAAACCAGGAATGAGTTGGGATAACTGGACAACCGATGGCTGGCATATTGACCATAAGAAACCTTTAGTTCTATTTGATTTGTCTGATCCTGTTCAACAACTAGAAGCATGTCATTATACAAATTTGCAACCTTTATGGGCTGAAGATAACTTAAGGAAAGGTGATAGTTATGCCAAGTAAGTCAAAAAAGCAAGCTAAGTTAATGAGTGCTGCCGCGCACAACCCAGAGTTCGCGACGAAGGCTGGGATTCCACAAAGTGTTGCCAAAGAATTTAACGTGGCGGATGCTAAGAAGGGCGAAATGCTAGAAATTGAAGCTGATGGTAAGCAAGAGCTTGTCGAAGGTATTGAGCCCCTCAAGAAAGATCCTAAAAAGCGATGGAAAGCTTTGAAGAAAGCACTTGATCACAAGAAGGCTTTTATGGATTTAGAGGATGCTATGGGCGATGATGAAGAGACACAGGCCGCTCAGCAACAGGCCCAACCTCAACCAGGGCAAGAGCAGCCTCAGCAAGGTCTTGCTACTGAATTACAACAAGTTCCTGAAGGTGGAGAACAGCAGCCTGAAGGTGATGAAAGCCAACTCGAAGCAGTGTCAAATGGTCAGCAAGAAGAGCAGCAAGAAGAGCAGCAAGAAGAGCAGCAAGAAGAGCAGCAAGAAGAGAATCTGGAAGAAGGTAACGGGGAAATGGAGCCAGATCCCCAGGAGCTCATCGATGCCCTTAAAGAAGAAGGCTATTCAGATCACGAGATCTCCTACATTATGCATGGTCAGCATGCACCTGAAGTAGATGAGTCTAAGGCAGCGAAGGCTGATGCTACTCGTGCCATGTCTGAGATCGATGTTGGTAATGCCCAGAAGCATGCCGAGCTTGAGCACTCCCACAATGAGCAGAGCATGACTATGGAGCGCGAACACAAGAAGCGTATGCTCGACCTAGAGTACGAGAAGGCTAAGAAGGAAGCTAGCAATTCTGATGGTTCAGAGGGTGATGCTGAAGCTAATCGTCAAATGAAGCTTCTTGAGGTTGAGAAGAAGAAGCTTGAACTTAACTTGCGTAAGGAAGAGATGCAGATAGAACTTGAGTTTAAGAAGCGCGAGCATGAGCTTAAGCTAAAGATGATGGAAGTGCGGTTTAAAGAGCAGGCGAAGCAAAAGCAAGAGATCGGCGGGATCAAGCATGAGCAGAAACTTGCTGATGCCAAGAACCCTCCTGCAAAGAAGCCACTAAAAAAGAGTGAGGAAGAAAATGAATAAGGCAGAGATGGAAAAAGAGCTTGGTGACCTAATTTATCGATTTAAGGTCTTAAAGAAGGCATTGGTCGAGGAAGACGAGAAGCTTTCTCCTGCCCATCAGCGAGCGGCCGAGATTGCAGCTAGTTTAAAGCGTCTCACAGATCCTGCTCCTTCTGTACAACCTAAACTTTCTCGTGAGCAGGTTCTTTCTAAGGCAAGGGAATTGCTTGAGCAGCAGCATTCACAGCGTCTTGCAAACCAACTTCAAAAGTCTGGTATTCTGGGCATGCGACCACCTCCTCGACAGCCGACCAACGAAGAGATGAGGGCAGCCGCACAGAATATGTGGGCTCAGCAGAATGGTTTCTCCACTCAGGAAGAGTTGGAGAAGGCTGATTCTGAATGGGGCAATGGTCTCAATAACTGGATGGCTGAGGCTACTAAGCCATTAAATCAAAGATTTAAGAGTGAAGAAGAAGAAAGGGCTTATTGGGATAGAATAAAGGTTAATGGTAGTAGCCGAGACGAAGGTCCTGGTTACTAAGTGGTTGTAAGAAGCCGGTGAATGGTCACAGGCGCTTGGGTTGTAAGGAAAAGACATGTTAGAAAAACGTTTTGCAGCGGTACCAGTGCAAGTTTTTACTGCGAATGGTGGAGCAAATGGCTCCGTTTCGATCGCCGATACTTCCTTATTTAAAGTAAAGCAGCGCGTAATTGTTACGGCTACAGGCCAACCTAATCAAGAGCTCGAAGTAAAGAGAATCACCAGCACAACTGCTATGATTCTTGGCCCGATTACTGGCGCTATCAACACTTTTACGGATCTTTCAACTTACACTACTGCAGCCTTTGCTAATGTATTTGCCAATGAGCAAAGACGACCGACTATCACAGCAGATGATTTTGAGCGAGCCGTATATGAAGAAGAACCAACTGTTGCTAAAAGAGTTATTCTAGTAGATGAGCTTGGAAATAAGTATGATGACGACAACCCATTTCCTACTAGTGCAACTTTTTCAGGTTCTATTTCTGTCGGCTCAGTGGATCAGGGCGAACCCAATACAGATGATAAAGCGTGGCCTGTCAAGATTGTTTATGATAGTGACACTGCGGGCTTATCTATTCAGCATGGAGAAATTAGTGAAGTTGCTAGTGGCTCTGAAAACACAATCTTAACTGTCACACCCTCAGTTCAAGGCCAGCGAGTTTTTAAAGTCGAAGTATCAGGGGATCAAGTTGCTCTCTATAGAGTTAAAATTAATGGCTCAACCATTATTAATAAAAGATCATGGTGGACTGCTTTTAATCAAACTTTTGATTTTGAAAGTTTCACCAACGGTCTGTTTCTTACCAGTAGTGACATTATGACGGTGACAGTGATTCATAATCGACCTGGTGCTGGTGTGTTCGAAGCAACTGTGTTGTCAATTTAAGTGACTATTTATAGTAAAATATAGGAAATATGTGCCTATGACTGGATTAGAATTGAAGCGAATGAAGTTAGAGTTAGTTAAGGTCGCAGCTGCTCGCTGTGAACTTGAATTTCGAATTGATGAACGATTGGATGAGATTAATCGTCTTAAAGACGCTATTAAGATCCAGACAGATAAAGAAGCAGAACTTGCAGGAAAGATCGCCGATGCTGAGAAATCAGCTAGTTAATTAAAGGAGAAAGGGCATGGCAGATTTCAACAGTAGTCTTCCAATTAGAACGGAAACAAACGGCGACGCCGTTGTAAAAGTCGTTGACGGAACAACTGTGTCGCAGGCCTTAGGAGTAGATGCATCTGGTCGCGTAACAACTAATCAAGGTCTGCCGGGTACTGCGGCAAACGGCTGGTTTGCTAGAGTTACTGATGGTACTGACAACCTTGCAATCACTGCTGCTGGTGAAGCAACTGTGTCTGTTACGCAGCCACTTCCTGCTGGTAACAACAACATCGGCGATGTAGACGCAAATATGCGAGATGGCGCAGGCACTGCACTAACCTCTACACTAGTTAACTCTAAACAGAGTCTAGACGTTCAAACATCGGCACATGGCACGGACGGTGCTGCTAAGCCTTTTGGTACGATGCAGATTGGTGGTTCGGATGGTACCAACCTTCAAGCGCTAAGCGTTGACACAAACGGCCAACTTAAGGTTAACCTCTTTGACGAAGCCGGTGTTGCGTTCTCGGGAGCGAACCCACTCCCTGTTACCTTCTCCGCCGCCGCATCAGGTGATGAAGTTCTTGATTTTAAGCAAGCTGCAGCAGTAGCCGCAGCGGCATCAGACACACACACATATACAGTCACGGCCACCAAGACCTTGTCTCTTCAGAAGATTGTTGCGTCTGGTTCCGGTAAGATTAAGGTTCAGATTAGCTTAGGGATTACTGCCTCTGAAGTTCTTAAGATCGTTCTCTTCAATTCAACTGCCAATCCCAACGTTGAATATGCGTTTTCTTCACCTCAGCAGATGCCTGACACCATGTCAGTTAAAGTCGTTATAACTAACCTCGATAAGCAAGCTCAGGATCTTTACAGTACTATTGAAGGCGTCGAGAACTAATAGTTAATAATATAAGTTAAAAAGGGGAGTTGCGACATCGTGACTCCCCTTTTATTTGGTAAAATAGTGATATGGCTGATTTAACCGACTTACAAGCAGCAGGAACTACTAAGGTAGTTGGCTCAGACGCGACAGGGTTGGAGACCAACCCGTTAGCCGTTGATTCTAATGGGAATCTTAAAGTAGGTATCACTTCTGACGGTACTAATGTTGCCGATGTTAAGGCACCAAGCGCTCTAGCAGTTCCTGCGGATAGGGCCGTGGTTGTAGCCATTGCTTCTCCAGGCTCAATTACGGAGGCCACAGTTTCTGTAGGAACCTCAAATGTCCAGATTGTTGCTGCTAATACTGCGCGCCGAGGGCTGATTATTTGCAATTGCGGCAGCAATCGTACTGTTTATCTACGTTTTGGGGCTACTGCAGCCACATCAACTCTATTTTCGTTTCACTTGGCTCCTAGTACCTCATATGAAGCGGAATTTCCAGTTTGCACTACTGCTATTCAAGCAATAGCTAGCGGAACCGGCGCCACACTATTAGTACAGGAGTTCGTTTAATGCCAGTTTCTGGTCCTATTTACATTAATGACTCGTCCAACAAGACAATCACTGGCCAGCTAGATTGGGACAGAGACAACGGTGGTGTTCTAAATGCACCCTCAGGCACTTCCTTTCCTGTATCACCTGTCGCAGGCGAATGGTTCTGGCGAAGTGACACTAATATTCTTTATAGGCGGAATAACGCTAACTCCGCTTGGGAATCTGTTACTGCTGCAGCAGGCCCTCAACCTAATAGTATTCTAGCGTTTGGTAATGGCGGGATCGCAACAAATACAACAGCTCGATACCTAACTCCTGGATTCATTACTAACAATGCCCCGACAAGTCCTGTTCAACTTGTTTGTACAAGAGCTGGTACATTGAAAAATTTCTATGTTCGACACAATACCGCAGGAACTGGAGCTTCTAACTTAACGTACACAGTGCGTGTTAATGGAGTGGCTTCAACTTTAACTATAACAATGCTTCCAACAGCAACTACTGGTAGCGATCTTGTCAATACGGTAACAGTTGTGGCTGGTGATCGGATTGATGTTAGAGTAACTAAAGCTGCCGGTATTAGTTCTTCGCCAAATGATATTATGGCGACTTTTGAGGTGGCTGTCTAATGGCTTCTCACGTTTATAGATATAAATTTACTGGTGTCCCACAGGGCGAGCTCACGCGCGAGGTTCCAAACGCTATTAGTAC
>CXWL01012368.1_pt1 | contig 25754 bp, 12 predicted proteins | sample 590931 | NCBI WGS metagenome assembly CXWL01 (sample SAMEA3498368, study PRJEB10139) | groundwater metagenome | biome: water well; material: biofilm material | place: Germany | collected 2015-04-27
CCGGACCCCGGCAAACGACCCCGGAGGGTACCACGGGGCGGGGGAAGGGGGGAAGGGGCGGGTCTGCGACCCGCCCCTTCTTTCACCGCTGGCCGTCGGCCAGCCTGGCGAGGGCCACCTCGAGGGCGGCGAGCCGGGCAGCCAGCTCCGCGTTTTCCGCCTCGAGGGCCTCGATCCGCGCGTCCTTGGCGTCGACCTTTTGGTTGACCGCTTGGATCGCAGCCAGCGAAACGCCGGCCATGTCGCGGGCGGAAATGGTCGTGTCGTTCAGACCGAGACCGAAGGCCGCGGCGAAGTCCTGGGCCATGGGGCCGAGGTGACGCTCCGAGGGGTCACTGTCGATGAAGCTCCAGGTCGACACCGGCAGCTTCTCGACCCGGGCGAGGATGTCCCGGGAGTCGACCGGCACGATGTGGTTCTTGCGGTTGCGGTCGGACAGCTCGACCACCGTCTGGAGCACCGTCAGTGTGCCGGTGGGCGACAGGATCGCCTCGTTGCCCGCGTTGTTGATGTTGTTGAAGGCCAGGCCGCCCACCAGGTTGTTCATGCGCCACGTGGTGCCACCGCCTTCGGTGTTGACCAGCTCGGTGGACACCGGGCCGAAGTTCGACAACGACATGAGGACTCGGTTGGCACTGACCGCGCTGGCCTCTTCGACGAGGTACTGGGTGGTGCCGTCGGTGCCCCGAACGTGAAGCTTCTGGCTCGGCGAGCCGGTGCCGATGCCGACGTCGCCGTCGGAGCTGATGTCGATCGAGGAAGTGGGTGCGCCCGGGCGGATGCGGAAGGACAGCTTCGAGCCACCGGTCACGTCGCGGACGAAGAAGTTGGCCTCGTTGCCCGCGATGTCCCAGGTCTGAGCCGTGAAACCGCCCGAGCTGTTCTGCTCGAGACGGATGGCCGGGGTGTTGGACGTGGAGACGTGCAGGTCGAGCACCGGGGTCGAGGTTCGGAATCCGACCCGGCCCGTCGAGTCCACGAAGATCGAGTTGGTGGAGGCCCCGGCGGTGAGGGTGAAGGGGACCTTGGCGCCGGTGATGTCTTCGATCGAGAACTTGTTGGCGCCCCCCGAGGCCGAGTCGTTGGCGGTGATTTGCCAGTCGCGGTTGGGGAAGCCGGCGGTCGACGAGGTGTCGTCGAACTTGATCCGCAGGTTGTTCTCCTTGAGCCGGATCGTGTCGAAGCCCATGGCCTCGTTGTTGACGCAATCGAAGCCGAAGCAGCCCGAACCCTGGACGTAGAGGTTGTCCGTGAACAAAGTGGCGAGGCCGTCGCCGTCGCCCTTGGCGGCCTGGGGCGCAGCCTCGAGGCGCGGCAGCGGCTCGGCCACGTCCCCGGCGTCGAAGGCACCGCCGCGGATGGCGAGGGTGCCGGATTCGACCCCACCCTGGCCGGCCACGCCCGACCCTTCTTCATCGCGCTTCGCCGCGACGGCCGGAGCGACGACGATCTCCCAGCGGTAGACACCGTCCGGACGGAGTTGGCCGGAGCGGTCGAAGAGCGAGAGCTGGGGCGTAGCCCCGGCGGGGAACTCCAGGCGCTCACGCCCCGCGGGACCGACCACCGTCAGGACCGAGGCGCCACCGCCCGGAGCGAGAGACCATTCCGCCGCGCTCGCGCCGACGCGCACGCGCGCGGGCTCCTCGGCCGAAAGGCCCGTGGCGGCGCCGGCGAGTACCACCGCGAGAGCGAGCATGAGTCCGTTCTTTTTCATCCAGAGTCTCCTTGGGGGAAAGGGGCGGGCGAGGCCGCCCGGTACCCGAGAACACGTCGAAGAGAGGGGGGAGAGGACAGGCAGGGAGCGACACGCAGGATAAGCCAAAGGACTGCCAAGACGTCAAAGACTGCAAGGACCAAAGGACTTCCGCTTGTGCCGGTCGTCCTTGCAGTCCTTGCAGTCCTTTGGGTCCTGTCCTTACTGCTGTTCAGCCAGCTTCGCCACCGCCGCTTCGATCGCAGCGAGGCGCGCCGCCAGGTCGGCGTTCTGACTCTTCAGGCTCTCGATCTCGGTCTTCTTCGATTCGAGCTCCTGGGACAGAGCCTGAATCGCGGCCAGCGACACACCGGCCATGTCACGGGCGGAGATCGTGGTGTCGTTCTGGCCGAGGCCGAACAGCGCCGCGAAATCCTGGGCCATGGGGCCGAGGTGACGCTCCGCCGGATCGCTGTCGATGAAACTCCAGGTCGACACCGGCAGGCGCTCGACGCGGTCGAGGATGTCGTTCGAGTCGACCGGCACGATGTTGTTCTTCCGATTGCGATCGGACAGTTCCACCACTGTCTGGAGCACGGTCAGGGTACCCGTGGGCGAGAGCAGGGCCTCGTTGCCGGTGTTCGAGGTGTTGTTGAGGGCGAGGCCACCCACCAGGTTGTTGATGCGCCAGGTGACGCCACCGGTGTCGGTATTGACCAGCTCGGTCGACACCGGGCCGGTGTTCGACAGCGACATCAACACGCGGTTGACCCCCGCCGTACCGGTCTCCTGGACAAGGTACTGGGTGGTGCCATCCGAACCCAAGACATGCAGCTTCTGGCTCGGCGAGCCGGTGCCGATGCCGACGTCGCCGTCGGAGCTGATGTCGAGGGAGGAGGTCGGAGCGCCCGGGCGGATGCGGAAGGACAGCTTCGAACCACCGGTCACGTCGCGGACGAAGAAGTTGGCCTCGTTGGCCCCGATGTCCCAGGTCTGGGCCGTGAAGCCGCCCGAGCTGTTCTGTTCGAGCCGGATGGCCGGAGTGTTCGAGGTGTTGATGTGGAGGTCGAGCACCGGGGTCGAGGTGCGGAGACCCATCCGGCCGGTGGAGTCCAGGAAGAGCGAGTTGGTCGCGGCGCCGGCGGTAACCGTGAAGGGCACCCGGGAGCCGGTGATGTCTTCGATCGAGAACTTGCTGGAGCCGCCCGAGGCGCTGTCGTTGGCGGTCAGCTGCCAGTCGTTGGTCGGGAAGGTGCCGACCGAGGTGTCCTCGAACTTGATCCGCAGGTTGTTTTCCTTGAGGCGGATGGTGTCGAAGCCGAAGCTCTCGTTGTTGACACAGTCGAAGCCGAAGCAGCCCGAGCCCTGGACGATCAGGTCGTCGGGAATCACCTGGTCGTTGAGTGAATCACCATCGCCATCGGGAATGCCGCCCTTGGCCGCCTGGGGAGCGGCCTCGAGCCGTCGGGGCTCGATCTCGGTGCCGGCGTCGAAGGCACCATCGCGGATGGCGAAGGTACCGGACTCGACGAAGCCACCCTCGGCGCGGGTTAGCGCCAGATCCCCTTCGCCCCGCACCACGGTGCCGGCCTTGGGCTCGGCCGAGATCTCCCAACGGTAGTTTCCATCGGCTCGGAGACCGCCGTTCGGGTCGAAGACGGAAAGGCTGGGTTGGGTGCCCGCGGCGAACTCGAATCGTTCGATACCCTTGGGGCCACTCACGACGAGGATCGTCCGGCCGTGATCCCCCGCGGTCTGCCAATCGAGGCTGGCCGCGCCGGTCCGGACGGTGGCTCGGTCGCCCGCGAAGGCCGGTGCCGCCACCAGCAGTGCGACCATCAGGCCGAGTCCGATAAATCGATTTCTTGTCATCTTTCTACCTCCCTGTTTGCTTGTTCCGTTCGCTTCGAAAGGCACTAGTGAACGATGAACCGACCCACCCCACTGAACGGACCGGTCGCCACCACCCCCTCAGCCCTCGCGGCCGGATCTCGCGTTCGGTTGGACCCACGTAATACTCCTCTGACTTTTCGTGTCAAGAGGGCCACGGCCACCGGTCGACCACAGAGGCCGAAACCTTGGCCTCTTCAGCCCTTGCGGCGATGGTCGAAGCGAGAACGAGCCACGACCGGCGGCCCTCGCTCCGGTCTCAGGGAAGTGACTGGCGCGCCGCGTCGAAGCGCGCCCGAGCGGTGGCGACCCGGGCATCGAGGGGCCAGCTCGCGGCCGCTCGCACCAGGGCCATCTCGGCCTCGCCCCACCGCCCGACATCGACGAGCACCTGGGCGCGCCCCAGCAGGCCCTCGGGACCGCCGGGGCCAGGCAGCCGAGCGGCTCGGTCGAAGTGCTCGAGGGCCCGGTCGGTCTCGCCGCGCCGGCGCAGGACTTCACCCTGCGCCAGGAGGGCCTCGCGATCGTCCGGGAAGCGCTCGAGGTACCGGGCGAAGTGCTTCTCGGCCTCCGCGAGGTCCCCGCGGGACAGCGCCAAGGTGGCGAGATTGAACCGCGCCGTGGCCTGTTCCGGCTCCGCCGCCAGCACCCGCTCGAGCTCCCCCGTGGCCTCGTCGGTCCGACCGGCGCCGACCAACGCCGCCGCCCGACCAATGCGTGCCGCGGCGCTCGTCGGAGCCGCTGCGAGCGCCCGATCGAACTCAGCGAGAGCTCCCGCGAAGTCGGCCGCCTGGTAGGCCAGCCGGCCGCGCAGAAGAGAGATGCTCTCCCCCGCCGCCAGTTCCTGGAGCTGGTCGACCAACGGATCCACCGGGGCCACTCCGGCCTCGCCGCGCAGCGCCAGATGCCGCTCGGCGGCCGCCCCGTTCCCGAGCCGGCGGTAGGCCAGAGCCAGGGGGTAGTGCAGCCGGGCTGCCCGGGGCTCGGCGGCCAGCGCCGCTTCGAACCGCTCCACCGCGCGGGCGTCGTCGTCGCGATCCACGGCCAGCTGGCCCAAAGAAGCGAGGGCAGCGGCGCGCACCCCCGGGGAATCGAGAGCCCGCGACAGCTCGGCCTCGGCCTGGTCGAGGCGCCCGAGCCCGCGCAGCGCCTCGCCGAGATGGAAGCGGGCCGGGCCATCGTCCGGAACCCGGTCGAGGACGGCCCGGTAGGCCTCGACGGCGCCATCGAGGTCCCCCGCGGTTTCCGCACAGAGTCCCAGGGCGTAGGTCCACAGGGGCTGACCGGGAGCCAGGACGAGGGCTGCGCGGTAGGCGGCGCGGGCGGTGTCCCCGAACTGGTGGGCCTGGGCGATCATCCCCAGCCGGCCATAGGCGGCGGCCAGGGCCATCGGCGGCGCCTCTGGCTCGGCCAGGGTGCGCGAGAGGACGCCCGCCGCGGCCGCGAGGGCCTCGGCCACGGCGGGCTCGGTGTCCCGGGTCACCGGCAGGGGCACCGGCGGCAGGCCTCGGGCAGGATCGCCCGGAACCTCCACCGGCTCCGCGCCGGTGGCGAGCAACAGGGTGACGACCAGGGTGGCGACGAGGTTCACGGCGTCAAGGATAGAGCAGTGCCGGCCGCCGCTCGATTCGCCACCGGTCGAGCCCGGCCTGGTCCGCGGCCAGGATCTCGGCGGCCGGCTTCCCCATTCGCAGCGCCGTGGTGACTTCCGGCGTGCCGAGCAGCCAGGTGAGGCCGGCTCCGTCGTCGTTGAGCGCGAATTCGGGGTGGCGAGCCAGGGCCACGAGCAGCCCGACCCCCAGCCGGTAGCCCGCCGCGGGGTCCACGGGCGCAACCCGGAACCCTCCGCACTCCTCGCCGGCGAAACGGGGTCGGGGCGCGGCCGGCGACGCGGTCGGAGTGAAGCGGGTCGGATAGAGCTCGACGCCGGGCACGGCGAGGAGGAGGCGCGCCGGATCGAGCCACGGAGCGCCGAAGGTGAGGAACGGTGCGTCCGTGCCCCGGCCCTCCGAGACGTTGGTGGCCTCGAGCAGCGCCGTTCCAGGATAGGCCAGGGCCGCCGCCGGCGTGCGGAGATTCGGAGAAGGCGGCACCCAGGGCCGGCCGGTGTCCGCCCAGGTCATGGACCGCCGCCAGCCGAGCATCGGCACCACCGTGACCCGCGCGACCGGCGGGCTGGCGAAACGCGCCAGCTCGCCCAGGGTGAGCCCGTGGACGAGAGGCCCCGGTGCCCGATTTACCAGGCTCGGGGAAACCAGGTCCCGCCGGGCCCGGGGGCCGGCCACGAGGTCGCCACCGAGGGGGTTGGGCCGATCGAGCACCACCACCGGCAGGCCCACGGCGTGGGCCACCTCGATCGTCAGGAGCAGGGTGCTCGCATAGGTGTAGAAGCGCACCCCCGCGTCTTGGAGATCGATCACCAGCGCGTCGAGCCCGGCCAGGTCGTCGCGGGTCGGGGCGTGGTGGTCGCCGTAGAGGCTCACCACCGGCAACCCGCTCGCCGGGTCGAATCCGCCCGTCACCCGCTCTCCCGCCGCCGCGGTCCCGGTGAGGCCGTGCTCGGGCGAGAACAGCCGCACGACGTCGAGCCCCCGCGCGCGAAACACCTCGAGCGCGTTCCGGCCATCGGCGGTCACCGAGGCACGGTGCACCAGGAGCCCGAGCCGTTTGCCCGCGAGCCCGAAGTCCTCGCCGGCGGCCACGCGGTCGAGGCCCACCCGCACCGTGCCCGGCAGCAGGGGCTCGGCGAGGCCCCGCACCACCGCGTCGGCGAGGGCCGGCCGAACCTCCCGGATCAAGTTGTTCTCGCGCGTCGGGTGGACCCGGTTGGTGAGCAGGATCACGAACAGCTCCCGCTCGGGGTCGATCCAGATCGAGGTCCCGGTGAACCCCGTGTGCCCGAAGGATCGGGCCGAGAACAAGGCGCCGGCCGAGGAGCCGGTCGGCGATTTGGTGTCCCAGCCGAGGCCGCGATCCGAGTCGATCGGCAAGCCGGCCCGCCGGGTGAAAAGGTCCACCGTGGCGCGGTTGACGATGCGCCGGTGGTCGTGGACCCCGCGCCACAGGAGCATCTGGGCGAAGCGGGCCAGGTCCGGCGCCGTACCGAAGAGGCCGGCGTGGGCGGCCAGGCCACCAAGGGCGCGGGCGTTCTCGTCGTGCACTTCGCCGTGGACGGCGCGGCCCTCGACGACCTCCGTGGGCGCGATCCGCCCCTTGCGCTCGGCCGTCGGGCGGAAGCCCGTGTCGATCGTCCCGAGGGGTGCGAACACGCGCTCGGTGGCCAGGTCGTCGAGGTTTCGACCGGACACCCGCTCCAGGATCTCGCCCAACAGGATCACCCCGAGATCGCTGTACTTCATGACCGAACCGGGCGGCGAGACCAAGGGCATCGCCTGGATCTTCCGCAGGTACTCGGCCTTGCCGCGGGTGTCCTCATAGAGCGGCGCCCACCAGTCGATGCCCGCCGAATGGGTGAGCAGATGGCGGACCGTGACGGCGTCCTTGCCCGGCCCGGTGAAGGCCGGCAGGTAGTCGCGCACCCGTTTGTCGAGATCCAGCAGGCCTTCGTCGACCAGCGTCATGGCCACGGTCGTGGTGGCCACCACCTTGGTCAGGCTGGCCAGGTCGTAGATCGTGTCCGGGGTGACCGCCGGAGCGCCAGGGTCGTAACTCTGGTGACCGAAGGCCGAGAGGTGAACGAGGCGGCCCCGCCGGCCGATCGCCACCACTCCGCCCGGAAAGGCCTGCTTCGCCACGTAGCCGGCGAGAAGCGCGTCGACCTCCGCCATGGCCCCGGGCCGGAAGCCCTCGTCCTCGGGTCGGCCGGGAGTCAACTCGAGCGCGCGCCGAGGCCGCCTCAGGCCCTCGCCGGCGCGAGCCAGGCCCGGAAGTGTGACGGGCAGCGTGCCGCGCACCTCGACCTCGCCGAACAGGGCCGCCACGGCGGCCCGCTGGGAGAGCTCCGCCGGACCGTAGGCGCACAGGTACACCGGAACGCGGGGGAACTGCGCGAGCAGGTACGGGCTGCCGTAGGAAACCACGATCACCGGCACGCCGGTGGCTGCCAGCTCGCCCAGCAGCTCGGCCTGGCGCGTCACCATGTCGACGGTGCCCTTGCCAGAAGTCACCTTGACGAAAGCCGAAACCAGCACGTGGGTCGATGCGCGCGATCGTTCGACCAGCCGGCGGGCGGTGGATTCCGCAACCTCGGGACCGAGGCGTACGGTTTCGACCGCCACGTCGCGAGCCCGAAGCTCGGCCTCGGGAATTCCCCGGATGGCGCGGTCCGCGAAGTCGCTCGAGAGCACGATGTGAAGCAGCGACAGCGGCGCCTCGACGGCCAGGGGCAGGATGTCGCCGTCGTTTCGGACCAGGGTGATCGAGGCCTCGGCGACGGCCCGCGCCCGCGCCACGTCCTCGGGCCGTCCGATCTGGCGGACGATTTCGCCCGGGTCCGGCATTCGCTCGCGGTGGAGGCCGAGGCGGGCCTTGGCGGAGAGCAGGCGACGCACCGCGTCGTCGAGCCGGGCGGCCGGCAGCCGGCCCTCGCCGATGGCGCGGACCAGCTCCTCGACCGCCACCCGCGGGTCGCCCGGCAGCAGCAGCACGTCCGCGCCCGCCGCCACCGCATCGACCACCGCCTCGCCGGTCCAGGCCGGTCGCAGGCCGGTCATGTCCAAGGCGTCGGTGACGATCAGGCCTTCGAAACCGAGCTCGCCGCGCAGCAGGTCGGTGGCGATCCGGCGCGACAGCGTGGCCGGCGCCAAGGAGGGATCGAGGGCCGGCGCCTCCAGGTGACCGACCATGACCGAGTCGACTCCGGCCGCGATGGCCCTTCGGAAAGGTGCCAGCTCCACCGCATCGAGGCGCGCGCGGTCGCCCTCGAGCCGGGGCCGGGCCAGGTGGCTGTCGGTGGCGGTGTCGCCGTGACCGGGGAAATGTTTGGCCGAGGTCAGGACTCCACCGGCCCGGGCGCCGCGCACGAAGGCGGCCCCGAGGCGGCCGACCAGCTCCGGATCTTCCCCGAAGCTTCGGGTGTTGATCACCGGATTGGCGGGGTTGTTGTTGACGTCGAGCACCGGTGCCAGGGCCCAGTGGATGCCCACCGCCCGCGCCTCGCGCGCGGTGACCTCGCCGAGGAAGGTGGCCGCCTCTTCGGAGCCGGTGGCCCCGAAGGCCATGGCCGAGGGCAGCGGCACGGGCCCCGGGTCGACCCGGAAGGACAACCCGCGCTCGAGGTCCGAGGCCACGAGGAGCGGCACTTTGGCGAGGCGCTGGAGGTCCCCGAGATGCCGCGGCACCGCTTCGAGCTCGGTGGCGAAGAGCACCACGCCGCCGGCCCCCAGCTCCGCGATCTCGGCCCGCAGCCGGCGGTTCTCGGGCGCCTCCGGCGGCCGGTAGGGTCCGCCGGCCCGGACGAAGAGAATCTGCGCCGCCCGCTCGCGGAGCGTCAAGCCCGCGAAGGTCTCGTCCACCCATCGCCGGCCCGCCGGATCGAGCGGCGTATCGAGACCCATGGCCGCCGGCGGTGCCGCCGGTTCCGTCGGCCGAATGGGGCCGTGGCAACCGCTGACGACGAAGCTCAGGAACGCGAGCGCGAGGGCGACACGCCGGGCGGCGGACGACGACCAAAGGTCAAGCATCGCGGGAGTCTAGCCCGTCACTGGCCTTTGACGGGCCAAGGTGCAACGATTGGCGTGTGCCCGCGATGTTCGAATTGCTTGAGTTTCTGGAGGTGGTGTTCGGCCTGTTCGGCCTGGCCCGGCCGAGGTCGGGCAAAAGAGCCGCCCGCCATCGCCTCGCCAGCCGCAAGAATCGGTTGTTCCGCCTCGCCCGGCCTCCGGCGGGCCCCGTTGCGATCAGTTTCGGCTTCGCCGTCGTGGGCGCCATCGCGGGCGTCGGCAGCCTGCTCGTCTTTCCCGATCCGGTGATCGCCGATCCGAAACTGCGTCTGCTCAGCCTGCTCGTCTCTCCCGTCGCCGCCGGCCTCGCCACGACCGTCCTGGGCGCGCGGCACGATCAACTTGGTGAAAAACGCTTCCAACTCGAGCATTTCGTCTACGGGTTCGTGGCGATCCTGACGATGGGGCTCTTGCGGGCGCTGGTGGCGAGGTAGTGGGCCAGGCGAGCAAGTATCGCCACAAGGATCAAGACGGACCGGGTTCGGGATTCCGCCGCCCCTTCCCCACCACCCAGGTCGTCATCGCCCGCAGATCCTGGACGACCGTCGTCTTGAGCGGGTCGAGCAGCTCGCCGCCGAGCCGGTCGGTGAGGTGGAGGAGGCGCTCGGCGTCGACGAGGTAGCGCTCGCTGCCGTCGAGGAGCCGGAATCGGTGGCCGCCCAAGGGCTGGAACCGGCCTTCCATGCCGATGTCGGAGGCGAGGCGGGCGAAGAAGAGGCCGCCCGGGGCGAGGAGCCGCCAGGCGCCCGCGACCATGGCTTCGAAGTGGGAATCGTCGCGGGCGAAGTGCAGCACGGCGCTCGCGATGACCACGTCGAAGTGTTCTTCCGGCAGGCCGTTGGCCTCGGCCGGCTCGGCCCGGAAGCGGTCGGTCGGCGTGCCCGGGGCGAGCTTCTCGGCCAGGGTACGCAGGGTCGCGATCGCCCGCGGATCGGGATCGAGCCCCCAGCACTCGTAGCCCTCGCGCAGGAAGAACGCCAGATTGCGGCCGCCGCCGCAGCCGACGTCGCAGATCCGCCGATCCGCGCCGATGCGCCCGCGCAGGAGCTGGTCGACCAGGTAGATGTCGAGCTTGCCGAGGAGGGCCGGGAGGTCGGTCATGGGCGAAGGTGTTCGTTCGAGGGTCAGCGTTCGCGCGCCACGGTCCAGCCGCGGACGGGCCGCTCGCGGGTCTTCGCGACTTTGATCAGCCGCCAGCCCGGCGCCAGGGCCAAAGTCCAGCCGTCGCCGTGAAGGACGCCGGCGCGAAGGCGGGGTTTCTTGCCGGCGGGGACCGTGACGGCGCTCCAATCGGCCGCCACGAGGGCTCCGCCCCGCTCCACCGTCAGCACGCCCCAGGTATCGGTGATGCGGGCGCCCGGGTAGACCGTGCCCGCGCCTTCGAGCGGCACCAGCTCGCCCGGGTCGAAGGCGATCGACATCTCGTCGAAACCGAGGCGCAGCACCGGCCCGTCGACCAGCCGGGAGCGCAGCTCGGCCCGCTCGGCCGCCCGGGTCAGGGCCCGGTCGTGCTCGGTGGCGATCAGCCGGGCGCCATCGTAGCCCTGGGCGCGCTCCTCCGCGGTGGCCGCGAGGCCTCGCCATTCCTCCGCCGTCAGCCCCAGCGACAGGCTCAGCAGTCGCCCGAGGTCGACCGGCCCGGTGGCGATCTCGCGCCGCCAGCGCGGTCGCAGGCTGTCGAGGACCAGCCCGTAGGCGGGGCCCGTGGCATAGGCGAAGCTGCGTACGAAGCTCGGTTGCGAGGGTGCCCGTCGCAGGTTCTCGATGACCTGTCGCCGGGCCGTTTCAGCCCCGCCGAGAACGATGCCGGTGTACTCCGCCAGGCCCTCGTTCTTCTCGAGGGCGATCTCGTCCGGCCGCCCCTCGGGGAACAGCTCGAAGCGCCGGGCGCGAAACGCCAGGGCGTCCACCAGGGCCTCCTTGCGGCCCCGATTGGCGGGCGTTTCGTGGGCGAACAGCAACGCCCGCCACTCGAGTTGGAGCCAGATCCGCCCAACTTCGGAATCGAGGTGGAGGTTGGCGGGGGTGTTGGCGGGCAGCCGCAGATCCCCTTGGATGCGGTGGAAGGACTCGTGGAGCAGCAGCCGCGCCTGCTCCACCGGCTCCGCGGGCAACGGCCACAGCAGGAGAGACCAGCGCGTACCGGACCAGTCGAGGGCCGTGTTGGCGGGGGAAACCTCCACCGGCAACGTGCCCACGAAGGCGCCGCTCTGGGCCACCAGCCGGCCCTCGCCATCGGGCTGGTTCGCCACCAGCTCCCGAGTCGCCGGGTCGACCAGCAGGATCGGCCCGCACAGGGACCGGCCCCACAGCGAGCCGCCGTCGCGCTCGCAGGCCTCCCGGGCCAGCGCGAAGACCGGCAAGCCGGCCTCCGCGGACAGGCCGAGAGGGGGTGCGGGGGCTCCGAGGACGAGCAACAGAAGAGTCGAAGCCGGGAGCATCGAAGCGATGATTTCACACCCCCCGAGGCAACGCGGTCATTCGCTCCCGCTCGGCTCCTCCGGCATCGGGAAGCGTTCCTGGATCCACGCCTGCCACAGCGGTGTCTCGCGGGCGACGGTCTCGGCTGCCTGATCGCCGTAGAGGTAGAAATTGAACGCCGCCATGACCGGCCCGCCGAACGTCATGGTGAACACGGCCGCCACGCCAGGCCCCGGCTGGTCGAGCCGCAGCAGGGCGCCGGGTGGCGGACTCTGGCTGACGTGCTCCACCACGCCGCCCAGCGCCGGGACACCCGCCGGAACGACCCAACTCTGCCCGACGCCCACGCCGTTCAGCCCCAGTGCGGCGGTCAGCCTCGCCCAAACCTCCCCGACCGTTCCCGCGGTTGGAGCCAGGAACGGCATGAACGCGGAGCGCTGGCCGCGGAAGTGCGTGAGATAGAGCCGCAGGACGCGGAAGGCACCAGGCCAGCCCGATTCGGTGCCGATCAGTTGCTGGTCCCAGTCGTCCGTGTCGGCGAAGAGGCTTTGCACCACACGGACGACGCAGACGCCCCCCGCCCGCGCCTCGACGCTCCACTCGGTCGCGATCGGCGGCGAGCCCGCGAACCAGCCGTCGGCCTCCTTGGCGAACCTCCGCGGCGGATCCCAATCCGTCACCACGGAGCGGGAGTCCATACCCGGGCCGAAATTCAACGTCACCGCGACGGGCTTCCCGTCGCGCTCCTCGAACTCGGCCGGCGTGAACCAGGCCGAGATACCCGGCCCGGTGGCGATGGCCTGCCAAACTTCCTCCGGCGTGCCGGGGACTTCGCATTCAACTTGGATGGAACGGCGTCCGGAGGCTTCTTTCTTCACGCTCATGAGGGCTCCTTGGGCTCGGATTCCTGCGGTAGGGGGTGGGCCACGATCACCAGGCGATGGGCGCGGCCGCCGAGGGCGGATTCATCGTGATATTTCGCGACGAGACTTGCGATGGCCTCGGTGAGCTCGTTGCTGAAGGCCGCGCGGTCCGCCGCCGACCGGAAGCGAACCTCGGTATCCACCGCCAGGGTCGCCAGGCGTTTGCCCGTCTCCGTCGCACGACGAACGAGGTCACCCACCTCGCGGACGACCCGGGCGCCGAGAGCGATGAGATAGCTCGCGGACAGCCGATCGACTTCCCGATTCGGATCGACAGCGACCGGGCCCAGGGCGCTCGGCGAAACAACGTAGGAGGCGGCCGTCGCGACCAGCAGCCGTTCCGTCAGCCCGCCCCACTTGCGTTCCTCTGCCAGCCGCACCAGCCCGTGGGCCTCGAGCGCGTGCAGGTGGTAATTGACCTTCTGCCGCGCCAGGCCCACCCGCATGGCCAATGTCGCCGCCGATGCGGGCGCGGCCAGCTCGGAAAGGAGTCGACTCCGCGTGGGCTCCAAAGCCACCGTCGCCGCCGCCGGGTCATCGATGACTTGGATGTCGAGCATGAGGAGAGGGTAGCCTTGACAACTATTGTTGTCAATAGTGACCCAGGCTTCTCTTGGCCGAGTTCGCTCGGTTGCTCGCAGCCTCGCAGAATCGTGGCTTTGAGGGGTATCTCTGCTGCCACGCCGCCTGTGGGCAATCAAAGGGGTGACGGGTGTAGATGAGCGAGAGCCGAGCCTGCGGCCAGGGCGCGGAACCGCAGCGGTCCAGGTATTGAGACGAAAATCATTGATTCCCTTGGGCAGCGGCCGGGCTCGTCCCGGCCGGGGCGGGCGGCCGAAAGGCGTGCCGAGCCGGGGCCAGGCGCGCCCGGGGAGAGAAGCAAGCGATCAACGGGTCATACCACTAGTCTCGCTTCACTCGCCCCGAGTACTCGCCGACTTGATCAACTGTGACAGATCGGCGAAGTACCGTTGATGCGTCCGCCGAAGGCCTTTCTCGCTGTCGGCCTCGAGCATGACCACTTCGCGCGCGACCCCTCGGCGATCCAGATCCAACTCGATCGCGAGCCGAGCGTCCTCGGCGACCTTGCGCTGTGAAGGATCGAACTCGCGAATGGAGACCAGCTCGCCTTCGCTGCGGTTGTATTCGATCAGGAATATCATCGTTGCACTTCTCCTCGTCCATCGAGCAGCGCATTCAAATGGGCCAGCTCGTCGGCGATTTGCTTCCGAAGGCGCGTGCGATCCTGCGCCACTTCGCCAAGCCTTAGCGCCCAGCTTTCGAGCGTCGTCTCGAGAGTCTTGAGTTCGGGCTCCACAGTTCCCGCGATCTTCAGAGTTGCACGAGCTTCTTGCGCTGCGACGTGGGCCGCCGCTGCGCTCGAGTGCTCTTGCTCAAATTCCTCGTACGCCGCGACTGCCTTCGAACCTAAAGAAAGCAACCGACGCCACCTCTCGTCCCCACCACCATATTTGATCGCTGGGCCGACTACGTCGGACGCCTTCTCCGACAGCTCTGCCCAGTCGTGTTGCAGTGTGGAGCGAACCTGAACTTCGACCAGCCGGTCGCTCATCTCGACGACGACATGAACCGCTCGGTAACCGTGACTGGGCTTCTCGCGCCGATCGAGAACGACCGCGCGATCAAACCCGCCCTTCAAGCCCTCAACGAACTCGTCCTGCCTCACAATGTCCGCCACGATGACTCGGCATCCCGCAATATCCTGCATCTGGCTCAGGCGAATCGTTTCACGGCGAAGCTTCTCGACGATGGAGAGCGTAGACTTCGCCCTCCTTCCTGTCGGATGCGCTTCCTGCGCACGAATCCTCCCGACGACTGCCTCGTACGCCTCGCCAAAGGACCGCCGGTAGTCGTCCAGCAACCGAAGGTCATCTTGAGTGTGATGCCCCTTCTTGAATCGCTCGCCGAGCCGATCGATCAGGGACTTGCTGAAGGCGGAGCGGGTCATCACGAGTTCCGGTGATTATACGCGGCCAGGCGAGGCGTCCCGGCTCGGGGACCCAGCCGCCGGCTCAGTCGATCTGGGTCAACGCGTAGACCGCCGGCTCTCCCGTGGCCGTGCCGAAGAAGTAGACGGCGTTGCCGAGGAAGAGCTGGTAGCTGTCGGTGCCCGAGGGCCGGGGCTTACCGTCGAGGCCGAGGGTCACTTGATCGGGAGCGCCCGAGGCCCGTGGAAAGGTGAGGCCGGGGGTGATCTGGAGGAGGAAGAGCATCTCGCCGACGCCTTCGTAGCTTGCCGGGGCCTCGTCGTCGAGGAGCCACCGGGGGGCGCCGCCGACCCAGCCGAAGCCGGTGAGCTCCGCTCCGGCTCCGGCCTCCTCGAAGGTCAGCTCGAGAGGCTCGATCCGTGCCTCGATATCCGTCCGGTCGGTCCCTTCGCAGGTCGGGAACACGAACAGCCGGAAGTTGCGCTGGTAGGAAGCCAGAAATCCGGCCGGGATCACCGCTCCCGCGAGCGGTCCGTTCAGCATCTCCGGAATGAAGTAATTCTCGTCCGCGCAGGAGGTGCAGGCGAACACCGTCAAAGACCGGCCCGCCCAGCCGTGCTCGGATGGAAAGGCGACGCTGAAGAAGCAGGTCTCGAGCGCACCGCAGAGGCCACAATGAGGGGCCGGCTCGGCGGCCGGCAGGCGAGGAGGGCCGCCGATGCGGGATTCCGCGCGATGGCCGGATTGCGGGCTTGCCGACAGAACCCAACTCTTCATGGAAGTCGCCTCAGGGGTTCGGGAACACGCGGGTCGTGGTCACCCCGTCGACCCGCACCTGGTAGAGGATCTCATAGGGTCGGGTGGAGCCCGGCAGGTACTTCGGCACGACCCGCACGAAGACGTTTCGACCTTGCTGCGCCATCTGCGCAACCTGCTGCTCGAACTGGTTGAAGGCGCCGCGATTGACGCTCGGGGCCTGGGGGAAGATGTTCCGGGAGGTCGAGCCACCGCGGCCGCCCAGATTCTTGGCTATGGCGTGGCCGGCGTCGTCCGTACCGTTGCCGAGGGAGCGGGCGAGCTCGCGGGCCGAAACGGTGGTCGCGGTTCCGGTCCCGATGTCGCTCGCCTCCACCTTGGCGAAGGCCGAACGCAACTCGCTGCTCGAGCCCTGGCGGACCTTTGGATCGGAGGGCGTGCCGGCGCCGGACCGGGGAGAAACTGCCGCAGGAGGCTCTGGGGCACTGAACCGACTCGCGTTGCGCGCGTTTCGGCTTTCGTCGATGTTGCGGAGGACTCGTTCCCGAATCGCGCCCTGGCTCGGGGGGCCGCGGGCGGATGCGACCTCGGGCTCGGCGCTGCGCACGGACGGATTGCTGCCCGCCTCGATCTTGCCGGTAGGGCCTTCCGCGGTCACCGCGCCGGCGGTCTTGGTCTGCTGGGCCGGCGGGGGCGGCGGATCCCCCGCGCTCTGCGACTTGCCGGCGGAGGGCGGGTCCGCGTCGCCAGCTCCAGCACGGCTGGGAGCGGGAGCGTCGGCGCCGCCCGCGGCCCGGCTGGACGGGAAGTCGTCAGCCGCCTGGGCCACTTTCTGGCCGAGGCGCTCCGCGACCTTGTCGGAGACCTTCTTGGCGACCTTGGTGGCACCCTCCGCGACACCTTGTCCGAGCAATGAACCGGCCGCGGCCTGGGCCGCATCGCCGAGCGTGAAGTCCTCCCCCTTGAGCTCGGCCCGGACGGCCTCGCCGGTCACCTCCACCGACGTTTCGATCGCCACCTTGCTGGCCACCTGGGCCACCTTGCCGAGCTTTTGGAGCTTGGCGATGGAGGACAGGCCGGAGGACAGGGCGCCCACACCGAAGTCCACCGCGGCGTCGCTCCACTCGTACTCCTCGCCGGTCAGCTTGGCCACGCCGTAGCCGATGGCTACCGACACGACGCCGCCGATCAGGTTGTCGATCAGGGCGATCTCACCGCTCGGGTCGGTGAAGACCGTGGGGTTCTGGTAGGCGTAGAGGTAGCGGTGCAGGCTGGGCGGGTTGAGCGGATCGCCCGCGGCCGGGTCCTCCGAGAGGAAGCGGCCGACCTCCGGGTCGTAGAACCGGGCTCGGGCGTAGTAGAGGCCGGTCTCGAGATCCCGCTCGTGGCCGGTGAAGCCGAACAGGTTGAAGGACGAGCCGCTCGTTAGCCGTTCGTTACCCCAGGCGTCCCACTGATAGCGCACCTGCACCGTGCCGTCGGGCTTGGTCAGATCGGTGACCGAGCGCAGACCGTCGAACAGATAGAACTGGCGGCCCTCGGTGGCGTGGAGCAGCGAGTGCAGGCGGTCCGGCCCGTACTCGTAGCGGGCCAGGGTGTTTCCCGCGTCGTCGGTCTGCAGGAGCACCGAGGCGTCGTCGTAGACGTAGCGCAGCACTTGGCCGCCGGCCAGCTTGCGGATTCGCAGGCCGTTGTGGTCGTAGAGGTACCGGCCGATGAGCGTGCCGTTCTGCTGGACCTCGGTGAGCTGATCGAGGGCGTCGTAGAGGAAGTCGTGGTCGACGGCGCCCTTCACCCGCTCGATCTGGTTGCCGTTCGGGTCGTAGTCGTAGGTCGCGCTCTTCGTCGGATCCACCGGGTCCGCGATCGCCGTCAGCCGCGAGCGCGCGTCGTAGGTGAAGGTCTTGTCGGAGACGATCGTGCCGCCGGTATCGCGGGTGACCTCGGTCGAGCGGTTGCCGGCCGCGTCATAGGTGTAGTCCACCCGGGAATCGGGGTAGACCACCGACAGCAGGCGGTCCGCGGCGTCGAAGCCGTAGGTGGTGGTCTCCGCCGCGCCGCCGTTCTGCTCGATCTGGCTGGTGCGGTTGCCGTTCCGATCGTAGGTGTACTGGTAGCTCGAGATCACCGCCGCGAGGCGCAGGTTGTCGACTCGTGAAATCCGATTGGCGAGGTCGTAGATGGTGCGCGCCTCGGTGCTGTTCGGGTAGGCGATGCGGCGCAGCCGGCCGTTCCGGAAGTACTCGTATTGGGTGATGCCGGAGGCCGGCACGGTGATCGTGGACAGCCGGTTGTCGGCGTCGAAGGCGTAGGTGGTCACCCGGCCGTCGGAGTCGGTCAGTCGAGTACGGTTGCCGTTGGCGTCGTAGGTGTAGCCGATCGTCTCGCCGCGGGCGTCGGTGACCGTGGTGGCCCGGTCGAAGTCGTCGTAAACCGTGGTCGAGGTTCGGGTGCCGGTGGCCCCGCCGTACACATCCTCCACCGAGGTGACGTTGCCGTTGCCGTCGTAGACCTTCGTTCGCGAGACGAGGTCGTCGCCGGTCGAGGGGGTGGCCGGGCCGTAGTCGAGGCGGGTTTCGCGGTTCAGGGCGTCGAAGGTGAAGGTCGTAGCCTGGCCCTTGGCGTCGACGAGAGTCGCGAGGTTGCCGTTGCCGTCGTAGGTGCGAAGCTCCTCGGCGCCGTCCGGGTACTCGAGCCGGGTCTGGCGATCCCGAGCGTCGTACTCGAAGGTCACCGTCTGGGCGCGCGGATCGGTCACCGCGGTGGTGTTGCCGTTGCCGTCGTAGGTGTAGAGGGTGGCCTGGCCGAGCGGGTTCTCGACCCGCACCAGCCGGTCGGCGTCGTCGTAATCCCGTTGCCACAGGCCGCCCTCGGGGCGCAGAACGGTCGTTTGGTTGCCGTTCGGATCGTAGGTGAAGATGGTCGTAGCGCCGGCCCCGTCGGTCTCGGTGAGCTGCCGGCGCCGGCCGTCCCAAGTCCGCCGGGTGATGCGGTTCTCCGGGTCCCGGGCCTCTTGGACGTCGCCCATGTCGTCGAGCCCGAAGCGGGTGATGCCGGCCAAGGGGCGGTTCTCGGCCACCTTGAGATTCCGCTCGTCGTACTCGTAGCCGACGATGTTGCCGTTGGCGTCGAACTCGAAGCGGACGTTGCCGTTCGGGTCGTACTCGAAACGGCCGATGGTGACCCCGGCGCGGACGGTCGACTGCACCCGGTTCTCGGCGTCGTAGGCGTAGGTCGTGACGACGCCGCGGCGATCGGTCTCGGTCAGCCGGTTGCCGACCCCGTCGTAGGTGTAGGCCCGCGCGGTGCCGACCTCCGGCGGATCCACGATGCGCGTGACCCGGCCCACGTCGTCGCGCTCGTAGGTGGTCACGAAACCCCGACGGTCGCGCTCGGAAGCGATCCGGCTGGCCCGGTCGTAGGTGGTCGCCGAGGAGGTTCCCACCGCGGCCGGGTCGTCGGTCCGCACCAGGCGGTCCAGCCGGTCGTAGGCGTAGCTCGTGGTGAAGTCGCGAGGGTCGCGGTGGGAGAGGCGATTGCCCGCGGCGTCGTAGGTGTAGACGTTGACCCGGTTCTCGGGCAGCTCCTCGCGCACCAGGCGGTGGAGCGCGTCATAGGTGCGGGTGGTCACGGCCCCGTTGGCGCTCGTCTGGGTGAGCAGATTGCCGTTGGCGTCGTAGGTGCGGCTCTCGAGGGGGCCGAGCTGATCGCCGCGGGAGAGCAGCCGGTCGACTTCGTCGTAGGCGAGGGTTTCGACGTTGCCGTTGGGATAGCGGATCTCGGTCAGGTTGCCCACGGCGTCGTAGCCGAACCCGGTGGTCACCGCGCCGGGCGGGGTCAAGCCCAGAGCCACCTCCTCGGTGGTCGAGGTGCGGCGGTCGCGAGGGTCGTAGGTGTGGGTGACCTCGTGCAGCCGCGGGTCGATCTGGCGGACCAGGTTGTCGGCCAGGTCGTATTCGAAGATCTGCTGCTGGTCGAGGGCGTCCGTACGCGTGATCGGGCGGTTGACCGCGTCGTAGGTGAAGCGCCGCGTCTTGCCTCGGGCATCGGTTTCGGTCAGCAGATTGCCCACCGGGTCGTAGGTGAACACGGTGCGCGCCGAAGTCGGGTCGGTCGTGGTGAGGCGCCGGCCCAGGCCGTCGTAGGTGTGGACGGTGCGCTCGCCGAGGGCGTCGATCTCGACCAGCGCCCGGCCCTCGCCGTCGAACACCTGGCGGTCCTCCACCACGCCGCCCTCGAACAGCCGGCGCACGGTGTGTCGGCGGCCGAGCTCGTCGTACTCGTGCTCGGTGACCCGGGGACCCGACAAACCCGGCCCGTCCAGGGTTTCGCGCACCACGTTGCCGTTGTCGTCGTAGGCGAAGGTGGTCACCCGCCCGAGAGGCTCGGTGCGGGTGGTCAGCCGGCCGCCCAGGTCGTAGCCGAAGGTGACGTCGACCCGCGGGGTGGCGCCACCGAACCAGTGGCTTTCGAGGACCTTTTCGCCCTCCCCCTCGTAGGCCATGACCTTGACGTGGCCCGCCGCATTGGTGAGGCGCAGGGGCCGGCCCTCGGCGTCGTTCTCGACCGTCGTCGGGCGGCCGAGGCCGTCGGTGGAAGTCACCGTGCGCGCCGCGTCGTCGTAGGTGATGGTCTCTTGGGTGGCGTCCGGGTGGGTCACCGAGCTCCGCCGGTCGAGGGTGTCGTAACCGAACACTGTGGCCTTGCCCGCCGGGTCGGTCTGGCGGATGGGCCGGCTCCGCTCGTCCCAGGTGGTGACCGAGCTACCGCCCGCCGGATCGGCCACGGTGGTCGGATTGCCGTTCGCGTCGTAGGTGAAGCGGGTGGTCTTGCCGTTGGCGTTGGTCAGAGTGCGCTGATCGCCCCGCGAGTCGTAGGTGTAGGCCTCGGTGGACCCGACACTCGGCACGCTCTTCGACACCAGGTTGCCGCGGCCGTCATAGGTCAGGTTGGTGACGACGCCGTTCCGGTCGGTCAGCCGCGCCAGCCGCTCCTTGATCCCCGGCTGCGCGAAGGCGCCCGGCGGGGCGTAGTCGTAGACCACCGAGTGCTGGCTCGAACCGCCTAGGGCGTCGGTGACGGTGAGGGTCTCGGTCAGCACGTTACCGTGCTCATCGTGGGTGAACGTCGTCGTCGAGCCGTTGCCGTCGGTGCGGCTCGTCATGATCACGTCGTCCGCGGCCCAGGTCATTTGGACCTCGGAGCCGTTGGGGTCGGTGATCGACAGCGGGCTGCCGTACTTGTTGAGGCGGTAGGTCCACTCCCCGCCTCGGCGGTCGGTGAAGCGGGTGGTCAGCTCGAGGGGTCGGCTGCCCCCGAGGGCCGCGGTGTCGTAGGTGAAGGTGGTGGTGCCGCCGGCCGGCTCGCTCAAGGTCTTGACGAAGACCGAGGGCACCATCAGATTGCCCTGGATCCCGATCTGGCCGCGCTCGTAGGTGTAGCTCGTGGTCGAGCCCGAGACGCCATCGACCACCGTCGTCAGCTCGTGGCGGCGGTCGAACTCGGCGACGGTCGGGTCCGGATAGGCGTAGGTCTCGATCCGCGCGCCGCCTTCGCGGGTGGCCGAGGTGAGGTTGCCGTAGTTGTCGTAGGTGAAGCTCGTCTCGAGGCCCACCGGCCCCGCGACCTTGGTCACCACCTCGCCCGCGAACAGGACGAAGTTCTTGCGCTCCCAGGTGAGCTGGATCTTGCGCCCGCCCGGGTCGGTGACCGACACCAGCTTGGGCTCGAAGGCCGTGCGGTCGTAGGTGAAGCTCGTACGGTTGCCGTTCGGGTCCTCGGTGAACTCGAGCATCCACTCGGACCCACGCTTCGGGATGTAGTGCGAGCGATTGCCGTTCTTGGCGTAGAAGTCCCAGGAGTTGTCGGCCGGGTTGGCGATGAGGGTGCCGTGGAAGCCCTTCAGGGGCCGCACGCCGCCGTTGCCGTCGTCGACGAAGCGCATGCCACCGCCCTCGGGGCCGCTGACGATGACCTCGCCGCAGGGCGTGATGGTCAGGCCGGCGGCGAGGTTGTGGCCCCAGCCCACGCCCAACGGTCCCAAGGTCTTGGCCTCGTTCGACGAGTAGCTGCGGATGAACTCGAGGGCACCGCCGCGGCCCGGCACGGAGACGTCCGTGCGGATCACCGACAGGTGACCGTCGAACAGATCGACCCCCTTGTAGATGGCATGGCCCACGGGGAGCGAGTCCTGGGTGCGGAACTCGGAGGTCGCGGCACCCTCCACCGCGTCCGAGTGGCCGTCCACGGCAGAAACGCCGGACAGCTCGAACAGGTAGTCGCCGGGCAGCAGGTCGTCGGGCAGGATCAGGTACTCGTGCTCGCCGGCCGGGTAGGTCTCGGCGTCGATCAGCACCTCTTCGGACCCGGTCACCGGCTCCCCGCCCGCGCCCATGCTCTCGATCTTCCGGAACTTGAGGGTGACCTCAGCTTCCTGGGTGGTGGTGAAAGTGAAGTTGCTGCCGAACTGGCAGACCCGCTCGTTGAGCAGGTCCACGTCGCGCTGGAGCGAAACGAAGCTCGCGACGTCGGTGAAGATCTGCTGGAACAGCGGCAGAGGGAAGCGGTCGCTCTTGGCTTCCACCGAGGTGCCGCGGCTGGCCACCAGCTCGGCCTCGTAGTCCTTCTCGACGTCGAAATCGAGGCCCCGGGGCAGAGAGACCTGGGCCGGGCCCTGGCGCGAGGCGGACACCACGCGGCCGAGCAGATCGCCGTTCTCGTAGATCGCAAACTCGAGCGACAGCGCCCGGTACTGGGCCGGCGACAGGGTGCCGTTCAGGACCACCGTGGTGGCGGTCCGGCCGGCGGCGTCGAGCACGATCGGGTTGGGGGTGACGGTGGTCACCTCGGGCAGCAGGCTGAAGACCGCCGGCAGGCCGCCGAACAGGCTGGTCCGCCGGCTGTCGATGCCGTCGCAGGTCTGGACCTCGTAGGGAATGTCCGTGACCTGCATCGAGATCTCGTTCACCCCCGCCGGCACGCCGGTGACGATGCGCACCTCGTAGGCGTCGCCGACCCGCACCGCGCCGGCCGAGGAGCCGCCGTTCGTCACCGAGAGATCGAGGTTCCCGGTGGTCGACACCCAGCTCCGGCTGGGCTTGAACTCGACGAAACAGTTGCCCTCGGAGTCGGTCTTGAACTCGAAGTCCGGCGCCTCGTACATCACCCGCACGGGAATCGGCCGCTGGAAGAGCTGGCCGCCGCGGGCACCCTGAATGTTCCCCGCGGTCTCGTCCGACAGATAGGACGTGGTGTAGGTGACGCGGGGACTGGACTGACAGGGGCGAGATTCGGTGTAGGTGCGGGTGACGGGGCCGACGCCGGGCGCGCTGATCTGGATCGGGTAGGTGGCGTTGGTCGAGTTGCCGAGAATGACCCCCACGGCCACGCCGCGGATGTTGGACTCCACGGTTTCGCTCGCCGAACCGCACTCGCCGAGCACCGGCTGCTTCACCGAGCAGGTGGAGAACCGGAAGATGGCGGCGGGGAGGAAGGGCGACGGCGCGGGGTCGCAGCTCGAGTTGCCAGGCTGGGCCGAGAAGGTCACCGGCACGTTCGACACCGGGTTCTCGAAGCGGTCGACGGGCAGAATGTGCACGGTGTCCGACCACTGGCCCGCGATCCCGAAGCTGTCGCCGCCGCCGTCCGGGGCGGACAGCTGGGTCACCGGCCCCGGGTGAGCGATGGCGAAGAAGGGCTCGGGAATGGGCACGATGCGGGCACCCGCCCGGGCCACGGAATCGATCACCATCGACAGCGACTGGGTGGCCCACTCGTCGCCGGGCTCGCGCAGGGTGTAGACCGGGTTGTCCCCGGTGCGCTCGCCCCCTTTGATCTGGACCGTGGCGATACCGAGGTCATCGGTGAACACGATGATCGGGCTGGCCTCGTTGCCGTCGACGTCGATCAGCTTGCCGCCGCCCTGAGTCGCTTCGAAGATGACCTCGGCGCCGACCACCGGCCGGCCGTCGAGATCCCGCGCCAGGACGCCGATCGACTGCTCGAAGACCTCGCCGGCCACGCCCTCCTGGCCGTCGCCGGCCGGGATCTTCTGGAGCACGGCCACGGCCAGCGGGTCGTTGTTGGGCTCCGCCGAGTAGGGCGAGCCGAGGGCCTGGGCCAGGAAGTCGAGAATCCAGTTCGCGGGCGGCTCGGAGGACGAGCCCCCGGCCAGGCCGCCGGCCAGGAAGTAGCCGGCCGCGCCGGTGGCGGGCTCCTCCACCTTCCACACCGCGCCGCGCCAGGCGTTCCGCTGGATCTCGGCCCGGGGAACCTCGACGGTCAGCCCCTGGCGGACCCAGTTGTCGAGCTCGGTCTTGACCGCCGCGGACAGCGCCAGGCCGGGCAGCTCGGTGGCCACGTTGGCGGAAGTCAGCGTCACCACGCCCGGGCCGCCGGCCGCGCGGGCGATCGCCAGGCCCTTGTCGGCCGAAATGCCGTCCACCTGGAACTCGCGCGCGAAGGTCAGGCCCTCGAGGGCCGAGCCCTGGGCCGCCGACAGGCGCATCCAGTCCCGCGGCGCCTGGGTGTCGGCACCGTGCGCCAAGGGCTCGGCCGCGCGCAGGGAGGCGTCGAGGGTCACGCCGAGCCACTCGAAGGAGGTGGGCAGGCCGAGCACGCTCTTCACCCGAATCGCGTTCGAGGCCACCACCACCGAGGGCAGCGGGCGCAGCACTTCGACGTCGAAGAGGCCCGCGAGATGGTTCTCGCCCGCGTCCCAGACCTCGGCGTAGGTGTGGGCGAACTGGGACAGCAGCCGCGCCGCCAGGCGCTCGGAGTCGGCCAGGTCGTCCGCCGGCTCCTCGGGTCGCAGGGTCTCCTGGGCGCCCAGGGCGAGGGCGTGGTAGGAGCCCGCCACCACCGACTGGCCGGTGCGGTAGGTGCCGGTGGGCCCCACCAGCTCGACCTCGAGGCGATGCACCGCGCCCATCTCGAGCGGGTTGCCGGTGCCGATGGCGACCGGCTGGCCGCCGACCTTCAGCTGGGGCCGCAGGCGCACCAGGTACATCGGCACCGCGTAGAGCCCGCCGAAGGCGTTGACCGTCCGGTGATCCTCGACCGAGGCCGGGGTGTAGGACCAGGTGACCCGGTGGCCGGACACGGCGGACAGCGGCAGGGTCGTCTCGAGCACCACCGGGCTCGCGTCCCCGGTGCCGCGGCGGGCACGGAAGACGACCCGGTGCAACTGGTCTACTGAGAGGGAGGCTACCTCCTCCGTCACAGTCACTACCGTCGCCGGCAGGGAGCTGGGCAGGAACTTGAGCCGCTCGGCGAGGTTCGCCCGGGTGCCGAGCTGCTCCTCCCAGGTGCCGCCCGGGCCGGTCTGGAGGTAGCCCTCGACCTCCTGGCGGATCTGGGTGACCAGGTCCGTCGCCTGGACCGCCGACTGGTAGTCGAGCAGCCGCTCGGCGACCGGGTACCCCATGGCCCGCAGCACGCCGGTCGACGGGGTACGGGCGACGCCTTTGAGCGCCGGTGCCAGCGGAACCCACAGCTTGCCCGAGAAGTCGACCACGGCACCGCGGTAGTTGGTGTAGGGCACGTGGGCCGAAACCCACACGTGCTCCATTTCCACCGCCGCCACCCGCCCGCCGCGGACCACCGGCCGGTGGGCGATGCCCGCCCGGGCCAGGGCGTCCGGCACGCTGGCGGGGTCCGCCAGGCCCAGCTCCGCCGCCACGCTCTCGACGGGCCGCTCGATCACCCCGCGCACGTAGCGCGCCGGCACCGAGCAGGCGCGCAGGAGCGCGATCAGCAGGCTCGCTTGGTCGACGTCGTTGCCGGCGCCGGAGCGCAAAGTGCCCTCGGCGCCCTTCATGCCCCCGGCGTAGAGTTCGGTACGAATCTCGTTCTTGACCCGCTCGTAGGCCGCCACCGCGTCGTAGCCGAGCTCGGCGGCGGTGTCCAGGATCAGCTTCGACAGCGGCGCCTCGCCGTCCGCGGTCAGCTCCGCGGCCCCCGGCTCGGCGGCGTTCGGGTCGAGGTAAGACGGCGTGATCGCCGGCGTCGCCCGCGGCAGACGGGTGGCGAAGGTGCCCCGGCGATAGGGCAGGGCGGCGGCCCCGAGCGGCGCGAAGGGCTCTTCCCACCGCGCCACTCCCGCCAGCACCGCCCGCGCCTGCTCGGCCCCCGAGGCCAGCGCTAGAGCCGCGGAGGTGCGCCCGGCCGGAGCCTCCTCCCGGCGATACCCGGCCACCAGCGGCCCGAGGGCGCCGTGAAGCGGGTCGGACACGGCCAGGTAGGCCGCCCGCGCGGCCGCGAGCCGCCCCGGAATCTCCCCGCCGATCGAGTACCGCGTGAGCGCTTCCCCGACGCGGTCGAATTCCCGCCGCACGATCAGGTCCTGGGCCTCGAAGGCCTCCCAGGCCGCCACGATCGTGCCCGGGTCCCCGCCCGAGAGCGCGGACTCGAGCTCCGCCACCGCCGACGTCAGCGCCGTCGC
>CXWL01008999.1_pt1 | contig 25751 bp, 18 predicted proteins | sample 590931 | NCBI WGS metagenome assembly CXWL01 (sample SAMEA3498368, study PRJEB10139) | groundwater metagenome | biome: water well; material: biofilm material | place: Germany | collected 2015-04-27
ATGGTAATGGTTTTTGGGCATAATCACCGGCATGCGTTCATGGATAGGCTGGACTCTGCCTGCGGCTGCAGTGGTAATAATCGTGCAGGAATAGAGGGTGTCTTGATCATGCTGCCAATGTTCCCAAAGCCCGGCAAAGGCAAACAAGGCGTTATCCTGGCGATGAATGTGAAAAGCCTGTTTTCCCGATTCTAATTTCTGCCACTCAAAATAGCCGTTTGCTAAAATAAGTGCCCGGCGCTTCTGGAAGGCCGATCGGAATGAAGGCTTTTCTCTGACCGTTTCAGCCCGTGCGTTGACTAAAGAATGACTGATCTGTCGGTCTTTTGACCAGGAGGGAATCAACCCCCACAGCAACTGGACGGCACAGAGGCCATCATCGCCCTGATTGGGATCGTTCACGGGCACAATGGCCAACACGGTTTGCCCGGGCGTAATGTTATAGCTAGTTTGAAAAACTGGCAACACTTGGAGATCAAAGGTTTCTTTGACCAGCTGCGGTGTTGCGAGAAGGTTAAAACGTCCACACATGGTCAGGGCTCCGATAGCTATTCAATGGCACCAGACTCCATCAACGATGAAGACTACAATGGCCTTCCGGTATCACAAACTCTATTACGACCTCAATATTGGCGAACCATCATCATTTTGCAACGGCTCGGCTGTGCAGATGATTAATGCGTTGCGCCATAGGCTCAAAAACTTGTTTCATTATTTCTACTGACTCTTGTGGGACGTTGGCGTCCCGCAGCTCGTCCGTCAATCCAGCAAACCGTGACACCCAGTGCTCATGGCAACCAGCCATCACTTCAATCTCCAGCCACATATCGCGCTGCTGAGCTTGTCCGTCAAGAATGCTTTGAAACTCGCGCTCTAGTGTAGCGCCGTCCGTGAGCAATTGCGATACGATAGCCTTGATAGAGTCGGGGAATTCCGGCAAATGACCGTATGAAGTCTTTGCCTTCTTGCTTTCGGCTATCGCCGCCTCTTCCATCAGGGTTCCGTAACGGTACAGGCCCGGATACTCACGGCAATAATAGATTAATTTTTCATCAGAAAGCGTGCTCCATAGCCATTGCAAATCNNGCATTCATGAGCAGGTGGTGGAAATCGGGCATGTGGTCAGCCATTTCTGGAAGTATCTCGACTTCAAGCAACCCCAGCGCGTCAAGTTGCTTGATCTTCTTGTCGATTTTTGCGGCCATGCGCCGATGTTTGTCTTTTCTGGACACGGTGATTACCTATGGCCTTTCATAGTTTAGTGACGACCTTTGATGGCTAATTTTGCCCATCTGCCTATAAATAACTATTAATCACTCTATAATCCAGGGCTTTTCGCCTGAAATGAAACCAGATTCACGAGCAAGCATAAACGTATTACACCCCTTCTCTGTCGGTGACAAAAAAGTCCCCTTTTTCGCAGAACCACACTCAGAAAGCAAACCCAGTTTAATCAAAGGCTGAACAAATTTATTAGGTTCGGTATCATCATGTTTAATATTGAGTGGCTCACAAATTTGGCCGTCTGAATCGTACTCTACCCAGATACAATCCCAAGTAACCTTACTTTTAGAAGCCTCCAGTGACGGCATAATACGGGGCATCAAAATCCAATCATACTGAAAAATATTAGCCAACAAATAGCGCGAATTATAAGGAATGCTTTTCCAAGGTAAGGGTGAATCTGGTTCGACAGGAACAGCAGCAATCTTTAGCTCACCGTGCGCTAGACCTAACTTGTAGGCATTTTCCATTTCTCGGGCAATAGTACCCCCTGTGTCTACGCTATACCCGTACTTACGCCGATCTCTATCGTTATGAACGATGTCAGAAGCCACGTCTCTAAAAATGCCCTTGCGAATCTTGGCATCCCGTAAGGCAATATCTTTGCTATCAAATGTCATGCTGAGAGTATTTGACCCAAAGATACGGTTTGTTTCTCGCTAGCTCTCTTAAAGCCACTTTTCCCGTGGCTTGTATAGGAAATATCGATTTCAAAAAACAAATAATCATTTGTTTCAACTCATTGATATGAGGGTGTGTGCTTTTCTGGCTTATTCGCTATTCATATTCACTATAAACCTCCCAAACCTTACGAGTGGTTTACATGGCTATGACGTGATTCATAAACATCACGCCAAATAATAAGCCTATCGTCCTCTGTACGCAACACGGTCATTCTGTTGTTCCGGTACTTGCTGTTGAGAACGAATTTCTGCTTTCTTAGCAATGGAATCAACCACCGTACCAACCTGCCGCTTAATACCGTCTACACCTAAAGAACTATTGGTAGCAAGATCGTTAAAATCCGTAAACTTCTTAGGCTCCGCCGTTTGTTCGCCTGGTGCAAAGATAGGGAGAATAGCTTTACCATCGACCGCCTTAGCTGCTGCAATAGCTTTAGTCCGGCCAGGATTAATACCTTGTGTTGCTTCAAGGTGTTTATCATCATCCCCGGCTATCACAATGGGTTTCTCCGGAAATTTCTCACGTAAGGTTTTAGCGACAACCTCAAGGTTTCCTGAATCAAATGCGGATACCGTAGGATAGCCGAGAACATTAGATATGCTATCTGCTGATGCATACCCCTCACTAATCACAATGGCCGGCACATCTTTTAGCGCATCCAGACCGTGACCATTGGCACCCACGACATGGAAGTTTGCTTGTTTCACACTGTCCTTAGCAAACATCTTACGGCCAGAGGCTTGAATGCTTTGTGCGGACCACAAAGTACCCTCTGCATCGTAAGCAGGGACAAGCAAATCACCCGAAGTGAAAACAACTTTATCCGGATGAATTTCACGTAAGGCAGTTGATGCCTTCCAATCAGCTCCAATAATAATAGCCGTGTTATCAGGCAACACCGTGGTCGCTGCTGGCACAACACGCAAATCCCCTGCCCTGACCTGTTTAGATAGCAAGTAAGGATGATCTGCCGGTGCTGCTTCAGAAACACGAATCAAGGCAGCAATATCCAAAGCGACAGCCTTCTGTTTCGCCTGTAACGCTATTTCGCGTTCTTGTAACTTGGCTGCCGACTCGGCTTGCAAAAGCGCCTTATCTTCTGAGCTAAGCGTGTAGCCCTTTGACTTCCATTTAATATCAATACCCGTCCGGTTATTTTTCATATACCCAGCCGGATGGCCGTCTAAATGACCGACATAAAAGCCGCTCTTTTCATGAGCTTTGTCACCATCAACGACTATCCGATGGGTAGCCCCGTCCATGATCGGATGGTTGCCGTTCACAACACAGCCAAGCGATCGCAATGCTTCGGAAAACTCTTCTTCCGGTCGCATAGCGGGGCCTTGTTGGTGCGGCACATTATCGGGTTTCCAGCGTGCCAATTTGTCCCTATTGGCATCAGGGCCCACATACCAGGACTTAGCCGCTTTGTCCCAAACGGCCCCGGCTGCTTTTGCGGCAGCACGTTCGCCGTAAGGAACGGCCAGATACTCCCGTTCTTTTTGTGAAACTTGGGGGTCAGAGACCGCCACCGGCGTTTTATCAGTTGAACTTAGTTGTTCTGTAGAATGCGGTGCCGCCGGTATTTCAGAATCAACGGGAATCCATTTAGCAAATGCAGCAAGATCGACATTGGCAGGCACATACCAGGATTTTTCTTGGCGATCCCATTTCGCCCCCAATGTCTTCGCTTCGTCTTTCTCTTTAAAAGGCACATTGATTAAGGCTTTCTCAGTATTTGAAGTGGGAATCTGTTGTGTCGTGTCCTCAAACCAGTTCAATTTAAGTTCGTGTAAAGACTCTTCCAGCCCTTTAATAATCCTATTTAGTTCAACTTTTTCATCCAAGGTTTTTGCTGTTTGCAGAAGCTCTTTAACGGTAGCAATCTCGAAAACTAATTGTTGCTCCCTTTTCGCTTTATCTTGGTAAGACCCGGATCGTTGTTCTAATTCTTCTTCCGCCGCATGTGACAACAACGTCAGATCACGAGGAATTGCATCAAACGAACGCTTCATTTCGGGGGTTATTGCCGGACCAACGCCAGCCGCTTGTTGCCATGCCCGCCACCCTGCTTCAAGGGTGTTAACAACTTCGCTGAAATAAGTGTGAGGCGAATGTTTGTTCTCTAATGCCGCTACTATCCGTAGTTGCACCAGAGCTTTATCATATAGACCCAAGCGAACATGATCGAGGGCTAAAGCAGATCGATCGTAAGCCTCACCATCCACATGAACATCAGCAAACGCCCCTGGCCAGGACGATAAAGTTGCCTTAGCCGTTTCGATGTCATCAACAACTTTATTTGAAAAATTCTCAATATCAAAAGAATCTAAGGCGTTGATGGTTGCCGCTGTTGTTTGCTCATGCATCTGTATAACCTCTATACCGGCCGCTTGATCTCGAATATATTGTTGTTCAAGACCTAACACATAATCTTGAATCTTCTCTGCATCGGCTGCCGCACGGAATATTTCAAGCGGATCGTTTTGCAAGACCGAAACCCATGAAGCCACATAGGCAACGTGTTGGCCTGGATCGTGGCCGATGCCCAGCTCGTCACCTAACAGCATACTGGCCAGCTCGGCACGCAACTCCTCTTTCGCGTACCCTTCACTCCCAAAGGGATGAGCCAGGTCACGGTCGAGGCGTGACGGGTGGCCACTGCTATGCCCAAGTTCATGGAGAGCCGTACTATAGTATCGGTCCGCGCTTTCAAACTGGTTTTTATCCGGCAGGTGAATACTGTCGGTTGATGGGCGATAAAATGCTCTATTCAGCTCGCCATGAAAAATCTTTACGCTGGATGCCTGTAAAATACGTTCGGCTCGTTCTACGGCACTCCATTCCTGTTCCTTACGTAGTTCTAATGGCGGCAAGCCCTCTATTTGCTCGGCATTAAAAACAGTCGCATAGAAAACGCGGGGGCGTTCTAATTTAACCGATAGGGTAAGTTTCTCGCCTTCGTCGTTGAGGCGAGGATTACCGTTTTCATCGGTTAACGTTTGTTCTTCTGAGAATTTCCAATATTGGATCGGTGTTCCCTTTTCACCTTTGCGTACTTGGCCACCGAAGGCTTCAGCCTGCTTGTAAGTCATCCACCGCTGATCTGTTTTGTCCTCACACATAAGCTGAATAGCATTGATTCCTCGATAGCGTTTGCCTGTGGTTGGATTCATCGGAGTAAAGGCGTTAGGATCACCTGGTTGCCACGGTCGTTGCCAAGGGGCCGTCCCTTGTTTGATCTGTTCGATCAGTTTCTCGGCGAGAACTTCATGAAAGGGCTTCTTGTTCATTTTACTCTCCTGTGAACGTTGAATGGCCGTTGGGAAGCTATTAAGCCCCTCAACATTGAGAGGGACTGTGGAAACGGTATCTGGTAAACGAGCTTCAGCATCACCAAATTGATAATCAGCGCTATTGTTAAAAAATTCCTTTAGTTCAGCGGAAAAACCCAGCTTCACTAATAAGTCTTTTTGTCTTGCTGTGCCTTGTGCAACGGCTGGTTTTTGTTCTTCCGGTACGTCCGGACCCTTAACCAGTAAAGCCCGTTGCACAGCCTTGTATGACTCTCGTGTTGCTTCCAGCTCATCGGCTTGTTGAAATTCCTGTTTTGTCTGTTCTCGCAGAGAGGCAGCATCACTTGCGGCTTGAGCAATCCGTTCCTTTGTCTCATCGACAAAACCAGGTAATCGGTTAACATAGTTAGCCATTCGCTGAACGAAACCGCTGCTTGAGAACATATCCAAATCGCTATAACTGCATAGCTCGCCTGTTTCGGAATCGACGCCTATCCAGTGTGACTGTCTATCTAATGTAAATTCGATGCCACGATACGTGATAGTGGCATCCTGAAGGACATCGTGACGTAACTTATCAAAAATTAGAGCGATGGCATCAAATGCCAGCTCCTTATTAGTAATTACCTTCCCTTCTACGCTAATCGGAGAATAATGGTCCTTGTCTAGTGGATGGTTGCGGGTGATCTCCAGCAACCTGACAAAATTGGCCAATCGTTGCGGCCCTGTTTTTTCTGCGTATTCCTGCTTGTCCCGCGCTTTGCGTGACATCAGCAGCACTTCGTCGGCATGACTGGCTTGTAATTGTTCCAGACGGCGCACGGTGTTGCGTAGTCGTGTTTCTTCAAGGATCAGTGGATCGCCGGACGCGGCGGCTTTCATATCAGCCGAGTTGGACGCTTCACCGTCAATATCGTCGATCTCGTTGATGGTGCCATCATAATTACGTAACTGCTCTATGCCCCGTGCTTTATGTTCCAGTATTTGCCAACGGCGGGTATCGTAAGTTTGTGAGGTTGCATAACGACCAATAAAAACCTCAAAGTTTTCTGGATCACGGGCATATAACTCATTGCCTCGCCGAACAATACGGCCTTCCCGTTGTTCTAAATCACTAGGACGCCAAGGGGCATCGATGTGATGTAATCCGACCAGGCGTTTCTGCACGTTAGTTCCCGCACCCAACTTCGGTGTGGAGCCAAGCAAGAAACGAATATCACCGGCATTGACGGCTTTAAACAGCTTTTCCTTAGCAATCGGCGTTGAGTAGTCATGTATAAAGGCTATCTCATGTCGAGGTATGCCTGCTGCTATCAGCTTGGATTTAATGTCATCGTATACTGAGAACTTGGCTGATCCGGACACACCGGCAATATCTTCTCGACTGAACGATTCAAAACCTTCTGTTTCAACATCATGGTCATTGTTATAGTCGTCGATCTGTTCTTGTTCGATTTCTCTAACCGTTTCGCGTTTAAGAATCCACTCCTGCCGCTTGTCCTCGTCAATCAACAAGGTAACAGCCGAATCAATGGCTTCTTGTTTGGAAAGTGCGTCCGATAACATGCGCACACCGGATGCGGCGTCAAACACATCAAAACGCTTTGTGTCCTTATCGCCGCGTTGTACAACAAAGTAAGGCAGATATTCATGCCCTTCCAGCGTGTGCATAGAGCCCCGTTTCATGACGATATCGCCCTCATCATCACGCACGTATAAACGCCGTTCCTGGGATGAATAGGACGAATGGGCTGACAACGGAATTGACATATCACAGAAAACTAACTGCGTTCCCTTATCGAATGCCCATTGATGATAGACGCGCAGCATATTACCGACTGCTAAATTGATCTTGGAGCCTGGAAAATCCTTAGCCGTTGGATCAATCAGCCGGTAGTCCAGACCCGCCTTATTGGCCTCGCCTGTCAGCGACAAGGCGTTAACCTTACCCTTTGTGGCTCTGGTAAGCTCTTTCAGGCGACCAAACCGGCCTAATATTGAATGGGGAGAGACAGAAACAACAGGTGATAACGCACGTTGTACAACGGCAAGCCTGGCATCTTGTTCTGTTTCAAAATGTCCAATGAAACGCTCACCGGCTTTGACTGAAACCTTGCCGCTGGCTTCATCTTTAGCGAATACAATATCGGAAGCCAGATCGATCTCGAACTTGATCAATCCGCTTTCATCCGTTTCGGCCCTGGGTATACCCATAAGCGCCGCAACGTCTGGCGAACGCTCAGCCACAACCAACACGGGTTTTCCGCCTACCATCTTAGGCACAGGGAATTGTTTGCCCTGTGCTATCTCCTGGTTCTTTAAGTCATCCAGCGTAACGGTATCGGCAAATGAGTTATACAGACTCATTAGCGCAGGCAGGTTGGTAAACTTGGCAAAGCGTGTGGACTGACGATAGCCACTGCCGGAAGGTGCAACTTCGTAGACATTTTCTACACTGCCAAACTGCTTGGCCCATGCATCAAACACATGCAGTCCCTCATCTTTCAGCGTGGGGTACTGCATATAGCGTTGCATGTTATACATTTCCACCAGAGAATTGGACACTGGGGTTCCGGTGGCCATGATGTAGGGCGTTTTTTCACCGAAGGTATCGAACAACCAGCGTGTCTTGACAAACAAATCAAATGCCTTGGCCGAACCGTTGGGATTGCCCATGCCTGGGTTCCTATCCATTGTCGAGTTGTAGCTTAGGTTCTTGAACTCATGGGCCTCATCAATAACTTGCGCGTCTATACCCAACTCATCAAAGGTGACAACCTGGCTGCGCTTGCCTATTGCAGCCAGCTTGGCTTTCATCTTCGCCTCAAGCCTGGACCGTATGCCTTCCATATCGCGGATAATATGGCGATCACCGCGCTCCCGTTTCATGGCTGCTATCGCATCGCCTATTTCATCAATCTGTTCTTGCAAGACTGCTTTTTCGGTTTCTTCGGGGAGGCCTATTTTCTTGAGTGAGGAATGACCGATAATCACGGCATCCCAGTCGCCGGTAACAATCTTAGAGAACAACCGCTCGCGATTATCTTTGCTGAAATCATCAGGCGTCGCCGCCAGAATGTTTGAACCCGGGTATAGCCGGGTAAACTCACTACGCCATTGCAGCGTTAAATGGTTCGGCACCACGAATAGGGGTTTACGAGCGATTCCAAGCCGGCGCATTTCCATCGCCAATGTCACCATGATAAACGTTTTACCAGCGCCGACCACTTGATCATAAAGCACTTGATGAGACTGTAACCCTCGCCATACCCCGTTCTTTTGATGTTCCAAAAGGGTAATGGCTGGGTTCATGCCGGGAAACGTCAGGTGTGAACCGTCGAACTTTCGGTTTACGATACGATTTAGCTTATCGTTGTAAATAGTAACGAGTCGGTCCGCCCGTTCCGGATCGCTCCACAACCATTTCTTCCACTCATCCTTGATCGCGTTCTGCTTTTCCCGTGCGGCTTCGGTTTCCTTTTCAAGCACGACAGTGTAGGAAGAACCATCAGGGTTTCGGTAAGTCCTGGAGACAATGGCACCGCGTCCCATAATGGTTAACTTAAACAAATCTTGTGCGTTTAACTCTGAAGTCCCAAACTTGCCGGTGTTGAGGGCTGGATCGGCATGGCCTGAAAAGCTGATCAACCATTGCCCGGTTGATTTCATGTATGTGGCTTTTGCATCGCCGCCAGAAATATGTTTGATGTATTGCTCATAAACATCGGCAGGAACAAAGGCAGCCCCGATACTGACCGATATTTCGCTCGGGGTTTTGTCTTTGGGAATAACTTTTTCCAAAGCTGCCACGTTTCGGCTGTATTTAGCATCGTCTTGTGCCGAAACTCGTGCTGTAACGAGCTTTGTTTTAACATCACCCGACAGATATTCATCGGCAGTGACGATATGCCCATTAGGGTCTTCGTAAACCACATCGCCCAATTCTTTAATGATGTCATCGACTTCTGATAGCGACTTGTTGTAGACCTCAGCCATATAGTCCAGGTCTACCCTACCCCGATAATTCAACGAGGCTAACAGGGCATCTTTTGCCGTTGACACATTCATGTATTCTTGCGGCGGAAAGGCAACCCGACGATTGAAAATATCGGCTTTTACGGCACCAGGCTCGCGTTGCTGTACACCTTCTCTTTCTGCAATGGCCTTACTGATCCCTTTATCGTAATCAAATTCTAAAGCCTGCAACAATTGCGCTTCTGTATCATCCAGAAACAGGCGGCGATTGGTCTGGTTGTTAAGGTGTCCGTGTTGTTTGAAAAAGCTGTCATACAACGTATTCATCTTGGCACGGTTAAACTCAATCTGTAGCTCGCTGGCCTGACCCGACCTTTCCAGACGCATCTGTACCCGCAATGAATCGCGAAGGGCAATCATGCCTTTCATCCGCAATAGAGCCTTTTCGTTGGGTGGTATCCATTTAATAGCCGTCTTATCTTCCAAAATATCTACGCTACGCTGCATCACATCGCCAGACGCGCTCACATAGAAAGAACCCACTTTAATGCTGTTGGGCAAGTCATGGTCAACGATAGCGGAATCAGCCTTACGGTCAATGTACTCGTAGACGCCTTTAGGCAATGTAGTTACCCAAGCCGCTAATTGTTCTTTTATTTCGCCGGTTGGCTCTACAGTGTACTCGTCTGCCCTGTACATATTCCCGGCTGATGATGGCTGGCCCAATACATATTGGGGATTGTTGGCAAAAATTTGGTTAATGGAATGTGTAACGGGTTCGCCATTCTTGTTATTGACAACAAAAGGAACAACCTCACGCCAGTTATCAATGTCACTAGGCAAGCCGTTATCATCCCTTTTTTGAAACAGTAAAATGTCAGTTATTACTTCGGTGCCGGCATTTTCTTTAAATGCGGTATTGGGCAAACGTGTAGCCCCAATTAACGCCGCTCTCTCCCATATCCATTGCCTTACGCTCGCATCTTGTGCATCGAGAAAGTTGTGTGAGACAACGACTGCCATAATCCCGCCTGGCCGCAATTTGTCTATGCTTTTGGATAGAAAATAATTATGAATGCTTAATCCGGAATAATCGCTTCCTTCTTTATCAACCAGCGGTTGTGAACCGAACGGGACATTGGCAACAAACGCATCAAAGTAATCAGCGGGAATTACATAATCTTCAAACCCGGTTGCTTGTTTGATCTTGGCCTCCGGATACAGTGCGGCTACCAGCTTGCTGGTTAAAACATCGAGTTCAACACCGTGCAACTGTGAATTCTTCCGGAGACTACTGGGCATCAAACCGACAAAGTTACCAATACCGATTGCAGGATCAATTATCCGCCCACCAGTAAAGCCAAGTCGTTGCATTGCGTCATACATGGCACCAATAACAACCGGACTCGTGTAATGGGCATCGAGTACGGATTTACGTGCCGCTTTAAACTCAAGATCTGTTAGCAGCTCTTTAAGCTCAATGTGTTGTTTTGCCCACTGTTTGTTATCGGGATCAAAAACGCCTTTGAGTGCGCCCCAACCTGTGTAGCGAGCTATTAGTTTGCGTTCATCATCGGTGGCAAGCCTTTCCTCTAAGTCCATTGCCTTGATAATGCGGATAGCGGTTATGTTGTCCCTGTGTTTCTTGGCCAAGCCACCTTTGCCAATATCCTCCGCATCAATGACGAAATCTAGCTGACTGCCGGTGGCGACAGGCTCAGACCAAACTCCTGAACTATCTCGTGCCTCGCCAGGTGGCTGTTCCCCGGAAGTGACAATACGTCCCGTTCCTGTTTCTCCTGATTCGTCAATGCTTCCAGATACTGACCCGACCTGATCAGCGCCTGAACCGTCTCCGGCCATCCCAGCGCCCAACGGTTCGCTATCTCGATGGTCAGCGGTGGTGACAACTTGAGTTTCTTCTGTATCTCGGTCGGATACATCGATGGGTTGTACAATGCTTGCATGGGTACTTTCCTCAGTTTTTTCTGTTGCTTTGATGGTTTCTTGAGGGCTTATTTCATCCTCGTCTATCATGCTGTCAAATAAATCTATTTGGGTATGATTCACCGGCTTTTTCATAACGATCCTTATCCTAAATCCACCCAGTCAACGTCGCTTTCAAGTGCATCTTGTTCGCTTAAGGCATCTTCGGTAAAAGCCCCAACCTGTTCGGCCTCATCCGGATCAAACTCGGCGACAAAGCCGGGGGTTTGTGCGTCTAAAAGCTTCTCTGCTATAGCATCTTTTGATGGATCGCTGCCAACTAAACTTATAACATTACCAACGTTATTATCATTATTCATGGACCTTCTCCTTTAGCTTTGCGTTATTGCTGTAGTCGGGCTTACCTTTAATATCGGGATACGTCTGCTTACATTCTGGAAACCCCGAACAACCCCACCAAAAAGTACCTTTCTTTTTGCCGGGTCTGCGGGACAACCCTTTACTGCACGTTCCACATTTATGAAGCGATGATACAAGGGGGGCTTGTTTCATAACAGGCAACCCAGCCTGATCCTCGCACGCAAAACGACAGCCCGCCGCAAAACCAGAACATCCCCAAAAGAATTCGTTTTTATCTTTCTTCTTGATCCGCCGAATGGGCTGATCGCAAGTCGGGCAACGAGGGGTATCAATTTTGATACCAATGCCGTTCTTCTTTACGTTCTCAACTTCTCCGGTGATGTAGCTCATCAGCTCGGTAATAAATGACATTGCATCAAGATCGCCTTGTTGTATGGACTTTTGTTGTTCATGCCAGAGTGCGGTCATATCAGGATATTTAGCCTGATCCGGTAAGGTGTCGTAGAACTCTCTGGCGGTTGGTGTGCTGATAATAGATTTGCCGCTTTCCATCAAATAACCACGCTCAAAGAGCGTTGCAATGATGGTGTCCCGTGTGGCCGGTGTACCAATGCCGCCGTGTTCGCCTTCTTTGCCTTTATCCTTTTCTACCAGTAGTTTCCGTAAGCGATCATCGCGCACATATTGAGCGACGCGGGTCAAGTCCGACAAAAGTGTCGCCATCGTATATCGCGGTTTTGGCTTGGTTTCCATTTGCTCGGCATTCGCTTCCAAACAGGTTCCGTCCTGCCCTGCATTTAGAATCCGAATATCAAGTTCAATAGCATCATCCTTTTCTAAATCCTCATTGCCGATATCGTTCTTATAAAGCACTCGCCAACCGGCTGACGTAGTCACATTCGAACGAACACCGAAACGATGATTTGCCGACTCAACTAAGACGTCTGTTTGATCATATAAATGTTTCTGGAAAAACTGAGCGATATAGGCACGTGCAATGAGAAGGTATATCTTTTGTTCGTCGTCCGACAATTTAGAGAAATTGGCGGTGGCCTCCGTTGGAATAATTCCGTGGTGAGCTGAAACCTTAGCCGAGTTAAACGCTCGGCTCTTGATGCCTGGGTCAGCTCGTTGTGCAACAACGGCTAGAGAAGTTGCGGTTTGTGAGATCGCCGCCAATACGTTAGGTGCATCGGCATGTTGTTCTTCGCTCAAATACTCGCAATCGCTACGGTTGTATGTGATCAGTTTATGCTTATCGCGTAATGACTGCGTTAGGTCTTTCGTGATAGAGGGCGTGTACCCAAACTTACGTGAAGCATCCGTTTGCAGTTTCAGCAAGTTATACGGAAGCGGTGGATGCTGCTCTTTCTTCTTTGTCTCTACCGATAATATCTTAGCGGCTACACCTTTGACCGAATCAGCAATGCTTTGTGCATGTTCTCGATTGACCAATCGCCCCTTATCATCAACAGGATCGCTACCAATAATCTGATAACGGGCTGGAAAAGCCAGATCCCCAACCTTGAACTGCCCTGTCACGTTATAGTAAAAACTTTTGGTGTGTGCTTCGAACTCTCGATCACGGCGCACAACCAACCCGAGAACTGGTGTTTGAACGCGGCCAACACTGAGTACGCCTTGATAGCCTGCTGCCTGGGCGGCCAGTGTATAGGCTCGTGTCATGTTATAGCCGTAGAGTTGGTCGCCAACACTACGGGCTTCAGCTGACGCAGACAACCCAGCAAACTCCTTGTTGTCGCGCATGGTTTCGAGCGCTCTACGGACAACCTTTGTGTTATTGTCGTTTATCAGAATGCGTTTCACTGGCAAGTGACAACCAGAAAATAACAAGATTTCATCGATCAACAACTGCCCTTCTGAATCGGGATCACCGGCATGTACAACGCTTTTCGCCTGCTTCAATAAACCCGTAATGATCTTAAGCTGGTCTTTCTTATCGCCGGAAGGTTTTTTCTTCCAGGGTAAATGTGAGATGGGCAAATCGGCCATAGACCATTGTTTATAGCGCTGGTCGTAATCCTCGGGGTCCAACAATTGCAGCATGTGACCATAGCACCAGGTCACAAAGTTATCACCGCAATCGTAATAGCCGTCTTTTCTGGAACCGCCGCCTAGTGCTTCTACAATCGCTTTGGCCAAGTCGGGTTTTTCAGCAATAAAAAGTTGCATAATACTATCCTTACCAAGTAATAATCGGGCGGATAACGCCATGGATTTGAGAACGGTTAACAGGACCAAAATAACGGCTATCGAACGAATGTTCGCTAACGTTCGACATGAGCAACACATCATTTACGCTCAAAACAATATCGGCTCTATAAATCGGCAAAGGCCGACCGGATTTATCCATCGACCTGGGCTTGCTGTAAGGGAGCAAAACACCGTTAACAAAAACACCTTGATCGGTGACTCTGACCTTATCCGATTTAGCGGCTAAATTCATTTTCATTATGTAACCGTACTGACCAGGACAAAAACCGCTATTAAAATAGCTACGTTTTTTAGCTTCATCGAACAGGGGATTAACAGGTGGGCAAAAAATCACATACTCACCCTTGCTAACAGGGGCATCAGACAGCCAATAAAGACCAACAGGAATACTTCCGGTTGTGTTAACCCGAATACCTGCGGCATACGCACAGAAGCCCAGAAACAATAACGAAACGCCGGCAACGGCAGTAAAAACCGAAACTCTTTTCATATCTCGATTTCCTGTCCTGTTTGAACAACGTGCCGAATCAGTTTGTCTGACTGTTTAGGAGCTGGCACGGCAGCTCGCACTTTAAAAATTGGATCTTTGAAATAAAGTGGCTGCACCCCATAAATAGCAGGGTAGCCTGCTGCATAGATAACCATGTCACCCGGCTTATCAATAAACCCTTCTGAGTCTTTCTTTGGCCCTGGCATCCGCATACATTCATCAGGCGTCATTAAAGGCCGTTGTACTTCCTGTATGGTTTTTGATACTTGCCCCAATAAAGCCGAAGCTCTGCGGCCACTGGTCGTCGTTTGTTCTTTGGTGATGGTTGTCTGGCCGGTCAACTTGGACAAATGATCCGCTGTCTCTATTCTATTTGGTGGATAGGCGTTCTGAATATGGCAATTCGATGTAATCGATTCGTCGGCACCGTACCCAGTTTCTCGACTTTTAAGCTGGTTAATATCCTGGCATATCAAATAGCATTTAATGCCATAACCTGCGACAAAGGCCAAAGACTCTTGCAAAATATCTAACCGTCCAAGGCTTGGAAACTCGTCAAGCATCATTAGCAAACGGTGTTTGTAATGCGCTACGGGTCTGCCACCATCAAAACTCATTTTATCGGCCAGTAACCGGACAATCATATTGACCATGACACGAACCAAAGGCCGTAACCGTGCCTTATCATTGGGTTGCGTGACAATGTATAGACTAACCGGGCTATCATGATTCATCAAGTCACGGATCTTGAACTCAGAGTAACTGGTATTCCTGGCAACAACAGGATCACGGTACAGTGACAAATAAGATTTTGCCGTGGACAGAACAGAACCGGCCTCTTCATCAGGACGATCCATCATATCCCGTGCGGCTGAACCTACAACGGGATGGTTGTTGCCATCCACATGGCTATAACTAACCATTTCAATCCAAAGGTCATACACCTTTTTATTGGGATCTGATAGCATCGCATCAACAGAAGCCAAACTTGCCGTTGTACCCTCTGCTTTCGATAAAAGCAACGAATGTAAAATAACGCCAACCAGTAACGCCTGTGCCGTCTTTTGCCAATGGCTTTCTAAACCTTTGCCATCGGGATCGACGATCAGCGTTGCTAAGTTCTGCACATCACCAACCTCGTATTCTGTGCCAATGCGAATCTCATCAAGGGGATTCCAGCAAACGCTACCATTCAAAGCGGCAGGCTCAAACCGTAATACCTTGTTTCTGGCATGTGCTTGACGCCAACCCGATGTAATGGCCCAAAGCTCGCCTTTCAAATCGGTTATAACAGCGCTATGGCTCCAAGAAAGAAGTGTAGGAATAACCAGACCAACACCTTTCCCTGATCTGGTCGGCGCATAGCACAATACATGTTCAGGTCCATTATGTCTCAAGTAGTGTTGCTTACCTTTCTTATCCCGCCAGGCGCCTACATAAACACCAGCATGACTGAACGGCTCCATACCTTTAACAAACTGCCAAAAATTTCGCGGCTTACTGAGGAGCCCAGCAGCACGAATATCTTGCACATTAGCCCATCGTGCAGAACCATGAAGATAATTGTTCGCTTTTGACGAGTTAGCCATCACCATTTGTATAACAGACAAAGTAAGCAGCCCAACCGTTGAAACGACAATGCCAATACTCCCTGCTCGCATAAACCCATCTTTATATTGCCCGTACCATTTACCGGCCCACTGAACGATAGACCAAGGTGGATAAATATGAAAAAGATTGGCTCCCAGAACGGATTGATAGCCAAATTCATAGGCGAAATATTGGGTAGCTGCTTGTACGCCACCAACCAAGGCAGTAACCGCCAATACGGGTATCACCTTACTGCGTCCATTGCTCTTAGAATGTATCTGTGGACCGACTGCATTGTTAAATTTATCTTTCATCTACCCCTGCCTTTGTTTGTCTTGATAGATCCATTCTGAGAAATGGTGACAGAATCACCAATGGCTAAACGATTTAATTTACGTGCGAATGAATCATCAATAGGCATCACAATCATTTCATTCTGCTGCTTAAAAAGGGCCAACGAAATACCCTCGATGTGTCTAACTCCGGCATATACAACCTGACCAGAATCCGACTCAGTAAATAACTTGTGTCTTAATATATCGAGAACATTAACTCTTTTCAAGTTTATTTCTTTAATATATTGAGACGCTACCGCAACAGACTGGCTATCTAGTCTTGCCCAAGATAGTGGCCGTCGCAGTGCGTTATCTGGCTGGGTTGCTGAGTTGTCCAGGTGATTAGGTACATTGCTCGGCAATAGCACTTCACTTCCTCCGGCGAAGCCAACCACAGAGACATCGGACAAATTTCGCAAGCGGTTGCGACTTTCGGGCGGCGGTTGATGTCCAACGCGGCCAATGTTGGGCTTATCTGAGAATCCTGTGAAACGTCCGCTTCCTGATCTGTCGATGGATGCTCTTCTGGTAGCGGAAGATCCAGACCCGCTAATGCCTCTTCCAGTATCCTGTCCTCTTCCTCGCTTATTTCTTGATTCATCATGATCTTTAACCTCATTGAGTGTATTGAGTAAGAACTGACGCTTGCGCTCTAAAGAAGCATCAGTGAAAAAAATAGGAAGGTTGGCCAATACCGAAGCTTTGACAATCTTTTCTTTAAAAGCAGTAGTGCCATTGACGGTTATCTGACTTCCATATTTTGCCATCGCCATCCGTAACGCCGCATGCAAAGTATCTCGGCCCGCACCTTTAGAGACAGACAACTTATTACCGTCATCCCTAACGGCTGATGCTCCTGCTCGATAAATAATATTGCCTGTTTTGGTAACACTATCCAGATCAGACATACCAACCTCGTTATGCGGCTGCCAAAGACCACTACCAGACATAGTATTACCTTTAAGCCCATTAGAAACCTCGCGCGAACGTAGCGCCTCCAAAGCCTCTTTATCGCCTTTAACGGCATGACTTCTTAACCAGTCGGCCCATTGTTGAGCTTGATATTTATTAAAAATCGTTTCGCGTTTCTGGCGATACTCCGCGTTAACCTGAACGATCTGTTTTCTCATGCCACTACTAATCATGGCGTACAACAACTTCTTTTCAATCCGTGATCCGCCCATCAATTTTGTTGCAGATCGTTTTAATTTGGCAGCTTGTTTAACCTGTTCTATTTGTCTGTCTTTATGTTCTCGAACAACACGCCACTCCTTAGTCCGATCAGTCGCACTGTCTTGCTGTTCCTTTTTGTATCTGGCAAAGAGTAAGGTGGTATCGATCCTGGATTTTAATGGCCGTGCTTCATATTGACTTTTAGGATTCTCAGCCCAGGTATACAAGGTAGATAATGGGGAAAAAGAACCCAGCTTTTCTTCAAGCTTTTTCTTTGACAAATCACGCGCAACAGAACTGGCTTTAACCATTAAACCATCTTGATCAGAAATAACTAACCCATTCCCACGTTCATTTAACTGAAGTCCGTATTTCTGCATTACCTTATGCATATCAGCCCATGAACCAGCCGCTTGCATTTGTTCAAGACATTCCCGTTTAATCCAGCCCAATAAACTTTCAACCCCTGCGTGATGTTCCATATCAAATGCTCGGTTCTCGCTTCTTACATTATTGGCTTTATGATTAACCGGGGTAAGCCCATACTCTTGTTCGAGCTTTTCGCAGAGCTGCCCTAGCACTTTATGACTGTAATAGGGATCAAGTATTGTGTAACGTGTTGGATGAATCTTGTTGATGGCGATATGGATATGAAGGTTATCGGTATCATGGTGAATAACACTAATGCGTTGATGCTCTCCAAATCCAAGGCCTTCACAGAGCCTTTCTTCAATCTGTTTTAAGATCACATCATCGGGTTGCTCACCGGCAGGAAAACTAACAATCAAATGAAAAGTCTTATCTGACTCTGAGCGTTTGTTTTTGTCTTGTGTATTGATGACTTCAAGAACAGCCTCGTCAACTCTGTAAGATTGGCAGTTAGTAAGAGACACAAAACCAACCCGTTCATTTTTGTTTTGCTCGTCTGTCATGTAGGCAACCAGATCAGCAAAATCACTTTTACTAACGGAGTTCATCGCAATATGTTTAGCGATCATGAACCATTCTCGATTTAGCGGCTAAATTGGCATTACCATTCGTCTGCATTACTGCGGTTTACCCGTTTCTTAATTTAGCCGCTAAATTCATTACTTCCCTGCCCTTGGCCTAACAATCGATTTCATAACAGCAAGCATTTGGTCTTGTGTGTCATTTATTCGTGCCAGCAATGCGCGAATAGTTGCTTCGCCGAAATGGGCTGTGCGCACATCATTAGTCAACCATAACTTAAGAAGTCCACCAAGACGACCAAGATCGCCGCTAATCTTTGCCAGTCTATCTACTTCGTTATTATCAACAATGCCACGAATTTCATAGCCAATACCAACAGCCCGTAAGTAAGCCGCAATAGACAAGCCCGCGCGTTCGGCATTGATCTTGATGATTTCCTCTTCCTCCGGCAGAACGGGAACACGAAGGTGCCGACCATGTTTACGGGTGTTTTTGTTTTTCTCTTTTTCCATAGCGATCAAAAAAGCACTGAAGGGTGACTGGCTTTCAATTAAGGCGGTAGCCGTCGCCTCGCAGAGCAAGAGGTCCGTTGAGTGCAAAGCGCGAATAAGGCAAGTAAAGTGAGTTAAACTGTTTACAGGTTAGCTAACTTTACACATCTTGCCCGGTTTTATTTAACGATTATAATATACTATATTATCGGCTATATGCTATCTAATAACAGATTATTATTGATTAATTATTAATCAATAATAAAAAAAACCATTTAACGCCAAATAAAGGATACAATTAGCATTAATAATGATTTATTCATTGTCTAATCGTTTTTTAATCTGTTATTAGTCGTTATTTAATGAAAAGTCGAAAATCAGACACTCCCTATTCTGAAGAGCTTGGCGAATGGCTAAAGAGTGTGAAAAATAAAAGAAGAGACAAAAATCTCGTGGCATTCCTTGCCATAAAAGAAGATGTCGAGGAAGCACTACTAAAAGGCTTTACTGCTAAAGCGATATGGGAACACAAGTTCTATTTAAAAGAGATCGACTTTGGCTACGAGCCATTTCTTAAATTTACGAAACAACAAATAATCAATAAACGGATCGCTAGTAATTGCAATCCGAGCGAAGGAACGCCAAAAAGTAAAGATGGCGACAAACCAATTCCAAAAAAATTGAAGAAAAAAGAGGAGGTCACTCAACCACAAAATAGTGGGATAACTGGCTTTGTATTTAATCCAGTACCAAATAAAGAGGATTTATTCTAATGGCTAAAATTCACATCGTATTACAAGGCAAGGGCGGGGTAGGGAAGTCATTAATAGCAACAATCCTGGCACAGTATAAAACGAGTAAAGGGAAACCGCCTCTTTGCATTGACACTGATCCTGTTAATGCAACATTTCACGGATTCAAAGCTTTGAACGTTACGCGACTGCAAATCATGGAGGGCGACGAAATCAACTCAAGGAGCTTTGATGCCTTGATAGAACTTATCGCTGACACGAAAGTCGATGTAATTATAGACAATGGCGCTAGTTCATTTGTGCCGCTGTCTTATTATCTAATCAGCAACCAGGTACCAGCCTTATTGCATGAAATGGGCCACGAGTTAGTGGTGCATACCGTAATAACTGGAAGTCAGGCACTAACAGATACGGTGAATGGCTTTTCTCAACTAGCTTCGCAGTTTCCAGCCGAATCAACATTTATTGTTTGGCTCAATCCGTATTGGGGCGCTATTGAGCATGAGGGTAAAAGCTTTGAACAAATGAAAGCGTATACAACCAACAAGAGCCGAATCACAGCGATTGTGAAAATACCAACGTTGAAGGAAGAAACCTATGGCCGCGATCTGGCCGACATGCTCCAAGACCATCTAACCTTCGATGAATCACTAGCCAATCCCTCATTAACCATTATGACCAGGCAGAGACTGAAAATCGTTAAAACCGAACTATTCGCGCAACTGGACAATGCCGCGGTGCTTTAATGTTTGACCAAACCGACGAGCTTATCAAAGAGATTGCCGTTAAACACGGCATTGCAGTGTCACGGGATGATCCTATAATGATACTGCAAACCATAAACAATAGATTGCTTCAAGACACTGAAAGGGCGCAACAAGCTTTGTTAGATACCTACAAAGAAGAACTTGAAGCCTTATCAGTGCGCTGGAGCGAGGACGTCAAAGATAAGTCGCAGCGCATTGTGAATGCGTCTCTATCTGCCAGTAAGAATGCAATGGCGGAATCGGTTCAAGAAAGTGCAAAAACGGCTTCAACGCTATTAAAAACCGAACTAGAAATTGTATTGATTCCCATCCGAAAATCAATAAAGGAAGCACGCATGATTGGGATACTCAACATAGCGGCCTCTGTCATAACGCTAACCGCATTGGCCATCGTACTGCTTTTTCGACATTAAGAGTTCATCTAGGGGATTGCACACCCAATGTAATACCACCAGTTTGTTTCATTTTGTTTTCTTTCTCTTGCATTCTACTTAAAGCCTCATTATGACGCTTGGCCGCCTGAATACCATCCCACACGACTACAAGCTCAGGTTCATGCGTCCGCATCTTACGATGCGCCAGCTCTTCAACACGGGGCGCATAAATACCCATATCATTAGCGATTTCTCGAACAATCTCCAGGCGAGTATGAAGCATTTGTAGTCTGGCTTGCTGTTTCACTTGTTGCGACTGCCAAGCTCTTTTGCTGCTTGGTGATGACAAAAGCCCTGGTTGTTTGTTTTGTTGTAACCGTGACTGCTGCTGATCAATCATCCTTTCAATATTGTCCTCGATCCGGTCCACCTGTCTGTGCTTTGCATCCACATAAACACTCAACGTTTCTTGATAAACCTCATCAATGGGCGCTAATGTTTCAATCAAAGCTTGCTGCTCACGTTCGACAATATATGCATTTTCTAGCAATTCATAGCCGCCGTCTTCTACCGGCAGCACCTCTTTAGGTGCGGGAAAATCACGCTGATAATCATGCTCGACAATAACTTGACCAGTCTGAGTATTAGGCGAATCAGCGACAGCATTACTTCGAGAACGAGGTTCGTCAATGACACCTAACTGACGATAATCAACTGCCTTATGTTTGATCTTATTTTTTATCATTGGCAAAGTTCAATTTGATAATTGTTCACAACGGTAAGTTGTTATTGATTAAAAAGGGCTTGACGTTGTCGGGAAGATTGATGTTACTTAAGTTGCTACCTAAAAGCCGAAAATCTTCAATTTAGCCGCTAAATTCAGCGAGACATTTTTTTCCCCAACTTAATGGCTGAGGCATCTGAGATAACGGCCTTACCTGACTTCCCGTAACTAATACCTACAGTCGAACCAGCAGAAGGGACGGTATCAAAGTCATTAAGACTGTGCAATATATATTCCTTACCCACTTGTTGAAACACAGAGTCTTTATCGACGTGTAAAACAACTCCAATATATTCTACTTTTGATTTAACCGCTTTAACTGCTTCAAATATGTTATAGATACCGGGCTTAATACCATCAACCCCGTTAGCTTTATCAAAAGAACTTTTCTTCCAGTGTCCGTCTTGATAACTTTCAACATATTTTTGTGCATTCATAACAATAAGTCGTTGCTTCATATACATCTCAATAGAATGTAGCAAATGTAATGAACGCATCAAGTTTGATGCGTCTACAAAAACTATCCCTCTATAACCTCCATTAACTTAACACCAGAGAGATCCGCCATAAATATCTCACCATCGTCGTTATATTTCAGCCAAGCAACCCCGGATGATGGCGACCGACGATCTAATACTATACGAGCTGGTCTACCATCATGCTCGACAATAACAATAGCTTTTTTGATCTTTGATGGATCAGCAGCTTTAACATTTTCTTTAGTCTTAACTATAGCATCGTTATCAATAAGGCTTTTATCATTACTGGTACCATCAATGATGCCATTATTAAGATCTGTGTTATCGAAAGGCTGCGCAATAGAACCAATATCGTTATCAGACAAAGACTCGCGGGATTCATCTGAAAGATAAGCAATGGCACTATCATCAACTAAAGCCTTCGATTTTTCCTGCACGAAATCGCGAAGTTCTTTTACCGTGCCTCTTGTTAACTCCAAGTTTTCATCCATTAACCAGTCTATTACTTCCTGGCTATCTTTTTTATAGACTTTTAATAACTCATTAACCACTGTAACGTCTGTTATACGACCTTCATTAAAAACATTTGCTATTGGATCAGGAAGATCAAGCAGAGCAGCATACTGCGATACCCACGCTGGTGATTTGCTAATAGCTAGAGCAATAGCTTTTTGCTCCAGTCCTTTTGCTAGTTCTCGACCAATGTAATTGGCTATTTCTCTTGGCGAATAACCATCCCGTATCAGATTTTCAACAAACTGATCAACGTGATTGTAGTCATTATCAATAAACCCAGGGACAGTTGTTTTATCCGCCATTTTAGAGCCACGTAAACGACGAGCGCCGTGGTTTACCATGAAACGACCAGGCATAGTAGGATGATCTCGAACAGAAATAGGTGTTTTAACGCCTCGTAGACGAATCGATGCCGCTATTTCAGCCATATTCTTAGTTGAAAACCCTGGGTTATCAGCGGCCCTTGGTTGATCTGGATCTTCATCAATAAGATCTATAGGTAAATCTAGTGGTTTTCCACTGTCTGGCTCAACAGGCGTGTCCAAAAGAGCAGAAAGATCGCCCATACTTTCTAGCCCCAAACCAGAAAATGTCATTGGCTGTTTTGAAGCTGGATTAGGTTTCGTGTTAGTGGACATTGTTTAACTCCATCATATTGAAAACATTTTGCGCCAACGCACGTATTTCCTTGGCTGCTTGACGCGCGGCTGTTTTTTTAATCTTCCAGACAGGTACGCGCAAAGCTAAGGCGTCTGCAATACTGCTTCTTAAACCAATACTCGCGGGAAACATAAACTGTGGGTAAGCTGCACTTAACTCGGCCAAATGCTTTCCATGCCTCGGATTACGTGAATCTACTTTACTTGGAACAACACCTAAAAACTTGAGCTTCGTGTTAGCTTTCCTTAGATTAGCTACAGTTGTCATCATCTTCTTGATCCCCTGTATACTATAAACTTCAAGCTCTATGGGTGACAAAACATAATCAGCTGCAAGTATTGCTGAGGCCATACTGATCCCGAGTGATGGAGCCGTATCGATCAAGCAAACATCGAAACCCTGCATATCCAACACACCAATTGTTTGCCTCAACTGCTTCCCGGCTTCAGCCAATGCCAACTTTTCAATGTTTGCTAAACTTGCATCAGACGCTATCAAAGATATTCTAGGTGTTTCATCCAGCGTAACAAAACCAACAAAATCACCAGAAAACAACTGACTTGCAAAAAAACCAGAACCATAATCATGCAAACTATAAGATGCATTTGCCTGGGTATCAAGATCCACCACTGCGACCTTCAAACCTCGCTCTAAGAAATCGAAAGCAAGATGAACAAGCGTAGCTGTTTTTCCTACTCCGCCCTTTTGATTAGCTATTACTAGAGTTTTCATTCTTTCTTTTCCATCCTCGCCGCGAATACCGCTGCCCATTTTTTTACGATAAATGCTTGACGTGGTGGAAGGATAACTGTCAAGCATTCCCCATTCATCTCTAGCAACTCTAGTTTTATGTGCGCTTCCCAAACCTTTTTCACCGAATGAGATACGGCCCCCCTGGATAGACCGAAAACCTTCATCATGTCCCTTTGCTGCTTCCCTTCCACTAGTACGCTTCTTGCAATGGTTGTTGTCCGAGGATTTATGTTCAGACCGGATATTGCCAGATTGAACTGATCTTCGGTTAATTGTTTCGCCATTAAAATAATCACTCATTTACAAAAAACCCCACGCTTAATTGAAAAATGACGGTGACAGCCGCCTAAATACAAATAAGTTTAGTTAAACTAATTTGATAAAATTAAGTTTATATAAACAAACATAATGTGTCAATGAATTTAGCCGCTAAATTCAAAAACACAATTAATTAAGACAGCCAGGTATAAGGTTGACTAAACACGTCAAAAGAATGTCAAATATAGATTGCAGGCCCACGCCTGGGATTATGTGTGACAGCACCTAATCCAAGCGCCCTAGATTTTCTAGGGCGCTTCTTTCTTTTTGTCATAGGGCACAGTCATGACAAAAAAGGTTAATGCGGTAAGAACGCTGAAATGCAAAAAGAAGGTCCATCCTGCATAAATATGTGGAGTGTTCCAGTAATAAAGCATTCGTATTAGTTGAAATAAACAATCAAGCGCTATTATCCAGCTAACAACAGGCCACAAAAGGACAGTGAAAACCCAAATCGTTTTAACAAAGCCTTGCCATAGGAAAAAGCGTGGTTTTTTAACCCATCCTGAAACTTTCACAGGGCTAATTTTTGCCTTTGACTCTCGTCTTTCAAACTTTAAAATATTATCAGCCATATTAATCACATATAAAATATTTAATTGATGCTGTTGCTATCAGGTTTCTGCCCGTAACTTTCCATTCTCTTTTTAAACCAGTAATCATTCCAATCTTTTTCATTCGAGAAGCCTTCACGTTCCCACGGATCAGGAACCTTTGGCTTTTCCTTTTCTGCTATCTGCTGTAGATACCAGTCATGACCATAATCTTCTTTCAGTGATTTATTTAAAAGCCCAGCATAAGACGTATTAGATTTACTATTGGTGTACAAAACATTATTCTTTACATAATCAAAACCAAACTTTCTTTGATAAACATCTATAGCATGTCTAACGGTTCTTAAAACCCGATATTTTTCTGGAACCAGTTCAATCAATTGCTCAAACTCAGGAGACATTGTTTTATTTGCTAGTAACGGATAGATGATGACATCGTCAACAGAATTATCAACCGCCGTAACATCCTTTATCTGCTTGTTTTTTATTATATTAATTATATTAAAGTGAATAGTGCTAACTTTACGCCCACTCTTTAATTCATCAAAATCAAAAGATATATCAGCCTTTTTCATAAGCTCCTTCTGAGTTGCAACAAGTATGTCCTTCTTAAAGTTACTGTATAGAACATATTGATCATTTCTTAAGCCCAACATTTCCCTTAGATCAATTACTGATATTTCTCGTTTTCTAATCTGCTCATACTGTTTTAGCCAGTTATAAATTCGCATTGAATACTGACTTTTAAAGCTTAATAACATTTCAAGCTTACAAGAAGTAAAGTTTCCTTTGAGTTTCAATAAGTATGGTTTTAATTTTGGATCAAAGCACAATATAACAGCACCTTCCTTCTCTACATATTTTGCTGATGAAACCCAACCAATCTTCAACGGCCCATCAAATTCCTTGAATATCAAGGTACGTTTCTTATGTAAATATTTACATAAGGGTCGTTAGCTGAAACCCAGCCTAAGGTAACTAAC
>CXWL01101046.1_pt1 | contig 25739 bp, 33 predicted proteins | sample 590931 | NCBI WGS metagenome assembly CXWL01 (sample SAMEA3498368, study PRJEB10139) | groundwater metagenome | biome: water well; material: biofilm material | place: Germany | collected 2015-04-27
TCGCAGGCCGAGTTGCTTGAAGGCGACGGCGGCGGCTTGCGGCGGGTGCGGTTCGAGCCATGGATAGGCGGCGCCGGCGCGGTACAGGCTGCGCGCGTACAGCGACTCGAAGCCGCGGTCGCCGATGATGACGCGCAGTTCGGCCGCCAGGCTTTGCCATAGCAGGATGCTGCCATCGGCGTGGGCGTTGGGCAGGTGCCGCACCGCCCGTTCGATCATCCGGTGTCGTTGCTGGTCTGGGGTGGACATCATCAGTATTTGTTGGGTGACTTGACCGGATCGCCGCGCCGGGCGCCCGGCACCCGCAGTTGCGCCGCATGCGCGGCCAGGATGCGCGTCAGCGCGGCCAGGCTGACCGGCTTGACCAGGTAATGGTCGAAGCCGGCTTCGCTGGCGCGGTCCGGCTGGTCGCTCTTGCTGTAGCCGCTGGTGGCGACAAAGCACGGCAGCGGGGCCTCGAGCGCGGCGCGCAGGGCGCTCACCACCTGGTAGCCATCCATACCGGGCAGGCCGATGTCGCACAGCACGACGTCGTACGATTGGCTCAGGCCGGCACGCAGGCCGCTCGGGCCGTCGAGGCAACTGGTGACGCTGTGGCCATCGGCCTGCAACAGCATGGTCAGCACATCGTTGGCGTCGATATTGTCTTCGATGACCAGGATCCTGCATGGCAGCACGGTGGGCGCCACCAGCGTGGACAGGTCGCGCTGCTCGTTCGTCGCCGACAGCGGCAAGGTGACGACGAAGCAGCTGCCTTCGCCGTTGCCGGCACTGGCGACGCTGACGTTGCCGCCATGTAGCTGGGTAATCGAGCGCACCAGCGACAGGCCGATCCCGAGGCCGCCCTGGGCGCGGTCGAGCGAGCGGAAGCCCTGGGTGAACAGGTCGAAGATAAACGGCTGCAATTCCGGCAGGATGCCGGCGCCGTCGTCCCTGACGGCGATCTCGACGTGGTTGCCGACGCGTTGGGCGCTGACCGCGATATGGCCGTACTCGTGGGTGAACTTGCTGGCGTTGATCAGCAGGTTGGAGAACACCTGTGCCAGCCTGACCAGGTCGCCCTCGATGACCAGCGGGCCGGCCGGCAGGCTCACCTGCAAATGCTGGTAGCGCCGTTCGATGCCGGGGCGGCTGGTTTCGACGGCGTCATCGATGATATCGCTGAGCAGCACCGGCGCCATTTGCAGGTTGATCTTGCCGCAGCTCACCCGCGAGGCGTCGAGCAAGTCGTCGACCAGGCGCACCATGTGGGTCACCTGGCGGGCGTAGACGCCATGCACCTTGGCGATGGTCGGATGCAGGTCGGTGAGGGCCGCCAGCAGGTCGTTGGCCATCGCCATCGGCTGCAGCGGATTGCGCAACTCGTGCGCGAGCATCGACAGGAATTCGGTCTGGCGCAGGTTGGCCGCCTCGGCGGCAGCCTGTGAGTCCTGGGCGCCGAAGGTGGCCAGCACCAGGTGCTGGTTGGCCTCGCGCAGCTGCTGCACCAGTACGGCGTACCCGGCCGACTTGTCCTGTTCCCCCGCGTGCGCGTCGATCGTGGCGAGCAATTTGGCGATGGTGTCGCGCAGCACGCCGACTTCCTGATCGTGCAGTGTCTGCGCACTGGCCGATTTGGCGTCGCGCTGGTCGGCGGAATTGCCTTTGTCTGTCATGGAGCGTTCAATCCTGGCGAGCCGAATGGTAAAACTATTTACGGCCGCGGACGCCGATACGGCGCGTGACTTGGTCGCCAGCGGAGTTGCTGCGTACAGGAAAAGTGTGACTTCGCGATACCATACTACGATTCGGCGAGGGGAGTCGTATTAATTGCTATTCAGAACAGAAAACGCCCCGTCGAGCGGGGCGTTTCTTGCCGCGTGCTGGCGATATTACTTGGTGGTCTTGACCTGGTTGCCGATCACGCCGCCAACGGCGGCGCCGCCGACTGCACCGATCGGGCTGCCGCCGGTCAGGACGCTACCGGCGACTGCGCCGATGCCGGCGCCGACGGCGGTGTTCTTGTCCTGGTTCGACATGCCGGCACAGCCAGCCAGGCCGAGTGCTGCGGTAACGAGAGTGGCGCTGATAACGATTTGTTTGATGGATTGCATGTGGTGCTCCTGGTATGGGTGGGGGTGTATTTAAACGCGTGGTCATGGCTGACCGGTTTTCGCGTCACCGCCGGGCTCGTGTCCGAATGTCGGCACTGNNCTGGAAAGCTTATTTCGTGGTCTTGACCTGGTTGCCGATCACGCCGCCAACTGCGGCGCCGCCAACGGTGCCGACCGTGCTGCCGCCGGTCAGGACGCTGCCGGCAACCGCGCCGACACCGGCGCCGATGGCGGTGTTCTTGTCCTGCCCGGACATGCCGGCGCAGCCAGCCATACCGAGCGCCACAGTGACCAGTGACGCACTAACGACGATCTGTTTGATGGTTTTCATAGGATTCTCCTGTGGTGGGTTGGTTAATTACTTCAGGCGCAGGTCGTTCTTGACCGATTTCACGCCGTTCACGGAACGCGCTACCGACGAAGCGGTCGCGATGTTTTCAGCCGAGCTGACGAAGCCGCTCAGCTGCACAACGCCCTTGTAGGTCTCGACGTTGATTTCCGACACTTTCAGCGTCGGCGCATTCAGGATGGCAGCCTTGACGCCGGTGGTGATGGCGGCATCGTCGATGTACTGGCCAGGGGTTTCATGCTTGTCGGTCGAGGTCGAAGCGCAGCCGACAACAGTCGACAGCATCAGGGCGGCGATCAGGGTCGAAACGATTTTCAGGTTTTTCATGTTATTTTCCTCAGTGGTGGGGGGATATTTTTTTTAAGCTCGCGGCGGGGCGTGTCCGCCTTCACCGATGACTACAGAGTAGAGCCTGCTCGGGGGGCGGTCTGTTCGGCAACGCACACAGTGTTGTGAACTGGACACCCCCCGGGCAAGCGGTCCTCAGCGCTTGGCGTGCGCGGCCGGCGGCGGCGCCACCGGCTTGACGCGCGCGTCGGCCAGCAGCTTGGCGCAGGCGCTGTCCTGGCCCGGGCCGGTGTTGATGAGCGGCAACAGGGCGGCGATCGGCGCCGCCACCGCCGCCAGCGCCAGCGCGCCGCCGGCCTTCATGGCCAGCACGCCCTTGTCGACGCTCACCTTCGGCGCATTGAACGGCCCCGACACGTGCAGCGGCGCGCGCAGCGAGATGATGCGCAGGCTCTTGGTCTGCGGGCGCAAGGTCAGGTTCAGCTGTTCGTCGGACAGGTTGATGGTGCCGTCGGCGGTGATCACCGCTTCGTCGGTGTCGACGACGAAGGTGCGCGTTTGCATCAGGCCGTTCGTCACGGCGAAGTCGGTGGCCATGCAGTTGAGCTGGACCGGCTTGTCGCCGAACAGCTTGGTGAGCACGATGTTGCCGATGTTCAGGCCCATCTCCTCGAGCAGCAGCTTGCTCACCGAGCCCTGGTTGATCAGCGTCTTGACTTCGCCGTTGGCGCCGGCCAGCAGGGTCGCCACCGAATTGCCGGTCGACGACAGCTGGGCGTCGCCGTTCACTTCGCCCACCGTCGCCTGCATCTTTTCGATGGTCGGGAACAGCTGCTTGATCTGCAGGTGGCGCGCGGTGACCTTGGCGGTCGCCTTGATGGCGTCCTTGCCTTCGCGGCCGCTGCCGTCGAGCTTGATGTTCGACACCATGCTGCCGCCCGCCATGGTGAAATTGAGCGGATTGAGCGTGAGCACGCCGGCCTTCATCACCAGGTGGGTCGACAGCTTGCTGATCGGCAGCTGCTTGTCGCGAATGATGCGCTCGGCGCTGTATTTGACGTCGGCATCGACGGTTTTCCAGCGCTCGGTGCGGAACGTTTCGACCGGCAGCACCTTGCCGGCCGGCTGCACCGGCGCCACGCCGCGCGCGGCCTTGCTGGCGTTCGAGTCGGCGCCGACGATCGGCGCCAGGTCGGCGAAATCGAGCAGGCGCGACTCGACCTGGCCGCTGAGCAGGCCGCGCGGCTTGCCGGTCTGGAATTCGAGCCGGCCGCCGAGGTCGCTGTTGCCGACCTTGCCCTTGAACTTGTCGTAGGTCCAGCGGCTGCTGTGCTTGTCGAGCGTGCCGATCAGGCGGCCATCGAGGCTGAACGCATGGGTTTCAGGCAGCAGCACGCCGGTGAAGTTGTACAGGCGCGCCATGCTGGGCGCGCTCAATTTGAGGCGCAGGTCGATCGCCGCCAGCTGTGCCGGCTTGGTGATGGTGCCCTCGGCGCTGACGTGGGTGGTGCCGGCATGGAACTCGGCCTGGACGGGGTAGGGCGTGCTCTGCTGCTTGAGCGACAGCACCGCGCCGGCCTTGCCCGTGCCGGTCACCGGCGCGCCATTGAATTTTCCGTGCAGCTTCCAGCTCACGCCGTACTTGGCATCGTTGTCGATGGTGTCGACGTCGGCCGTGATGTCGGCCTTTTCGATGGCGTCGGCCAGGTGCACCACGCCCTTGGTGAAGACCACGCGCTCGAGGTCGAGCGTCCATGGCGACGGTTTTTCCTGATGGTGGAAGGTCCAGTTGTTGGCGCCGTCGGCATTGCGCAGCAGGTCGACCTCGGGTGCGGCGAAACGCAACTCGGGCACCACGATGGTGTGGTGCAGCAGCGCGAACGGGCTGAGTGAAAACGACAGTTGCTTGACGCTTGCCATGGCGCGCGCCGGCATGCCCGCCGGGTTGCTGATGTGCACATCGTTGGCGATCAGGTGTGGCCAGGGAATATGGTCGCGCCAGGTAGCGTCGCCGGGTAGCGCCTGCTTTTCCCACTTCAGCGACAGGTCGCCGTTGATGGCGAACGGGCGCCCGATCGCTTCGCTGGTCTTGGCATTGAGCCAGGGGCGCGCCTTGTTCCAGTCGTAATTGAGCAGGATGACCAGCGCGATGGCAGGGATGGCAATGAGCAGCCCGATGACCGCCAGCACGATCTTGGTGACACGTGCGTTGCGGGGGGCGCGGACGGGCGCTTGGCGGTCGGGCATGGCGATCCTTCTCTTAGTTGGTGGAGGCTGAATTGGTCCAGAGTAGCGTAAAAAACAAGCATTTTATGTACGCTGCCGCACTCAGGGCTGAACCACCCGGCAGGATCCTATTCCTATGTGCGTCAGCGAACCGAACTTGCCAAAGAATCAGCATATAACGTTAGCACGCCATCATTATTTATCGAACGGAGAGACAAAATGTCCATGGAAACGCACACCAATCAGTTGCTCAAGGCCTTATGCGCAGCCGCGCTCTTGTCGCTCGCTGCCTGCGGCACCTCGCAGAAGGCACCGGCCACCGCTGACGTCGCGGTATCCAAGAATGCCGTAGAGAATGCTGTCAGTGCCGGCGCCGCCGACCTGGCGCCGCAGGAAATCACCGCCGCCCGCGCCAAGATGATGCGTGCCAACGAAGCGCTCGCCGCCAAGGATTACGTGCTGGCACGCCAGCTCGCCACCGAAGCCCAGGCCGACGCCAAGCTGGCGCAGAGCAAGGCCAATTCGGCCAAGGCGAATGCCGCCGCCAACGCGCTCGACGCCGACCTGCGCGTGCTGCGCCAGGAAGTCGACCGCGCCAACCAGAAGTAAGGCAGGGCGGCCGTCGCCGGCCGCATCCCCCCTCGACATCGATCCCTGCGCCCTCGCGCCCAAGAAAAGGAAATGAACATGAACGCGAAATTTTTCAAAGCCACCATCCTCGCCAGCGCCGTGATGCTGGCCGCCTGCAGCAGCATGCCGACGACGACCTCGGCACTCGACATGGCGCGCAGCGACTTCGTCGCCGCCAACAATAACCCGCAGGTGTCGACCTACGCGCCGCTCGAATTCAAGGCCGCCAGCGATGCGCTCGACCAGGCCAACGCGGCCGCCGCCAAGCGCGACAGCCTCGACACGATCGACCGCCTGGCCTACATCGCCAAGCAGAAGATCGCCACCGCCCAGCAAGTGGCGAGCCAGAAGGCAGCCGAAGCCGACATCGCCAATTCGGGCCGTGCCCGCGACCGCCTGCGCCTCGAAGCGCGCACCAACGAAGCGGACCGCGCCAAGGCCGATGCCGAGCGCGCCAAGATGGACGCGCAGTCGGCCCAGGCCCAGGCCGAGGCGGCCCGGCGCAGCGCCATGAACGCCGAAGCGCAAACGCGCGAAGCGCAGGCCCGCACCGCCCAGCTGGAAGCCCAGATGGCCGACCTGCAGGCGAAGAAAAGCGAGCGCGGCATGATCATCACGATCGGCGATGTGCTGTTCGCCACCAACCAGGCGAACCTGACGCCGGACGGCATGAACACCGTGCGCAAGCTCGCCGACGTACTTAATCAGAACCCGAACCGCACCGTGCTGGTCGAAGGGTTTACCGACAGTACCGGCACCGCCGCCCACAACCAGGAGCTGTCCGAGCGGCGCGCCGGCTCGGTGGCCGCGGCCCTGACCAGCCTCGGCATCGCCCGCGAACGGGTGGCCATGCGCGGCTACGGCCCGGCCTATCCGGTCGCCGGCAACGATTCGGCCAGCAACCGCCAGCTGAATCGCCGTGTCGAGATCGTCCTGTCGAATGAAGGCACGGCAATTCCGCCGCGCCGCTAACACCTGTTTTTGAAGGAAAATATCATGGAAGAGAAGAAAACAGCGCTGGCGCACGGCTTCGACGTCGCCGCGATCCGCGCCGCCGCCGCCAACCTCGACGACGGCGCGGTGACCCAGGGCTACCAGGCCGACCGCGAAGCGGTGATCGCCATGCTCAACGACGCGCTCGCCACCGAACTGGTGTGCGTGCTGCGCTACAAGCGCCACTACTTCACCGTCAGCGGCCCCGGCAACGGCCAGGCCAAGGCCGAGTTCCTCGAGCACGCGATGCAGGAGCAGGAGCACGCCGACTGGCTGGCCGAGCGCATCGTCCAGTTGAACGGTTCGCCTAACTTCAACCCGGCCACGCTGGTGGCGCGCAGCCACGCCGAGTACGACGATTCGGACGACGTCAACGGCATGATTCGCGCCAACCTGATCGCCGAGCGCGTGGCGATCGAGTCGTACCGCCAGATGATCGCCGCGATCGGCGACAAGGACCCGACCACGCGCAACCTGCTGATCGAAATCATGGCCGTCGAAGAAGAGCACGCCGACGACATGGCCGATCTGATGCCGAAATAACCCCAATCAACATTTATTCACCCACCAACAGGAGTCTATTATGCAAGAGAACATTTCCCGCTCGGCCAGCAATGCGGCCAACACCGTCAACGACGTCATGAACACTGCACAGACCGATGTCAAAACGCTGGTCAAGGATGCGCAAACGCTGCTGACCGCAGCGGCGGCGCTGACGGGCGAAAAGGCCGAAGAACTGCGCGGGCGCGGCATGCAGATGCTCGACGCGGCGATGGGCAAGGCCAGCCAGGTGCAAAGTCAAGCCATGGTCAAGGGCAAGGAACTGGCCGAGACCGCCGATGTCTACGTCAAGGACAATCCATGGCGCACCGTCGCCGTCGCCGCCGGCGTTGGCCTGCTGCTCGGCGCACTCCTGGGCCGCAAGTAATCAACGCCGGGGACACGTCATGGAAAAAGTAGAAACGATCGTGCATGGCCCCGGCCTGATGGGTGGCTTGGCCGGACTGGCGAAAAACATCTTCGGCCTGGTGGTGTCGCGCGTCGAGCTCGCAGCTGTCGAGCTGTCCGAGGTGCGCAACCACGTGATCGAACTGGTGGCGCTGTTCGCCGGTGCGGTCCTGGCCATCTGGTTTGCGATCGCTTACGGCACCGCCACCATCGTGGCGCTGGCGTGGGAGTCGATGGGATGGAGAATTTTGCTGATCATGTTTGGCGTGTTCGCCGTCATCACCGCCATCCTGGTGTTCAAGGGCCTGGCGTTGTTGAAGCAGGGCAAGCTGGCGTTCCCCGAAACGATGAGGGAACTCAAGAACGACCGCGACATGCTGTTGTAAGCGGCGCGGAACCCTGGAGGTCGCATGGAAACACAAACTGTAGAAGTAGTAGACAAGCCGGTCGATCCGGCCGAGCGCAAGGCCGAACTGGTACGCCAGGGCGAGTTCTACCGTGTCGGCGTGGTGCATGCCAAGGCCCAGGTGGTGCACGAGGCGCGCCCGGATGTGCTGTTTCATACCGCGCTCGACCATGCCGGCAATGCGATCCGCTCGCGTGTCGACGGCCTGCTGCACCCGACCGGCGCCAGCGTCGCGTCGATCATGCCGTGGGCGCTGACCGCCTTCAAGTTCCTCCGCCAGCGGCGCATGGGCAAGGCGGCGGTCGGCGCCGCGCTGGTGCTTGGCGGCATCGGCGTGTACCTGCAGCAACGCCGCGCGCGGCAGGCGGCAGCGTATTCGTCGTACTGAACCAGGCGCCGGTCAGCCGGCGCCAGGCCGGATCAGTTAATATGGTGGGGCTTGAGCGGCGTCGTAATCGCAGATTCGACGCCGTTTTTTTATCTTCGCCAACGTCATTCACCTCGCCGACGGGATGCCATGAAAGCAGTCAATCCACTCAATCCTGACAAGCTGCGCATCGTGCTGGTGCTGCAGGGCGGCGGCGCGCTGGGCGCCTACCAGGCCGGCGTCTACCAGGCCCTGCACGAACACGACCTGGTGCCGGACTGGATCGTCGGCACCTCGATCGGCGCCATCAACGCCGCCCTGATCGCCGGCAACCGCAAGGCCAACCGCCTGCAGCGGGTGAAGGCATTCTGGGACCGCGTGGCCCATCCGGACGGGGTCGACATGGCCAACGTCAGCGACGACCAGCGCCGCAACAACATCATGCTCGGCACGATCGATACGGTGCTGCGCGGCGCGCCGGGGTTCTTCCGCCCGCGCTACTTCAGCGGCTTCCCGCTGGGCATGAAGGTGGCGCCGGAGGACGCCTCGTTCTACGACACCGCGCCGCTGCGCGCGACGCTCGAGGAACTGGTCGACTTCGATTACCTCAACGCGCCCGGCGGCATCCGCCTGACCGTCAACGCGGTCGAAGTGACGAGCGGCGAACTGGCGCGCTTCGACAGCCTGAACGGCGACCTGCACGCCGACCACGTGCGCGCCAGCGGCAGCCTGCCGCCGGCGTTCCCGCCGGTGCGCATCGACGGCGAACTGTACTGGGACGGCGGCCTGTACTCGAATACCCCGCTCGAATCGGTGCTGAGCGAGCTGCCGGAAGGCGACACGCTGTGCTTCATGGTCGACTTGTGGAGCGCCCACGGCGCCGAGCCGGTGACGATGGACGAAGTGAGCACGCGCCAGAAGGACGTGACGTACGCGTCGCGCTCGAAACGCCACATCGAGGACTACGTCCGCACCTACCAGATGCAGCAGAAACTGCGCGAGCTGTACACGCGATTGCCGGAGGGCTCGCGCAGCAAGGCCGACCGCCAGCAACTGGCCGCGCTCGGCGCCGACGCCACCTTGCACATCGTGCGCCTGCCGTATGCCGGCACCGACTGGCACATGGCGGCCAAGGACGTCAATTTTTCAAAGGGATCGATCGAGTGGCGCTGGGACCAGGGCTATCGCGACGCGCTGCGCGCGATCAGGCACGCAGGCTGGCTGCAATTCGTCACCGACGAAACCGCCGTGGTCGTGCATGAACTGCCGACCCACGACGAAGGCAGCCGCCAGGCCGATTAAGGGTGTTCGGCCATGACCTGGGCGCGCGCGCCGGCCATGTCTTGCTGGTAGGTCGCGCGCGCGTCCTTCATGCACGCCGAGCGCTCCGACGCGGCCAGCTTGCGGCAGGCGCCCTGGGCTTCCTGCAGCGCGGCGCCGATTTCCTTTTGCAGGTTGCGCAGGCGCGCAGCCATGCCCGGGTTGTCGCGGAACCAGCGGGCCGGGTCGCCCTGGGCGATCTCGCGCGCCTGCTTCTGGGCAGTGGCGGCGGGGACGTTCGAATCGGTGGAGGTATTGTCTTGCGCAGCGGCCGCGCCGATCACGGCGATCAGGGCGTACACGCCGAGGAAGGCGCGCAAGGATAGTTGGCGAGGCTGTGTCATGGCAGCTCCTTTATTGTTGTTCAGTCTCAATGGAAAAAAGCCGGCGCTGGGCCGGCTTTGCGCTTACAACCTTCCGGTCACCAGCATCAAGATCAGCACCAGCACGATGATGCCGGTGATGCCGACGGGGCCATAGCCCCAGCTGCGGCTGTGGTTCCAGGTTGGCAGGACGCCGATCAATACGAGCACGAGTACGACTAACAGAATGGTTCCCATGGGGAGCTCCTAAAATTAAATTATCCAGCGGGAACGGGCGCGTCCGCGAACGGGCGCGCCGGGCAATCAATTAATAACGATATACGCGACCGTCGACCATGCGCACGCGGTTGCCCACGCGCAGGTCATACACGCTGTCCTGGGTCACGGCGCGGTATTCGCCGTTGTCCATGCGAATGTTGATCTGGTACATGTCCTGGCCGCCCGCATTGCGGTTCGCTTCGACGCTGTTGCCGATCGCTGCGCCGCCGACTGCGCCGGCGACGGTGGCGGCGGTACGGCCGCTGCCGCTGCCGACCTGGTTACCGACCAGTGCGCCAACGAGACCGCCGACCACGGCGCCGCTGCCGGTGGTGCCGCCCGAACCGCGCACGACCTGGATCGAATCGATCGTGCCGTAGCCCGACGAAACGTTGCTGTTGTAGCCGGTGTTGTTGTAGCCGGTGTTGTTGTAGCCGTACGGGGTCGAGCTGGTGCTGGCGCAACCGCTCAAGACGGCGGTGCTGGCGATGAGGATTGCTGCGATGGTGTGGGTGGATTTCATGTTGTTCTCCTGGCAAATGTGTAGGGTCAGGATATCCAGCAACATTTTGCTGGTCTGTGCGGTGTCGCACCGAAGCGTGGCGATTTGGCGTCGGCGCGTTTGTTGTAAAAACGACAGCAATCCTGCAATCAATATTGCTGTGTTCGACAGCGTACAGAAGGCGCGGCGCATCTCACGTACAACGGTAGTCAATCGACTGCCAACTTACGGAGAACCCCATGAACCAGCGCCTCAATTCCCGCCACGCCATCGTCCTGCTCGCCGCCGCCCTGTGCTGGAGCGCCAGTGCCGGCGCCGCCACCAACGAAGCGAAGGCGGCCTACTCGGCGGCCAAGGACAGCGCCGCCGCGGCCTACAAGGCGGCGCGCGCGCAGTGCGACGCCATCACCGGCAACCCGAAAGACGTGTGCGTCGCCGAAGCGAAGGCGGCGCGCGTGCGCACCGAAGAAGAAGCGGGCGCCTATTACAAGAACACCCTGAAGGCCTACACGGCCTCGCGCATGAAGATCGCCTCGGCCAATTACGACCTTGACCGCGCCAAGTGCGGCGCGCTGGCCGGCAACGACAAGGATGTCTGCATCAGCCAGGCCAAGGCCGCGCTGGTCGCCGCCAAGGCCGACGCCAAGGCGGACAAGAAGGCGATCGAAGCGCGCAGCGATGCGCGCGAAGACAAGCGTACGGCAGAGTACAAGGTCGCGCTGGAGAAATGCGACGCGTTTGCCGGTGCGGCGAAAGACAGCTGTGTGTCGACCGCGAAATCCCAGTTCGGCAAATAACGCTTGGCCTGCCGGCTGACACGCTCATCCTGAGCAAGCATCACCTACCGTATTGTTTACACACCCAAAGGAGTCCATCATGAAAATCGCACGCCGCCTCGCCACCATGCTGTTTGCCGCTTCGCTCGTCGCCACCCTGGCCGGTTGCGCCTCGACCCCGACCAAGGAAGGCACCGGCGAATTCATCGACGACAGCGTCATCACCGCCAAGGTGAAGGCCTCGATCTTCAACGAGCCAACCTTGAAGTCGACCGAAATCAACGTCGAAACGTTCAAGGGCGATGTCCAGTTGTCCGGCTTCGTCGCCCAGCCACAAGATGCCCAGCGCGCGGTCGAACTCGCACGCGGGGTCAAGGGTGTAGTATCGGTCAAGAACGACGTCCGCGTTAAATAAGCCAAGCTGTCCGTGCCGGTCCCATGGCGGACCGGTCACCGGGCGGCAATTTTTTTTTGTAAAGTCTCCAATGAAGCTTGCAGATCCAACCTTGCCGCCCGTAAGCGAAGAAACCACCGTCGCCCCGGCCAGTCCCGCCGGCGATGTCGAAGCCGGCCCTCCGGGGCACTCTTTCAAATTCCCCGTCCATGTCAGCGCGCGCGGTACCGCGCTCGGCATCATTGCCACCGTCGCTTTCGTCTGGGCGCTGCAGTGGTCGGAAAAATTCCTCGTGCCGCTGCTGCTGGGCGTGTTCATCGCCTACACCCTGAGCCCGGTGGTGCAGTGGCTCGAACGCTGGCACATCAAGCGCGCGGTCGGCGCCACCCTGGTCACGGTGGCGATCCTGGCCGGCATGTACGCCACCGCCATCCGCGTGCAGGGCGAGTTCGTCAACATCATCGACGAGCTGCCGGTGCTGACCCACAAGGTCACCAAGCTGATCACCGACAACAGCAGCGGCCAGCCGAGCACGATCCAACAGATGCAGGCCGCGGCGGCCGAAATCGAACAGGCCACCGCCAGCGTCGGCGCCGACGGCAGGCGCGTCGCGGTCAAGAAAGCGGCGCCGGCCACCGCCGCCGCCGGCGGCTCGTTCAAGGTGATGGACTGGGTGCTGGCCGGCTCGATGGGCCTGGCCACCTTCGTCAGCCAGGCCACGATGGTGGTATTCCTGGTGTTCTTCCTGCTGCTGGCCGGCGACACCTTCAAGCGCAAGCTGGTCAAGCTGACCGGGCCGTCGCTGACGCGCAAGAAGGTCACCGTCCACATCCTCGACGATATCAACACCTCGATCCAGGCCTACATGTTCATGCTGCTCGTCACCAACGGCCTGCTCGCCTTGCTGATGTGGCTGGCGCTGTCGGCGATCGGCATCGAGAACGCCGGCGCGTGGGCCATCGCCGCCGGCCTGATGCACATCATGCCGTACTTCGGCCCGCTGCTGATCACCGCCGCCACCGCCGCGGCCGCCTTCATGCAGTTCGAATCGCTGCGCATGGTGCTGCTGACGGCGGGCGCCTCGCTGGCCATCGCCACCCTGGTCGGCACCGTGGTGGCGACCTGGATGACCGGGCGCATCGCCCGCATGAATCCGGCGGCGGTGTTCGTCAGCCTGCTGTTCTGGGGCTGGCTGTGGGGCGTCTGGGGCTTGCTGCTCGGCGTGCCGGTGGTGGTGATCGTCAAGGTCGTCGCCGAGCGCGTCGAAGGCTGGGAAGTGGTCGCCGAATTGCTCGGCGAATAAACCAGCCTTAGCAAAGGAAAAGGGGGGCCCGCGCGGCCCCCTTATTGCATGCCGGGATCTAGCCTTGCTTCTCGATCGGATAGGCGGTGCGCGCGGCCTTGCCGGCACTGGCGGCGGCGATCGCCTCCGGCGTCTTGCTGCGCAGGCTGCCCAGCTGGATCGCATACTGGCGCGCGAACTCGGCGCCGAGGAAGAAGATCTGCGCCGAGTAATACACCCACAGCAGCATCGCGATGGTCGAGCCGGCCGCGCCGAAACTGTCGGCCACGCCGCTGTTGCCGATGTACAGGCCGATGGCGAATTTGCCCAGTTCGAACATGGCGGCGGTGCCGAGCGCGCCGATGGTGACGTCGCTCCACGACAGCTTGATGCGCGGCAGCAGCTTATAGATCACGCCGAACAGCACCGCGATCACGCCGAAGCTGATCAGGCGGGCGATCCAGCCCAATATCACGGTGGCGTCCCTCCACAGGCCGCCGACATAATGTTCCAGCATCGCCAGGCCGGCGCTGACCGCCAGCGATACCATCAGCAAGAACGCCAGCACCAGGATCAGGCCGAACGACAGCAGGCGCGTGCGCACGATATACCACCAGCTCGAGCCGGTCAGTTTCGGCACCTGCCAGATCTCGTCGAGGGTGTCCTTCAGTTCGGCGAACACGCTGGTGGCGCCGACCAGCAGCAGGGCGGTGGCGATGATGGTGGCGCGCAAGCCGCTGTCATGGTTGCGCGCGCCGGCCAGCACCAGCTGCACCGCTTCGGCGCCCTTGGCCCCCATCAGGCCCTTGAGCTGGCCCACCAGTTGCCCCTGCGCCGCCTCCGGGCCGTAGAAAAAGCCGGCCACCGCGATCACCAGCACCAGGATCGGCGCCATCGAAAACAAGGTGTAGAAAGCCAGCGCGGCGCCCCTGCTGGCGCAGCGGTCGTCGACCCATTCCGACACGGCGCAGCGCAGCACGTGGGCCACGCGGCCCGAAAAAGGCACCCATTGTTTGACGTCGATCATGCATTCTCCAAAAATAAAACGGGCCCCGCAGGGCCCGATGGGGTCGAGTTATCGAGCGAAGGCGGCGAACTGCTTACTGGACACGGCGTTCGACGGTGATCTGCTCGACTTCGACGCGGCGGTTCGGCTCCAGGCACTTGATCAGGTCCGCCCGTTTCTTGTTGTTGCAAGTAACGATAGGATTCGATTCACCCTTGCCGTAGGCCTTCAGGCGCTTGCCGTCGATGCCTTTCGAGACCAGGTAGTCGCGCACCGCGTTGGCGCGCTTTTCCGACAGCTTCTGATTGTACTTGGTCGAGCCGAGGCGGTCGGCGTAGCCGGTGATGTCGACGTCGGTGATGCTCGGATCGGCCGAGAGCGCGGCGGCGATGTCGTCGAGCCTGGGCTGCGGCATGTGCAGCGTCGCGCTGTCGAAGGCGAACAGCTCGGTGGCCGACATCGTTACCTTCTCGAAGCGGGCCGGTGGCGGTGGCGGTGGCGGCGGCGCGGGCTGCTCGACCATCGGCGCCGCCACCGGTGCCGGCGGCGGCGCGACGTACTCCGGTGCCGGCCTGCCGAAGGAATAGTTGGCGCCGACCGTCAGGTACTTGTTGTTGCTGCGGGTGAAGCCGAAGTTGTCGCCGCTGGAGAGGCGCCCGCGCACGGTGCGCAGGTCGGCCTGCAGCGCCCATTGGGGCGCCAGTCCCAGCTGGAAGCCCAGGCCGGCGGTCCAGTACGGGTTGGTGGCGCTGACGTTGCGGGTAGGATTTTCGACCTTGTCACGCTCGGCGCCGATGCCGAACAGCACGAAAGGACGGAAGTTTTTACGCGACAGCATCAGCAAGGCATCGGCGCCGAACAGGGTCTGGTGGTAGTTCGCCGGGCCGTCTTCCGCGCGCACGTGGCTGGCGCCGATCTGGATGTCCCACATCTGCGCGATCGGCTTGCCGAACTTGAGGCCGCCGCCGGCTTTGCGTTTGTCGAGGCCAAAGTCGCGGTCGACCTTGACGCCGACCACATTCGGCTGGATGTACCAGGAGGGATTGATTTCTTGTGCCAGGGCGGTCCCGGCCGAAGAAAGCAAGGCGAGCGCCAAGGCAATTTTTTTCAAATTGTTCACAGAAAACTCCCGTAACGTTAATAGATAGATAGATAGCTTCAACCAACGGAGATGTTGGATGAAGATTAAGGTCAGGAGTTCCGTGGGGTCAGTGCGTTGTCGCACCCACCGACCGGGTGTCTGGTTTTTACAACAACCTTGCAGATCGTCTGGGGAAACCGGTCCGCGGATGCTCAACACTTCGCTTGCTTCAGGCTGATTTTTGTCGTCAAGGAAAGCACTTAAGCATGAGGCAGATCAACTCGACATGAGAATCCTGATCGCGTAGCGCTACCTGGTGTAGATGGCGCGACTACAGTTTCGATTCGAGGTAGCCGTACAGGTAGTTCGAGCCGCCATTGATGTTGCCGAGCAACTGGGACGCGCCGAAGATGCCCGAGCGGTGCGAGATGCCGATCCCGAGATAGGTTTCCTTGAGCCGCTTCGAGCCGACCAGGTCGCCGACGCTGACGTCGAGCGACGGATCGAGGTAGTTGAGGAAGCGCGAGGTTTGGCGGCCGCGCCGGGCCTGGTCTTCGACCTCGACCAGCGGCACCCGCTGGGCCATCGAAAAGCCGGCGCCGAAGCCGACCCGGGTACGCACCGATGCGCTCCACGGAAAGCCGTAGTAGTACGCCTTGATGTGGGCATTCAATTGCAGGCTGTCGGGCGCGGCGCCGCGCTCGTCGTGCGCCTGCAGGCCGATCCAGGCGACGAAATCGAGCGGCCAGTTGTTGACGTGCTCGATTAGCGGACGGCCGAAGTCGACGCCCCAGATGCGCGTGTCGTCCGGGGTGCGGGTCGAGCCGCAGCGGAAGGTGGCCGCCGGCAGGAAATTGCACTCGCTGGCGCGGCCGCCGTAGATGCGCGCGTGCAGCGGCAGGCTCGGCTCCGAATACGGCTTGTGGCTGCCGAAATCGTAGGCGGCGCCGAACATCGCGTTCGGCTGCACCTTGTTGTCGACGATCGGGCTGTGGCGCACGCCGCTGTCGAGCAAGGTGGCGCCGACGCCGCCCAGCAGACGCCAGCGCTCGGTGATTTCATAATAGGCGAACAGGCTCAAGGTCCAGTCATAGCCGCCGCCGGGCAGGTAGGCCGGGCGGTCGGCGCGCGCCTCGTCGGCGCGCACGCCATAATAATAGTTGTTCAGCGTGGCGTTGCGGCGCGCCACCGCCGCGCTCGGGCGAAAGTGCCAGCGGCCCGACTGCAGGTCGACGCTGTAGCCGAGGCGCATCTCGGTGCCGCCGCTGAGACTGTTCGCGTCGTGCAAGATCTCGGCGTCGAGGTTGCCCCACGGTTCGCGCTTGCGGTAGGCGATGCCGACGTCGATGCCCGAACTGCGCCGCGCCATGCCTTCCAGCACGGCCGGCGTGCGGTCGGCCGGAAAGCCTTCGAAGCGGTAATCGAGGAACACCTCGAGGTCGTGGTCGCGCCGTTCCGACAGTTTCATGCCGGCGCGGGTGCCGTGCAGGTAAAACTGCTTGCCTTCATACATGTAGAGCGGCACCAGGTCCTGGGTGACGGCGCCGCCGCGGTAGGGACTGAACACCAGGCGCTGCAAGCCACCGAGTGCGGCGCTGCCGGGAATGGCGAGGAAATCGACCAGCACGTCGGAGCCGGCCGGGCCGGCCAGTGCGGTCAGCGGCGCCAGCAGCAGGGCCAGCAGGGAAAAGCGGTTTCGCATGAAATTTTGGCAAGAGGCAATTGTTCGAGGGTGCAAGTTTAGCCGGTTTGCGGCAGCGCGCAAAAAAATCGCGCTGCAGCGAACCTTGCGGTCCGTTGCAGCGCGATTTTCGGTCAAGCGGGCAGTGCGGTCTTAGTGCTTTTCCGGCACCACGATCACGGTGTCGCCTGGCTTGCCAGGCTCGCCAGCGGCGCCTTTTTCACCAGGGGCGCCAGCAGCGCCGGCAGGGCCTGGAACAGGCACTGGGACAGCTGGGCCAGGAACGGCAACCTGCTTCTCGACGGTCGGGGTGACGACGGTGGTAGCTGGTGGGTTGACGGTGGTTTTTTCACATGCGGTCAGGCCGATGACGGCGAGCATTGCTACGAGCAGGGTGGTTTTCATGGTGGTTTCCTTTATAGAAGTTATTACGTCTGTATCGATGCGCACGCAATTCCATGCGAACGTCCCCAGCATAACCAAGTACTTACGCCTGATCTGTACGCCAACGCACAGTGCTGCAAGGACTTTTAATCGCCCATGCAAAATGAATATCTGGAAATGTTCGATGGCGCACAGACCAGTGTCCATGACACAGGCAATCTGGAGGCAAGCTAAGGGGAACCGCAAAGTTGTTAGCTGGTCAAACACCAGAGGCGACGCGATCCAATGACTATCTCTTATGGAGTACTCGAAAATGCATGCACCGACACATCACAACGCAGCGCAAGGCGACATGGGCGCAATGCACAATTCCGGCAACTCGGCACTGATCGAGCGCGTCGCCCCGCAACCAGCCGAGCGCGCCCCGATCTCGATGGCGCCGATCGAGCGCGTCCGTTCGACCTCGGCNNGCCGACGAAATCGCCTGGTTCCTCAAATTCTCGCCGTCCGGCGCGCGTAAATACATCCGCGACCTGCGCGAAGCGGGCGTCATCGAGCTGGCGCGCTACATCGAAGGCACCGCCACCTACCTCGGCAAGGCCGTGTACCAGATTTCGCCGGATCCGGACCGTGTCAAAGCATTCCTGGCTGCTATCGTACAGCCAAAGCGCGAAGGCGCGGCGCCACGCAAGGAACGTCCGGGCCTGCGCGAGCAGAGCATGGCCGGCACCGGCCGCCATTTCCACATCCTGGCCGACGACACCCACTACGCGATCCGGGTCAATCGCAGCCCGGTAGCGCGCGATCCGCTGGTCGCCGCCCTGTTCGGCGCCGCGCCGTCCGCCAACAAGGACCACGCCTAATCAAGTTGTTCGGGGGCCGGCCTGGTCCGGCCCCTTTCTGCCTCTACTCGCCGCGTCCAGCGGCGTTTCTGTTTGCTGTCCCAATTGAAAAGCGAATAACTATCCCCACCTGCTGCCAGTGGGGCAGGACTCGCCTGCCAACTAATATTGCTCACAGAAAGGTACGACCCCGATGCAAGCCTGGATCTGGAGCACCGTCATCACGATGGCCATCGCCGCGGCGCTGCTGGCGCCCGGCTGGCGCCTGAAACGGGCGCTCAAGCAGCCGATGCCGGCCGGCTTTATTGCCATCCTCGAACGCAATATCCCGGTCTACGCGCGCATGCCGGCGCCGTTGCGCGCGCAGTTGCACAAGCTGGTGCAGCAATTCTTATCCCAGAAGAAATTCATCGGCTGCGAAGGCGTCGACGTCGACGACGAGATGCGCGTGACGATCGCCGGCCAGGCCTGCCTGCTGCTGCTGAACCGGCCGTCGCGCGTCTATCCCGCGCTGCATGCGGTGCTGGTGTACCCGAGCGCATTCCTGGTGCCGCGCAACCATGTCGACGCGGCCGGGGTGGTGACCGAAATGCGCCAGGACCTGCTGGGCGAATCGTGGGGCGACGGCCGCGTGGTGCTGTCGTGGGACCACGTGCGGCGCGGCGCCCACGACTGGACCGACGGCCAGAATGTCGTGCTGCATGAATTCGCCCACCAGCTCGACAGCGAGTCGGGCAGCAACAACGGCGCCCCCTACCTGGGCAGCCAGGAGAGCTACCGCAGCTGGGCGGCGGTGCTGTCGCGCGACTACGCCAACTTGCGCGCCGACGCCGCGTATGCGCAGCACAGCGTGCTGGACCACTATGGCGCGACCAGCCCGGCCGAGTTCTTCGCCGTCGCGACCGAAACCTTTTTCGAAAAGCCGTATCAGATGGCCGAGCGCCATCCGGCCCTGTTCGGTGAATTCGGCAAGTATTACCGGGTCGACCCGCGCGAGTGGCAGGATGCGCCGCTGGCGCAGGCGGGGCATGGCAGTCATTACGGGCAGTGGCAGTAAAGCGATTCGGTGCGCTGGCGTACAGTGAGGGGGGACGCGGCGGCGCATGCTTGACACACCATCAACCCAGGAGGGATTCACCATGTCGACAATTATTGCAGGTCATTTCCAACTCCAGGACGAGATCGACCAGGCCCGCAATGAGCTGGTCGGCGCCGGCTTCGCCGACAATCGCATCAGTGCCTTCTTCGTCAACCAGCCGGGGCAGCACGACATGACCCCGATCGGCGGCGACCACCTGCAGTCGGCGGGGGCCAAGGAGACGCCGCTCGGCGTGCTCGAAGGGACCGCCGCGGGCGGCGCGGTCGGCCTCGCGCTGGGCGCCGCCACCTCGCTGGTGACCGGGCCGGTCGGGCCGATCGTCGGCGGCCTGGTGGGCGCCCACGTCGGTTCGCTGTACAGCTTCCACAAGATGAAGGAGGGCGGCGAGGAAGAAGAGGGCGGCGAAAACCTGGCCGAGCCGCGCAAGCCCGGCATGCTGATTGCCGTCGCGATCGACGACCCGGCGCAGGAAAATCGCGCGCTCGAAGTGCTGCGCGACCTCGGCGCCCACCATCTCGAGCGCGCCGAAGGCACCATCGTCGATGGCGACTGGGTCGACTTCGACCCGCTCAGCCTGCCCAACATCATCGCCTGAGATTGGCCCGGCGCGAGCGCTTCAGAGTAGAAATTTACTTCTTAGCATCGCGTTTGATATTTCTCAATATTGCCCTTCATAAGCCTCCTAGACTTGTTCGTTCACGCCGCGGGCGCGGTGTGAATCGGACAACATAGCGAGGCGGGAACGGCATGGAAAAGCTCAGGGTGGCGCTGGTGACGGGTGGCATGGGTGGGCTGGGAACGGCCCTTTGCAGGCGGCTCGACGCGGCCGGATTCCGGGTGGCGACGACCTATTCGCCGGCCAATCCGAGCCCGGAAGGCTGGCTGGCGGCGCAGCGCGACGAGGGCTGCCGTTTTCGCGCCTACAAGGTCGACGTCGCCGACTACGCCGACACCGAATGGATGATGCAGAAGCTGCTGGCCGAGATGGGGCGGCTCGACGTGCTGGTCAACAACGCCGGCATCACGCGCGACCGCAGCCTGCGCAAGATGGCGCCGGAAGACTGGTCGGCCGTGATCCACACCAACCTCGACAGCGTGTTCAACGTGAGCAAGCAGGCGCTCGAGCCGATGCTCGAGCAGCGCTGGGGGCGCATCATCAATATTTCGTCGGTGAACGCGCAGCAGGGCGCCTTCGGCCAGGCCAACTATGCCGCGGCCAAGGCCGGCATGCACGGCTTTACCAAGGCGCTGGCGCTGGAGACGGCGCGCCACGGCATCACCGTCAACACGGTGTCGCCGGGCTATTTGCGCACGAAGATGGTGATGCAGGTGCCCGACGCTATCCTGCAGTCGAAGATCCTGCCGCAGATTCCGGTCGGCCGGCTCGGCGAACCGGACGAGGTGGCCGCCCTGGTGGCTTACCTGGCGTCGCCCGAGGCGGCCTTCCTGACGGGCGCCAACATCGCGATCAACGGCGGCCAGCACATGAGCTAAGCGGCGGGCTGGCGCTTCTCGGCGCGTGTCTGGCAGCCGATGCACAGGCGCGCTTCGGGGCGCGCCTGCAGGCGCGAGAAGCCGATCGGGTTGCCGCATTCCTCGCATTCGCCATAGCTGCCGTCGTCGAACTTGGCGAGCGCGCGTTTGAGCACCAGCATCTGGGCCGCGTTGTGGCCGGCCGCTTCCAGCGCCAGGTCGTTGAGCAGGCGCACGGTGGCCTTGTCGGCGGGCGAGGTTTCCACCTCTTCGACCGCAAGGTCGTGCGCGCCGGCGTGCGCGGGATCGCCTTGGGTGGCGAGTGCAAGGCGGCGCTGCTCGAGCATGGTTTTCAGGAGCGCAAGTTGCTCCTGCTCTAGGCCGTTCATCGGGAGCACCTTTCAGGACGATTGGGACGCGCCAAGGCGGTGACTGGGCTGTCACAAGTGTAGCGCGATCGGCGCCCGATGAACATGGGCGCACGCTACGGTGGACGCGGGGGCGGGCTGGAATTATTTTCGCTAACCCCAAGACGGTCGTCCCTGCCAGTGGCAGGGACGACCGTCTTGGGGTTAGCGGTGAGTCAGGCAGGTTTGGCGGGAGCGGACGGCGGCTTCGGCGGGGCGGCCTTGACCGCCTTGAGCTGGTCGCGGATCTTTCGCAGCGCGGCCAGGATCGGCGCCGCCTGGCCGGTGGCGGCGGCGCCGGCCAGCAACAGCAGGCCACCGACCAGCCCGACGACGTCGCCGATCATGGCGATCTTGCGGATCTTCTCGGCCGCATCCACGGTCAGTTGCATCACGTGTGCCTGCGGCTTGCCGAGTGTCTTGACGACGTAGGTCGCCGCATCGGCGTACAGGCTGTTGGCGCGCTGGCGCAGCAGCAGCTCGTCGTCGAGCAGCGCGCGCGCGGTGGCCTGTTCGGCGTCACTGAACGGCCCGCCGCTGTGCGCCTTGATGTCCTTCATCACGCGCGCGTGGATCTCGTCGGCGCAGGCCGACAGCTGGTCGGCCAGCGCTTCGATCTGCGGCACGCTGGCCAGACCGTTCGGTTCGGTGTAGTCGCTCATCGCGCGTCTCTCGTGAAGGTTAATTGGCCAGGCCGGTGCGGATCATTTGCAGGTCGCGCACATAGCTTTGCAGGATGTTGCGGATTTCGCCGCCATGCAAATCGGACAGGCTCTCGCGCAGCTTCTGGTGCCCCAGCGACACCTTGGTCAGCCCTTGCACCGCCAGTTCGTAGCGCTTGTCGAGGATCTTGTATTCGGCCTTCTTGTTGAGGTAATGCACCTTGGCCAGCGTCACCAGCATGCGGTCCTGCGGCCGGCTGGCCATCGGGATCTCGACGTCGAAGATGCCGAGGATGGTCTTCTTCTCGTTGTCGTTGGTCTTGGCGTACAGGCGCGTCAGGGTCAGCATCGCGTCGAGCAGGGTCTGCAGGTCGCGGTCGCCGTCGCGCACCATCGTCTCGACGCTGCGCCCCTGGTAGCCGGAGGCGATGGCGCGCGTCAGCAGGCGCGTCATGCCCATGTAGGCGGTCACGTGATGCTGGTCGAGGCCGCTCTCGGTATTGGCCTTGATGCCGTTGCCGAGGTCGTCGAGCCTGTCGGAGAGGTCGTAGCGGGCCTCGCCGGCCAAGCGGCTGAGGGTCTGCATGTACAGCACCACCGCCTTCTGGGCGCTGACGAAATCGTCGTACACCGCGCGCCGCTTGGCGTCGGTCTCCTTGCCGACGCGTTCGGCGGCCGGCGACAGGTAGAGCTGTTCGCGCGCGTAGGTGTCGCGATAGCGGGTCGCCAGTTCGGTGTAGGCGCCGAGTTTGGCCGACTGGTCGGCGAAATCGCGCACCTCCTGCAAGCTGATGTTGGTGGTGGCGCAGCCGCCCAGCAGCAGGCAGAAGCTCAGGGCGAACAGGGCGAGGAGACGGTGACGGGCAGTCATGGATCCTTTCTGGCCGCGCGGGAGGGCGAGCCGGAAGGAGACATTCTTGCCCTTCTAGTCCATTTGCATCTTGCTCGATGTCAAGTTCAGCGGACCTTGGCACGGTCGAAGTGCGGATTCTCGATCACGCCGAACAGGTTGCCGTAGGGGTCCTTCAGCGTGGCGACGCTGATGCCGCCGCCCACTGCGGTGACCGGCGAGTCGATGGCGGCGCCGAGGCCGACGATGCGGTTCACTTCGGCGACGATGTCGGCCGTGCCCCAGTAGGCGGTGGCGCCGGTCGCGCCGGGCGTGCCGTCCGGGATCAGGCCCAGTTCGAAGCCGCCCACTTCGAAGCCGACGTAGAACGGTTCCTCGAAATACGGGGCGCGCTCGAGCACCCGCTTGTACCAGGCGGTGGCGTCGGCGAGGTCGGTGACGGGATAGCAGACGGTGCGCAGGCCTTCGATCATGATGCTTCCTTCGGTTATTATTGGTGTTGTGGAGGCAGCCACTGGTCGCGCCATGCGAGGCTGTCGGCGGTCGTGCCGTTCGGCGTGTATTCGCAGCCGATCCAGCCCTGGTAACCGATCTCGTCGAGCAGCTTGAACAGGAAAGGATAGTTGATCTCGCCGGTGCCCGGTTCATGCCGGCCGGGGGTGTCGGCCAGCTGGATGTGGGCGATCCTGGCCAGGTTGGCGCGGATGGTGCTGGCCAGCTCGCCTTCCATGCGCTGCATGTGATAGATGTCGTACTGCAGGAACAGGTTGTCGGCGCCGCACGCGTCGATGATGGCGAGCGCCTGGCTGCTGCCGGTGAGGAAATAGCCGGGGATGTCATAGGAATTGATCGGTTCGATCAGCAGTTTCAGGCCGTGTTCGCGGCAAGCGGCGGCGGCGAACTTCAGGTTGGCGGTGTAGACCTCGTGGGCGCGCTCGCGCGGCACGTTCGGCGGCACCTTGCCGGCCAGGCAGTGCAGCTGGCTGACGCCCAGGTCGGCGGCGTAGTCGAGCGCCAGCGCCACGCTGTCCTGGAACTCGCCGACGCGGCGCGGGTCGCAGGCGATGCCGCGCTCGCCGGCCGCCCAGTCGCCGGCCGGCAGGTTGAACAGCACCAGCTGCAGCCGGTGGCGCGCCAGCCGGTTGGCGATCTGGTCGGCGTCGAAGGCATACGGGAACNNGTGGTTTCCCCGAACATCGTGCTCAGGTTGGCGGCAAATTTCGGCATGCTTTTCAGGAATCGGGAGTCGAAGCCGGTATCGTAGCCGATTTCGGATCGTTCATCACGCGCATCGGCGTGAGCGCGAACGCCAGCAGCGCGCCGGCCACCAGGAACAGGCCGGCGCCGAGGAACAGCTGCGCCAGCGTCACGTGCTGCATCGCCAGCCCGGTCAGCGAGGCGGCCAGCGGCGCCAGTCCCATCAGGATGAACATGAAGATGCTCATCGTGCGGCCAAGCATCGCGCGCGGCACGCGGCGCTGGATCCAGGTAAACACCGCCACCTGCATGAAGCCGGCCAGCGCGCCCATCACCAGCATCAGCGCGGCGGCCTGCCAGGCCGCGTCGACCCCGCCCATCAGCATCAGCAGCAGGCCGGCGATGCCGTCGGCCAGCAGCAAGGTGGTGCCCAGCGTGCCGATGCGGAAGTGCGCCTTGACCGAGGAAAACGCCATGCCGACCAGGTTGCCGGCGGCGTGCCCGCCCATCACCAGGCCGAGCGCCGCGGCGCCGCCGAGCCGGGTGTTGGCCAGCACCGGCATCGCCACCTGCATGGCGCCGCCGACGACGAAGGAAATCACGCCCCAGTAGATGAAGGCGCTGCGCATTTCCGCGTCGCGCCAGACCATCGCCAGGCCGGCGCCGACCGCCTTGAACACCGGTTGCGGCGCGGCGCGCGCGGCGCCGGCATGCATCTGCACATGCTGCAGCGTCCAGGCGGTGATGGCGAAGCTGAACGCGTCGAGCGCGAACGCCAGGCCGAGGCCGCGCGCATCGGCCATGCCGGCGCCCGGCTGCGCGCCCGAAAACGCGATCAGCGCGCCGGCCAGCAGCGGGCCTGCCAGTGCGGTGAGCACGCGCATGCTCATCATCATGGCGTTCGCCGTTTGCAACTGCTGGGGCGCGACGACGTTCGGCAGCATCGACGTTCCGGACGGGATGCTGAAGGCCGAGGCCAGGCCGATGCCGAGCGCCAGCGCGTAGACCATCGGCATGGTCGCCTGGTGGCTCAGCACCAGCGCCGACAGCAGAGCGAGCAGGACCGTGTTGACGTACTTGGTGAGCATCAGCACGCGCTTCGGCGAGTAGCGGTCGACCAGTGCGCCGCCGAGCAGGATGAAGATGGCGCGCGGCACGCCCATCACCGCGATCACCAGGCCGAGGGTGAGTGCGTCGTGGGTCATCTGCAGCACCAGCCAGGGCAGGGCGATCAGGGTGAACTGGTCGCCCAGCATCGAGATCACGCCGCCGCCCATCATCCAGCGGAAGTTCGGGTCGCGCAGCAAGGCGGCGCGTGCATCTTTCTGNNCTGGCCGGGTTCGGCGCCGCGCAGGGCATCGCGGCTGACCAGGTCGACGACATCGGTGGCGTTGACCAGCAGTTCCTCGCCGGTCGGGGTGACGACGGCGAAGCCGACGCGGGCGTCGCGCGGATCGGGCTCGCGCGTGACGAGGCCGATTTTCTCGAGCGGCAGTAGGGTGCGCGTCACGCCCGAGGCGGTCAGGCCGAGGCGTTCGGCGAGGTCAACGCGGCGCAGGCGGCCGCCGGGCGCGCGACTCAGGTGGTTGAGCACCTGGAAGTCGCCGAAGCTGATGCCATGGTGGCTGCCGAGCGCGTTGTCGAAGCGGCGAATCAGCGCGGCATGCGCGCGCGCGAGGCGCAGGCAGAAGTCGGTGGGCGCGGTGGCAGGCGTGGTGATCATGGTGAAGTCCTTTCGTGGTACTGGATAGATGCTTGATTATGCAAGTATATGTCGATTGCTTGCATAGTCAAACACTTTCAACGCTGGTGTCAGGTCTGACATTCGGACATTTTCGCGGTGTCAGGTCTGACATTCGGACATTTTCGCGGTGTCAGGTCTGACATTCGGACAAAATCCCT
>CXWL01109302.1_pt1 | contig 25739 bp, 21 predicted proteins | sample 590931 | NCBI WGS metagenome assembly CXWL01 (sample SAMEA3498368, study PRJEB10139) | groundwater metagenome | biome: water well; material: biofilm material | place: Germany | collected 2015-04-27
AGTAAGAGGACTCGTCCCCGAGCAGCCACATCACCGCCCGCGCGACTTCCAGCGGGTAACCGCCACGTCCCATCGGCACATCGGATTCCAGGCGGCTGACGCGCCCGGGTTCGCCGCCACTTGCGTGTATTTCCGTATGAATCAGGCCCGGGCGTACGCCGTTGACGCGGATTCCTTCGCGCGCCACCTCCCTGGAAAGGCCGATCGTCAGGGCGTCCACTGCCGCCTTGGACGCGGCGTAGTCGACATATTCTCCGGCCGCCCCGAGCACCGCCGCGCGCGACGACATGTTGACGATGGCGCCGCCCGCGCCGCCATGCGATGTCGACATGCGCCTGACGGCTTCGCGCGCGCACAAAAAGCTGCCGGTCACATTCGTCGCCAGGATGCGGTTCAGGCGATCCGCATCCATCTGGTCCACCCGCATCTGTTGCTGCAGGATCCCGGCGTTGTTGACCAGCGCGTCGAGTTTGCCGAACCGGCCGTCGAGCAAATGAAACATGCGGCTGACGTCGTTCTGGTCGGAGACATCGCCCTGCAATGCCAAGCCGGTGCCGCCGGCGCCTTCAATCGTCGCGATGACTTGCTGGGCCGCCGCGTGATTGTCGAGGTAGTTGATGCACACGGCGTACCCGCGCTGCGCCGCCAGCAGCGCGCATGCCGCGCCGATTCCACGGCCGCCGCCGGTAATGAAGATCACTTTCACTACCATTCGATTCGCTCCCCTTGCAACTACACAGAGGCGATGATAGCACCGGGCCAACCGGCGAAGCACGATGGCAAGCTGGCCCGAAATCCCGGCTCTACTGGCAGCTGAAGCTGGCAGCGTCCTCAAGGCTGCCGCTGCCCTTGTATTTCGCGATTTTCGGATAGGCGCACAATGGCCGGGTGCGGGTCGCCGACCACGTCGACGGCAAGTCGGCATTCACCCTGCCGCTGTTGCCCGCTCCCCGCGCGCTGGCAATCACGCTATCCGGCGCCTGGCCTTGTTCCACCCAGTTCACCTGCCAGATCAAGCCCACGGCCCCGGTGTCGAGGTTCAATGAGTTGGTGAACTTCCAGCTAGCCCGGCCCGCGGTAGCGAGGCCGGCATCGAACGGAAAGCTGGAATAGATTTTGGTTCCGGCGCCAGTGACCGCGCCCGCGAACAGCGGACCGATCGCACCTTTCTGCGCCGCGCTCAGGCAGGTGCCGTCGCGCGTCGCGGTGCAGGTCGGAACGTCGCGATCCAGGTTGAACGCGGCCTGGCAGGCTTCGGTGTTTTGCACCAGGCCGTCCGAGGCGCCATCGAGCGCGTCGCATTTGGCCAGCACCGCATTCGACACCAGCGCACGTTCCGCGGTGGTGAATCCGGTCGACAGGTCGCCCGGGGTAGTGGCAAGCGCGGCGTACGCCTTGGCGCTGATCAGGTAGAACGCCGGCGAGGCGGGGTTCCCCGTCGCCTTGCTCAGCCAGGTATTGAAGAACGGCGCCAGGCCGTTGTTCTGGACTGATCGGTCAAAGATATTTTGTCTCCGAGATTTCGCGCCTATTCGGTAAACAACGCGGAAAACGTCTGGCGCAGCCAGCGGTTGGCCGGATCGGCGTGGTAGCGCTCGTGCCAGTGCTGCTTGACCGCGAAGCTGGGCATGCTGATCGGGCAGGGCAGCAGTTGCAGCGCTTCGCCCGACCTGACCGCGCTGGCGTATTTGTCCGGCACCGTGGCGATGAAGGTGGTTTCGGCAACGATGCGGCCCAGTCCCAGGAAGCTCGGCAACTGCAGCACGATGCGGCGCGGCGCGCCTTCCTTGTCGATGATCTTGTCGACGATGTAATGGCCGGTGCCCGAAGTCTTGACCGACAGGTGGCCTTCGGCGCTGAACGCCTCCTTGGTGAGGATGCCCTTGATGCGCGGATGTCCCTGCGCCACCAGGCAGACGAAATTCTGCTGGAACAGGGTCTGCTGGTAAAAGCCCGCTTCCAGGTGCGGCATGAAGCCGACTGCCAGGTCGACCGCGCCGTCTTCCAGGTCGCGCGGGGTGCTGCTGGAGATCTTGGAGATGTCGAAACGGATGCCGGGCGCCACCGTCGTCAGGTGGTTGAGCAGGCGCGGCAGCAGCACGATCTCGCTGATGTCGGTCATGCAGACCCGGAACTCGCGCGTCTCGGTGGCCGGATCGAAGTCGTCGCGGTGGGTCAGCGCGTGGGCCAGCGCTTCGATCGCGCGGCGCACGTCGACGATCACGTCCTGCGCATGCGGGGTCGGCTCCATGCCCTTGGCGGTGCGGCTGAACAGGCGGTCGCCGAAGTGATGGCGCAGCTTGCCCAGCGCGATGCTGACGGTCGACTGCGGCAGCCCGAGGTTGTCGGCCGCGCGGGTCACGTTGCGGGTCTTGTAGATTTCATCGAAGACGTACAGCAGTTCAATATCGAAGCGCGCCATGCCGGCCACCTTTATTGTGTTTTCATATTATGGCTATAATAGTTCATCCATTTACTAAATAAAGCCTCGGGATCATGATTTGTCCTGCAATTAAAAAAGGAGACGAACATGGAAGCGATCGAAGCCGGGCGCCAGCAACTCTATGCGGACTTGCGCCGCCAGGATATGGCGCCGCTGTGGGCCTCGCTGCACACGCTGGTGCCGCGCGAACCGGTGACGCCGTGCGTCGCGGCGTTGTGGAAATACGAGAACCTGCGTCCGCTGCTCGAGGAAGCCGGTCGGCTGATCACGGCCGAAGAGGCGGTGCGCCGCGTGCTGGTGCTGGAAAACCCCGCGCTGCCTGGCCAGTCGGCCATCACCCAGTCGCTGTACGCCGGCCTGCAGCTGATCCTGCCGGGGGAAGTGGCGCCATCGCATCGCCACGTGCAGTCGGCGCTGCGCTTCGTGGTCGAAGGCAGCGGCGCCTACACCACGGTGGACGGCGAGCGCACCACCATGCACCCGGGCGACTTCATCATCACGCCGTCCTGGACCTGGCACGATCATGGCAATGAAGGCATCGACGGCGTCAGCGAGCCGGTGGTGTGGCTCGACGGCCTGGATATCCCGATGGTGCGCTTCTTCGACGCCGGCTTCGCCGAAAACGACAGCCGCAAGTCGCAGCCGGTCACCCGTGCGGAAGGCAGCAGCATGGCGCGTTTCGGCGCCAACATGGCGCCCCTCAGGCACGACCACACCAGCCTGACCTCGCCGATTTTCAGCTATCCCTACAGCCGCACCCGCGAGGCCTTGCACACGCTGCTGCGCGACGGACCGCTCGACGCCTGGCAAGGCGTCAAGCTCAAATACATCAACCCGCTGACCGGCGGCTGGCCGATGCCGACGCTGGCCACTTTCATGCAGCTGCTGCCGAAAGGCTTCCGTGGCCAGCCGCACCGCAGCACCGACGGCGCCGTCTACAGCGTGGTCGAAGGTCGCGGCACCGCGCACATCGGCGGNNGCGCACATCGGCGGGCAGGCGTTCGAGTTCGGCCCGCGCGATACCTTCGTGGTGCCGCCGTGGGCCACGCTGGCGCTGTCGGCCAGCGATGAAACCGTCCTGTTCAGCTATTCCGACCGCCCGGTGCAAGCGGCGCTCGGCCTGCTGCGCGAACAATTCCTGTCGGCCTGAGGGCCCTTCCAATTTCTTTCAAGCGAGATCACCATGACCACATCTTTCGTCATCACCCCGCCGGCAATCGTCGGCTTGCCGATCGCCGGCTCCGAGCAGCAGTTCCCGGTACGCCGCGTGTACTGCGTCGGCCGTAACTATGCCGCCCATGCGCGCGAGATGGGCTTCGACCCGGACCGCGAACCGCCGTTCTTCTTCTGCAAGCCGAACGATGACAAGTCGGTCGTGCCGGTTGCGGCCGGGACCACGGTGTCGCTGCCGTACCCGACCCTGACTGCCAACTACCACTTCGAAATCGAGCTGGTGGTCGCGATCGGCAAGGGCGGGCGCGACATCGCCATCGAGGATGCGGCCAGCCACATCTTCGGCTATGCGGTGGGACTCGACATGACCCGGCGCGACCTGCAGATCCGCATGCGCGAACAGGGCCGGCCGTGGGAAATCGGCAAGGCCTTCGACTACTCGGCGCCGGTTGGGCCGGTGCATCCGATCACCGCCACCGGCGCGCTCGAGCAAGGTGCGATTTCGATCGAAGTGGATGGCAAGGTGCGCCAGTCCAGCGACATCTCGCATTTGATCTGGTCGGTCAGCGAGACGATCGCCAACCTGTCGACGCTGTTCGAACTGCAGCCGGGCGACCTGATTTTCAGCGGCACTCCCGAAGGCGTTGGCGCGGTGGTGCGGGGCGAGACCATGGTCGGGAAGATCGACGGGCTGACCCCAATCGAGGTGAAGGTAGTTTAGGACACGTGCGGCACGACTGACTAGCAATACAAACTCTTACGTCGTCCTCGCGAACGCGGGGACCCAATTCCGTGGCTACCCTACGAGATTGGATCCCCGCGTGCGCGAGGACGACGGTTTGAAGGTTAACGAAATTTTTTTTGACGTTAGCGGTTATTCGCATTTTCAAGTCTGCCCAACCCCTCGCTTGAAAGCGGGGCGGGATTCTCAAGAATTTTAGTCAGCAGCAGTGCGGCGATGTGGCACAAGACCATCGCGCCGGATGTATCAATACAAGGAGACAGCAACATGGCACACGCCGGCACAATCGACATCCAGGACTTCATCAACACCCACCCGTTTTCGCGCTTCCAGCGCCGCGTGCTGATCCTGTGCTTCCTGGTGGTGCTGGTCGACGGTTTCGACACTGCTTCGATCGGCTTCATCGCCCCGGCCATCAAGGCCGAGTGGCATTTGGGCGGCGCCGCGCTGGCGCCGCTGTTCGGCGCCGGCCTGTTCGGCCTGATGGCGGGCGCCTTCATCTTCGGCCCGCTGGCCGACCGCTTCGGGCGCAAGCCGATCCTGGTGTGTTCGGTGGCCTTCTTCGGCCTGGCCAGCCTGCTGTCGATGTTCTCCACCGGTCCCGAGATGCTGATGGTGCTGCGCTTCCTGACCGGCCTCGGTCTGGGCGGTGCGATGCCGAGCGCGATCACGCTGACCTCCGAATACTGTCCCAAGGCGCGCCGCAGCACGCTGGTGACGCTGATGTTCTGCGGCTTCACCGTCGGTTCGGCGCTGGGCGGCCTGATTGCCGCGCAGCTGCTGCCGCTGATCGGCTGGCGCGGCGTGCTGTGCATCGGCGGCGTCGTGCCGCTGCTGCTGGCGCCGATGCTGGCGCTGGCGCTGCCCGAGTCGCTGCGCTTCCTGGTCGCCAAAGGAAACCGCGACGCGGCGATTGCCCGCATCGCTTCCCGCATCGCGCCGCTGGGCGCCGCGGTGCAGCGTTTCGTCATCGGCGACCAGCCGGTGGCCGGCTCGCCGGTGGCGGCGCTGTTCCGCGAAGGCATGCTGAAAGGGACCTTGCTACTGTGGCTGACCTTCTTCATGAACCTGCTGATCATCTACCTGATCTCGAGCTGGCTGCCGACTCTCCTCAACAACAGCGGCATCACGCTGGCGCGCGCTTCCTTCGTCACCGCCATGTTCCAGGTCGGCGGCACCGTTGGCGCCATCCTGCTGGGCCGCTGGATGGACCGCTTCGATCCGCACCGGGTGCTGGGCGCCTCGTACCTGCTGGCGGCCGGCTTTATCGCGCTGATCGGCGTGGCCGGCGGCTCGCTGGCGCTGCTGATGCTGGCCGTGTTCGGCGCCGGCTTCTGCGTCAGCGGTTCGCAAGTCGGCGCCAATGCGCTGGCGGCGGCGTTCTACCCGACCGGCAACCGCGCCACGGGCGTCAGCTGGGCCTCGGCGGTCGGCCGCAGCGGCTCGGTGCTCGGTTCGATGGTCGGCGGCGTGCTGCTGTCGATGCAGTTCACCAACCAGTCTATTTTTCTGATGGTCGCCGTGCCCGCTCTGGTCAGCGCCGTGGCGGTCAGCGCGCTGGGCTGGCACCGCCAGCGCCGCACGCTTCCCGCATTCAGTGCTACCCAAACCGCTTGAGGATTCACCATGCAACTCCATACCTTTTTTCGCAGTTCCGCCTCCTACCGGGTGCGCATTGCGCTCAACCTGAAGGCGATCGGCTACGACGCGGTGGCGGTCCACCTGAGCCGCAACGGCGGCGAACAGTTTGCCGCGGCGTTCGACGTGCTCAACCCGCAGCACCTGCTGCCGGTGCTGGTCGACGACGGCCTGGTGCTGAACCAGTCGCTGGCGATCCTCGAGTACCTGGACGAGACCCATCCCGAGGTGGCGCTGCTGCCGCCTGACGCCGCCGGACGCGCGCGGGTGAGGGCGCTGTCGCAAATGATCGCGTGCGACATCCATCCGCTCAACAACCTGCGCGTGCTTAATTACCTGACGCAGGAACTGAAGATCGACGCCGCGCAAAAGGATACGTGGTACCGGCACTGGGTCGCGCTCGGGCTGGCGGCGTTCGAGGCGGCGCTGGTGCGTAGCGAGGACACCGGCCGCTTCTGCCACGGCGATACGCCGGGCATGGCCGACTGCTGCCTGGCGCCCCAGGTTTTCAACGCGCAGCGCTTCGAATGCGACATGGCGCCCTATCCGACGCTGATGCGCATTTACGGCGCCTGCATGGAACTGGAAGCATTCCAGGCCGCGAGTCCCGCGCGCCAGTTCGACGCCGCGTAAGACCTTGCGCCGGCATTCATCACCTTATTCAGGAGTATCGACATGAACACTACTAAAACCGATCGTTCGGTGCTGATCGCCGGAGGCGGCATCGGCGGCCTGGCGGCCGCGCTGGCGCTGGCCCGGATCGGCATCCGCAGCACTGTGCTGGAGCAGGCCGACACCATCGGCGAGATCGGCGCCGGGATCCAGCTCGCGCCGAATGCCTTTGCCGCACTCGATGCGCTGGGCGTGGGCGAGAATGCCCGCAAGTGCGCCGTGTTCACCGAAAAGCTGGTGATGATGGACGCGGTCGACGGCAAAGAGGTCGGCACCTTCGTGGTGGACGAAGCGTTCCGCCAGCGCTTCAGCAATCCGTATGCGGTGATCCACCGCGCCGACATCCACGGCGCCATCCTCGAAGGCGTGCGCAATTCGCCGCTGATCGAACTGCGCACGTCCTCGCGGGTCGAAGACATGGTGCAGGACAGCGCCGGCGTGATGGTGCTCGACAGCCAGGGGCGGCGCCATACGGCCGACGCGATGATCGGCTGCGACGGCGTCAAGTCGGTCATCCGCGACAAGCTGATCGGCGACCCGGTGCGGGTCTCGGGCCACGTGGTGTACCGCGCGGTGGTGCCGGTCGACGAGATGCCGGTCGACCTGCGCATCAACGCGCCGGTGGTGTGGGCCGGGCCCGATTGCCACCTGGTGCATTACCCGCTGCGCGGCGGCGAGCAGTACAACCTGGTGGTGACTTTCCACAGCCGCGAACAGGAAACCTGGGGTGTGCGCGACGGCAGCAAGGAGGAGGTGCTGTCGTACTTTACCGGCATCGGCGCGCGTCCGCGCCAGCTGCTCGACGCCCCAAAATCATGGCGACGCTGGAGCACGGCCGACCGCAATCCGGTCGAATCCTGGACCAAGGGCAGGGTCACGCTGCTCGGCGACGCGGCGCACCCGATGCTGCAATACCTGGCGCAGGGCGCCTGCATGGCGATCGAAGATGCGGTGACGCTGGCGGCCGCGCTGGAACGCACCGGTTGCGACTTCGACGCGGCTTTCCGCCTGTACGAACAGGCGCGCATTCCGCGCACGGCGCGCGTGGTGCTGTCGGCGCGCGAGATGGGACGGCTGTACCACGCCAAGGGAGTCGAGCGGCTGGTGCGCAATTCGCTGTGGAAGGGCCGCAGCAACGAGAGGTTCTACGACGCGCTCGAATGGCTGTACGGCTGGAAGGCGGAGACCTGTCTCGACGCCTGACCCGAACACGTTGGCGCATGTAGCGCTCGCGTACATGGCGGCCACCGGCCAGATGGTGGCTGGCCGCGGCCTGTCGAACACCACGGCGGGCCGGTCGCCATGAACCTCAATTTGATACCTCGCCAGTTTCCCCTCCTCCCGCAGCGTGTTTCCAAGGCTGATCGCGGTGATGGGCGCGCCGTTCACGTACGGGCACCAGGAGCTGCAACTCGATCCCTGCACGCGCCTGACGGTGATCGCTGAGCGCTGGCACCCGACCCGCACGAACGGGCGATCGCTTTTGCCGGCGCCCAGTCCGACCATCCCCATCCCCATCGCCGATCCTGATCCAGTCTTTCCCTTGCCGGGCGCGCTCGTGCAGCCCTCCAATCGCTGATCGGCGCAGCGACCGCTCGGACCATCCAGACCTGCCGCGCAGGTATTTGGTTATTGATCATAATTTTAACTGGACTAATTTTAGTTATGGAATATAATCAAAACGGTCATCAAGAACGAAAGAATCCGCCATGCCCTCCGAAGATATTCAACTAGAGATCCGTGGCGCCCACAATGAGATAGCCGTGATCCGCCTGACACGCCAGAAAAAGCGCAACGCGCTCAACGACGGCCTGATACTGGCGATCCGGAACCTGTTCGACAACCTGCCTGCCACAGTGCGCGCAGCAGTGATCGATGGCGAGGGCGAGCATTTTTGCTCAGGCCTGGACCTTTCCGAGCTCCAGGAGCGTGACGCAGGGCAGGGCATGCACCATTCCCGCATGTGGCACGCCGCGCTGGAGCGCGTGCAATTCGGCCCGGTGCCAGTCGTCGCCGCGCTGCATGGCGCGGTGGTGGGAGGCGGCCTGGAGCTGGCCAGCGCTTGTCACATCCGCGTCGCCGATGAGTCGACCTTCTACGCCTTGCCCGAAGGCTCACGCGGCATCTTTGTCGGCGGCGGTGGCGCAGTGCGCATTCCGCGACTGATCGGCGCTGCGCGCATGGCCGACATGATGTTTACCGGGCGCGTCTACAACGCGCAAGACGGCGAGCGTATCGGTCTCGCGCAATATCTGGTGCCAACGGGAAGTGCCTTTGCCCGAGCATTTGAACTGGCCGAGCGCATCGCCAAAAACGCACCGCTGACCAATTACGCCTTGATGCATGCCTTGCCCCGGATTGCCGAGCAGCCGGCGGATCAAGGCTTGTTCACCGAAGCCATGATGGCAGCCATCGCCCAAAGCGCGCCGGAAGCAAAAGAACGGGTACGTGACTTCCTCGAAGGACGTGCCGCAAAAGTTCAAAAAGAATGACCCGCATGGAGGAGACAAAAAATGAAAAACATAACCGAGCAATACCGCACTCTGCACTTCGGGGTTACCCGTGGCGTGCTCAGTGAAGGCGCCAATGGCATAAGCTATCTCAAAGCCGAGCAAGCGCTCGCGCCGTTCGCCGCGCGCATGACTGACAGGCTGGTGGAGTGGGCCGATACTTGCCCTGATCGCAGCTGGCTGGCCCAGCGCGTCAGAAACGCCGATGGCAGCACCGGCGATTGGCGCCATATTACCTATGGGGAGGCGCTCGCCGCTGCGCGCGATATTGCTCAGGCCTTGCTGGAACGCGGCCTGAGTGCGGAGCGCCCGGTATTGATCCTGAGCGAAAACGATCTCAACCATGCCTTGCTCTCGATCGGTTGCATGGTGGCCGGTATTCCCTGGTGCGCGGTATCGCCGCCTTACTCGACCATCAGCACCGATTATTCCAAGCTGCGTCATGCAGTCACGACCCTGACGCCCGGCCTGGTATTCGCCAGCAATGCCGACCGCTACGGCAAGGCGGTGCTGGCAACCATTGCGCCCGAGGTCGAAGTGGTGTTTACCCAAGGAAGCCTGGAGAACCGACCCTGCACCAATTTTGCCGAGCTATTGGCGACACCGGCGACCAAGGCGGTCGATGCTGCGATCGCGGCGACCGGACCGGACACCATCGTCAAATTCCTGTTTACCAGCGGTTCGACCAAGCTGCCCAAGGCCGTGATCAATACCCAACGCATGTGGTGCGCAAATCAGCAGCAGATGCGCCAGTCCATGCCGGTGCTGACTGAAGCACCGCCGGTGCTGGTGGACTGGCTGCCCTGGAATCACACCTTTGGCGGGAATCATAACTTTGGCATGGTGCTCTATAACGGCGGCACGCTGTACATCGACGAGGGCAAGCCGGTGGCGGCGCTGATCGGCGAAACGTTGCGCAACCTGCGCGAAATCGCGCCGACGCTCTACTTCAATGTGCCGACCGGATTCGAGGCGATCGCGAATGCGATGAAGACTGACCTCGCGCTGCGGAGAAATTTCCTCTCGCGCGTGAGCATGTGCTTTTATGCCGGCGCCTCACTGGCCCAGCCGGTCTGGGATAGCCTGTTCGAGAGCGAGGAGGCCGAACTGGGCCAGCGCGTCGTGATGACCAGTGGCCTGGGCATGACCGAATCGAGTCCATTCGGCCTGTTTGTCACCAGCGCCAACGTCAGGGCCGGCGACCTCGGGCTGCCCACGCCCGGCATGGAACTCAAGCTGGTACCGAACCACGGCAAGATCGAGGCGCGTTACCGCGGGCCCAACATCACTCCCGGCTACTGGCGCGCGGCGGAGGAAACCGCCAGGCATGTGGACGAGGAAGGCTTCTTCTGCACCGGCGACGCCCTGAAATGGATCGACGACCAGGATATTCACAAGGGCTTGCGCTTCGACGGCCGCATTGCCGAAGACTTCAAGCTGGCCACCGGCACCTTTGTCAGCGTGGGGCCGCTCCGCTCGACGATCATCGTGGCCGGCGCTCCGCTGGTCCAGGATGTCGTCATCACAGGCCTGGACAAGCATGAAGTGGGCGCGATGGTGTTCCCGAATATCGGCGCCTGCCGTGCAGTGAGCGGTTTGGCCCCCGACGCTCCTGTCAATGAGGTGCTGTCGAGCGCGCCAGTGCTCGCGCATTTCCAGGCGGTGCTCGACAGTTTGGCCGCTACCGCCACCGGCAGCGCTACCCGGATTGCCAGGCTCTGCCTGTTGGCGGATCCGCCAACGATAGACAGCGGCGAACTGACCGATAAAGGCTCCATCAATCAGCGTGCGGTACTGGCGTGCCGTGCCGAGACAGTCGAGGCGCTGCATCGTGGCGCCTTGCCCAACCCCCTGCAACCCCGTTCCAGCTAACCGCGTCAGCGATTGACGCCTCATGAGGATATTGAATATGGCAACCAAAGGTTTATTCAGCAAGTTTGACGATGTATGGATGCTCGACGGCATACGTACTCCGATGGTCGATTATTGCGGCGCACTCGGCCACATTTCGCCGACCGATCTGGGGATCAAGGCGGCGCGCGAGGCGCTCAAGCGCAGCGGCGTCGCAGGCGCGCAGATCGGCTCGGTAATCACCGGCAACATGGCGCCAGGCGACTTCGACCAGTTTTTCTTGCCGCGCCATATCGGCCTCTACGCCGGCGTACCGGTCGAGGTACCGGCGCTGATGGCGCAGCGCATCTGCGGCACGGGATTCGAATTGTTCCGCCAGGCCGGTGAGCAGATCCAGGCCGGCGCGTGCGACACCGCGCTGGTGGTCGGCACCGAGAGCATGACGCGCAACCCGATTGCCGCGTTTGATCATCGCACCGGTTTCAAACTGGGCGCGCCGGTCGCCTTCAAGGATTACATGTGGGAGGCGCTGAAGGATCCGGCGGCCGGGATCAACATGATCGAGACCGCGGAAAACCTGGCGAAAAAATACGCGATTACCCGTGAAGAGGTCGATGCATTTGCCTCGGCATCGTTTGCCAAGGCGGTCGCGGCCCAGCAGGATGGCTTTCATGCCGGCGAGATCGTCGCCGTCATCAGCGAGCAATTCGAACTGCCCGGCTATCGGTCGCGCGCGATCCGCCTGCAAGGAAAGATCACGGAAGTCGCCCACGATACCCATGCACGTATTTCTCCAGCCGATGTGTTGGGCAAGCTCAAGCCGGTGTTTGCGGACGGTGTACAGACCGGCGGCAATAGCGCCGCCCTGGTCGATGCGGCCGCCGCGGCAGTGGTGGCCTCGGGCAGCTACGCCCGTGCTTGGGGCAGCGAGAACGGCAAGCAGCCGCTGGCCCGCGTGGCGGCTGCCGCCGTCGTCGGCGTGCCGCCCGAAATCATGGGGATCGGCCCGGCCCCGGCGATCCGCCTGCTGCTGGAACGCGCCGGCCTGACGCTGGACCAGATTGGCCGGTTCGAGATCAACGAAGCGCAAGGGGCGCAAACCCTGGCCGTGGCGCGCGAGCTTGGGCTCGACCTGAGCCGGCTGAACGTGAATGGCGGCGCGATCGCCTTGGGCCACCCGCTGGCCGCGACGGGCGTGCGCCTGACCATCACGCTGGCGCGGGAAATGAAACGATCCGGCGTGCGCTGGGGTATTGCCAGTGCTTGCATCGGGGGCGGGCAGGGCATCGCGCTGTTGCTGGAGAACCCGGAAGCGCTGTGAGCGCAATCGCTTGAACCGATACTGAAAACGAGAACAGAAAGGGTAGACCGCATGAATATTCAAGGAACATCGGCGTTGGTCACGGGCGGCGGTTCGGGCCTGGGCGAAGCGACTGCGCGCGAACTGGCCCGCCTTGGCGCCAGGATCGCCGTGCTGGACCTGAATGGGGCGAATGCAGAAAAAGTGGCGGCCGACATCAATGCCGCGCAGGGAGCGGGCACGGCCTTCGCGGTGCAATGCGACATCACGCAGACCGACAGCCTGCAAGCCGCCCTGGATGCGGCTGCGCAGGCGCTGGGCCCGGCCCGGATCCTGATGAACATTGCCGGCATCGGCAGTGCCAAACGGGTCGTCGGCAGGGATGGCAGCCCGGCGCCGCTGGAAGACTTCAGCAAGGTCATCAACGTCAACCTGCTCGGCACGTACAACGCGAGCCGGCTGTTTGCCGCTGCCTGCGCGCGCCTCGAACCGCTGGAAGACGGGGAACGCGGCGTCATCCTGTTTACCGCCTCGGTGGCCGCGTTCGACGGGCAGGTTGGCCAGCAAGCCTACAGCGCATCCAAGGGTGGGCTGGTCAGCATGACGCTGCCGATGGCGCGCGACCTGGCGCAATCGGGTATCCGCGTGTGCACGATCGCGCCGGGCCTGTTCTCGACCCCGCTGATGCAGACGCTGCCGGAAGCGGTGCAAGCGTCGCTCGCTGGCAGCATTCCCTTTCCGCAGCGCCTGGGCAAGCCGGAAGAGTTTGCCCGGCTTGCCGCGCACATCGTCACCAACGTGCACCTGAACGGCGAGGTGATCCGCCTCGACGGCGCATTGCGCATGGCGCCACGCTGAAGGAACAAGATGAGCAAAACCATTGTGTATGAGGTCAATGTCATGTTTGGCGACTGCGACCCGGCAGGCATCGTCTTCTTCCCAAACTTTTTGAAATGGATGGACGCGTCGTCGCTGAATTTCTTTGTGCAATGCGGGGTCCCGCCCTGGCGCGAACTGGTGAAGACGACCAACATCATTGGCACACCCCTGCTGGAAATCAATACCAAGTTCATGCGGCCGGCCACGTATGGCGAGACGCTGCAGATCCACACCAGTGTCGAGGAATGGCGCGACAAGGTATTCGTGCATCGCCATATCGTCAAGCGCGGTGACGAAGTGCTGTGTGAAGGGACCGAAGTGCGCGCCTTTTGTGTCCGCCCGCCGGACAACCCGGACCGGATCAAGGCGATCGCCGTGCCGGAAGATATCAAGATTAAATGCAGTTGAGTTTGGCAGTTGTTGTTGGTAGGTGATCCATCCTGGGCATTATTAAAAAAATTAGAGGAGACATTCATGACACTGAAAAAAAATGCGGCCGGCGCCGCCATCGCCTTGCTCGTATCCGGTTCCGCACTGGCCGACATCACGATCGGCGTGAGCCTGCCATTGACCGGTCCTGCTTCCGGCCTGGGCATTCCGGTCAATCAACAGATGAAGCTGTGGCCGGCCACGATAGGCGGCGAAAAAATCAAGCTCATCATTCTCGATGACGCGACCGACCCGACCAATGGCGCGAAAATCGCCAACCGTTTCGTGACCGACGACAAGGTCGACATCATTATCGGTTCGGTCGCCACGCCGGTGGCGGCGCCGATTGCCGCCATCGCGGCCGACTCGGGCACGGTGCAACTGTCGCTGTCGCCCGTCGGCCTGCCGCCGGGCAAGGACGGCTGGACCTTCCGCATGCCGCAATCGAACGCGGTCATGTCGCACGCGGTGATCGGCTTGATGAAGAAGCAGGGCGTCAAGACGGTCGGCTTCCTTGGCTACACCGACGTGTATGGCGAAGGCTGGCTGAAGGATTTTACTGCCGAGGCCGACAAAAACGGCATCAAGGTCGTGGCAGCCGAGCGCTTCGCGCGCTCCGATACCAGCGTGACCGGCCAGGTACTGAAACTGGTGTCCGCCAATCCCGATGCGATCCTGATCGTGGCGTCCGGCAGCGGCGCGGCGATGCCGCACATGGCGGTCGTCGAGCGTGGCTACAAGGGCAAGATTTACCAGACGCACGCCGCCGCCTCGCGCGACCTGATGCGCGTCGGTGGCAAGAGCGTGGAGGGCGCGTATGTCGTATCCGGCCCCGCGGTGATCGCGGAACAGCTGCCTGACAGCCATCCATCCAAAAAAATAGCGATTGGCTTCGTCCAGCAGTTCGAGAAAGCGTACGGCCCGGGCTCGCGCAATCAGTTTGCCGGCCATAGCTATGACACCGTGCTGGTCCTGGAAAAAGCCATTCCCATCGCCCTCAAGAAAGCCAGGCCTGGCACCAAGGAATTTCGCGCGGCGCTGCGCGACGCACTGCAAACCATGGGCCGCACCGTCGTATCGCACGGCGTGCTCAACTGGAGCGCGACCGATCATTGGGGTTACACCCCTGAGACAGGCGTGATGCTGAAGGTCGTCAACGGCGACTGGAAAGTCGAATAACACCGAGCTGGTACCGGCGCGGAGCGGGGCTGGCCGCCCCTTCCGCGCGAAAAAAATCTTCTTATTTTGCTCACCGCAAGGCTTTCTCATGGACTTTTCGATCGCTAGCATTCTGATGCTGGACGGCGTGACCAATGGCGCTATTTATGCGTTGCTGGGCCTGGCTACCGTGCTGGTATTCACCGTCACGCGAGTCATTTTCATCCCGCAAGGGGAGTTCGTTGCCTATGGCGCTTTGACATTGGCCATCCTCCAGACCGGGAAGATTCCGGGAACCGTCTGGTTACTCCTGATAATGGCGCTGATCGCCGCGGCACTCGATGGGTTTGGCGCCTGGCAGCGCTATCGCAACCCTGCCGCCGCGCTGAAATCGGCGTTCAGGACGCTGGCCATCCCCGTGGCTATCGCCGGCGTGACCGCCTGGGCCGCGCCGCTGCAGCTGCCCTTGCTGGTGCAAGCGCTGCTGAGCATCTGTGTCGTCACCGCGTTCGGCCCGCTGGTCTACCGCCTGGCATACCAGTCGCTGGCCGACGCCACGCCGTTGGTCCTGCTCATCGTTTCGGTCGGCGTGCATTTCGCCATGACCGGTCTCGGCCTGCTGTTTTTTGGCGCCGAAGGATTCCGCAATCCGTCGTTCTGGGACTTGCGGCTTGCGCTCGGTCCGGTGAACCTCAGCGGACAGAGCATCATCATCGCTGCCGTCTCGGTCGCACTGATCGTGATGTTGTGGTTATTTTTCGAGCGCTCGCTGTACGGCAAGGCGCTGCGCGCGACGGCGGTCAACCGCCTCGGCGCGCGCTTGATGGGGATATCCTCGCAGTCGGCCGGGCAGCTGACCTTTGCCATGGCGGCATTGATAGGCGCCTTGTCCGGGATGCTGATCGGACCGCCCACCACGGTGTTTTATGACTCCGGTTTCCTGATTGGCCTGAAGGGCTTCGTGGCCGCGGTCGTGGCTGGTCTCTCGAGCTACCCCGGCGCATTGGTCGGCGCCCTGTTCGTCGGCATCGTCGAGGCATTCGGCGCTTTCTGGGCCAGCGCATTCAAGGAAGTCATCGTATTTACAATCATCCTGCCGGTGCTGCTGTGGCGCTCGCTGCAGGATGGCCATTCGACAGAGGAACACTGACATGCTGGCAAGGCGTTATGGCATATGGGCACTGGTCGCAGTGCTGATCCTGGTGGCGGTATTGCCGCTGCCGGATTTCTGGATTACCCAGCTTAATTACATCGGTCTTTACAGTCTGGTTTGCATGGGGCTGGTGCTGCTGACCGGCGTCGCGGGGCTGACATCGTTTGGCCAGGCCGCTTTCGTCGGCATCGGCGCTTACATCACCGCCTGGCTGACACTCAATGCAGGCTTGTCACCGTGGATCACGCTGCTCATCGGGATCGGCTTGACGGCGCTGTGCGCCCTGTTGCTTGCATGGCTCACGCTCAGAATGTCGGGTCATTACCTGCCGCTGGCGACGATGGCGTGGGGCCTGTCCTTGTATTACCTGATGGGCAATCTCGATGCGCTCGGTAAATATGATGGTTTGCTCGGCATCGAGGGGCTGTCGCTGTTCGGCTGGGAAGTGGGGCAGGGGCGGGGCTTTTTTGCGCTGACCTGGGCCGCAGTGCTGGCGGCGGCGCTGGCCATCATTCATCTGCTCGATTCGCGTGCGGGGCGTGCCATGCGCTCGCTGCGCAATGGCACCCACATGGCCGAAGCCATGGGGGTCAACACGCTGCGCTACAAGATCATGATCTTCCTGGTCGCGGCCATGCTGGCATCGGTCTCGGGCTGGCTGTTCGCGCACTTGCAGCGCTCGGTCAATCCCTCGCCATTCGGCCTGAAGATGGGTATCGAATACCTGTTCATGAGCGTAGTGGGCGGCGTCGGTTACGTCTGGGGCGCGCTCACCGGGGCGTTGCTGACCAAGCTGCTCGAAGATCAGTTACAAGTGTTGTTGCCACGGCTGCTGGGCACCAGCGGCAGCTATGAGATCATCGTGTTCGGCATCGTCCTGGTGCTGATGCTGAAGTATCTGCCCGACGGCCTGTGGTCCTTCGTTGAAAAGCGCCTGCCGCGGCCCGACCGCAAAGTGGACTGGAGCGAGGCGGCCCGGTTGGCCGAACGGGTCAAACCGGCGCGCGACGAACTGGTCCTCGAGGTGCGCAAGCTGCGCAAGCAATTCGGCGGCCTGGTCGCGGTCAATGACATCGAGTTCCAGATTCGCGCCGGTCAAATCGTCGGCTTGATCGGGCCGAATGGGGCGGGCAAGTCCACCACCTTCAATCTGATCACCGGCGTGCTGTCGCGCACCAGCGGTAACGTGCTGTTTCGCGGGAAAGAGATCGGCGGGCTGCGTTCACGCGATATCGCGGCGCGCGGTATTTCGCGCACCTTCCAGCACGTCAAGATGATTCCCGAAATGACAGTCCTGGAAAACGTCGCGCTCGGCACTCATTTGCGCGGTAGCAAAGGCATGGCGTCGGCCATGATGCGCTTGAACCGCGAGGAAGAGAAACAGCTGTTCCGCGAAGCGCAGCGCCAGCTTGAACGGATCGGCATGGGGGCTTACCTGCATGAGCAAGCCGGCAATCTGGCGATGGGGCCGCAGCGCCTGATGGAAATTGCGCGGGCCTTGTGCAGCGACCCCGCCTTGCTCCTGCTCGACGAGCCCGCCGCAGGCCTGCGCCACAAGGAAAAGCAAGCCCTTGCCGACGTGCTGCGCCAGCTGCGCGCCGAAGGCATGAGCATTTTGTTGGTAGAGCACGACATGGATCTGGTCATGGATGTGTGCGATCACCTTGTGGTCATGGAATTTGGCACGCGCTTGACTGAAGGCACACCCGAGCAGGTCCAGCAGAGCCCGGAAGTGCGTGCCGCCTACCTCGGTACCGATTTTTAAGGATTCCTGACATGACCCATCCTCTTCTTCGTGTTCAAAATCTGCGCGCCGGCTACGGCCGGGCTGAAGTGCTGCATGGCATCGACTTGCATGCCGACATGGGCCAGGTGATTACCGTGCTGGGCCCTAACGGCGCCGGCAAATCGACGCTGCTCAATACCTTGATGGGCATTTTGCCCGGACAAGGCGGCATTGATTTCAAAGGTGAATCGATTGCCGGGCTGACCCTGGAAGAGCGCGTGATGCTCGGCATGGCGCTGGTACCCGAGCGGCGCGAGCTGTTCGGCAGCATGCCGGTGGAAGACAATCTGATCCTGGGCGGGTTCCGCCAACTGCGCCTCGGTAATGCGGCATGGCGCGACCGGATTGCCGATGTCTACGACCTGTTTCCCCGTCTTAAGGAGAGGCGGCTGCAACTGGCCGGCACCCTGTCCGGCGGAGAGCGCCAAATGCTGGCACTGGGACGCGCCCTGATGTCACGGCCGAGCCTGCTGATGCTCGATGAACCGAGCCTTGGCCTGGCGCCGCTGGTCGTGCGCGAGATATTCAACATCATCACCGAATTGCGTAAAACGGGCGTCACGATTTTGCTGGTCGAGCAGAACGCGCGCGCCGCACTGGCCGTGGCCGATCATGGCTACGTATTGGAAATGGGGACGATCAGCCTCACGGGTCCCGCCGCTAAGCTGGCGCAAGATCCGAGGGTCATTGAGTCGTATCTGGGCGCTGCGCGAAAGGCAGCAGCATGAACAGTTACCAACCTTCCACCGATGACATGGTGTTCCTGCTGTCCCAGGTCTTGAAGACCGAGGACCTTTTACGGGCGCTGCCTGCCTACAGCGAGGTCGACGCGGAACTGATGCGGCAGGTGGTCGAAGAGGCTGGAAAATTTGTCGCCGCGGTAATCGCGCCGCTCAATCGAAGCGGCGATGAAATCGGCGCGCAGTTCAGCGCCGGCGAGGTGACCATGCCGCCCGGGTTTCGTGCAGCCTATCAAGCTTTCTGGCAGGCTGGCTGGCCGGCGCTGTCCGCGGCGCCGGAAGACGGCGGACAAGGCTTGCCGGCAGTTCTGGAAGCCATGCTGTACGAAATGCTGAGCGCGGCGAACCATGGCTGGACGATGGCGCCGGGTCTGCTGCATGGCGCCTACGAGTGCATCAAGCACCACGCCGCCGACGCGCTGAAGGAGCGTTATCTCGAGAAGGTCGCCACCGGCGAATGGCTGGCCACGATGTGCCTGACCGAGCCCCAGGCCGGCAGCGACCTGGGCCTGGCTCGCACCAAGGCATTGCCGCAGGCCGATGGCAGCTATCAGCTCGACGGCACCAAGATCTTCATCTCGGGCGGACAGCACGACCTGACCGACAATATCGTGCATCTGGTGTTGGCGCGCCTGCCCGGCGCGCCACCGGGACCGAAAGGTTTGTCGCTGTTTCTCGCTCCAAAATTCCTGTCCGATGGGGCCCGGAATGCGGTGCATTGCGAACGCATCGAAGAAAAGATGGGATTGCACGGCAGCCCGACCTGCGTGATCCGCTTCGATCAGGCGACCGCTTGGATCATTGGCGAGTCCGGCCGGGGCTTGAACGCGATGTTTGTGATGATGAATGCGGCGCGCCTGCATGTGGCGCTGCAGGGTATCGGCCTGCTCGACGCCGCCTGGCAGAAGGCCGATGCGTATTCGCACCAGCGGCGCCAGATGCGTGCGCCGGGGCGCGGCAAGTCGGCGGCCGAAGCCGATCTGATCAGCGGGCACCCGGCCATGCGCCGCATTCTCGATACCCAGCGCGCCTGGATCGACGCTGGCCGGGTACTGGCCTATCGTACGGCCCTGGAACTGGATCTGGCCAAATACCACCCGGACGCCGCGCGCCGCGATGCCGCGCAGCGCTGGTGCAGCCTGGTCACGCCGGTGATCAAGGCGGCGTTCACGCAACAGGCGTTCTATGGGGGCAGCGAATGCCTGCAGGTGTTTGGCGGCCATGGTTATGTGCGCGAGTGGGGCATCGAGCAAAACGTGCGCGATTCACGGGTTGCCATGATCTATGAAGGCACCAACGAAATCCAGGCGATTGATTTGCTGGTGCGCAAAGTACTACCCGATGGCGGCCAGGCATTGTCGCTCTGGCTCGACGCGCTGCGCGCCGACCTCGATGCGGCCCGGCCAAATGAGGCGCGGGTATTGGACCGGCTGGCGGCGCTGGAAGCGCACACTGGCCAACTGTTGCTCGCTGCCGCGCACGACAATACCCTGGTGCATTGGGTCGCCGATGATTACTTGCGCGCCGTGGCGATGGTATTGCTCGATTGGGCGTGGGCGCAAATCGGCCGCGCGGCCGCGCCCGCCGTGCCGCGCTGGTCCGTGCCGGCGCAGGCGCTTGAACGCTGGGTCATGCCGGAACTGTCGATGCGGTTTGCTATAATTGCGGCCGCTGCGGCGCAGGTGCCCCTAGCCGAAAACGCCTCTTGAACCGGTCCATCCATGCCTACCGCAGAACCAAAGCCAACTCCCAGTATCGATGAGGTTGACACGCGTTACCTTGAAACCCTTGTCGGCTACAATGCCCGCCGCGCGGCATTAGCGGCGATTGGAATTTTCATGGTGCGCATGGGAGAGTATGACCTGCGGCCCGTGGATTTTTCCGTGGCATCGCTGATCCTGCATAACCCCGGCATCACGTCGCGCCAGTTATGCAGCGCGCTGGGGATGCTGCCGCCTAACCTGGTCGGGTTGGTCAATTTGCTTGAAAAGCGTGGCTTGATTACCCGGCGCCCCCACCCGAATGACGGTACTGCTTCCGGCCTGCATCCAACGCCGAGAGGCGCCGAGTTGATACGCGCCGCCGAGAGTACGGCATCTGAACTTGAAATTGAGGTGTCTTCGCGCCTTACGGTGGCCGAACGCAAGACATTGCTCCGGCTCCTGAAAAAAGTATACCTGTAGGCGGCGGACTCCACCAGGCTCGCGACTCCGTTGCGCGGCGAGTCGCTGGCCGATTACAACGTGCAGTGGGTTGGTAGCACCGATGAGTTGATCGCGAGCGTACGCGTTGAACTTGCCCAGCTGTGATAGCTATGCCTGGTGCGCAGGCGAGGCTCGCGCGGTGGCGACCTTGCGCCGCATTCTCGTCGATGAAAAGGGGCTTGATCGTCACGCAATAAGGGCGGCAGCGTATTGGAAGCTATATGAGTAGACCAAAAACTCCTGCCGGATACGGCTTAGGCCGTATCCAAGATATCCGCTTGGCTTCATCCTCACCAACGCGCAACCCACACAACCGCTGTATCGAATCCAGGGGGCGGCAGCTTGCTGGACACTTTGGCTTCTCGAACCGAATGATCCTTGTGGCGAATGAACTCGACACAGCCGCCGCGGTCCCGGAGCCGGGTAGCTTTGCCTTGATCGCCCTCGGATTGTTCGGGCTGGTCGGTGCGCCGCGCCATGCGCTAAAGCTCAAGAAATAATACAGTTCGATCCGCTGTGCGCCGAGCTCAGAGGGCGGCAATCGCATCCCGGATATGCGCCACCAGATCGGGAATGAGCCTGAGCCGCCCCGCTTCCTCGTCGATCACTCGTTCAAACGCAGCCTTCTTCAATGCATGAAAATCGATGGTGTCGCGCGTACTCGCCGGCACCGTCGATGCAAGAATGTCGAACAGCCGATCGACGGCATGCAGCCGCCCCCACAGGTAGTCGTTCTCGCGCGTCGCACGGCTGAGAAAACCGCCAAAGCCGGCAAAGGTTCCGCCAAGCAGCACCCTGGGCCCGTCCGGTGAAGCCAGGCTGACTGCATCGTCCGGACTGATGCGGTCGATCAGGATTTCCTCGATCGGACCGGATTCGAGCGACAGGGCGCTCACCACCGGATGAAGGATGACGTCCCAGTAGAAATAGCCCAGATAGCCGGTGAGAATGGCGTTGCGGTAGCGCGGCTCGAGATTTTGCACCAACGGAGATGACAACACCGCGTCCGCATCGTCGTTTCTGCGGGCCATATCGCATTCGATGCCCAGTCGCTTGACCAGACTGGTAATGCCGGCATCGTTGGTACTGACAAACTGCTCGACTCCCATTCGGGCAAAATCTGGCGGGAATAGTCTCCGGCACATTGCAATCGCGTGGCCACTGAGGAAACTGGGGTCGTCGTAAATCGCCATTTCATCGATGAGCTTGTGGATCTGGATCTTGATGAGATCGAGGTCGTCGGATTCCGCCGAACCGGCACGCTTCAACGAGGCGCTGCCGTAGAGATCATTTATCTCATGCAGCACAAAATTCAATCGGCGCTTTTTATAAATCAGTCCGAAGTCGATCAGCATTTTTGCCGATGAAGGCATATCCCTGTTTTCATATACCTCGTCCTTGATACCGTAGGAGTCGGAAAGCAGTATCTTCTGGTTCCTCGCCCAAAGTTCGACGGCCTCCTGTACCCTGTGCGCCGGCGTGGAATCCTTGGAAAAACCGCAGGCGCCGTTGATAAGTTCGGCAACGAAATCGAGTGCTTCCAGCACCAGGGTACGCATGTACGAATCATAAACAATTGGCGTGCCTGCCAGGGCGTTGGTCGAGGTCAGGCGCCAGTGCCGCAAATCGTTGATGGTGAAATCGCCGCTGATCTTCCCCCCGGTAGAGTGCTCGATCAATTTCGCGACCTGGGGCCGGGCGAAATAAATGGCGTCCTTCAACCGTCGCACGTGTTTGTTGTAACGGCTGACGTCGGCCAGTTCGTTGTAGGTCGGATCGGTGCGGGGCAAATCGGAAAGCGCCCCGCGCAAGGTCGCGAAAAACCCCGGCACGCTAGTGCTGGGAGCCGGCTTGTCGAGCTGGGAATGCGGGTCGACATAAATCAGGCGACGATCGACCTCGCGGAAGGCGCTGTGGGCGCGGATTGCCTCGAGTGTCGCCATGATCGGCTTGTTGTCGAGGATGCTGCCATCGACCAGCACCGCGTCCTCGGGATTCCTGCTCTGGTCGCGATATCCGCTGAAATTGCGCAGAAGAAAGCGTGAGCGTGCGGGCCAGGGCGTGTGGCGCGATGCCAGCAGATCATCCATTTCGCGGATCTGGGCCGGTGGAAAAGCACCCGGATAGGAAGCCGATGCGCGGGCCGCGAACGCAAGCGACGGCAGGCTGTCGAGGTCGAAGTCGCTGTGGAGATGGCCGGCCTTGTCATGGTCGAGGCGGAAGCGGAGAGGGCGGCGATGCTCGCGCTCCTTCACCACCGGCGGATCGTGAATGAAAATCGACCGGTCGAGACCGCGGAAATCAGTCACTGTGACCAGCAGGTCGAGCGTGGTGCCTGCCGGGAGCAAGGATTCGGTCGAGCCCTCCGGTTTCTCCATGGCGGTCAGGCCATCCAGAATGAGGGTGGCGAGGCGGCGGCCATCAAGGGGCGGCTTGAACCAGCGCGAACGCAGGAACACCGACACCCGCTCCTCCATTTCGGCGTCGATCCTGCCGATCAGCAGGCCTTCACGCTTGAGCCGTGCCAGCAAGGGCCGCACGAAAGGCCAGAAAATCCATTTGCTCCAAAGCCGCGCCTTGGCCTCGGGCGCGATCAGCTTGAGCATGTCTGCATCGGCCAGCCACATGTCGGTCAGCGGCGCCAGGCTGAGATCATGGGCAAGGCTCCGGGCGAGCGCGATACCGTTCATGGCGCCTGCAGACGCGCCGGAAATCACGTCCACGATCACGCGGAGGGAGAGATCCTGCCCGATTGCCTCAAGACACTGGAAATAGACTGCGCCGGTCGATCGCTCAGGTTCGTCCGGATAGCTGCCGCGAAATGACGCGGCATTGCCGTCGTCATCCTGCCGGTTCCGGTGATAAAGCTTCGATGCCCGGACCAGGTTGAGGATTTCACGGTTGATGCCATGCTGGTAGACGGCAAGTGAAACGCCTCCGAAGAACACGATCGCCAGCCGCAATTCTTTCTCTTTCATCGCCAAACTCGTTTCCGCTCCCGCTACACGGGGGGAGCCAAAACCATTCTATGCTTTACCTAGCCCGACTGCCAATGATCGTGAACTGAAGGATGTGCAGGCGCCGCTCCCGCAGTATTTTATTTCTGTGCTAATATTTAGCATCCTAATTAAACCGCGAACCTCCACCGTGCAAATCTCCGACGAAACTCTGATGGGCCTGACCATGACGCTCACGCATGTGGCGCGCGCATACAAGGCAGCCGCCGACAAGATGGCGGCCAGCTTCGGCCTGTCGCACGCCACCGCGTGGCCGATCGTGATGATCGGCCGGCTGGGCGACGGCGTGCGTCCCGGCACGGTTGCCGATGCGCTCGGGCTGGAGCCGCCTTCGCTGGTGCGGGTGATCGACCAGCTGGTCGAGTCCGGCCTGCTCGAGCGGCATGACGATCCCAGCGACCGCCGCGCCAAGACGCTGCACCTGAGCGCAAAGGGCCGCACCCTCGCGGGCGGCCTCGAGAAGGCCCTGATTCCGTTTCGCCGCCAGCTGTTCGGCAACATCGACCCGGCCGATATCGCGGCCTGCGAGCGCGTGCTGACCGGGCTGGATGCGACCCTCGCCGCCGGCAGCGCGCAAGGGACGCGGAAGGCAGATTGAAGCGGCCGACCACCGGCGAGATCATCTACTCGCTAAAATGTTTCGCCGCATCGATGCTGGCCTTGTACCTGGCCTTGCGCATCGGCTTGCCGCGCCCGTTCTGGGCCATGATGACCGCCTATGTCGTGGCCAGTCCGCTGTCCGGCGCCGTGCGCTCGAAAGCGGTGTACCGGTTCGGCGGCACCATTGCCGGCTCGATCTTCACGGTGTGGGTGGTGCCGCGGCTGGCCAATGCGCCCGAATTGCTGTCGCTGGCGCTGGCCTGCTGGGTCGGCTTCTGCCTCTACGTATCCCTGCTGGACCGCACGCCCCGTTCGTATGTGTTCATGCTGGCCGGCTATACCGCCGGGCTGATCGGCTTCCCCGTGGTGACCGATCCGTCCACCGTGTTCGATGTGGCCCTGGCCCGGGTCGAAGAGATCGGCATCGGCATCCTGTGCGCGAGCATCGTGCATTCGCTGGTGTTGCCGCACAGCCTGGGATCGGTCCTGCTCGCGCGCCTGGACCGCGCGATCGGCGATGCGCAGCGCTGGATCCGCGATGCGGTGAGCGGCGACGACACCGAGCATGGCGCGCGCGCCCGGCGCACGCTGGCCGGCGACATCACCGAATTGCGCCTGATGTCGAGCCACCTGCCGTTCGACACCTCGCACCTGCGCTGGACTTCCGGCATGATCCACGCGCTGCACGACCGCCTGACCTTGATGGTGCCGCTGCTGCTGGCGGTCGAGGACAGGCTGGCGGCGCTGCGCGAGGCCGACCCGGCCAGCCTGACGCCACGCTGGCGCGCCGTGCTGGACGACATCGCCCAGTGGGTCGGGCAGGGCAAGGGCGCCGATCCGCTGCGCGCCGCGCAATTGCGCGCAGCGCTGGCCGAGGCCGCGCCGCCGCTCGAGCCGGAAGCGTCGTGGAGCGCCATCCTGCAGATCAACCTGGCCACCCGCCTGCACGCGCTGGTCGACGCCTGCGAGCAAGGCCTCGAGCTGCGCAGCCAGATCGGCGCGGTGCTCGACGGCGGCGCGCCCGCCGCGCGGGGCCGGCAGCCGGGCGTGCCGGCGTCGGCCTTGCATCGCGACCACGGCATGGCCTTGCGCTCGGCCTGCGCGGCGGTGGTGGCGATTGTCGCGTGCTGCGCCTTCTGGATCGTCAGCGGCTGGCCGGCCGGGCCGGCGGCGCCAATGATGGCGGGGATCTTCTGCTGTTTCTTCGCCACGCAGGACGATCCGGTGCCGAGCATCAGGCTGTTCCTGAATTACACGGTGGTGTCGATCCCGCTGTCGGCCTTCTACCTGCTGATGGTGCTGCCGGCCGTGCACAGCTTCGAGATGCTGGTATTGGCGACTGCGCCTGCGTTCCTGCTGGTTGGGATATACACCGCGCGGCCCGCCACGGCAGGCCAGGCGATGGCGGTGGTGTTCGGCGTGGCCGGCATGCTGAGCCTGCAGG
>CXWL01020316.1_pt1 | contig 25735 bp, 30 predicted proteins | sample 590931 | NCBI WGS metagenome assembly CXWL01 (sample SAMEA3498368, study PRJEB10139) | groundwater metagenome | biome: water well; material: biofilm material | place: Germany | collected 2015-04-27
TACCGATCGTGTCACGCACATCTCAAAGTTTCGGAGCTCTTCGAAATCTCCCGTATGCGGACGGAAGCATGGTACAAGAATTGGAACTCGGTCGGATAGAGGGCGCGGATTCGCCGTGTTTTCAGGCGCTTAACGCGGGGTAGAGGTAAATCTATCCTCGATTTGTGGGCGTTGGAGCGCGGCGCTCCGCGCCGCATGGCGCTTGTGCTTGCAGTTTATGCGCCCAGCGCCGCGGAGCGGCGCGCTCCCCTATGCGAGCGCGCGGTGCTTGCGTGGCGCAGGCAGGGTAGAGCCGCGCGGCGCAACCTGGCGCCGACGGTGCGTATGTTGGAGCGGCGCGCTCCCATAAACGCAAGTGCCTGTCAAAGAATGAAGCGCGAGAGATCGGCGTTCTTCGCCAGATCGCCGACGTGAGCGCGGACGTATTCTGAATCGATCTTCACCGTTTCACCATTGCGATCGGGCGCAGAAAAGCTGATGTCGTCGAGTAGCCGCTCCATCACCGTTTGCAGGCGGCGCGCGCCGATATTTTCGACCGAGGCATTCACGTCGGCCGCGGTTGTCGCGATCGCTTCCACCGCGTCATCGCTGAAATCGAGCGTGACGCCTTCAGTCAACAACAGCGCCTTGTATTGGGTCACCAGGCTTGCTTCGGGTTCGGTCAGAATACGGCGAAAGTCGTCGCGCGTCAGCGCCTTGAGTTCCACGCGGATCGGAAGCCGGCCCTGCAATTCCGGCAACAGGTCCGACGGCTTGGCGACGTGGAAGGCGCCTGAGGCAATGAACAATATGTGGTCGGTTTTCACCGGTCCGTATTTCGTGGTGACGATGGTGCCCTCTATCAACGGCAGCAGATCGCGCTGCACGCCCTCGCGGCTGACATCGCCGCCGCCCATGCGCTCTGAACGCGAAGCGATCTTGTCGATCTCGTCCAGGAACACGATGCCGTCCTCCGCGGCGAGCGTGAGCGCCTCTTTGGCGAGGGCTTCCTGGTCCACCAGTTTATCACTCTCCTCGCGCACAAGCGGCTCGTAGGCCTCGTTCACGGTCATGCGCACGCGTTTGGTGCGGCGACCGAACGCCTTGCCGAAAATTTCGCCGATATTGACGATGCCGACGCTGGGCTGGCCGGGCAGGTCAAAATTTCCCGTTGGCGGCGCATTGTCCTCGACATCGATTTCCACTGGCGAGGCGGATAGCTCGTTGTTGCGCAGCTTTTTACGGAACGATTCCCGTGTCGCCGCGGCGGCCCCCTGCCCCACGAGCGCATCGAGCACACGTTCTTCCGCCGCAGCTTCGGCGCGCGCGCGCACCTCGCGTCGCCGCCGCTCGCGCGCCATGTTGAGCGCGACCTCCACCAGGTCGCGGATGATCTGCTCCACGTCGCGCCCGACATAGCCGACCTCGGTGAACTTGGTGGCCTCCACCTTGAGAAACGGCGCACTCGCAAGCTTCGCCAATCGCCGCGCAATCTCGGTTTTTCCAACGCCCGTAGGCCCGATCATCAAGATGTTCTTGGGTGTCACCTCTTCGCGCAAATCTTCCGGCAATTGCTTGCGTCGCCAGCGATTGCGCAACGCGATGGCGACGGCGCGCTTGGCGTCGTCCTGGCCGACGATGTAGCGATCAAGCTCGGAGACGATTTCGCGGGGGGAAAAATGGGTCATGGCGCCGATGACTTAAGGTGCGCGCCGCGCAACACAAGGCGGCGGGGCGCCGCCTCAGGCTGAAAGCGCAGCCCGCGTCAGCCTTGTTCGTCGCCGAGCGTCTCCAGGGTGACATTGCGATTGGTGTAGACGCAGATGTCGGCGGCGATGTCCATCGCTTGACGGGCGATCGCCTCGGCCGAGGCTACATGTTCATACAGCGCCCTGGCTGCCGCGAGCGCGAAGTTTCCCCCCGATCCAACGGCGATCACGTTATGCTCCGGGTCCACCACATCGCCTGCCCCGGTGATCAGGTAGGTCTCCTTGCGGTCAGCCACGATCAACATCGCATCCAGCCGCCGGAGTGCGCGATCGGTGCGCCACTCTTTCGCGAGCTCCACGCAGGCGCGCGCAAGTTGCAGCGGAAAACGCTCCAGTTTTTGCTCAAGCCGCTCAAACAGGGCGAAAGCGTCGGCGGTCGCCCCGGCGAAGCCTGCAATGACGTCGCCCGCTCCGAGGCGACGCACCTTGCGGGCATTGCCCTTCAATATGGTAGCACCGGCCGAGACTTGGCCGTCGCCAATAAGAGCAACCAAGCCGTTTTTCCGCACACACAGAATTGTGGTGCCATGCCAAGATTGTTGTTCAGCCATAACGCTCATGTGGCGGATGGCGCCCTCGCGATCAAGCCGCGTGATCTTCGGAAACAGTCCTCGGTGTTTGACGAGCCAAAAGTTCGGCGAATTCCGGCGCGGACACTGCTGCGCCATAGAGAAATCCCTGCGCCCAATGGCACCCTCGCGCCGCCATGAAGTCAGCTTCAGCTCGCCTCTCCACGCCCTCGGCGACAACTTCGAGGCGCAGGCTGCGCGCGAGCGCCAGGATCATATCGACGATCGCAACCGCTCTTTCGCCTCCTTTCTCCAGCGCGCGGACGAATTGCTGATCGATCTTGATTACGTCGAAGGGTAGGATTGAGAGCGCCGCCAAATTCGAATGTCCACAGCCGAAATCGTCGATGGCGAGGCGCACGCCGGCCTCCCGCAGCGGCTGGATGATCCGCCCGGTAACTTCAGGGTCACTCATGGCGATGGATTCCGTGATCTCAAGCTCCAATAAGCTTGGCGCCAAACCTGCGCTCGAAAGCGTGTCGAGAACGCCGGTAGCGAAGCGATCGCTATGAAGCTGCAGCGCCGACACATTGACCGCGACCTTGATCGCATGCCCCGCGCGCGCCCAGGCCGCCGCCTTCCAGCAGGCTTCGCGCAGGATCGCGTCGGACAGCTCGCCGATTAGACCGCTCTCCTCGGCGATCGGCACGAAGCGGCCGGGGCCAACAATCGTCTGGTCCGGCCGAACCCATCGCGCCAAGGCTTCGCAAGCTTCAACACGAGCCGAAACGAGGTTCATTTTGGGCTGAAAGTAGGCGCGAAACTCGTTGCGCTCCAAAGCGGCGCGCATCTCGCGCTCCAGGCTGAGATGGGATGAGGCCTTGCGGTCGAGTTCGGTGCTGAATATGCGGATGTTCGCGGGCGCCCGGTCGGCGCTGCTTTCCGCGATGCGCGCGCGCCGAATGAGGGTGTCGGCGTCGCGGCCATCACGCGGCCCGAGCGCAGCGCCAGCACAGGCGCCGGCGAACAAGCTCGCGCCACGCCAGTGTAGCGGCTCATTGAGCGCGGAATTGACTGTTTGAACGAAGCGCGTCGCCTGGGCGACGTTTGTCAGAGGCAAGTAAACGCCGAACTGCTCCGCGCCCAGACTCGCGACCAGCGCCGTGTTGCTCGCGCCCTCGGCGCGCCGCGCAGCTTGTACGACACGCTCGGCGGCGATCTTGGCCAAATCGTGTGCAGCATGCGGATCTAAGGTCTGCGCGTGTTTTGAGATGCGGCGCAAACTAAACACCGCCACCAATGCGGCCGTTTGCTCGCTCGGCGAACGCGCCAGCCCCTCTTCGATCGCGTTACGTAGGCGCTCCTGGTTCGGCAATTGCGTCACCGGATCCACGAACGCTAGGGCGTCGGCTCGGCGCTGCGAATGGTCCAGCCGCGCCTGCAGCAGTTTCAGCGAACCGGCGAGCGCGCGGAAAACATCGCTCCCGGAGGCGACAAAACCGGACTGCCGAGCCGCATCCTGCGCCAGCTTTTCAAGCGGCCCCAGCGCCAGCCTGGCCGCCATAATAGCCGCCGGGGCCAGCACCAAACTCGCGGCGCCGACGCTGGCCAATGCCGCCAACCATCCCGGCGCAGCGATCCAGCCCGGCACGATCGCGAGCACCGCCCAAGTCGCCACGCTAGAAAACAAAGCAAGACCCGCCGCCAACCGCAAGGCGTGCGCAGAGGCGCCGCTTGGCAGCCTCGCAATTTGCTTAAGAAGGCGCATGGCCCACTAGCCATGGGGAAATTTGGTTATGATCGCCTGAACACAGCTGAGCCAACTCATTCCGCGTCGATGTCGCGGTTAGGCTTTAGAAACACATAGAACGCGCCGGAGCCGCCATGGGAGCGGTGGGCGCCGGCGAACCCCGAGACGAGCGATCTCAGATCGCCTTCGCCAAGCCATTCTGGCAGGCGCTTTCGCAGCACCCCCTCCCCGGATCTGCCGACGCCCGTCACAACAATGATGGCGCGTTCGCCGCGCGCAAAAGCGGACGCCACAAAACGCGCGAGCGCACGACGCGCTGTCGTTTGCGTGTGTCCATGAAGATCGAGCGTGCCGCCGATGTCGACGCGACCGCGCCGAACCCTTTTCTCGCCGCCGCGATCGGAGAGTTCGGAGGAAGCGCTGGGGCGCGCGGCCGGGAGCTTGCCGCCCGCCGCGCTCTGCCGATTTTTGGCCACCACCGGCGCTTCGGTAGCCAGCTCCGGCGCCGGCTCGGCATTGCGTGGCTTAGGTCGCGTTTTGACGCCGTCGGCGACGCGCCGCCACAGCGCGCGCTCTTCTGGCGATAACTGGCGTTTACCTTTGCTCACGCCGCCGCGACGCGCGCCAGCCGCCAATTGGGGTCAGGCGAACGTACTTCGCGCTCGAAGGTCCAGCGCTCGCGCGCCTCGCGCACGCCATGTGCGCCTTCGGCCAGTTCCGCTTCGAACTTGACCGCGACACGCGCAACGCCGCCCTCCAGCGCCGCATCAACAAGGTCGACTTGCTTCAGGCGAACCAATTCCGGACCGTGCCCGCCGCTCTCCTCACGCTTGGCGATTGCGGCCTGGTAGCTTTCGAAAACGCGTGGCGTCAGCAGCCCGCGCAGAGCATCGCGGTCTCCCTTGGCGAAAGCGCCTACAATCAACTCGTAAGCCCCGCGTGCGCCAGCGAGGAAATGCCCGACGTCGAAGTTTGGATCCGCCCGCATAATGGCCATGATCCCGTCCCCAGCCGGGCCCTCGGCGGGCGATCCTGCCAGCGGCGCCTGCGCCGACTCGCGCGGCAACTCGCCCTGGGCAGGCGCAGGCGTCGGCGCCGCAGGCCGCTCCGCCCCAGTCCGCTTCCCGAGCGTCAGGTAGAGACGGAACAGGACAAAACCAGCAATCGCTGCAAGAACAAGGACTTCCACCATGTCAGAGTTCAACGGATCAGCTCCCGGCCGCTCGCGCAGCGTGACCAAAGAAACAAAGATAGTATCAAAGCCCTGCCGCCGCCAGCGTGGTTGCCTTGGCGTTTCTCAAGCCGCATATAGCGCCTCCCCTTCCCAACATCGTGAGCAGCCCGAATGAGCACGCAGGCTGGGCCCCCGGACGGCCAGGTACCTCCCGATGCACCCCATCTCAGGGTGCTGGCGCAATACGTCAAAGAACTCACTTTCCGTAACGTCGCCGCTTCGCTTTCGGCGCAGTCCTACGACATTCAGCCATCGATCGACATGGGCGTGGAGGTGAAGTCGCGGCCGATCGGCGACAATGCGGAAGCCACTGAGGTCGACCTCTGCATCAATGCCCAGGCCAGGCGCGGCGAAACGCCGATGTTCTCAGTCGATGTGGTGTATTCGGGACTATTCCAGTTCATCAATGTTCGCCCGGAAGAGGTCGAGCCATTGATTTGGATCGAGTGCCCGCGGCTGTTGTTTCCGTTTGCGCGCCAAATCCTCGCCGAGATTACGCGCGAGGGGGGCTATCCGCCGTTATTGATCAATCCGATCGACTTCACGCCGCTCTATTGGGCTGAGCTTCGCGATCGCCAAGCTCGAGAGGCGCCGCTCGAGGCCCCTCCAGGCGCGTCCTAACCAACCTTTCGCCAGATCGGATCGGCGCCCAACTTCGCCACAAAGGCAGTGTGAGCGGCCGCTTCTTCGGCAGTTAGCAGCGGCGCGAGAGGCGTCGGACGCGGCGAGCGCCGCACCAATTGCACAGGCGCCGCAGACGCATCGGCGGCAGCCGCCGCCTCGCCCATATCGAACGCCAGGCGTTGTTCGCGCCCTCCCCTGAGCTGGAGGTAGACCTCCGCCAGAATGCGAGCGTCTACCAATGCACCATGACCGCCCGGGCCCTTGCGCGCAGCAAGATCAAACCCGTATCGATCGAGCTGAAACCGCTTCGCCAGGGCATCCAAGGAGCATGAAGCGCCCGGGAAGCGTTTGCGTGCAATCGGCAGAGTGTCGACAAACCGACCGGGCGGCAACGTCTGGAGGCCCGCACGCAGCATCTCAGCGTCCAGAAACCCCTGATCGAAAGACGCGTTGTGCGCAACGAGCGGCGCATCCGCGATAAAATCGAGGAATTCTTGTACGACATCTGCAAACCGGCGCTGTCCGCGCAGAAAATCGCGGGTCAGTCCGTGCACGCGCACGACTTCGTCGGGCACGCTGCGTTCGGGGTTAATGTAAAAGTGTAGCTCGCGCCCCGTTCGCTCCAGGCCGACGAGTTCTACGCAGCCGATCTCCACCAGCCGGTCGGGCCCATCCTTGCTAAGCGGATCGAGGCCTGTGGTTTCGGTATCGAAGACGATCTCGCGCATGCGGGCGCGCTAATCCTGTTCGCGCAGCGCGTCCAGTACAGCCCGCACCTGCGTTCGCGTTTGCTCTAGGCTAACACCCGTATCGATGACGAAATCGGCGTGAGCGCGCTTTTCCGCGTCCGGAGTTTGGCGGGCGAGTATGGCCTCGAACTTTTCCGCACTCATTCCTGACCTCGCCAGCACCCGCGCGCGCTGGACCTCGGGCGGCGCTGAAACCACCACGATTCTGTCGACTTCACCGCCGCGCCCGGTTTCAAACAGCAGCGGTATATCCAGCAAAACGACCGGCTCGCCGCCGTGCGCGCGAAAGAAGCGCTGCTGCGCCTCGCGCACCATGGGATGTACGATCCGCTCGAGTTGCTTCATTGCCGCTTCGTTTCCAACCACGCGCCGCGAAAGCTCAGCGCGGTCGATCGCCCCGTCTCGCGTCACGCCAGGAAAAGCGGACTCGACCGGCGCGACCGCCGCTCCGTCTCTTGAATAAAGCTCGTGCACCGCTTGGTCGGAATCGAACACCGCAACCCCTTCCGCCACAAACATCTGTGCTACGGTCGATTTGCCCATGCCGATGGAGCCGGTGAGTCCGACGACGATCATGAACGCAGCGCCGCAATCAATCTGCGGCGGGCAACGAGCGCATCAGGCTTAATCCCAAACCACAGTTCGAATGCGCTCGCTCCTTGATGGATCAGCATGCCCAGCCCATCGACAGTGAGAAGCCCGCGCGAACGCGCTCGCGCCAACAACTGCGTTTCGAGCGGGCGGTACGCGATTTCGGCGACAATTGCGTCGGCGCGACAACAACCCACTGGCCAGTCTGCCGCGACCCCATCTTCAAGGCCCAGGCTCGTCGCCTGCACAATCAGGTCGGCCTCTGCAAAGCCCTGCTCCATGTCCTCCCAGCGCAGCGAGTGGCCATTCGCCAACAGCGCCGCCGCCGCATCGGCGTTTGTTTGCGTGCGATTGATGAAATGCACGGCGTCTACCTTTGGCGAGAGCGCTTTGCCGATAGCGATCGCGGCGCCGCCGGCGCCGATGATGAGCGCGCGCCGCACGCGTCCAAGCCAATCCGGCGCCGCTTCGGTGAGCGCCGCAACGAAGCCCGCGCCGTCCGTATTGAACGCGGTCAGCGCGCCGTTCGGCGCCCAGCGCAACGTGTTTGCCACAACGTCATCGGCGGCGTCCGCCGCCTTCGCAGCCGTCTCCTTGTAGGGCGCTGTGACGCTGGCGCCGCTCAATCCGAACTGTCCGAGCGCACGAATGGCCGCGACCGGATCCTCGCTCTGCAGCGGCAGCGCCACATAGACGGCATCTAATCCATGGTCCGCGAACCAGCCATTGTGCATAATCGGCGACAGGGAATGGGCCACCGGATTGCCGATGATCGCAAACACGCGGGTGGCGGCGCTGATCTTCATTGCTCGATCGCCCCGTGCTCGCGCAGGAACGCTAGCAGAGGCAGCAGCGGCAATCCCAATACCGAGAAGTAATCTCCGTCGACGCGCTCGAACAATTGCGCGCCCAGTCCTTCAAGTTGATAGGCGCCCACTGAGGCCAGCACAGCGTCGCCCGCGCGCGCGAGGTACGCATCAATGAAATCGTCCGAGAATGCGTGCATTCTAAGTCTTGGCGTTTGCAAACAACGCCAGACGACAGCGCCATCGCGCGCAATAACGGCGGCGCAAAGCAATTCATGATCTCGACCGCGCAATCGCTGCAAGTGGCTGCGCGCCTCCTTCGTGTCCCTAGGCTTGTCCAACGTCTCGTTATCGAGCGCCAGCATCTGATCGGCGCCAATAATCAACCCACTACGCCGCGCTGACACCGACACCGCCTTCAGTTCGGCAAGCGCGTCAGCCTGTTCGCGTGGCGCGAGCCCCGCCTCGCGAAAGCTCGCCTTTGCGCTCGCCTCATCGACATCCGCCGGATCGACTTCAAACGAGAGCCCCGCAGCTTCTAGCATGTGGCGCCGAATAGCGCTTGCGGATGCGAGCACCAGGCTCATGCGCCGCGATGCTCCGCCAGTAGATTGAGCACTGCGGCGGCAGTTTCTTCGATTGAGCGGCGGGATACGTCGATCGTTGGCCAGCCTTCACGCTCGAACAATTTCTGTGCTTCCATGACTTCCCTGCGCACTGTATCCTCATCTGTATAGGCGCCTGTTCTGGTTTCCTTCATCGCCATTAAGCGATTGCGCCGAATATGGATGAGCCGGTCAGCCGATATCAGCAATCCAACCACAAGCGGGCGCTCTTCGGCGAACAATTCACGTGGCAATTCCACGCCCGGCACTATGGGCACGTTCGCCGCCTTCACGCCGCGATGCGCAAGATAGACGCTGGTGGGCGTTTTGGAGGTTCGGCTTACGCCAACCAATATTACGTCGGCGTCGGTGAGCTCGATCACTTGCTGGCCATCATCATGGTACATAGCGAAATCAAGAGCGTCGATGCGCCGGAAATATTCGGCGTTGAGTTTTCGCGACGCGCCTACCCGATGATTGAGTTCTTGGCCCAAATAGCGCGACGTCACGTCCAGGACCGGGTCAAGCACGGCGACGCATGGCATCTGCAAATTCCGGCAATGCGCCTCCAACATCGCCCGGTGCTCAAGGTTTGAGAGCGTGAACATCACCACGCCGGGCGCCTCCTCGATCTCCCGCAGCACCCGCTCTAGCTGCCTTGCCGAGCGCACTAGGAAATAGGAGTGCTCAACCGGGAGCACGTTATCGAACTGGGCGCACGTAGCACGCATCACCCCAGCAAGGGTCTCGCCGGTCGAGTCCGAGACCAGGTGCACGTTGAAATAGGTGGCGAGACGTTCACGCATTGGCCCAGTCACTATCGGCCGCGCCGCGCCTGTGGGCAAGTTGTTGGGAAATGCGCCAGCAACAGAACGAAACGCCGACCTTGGCCATTTTGTTTCGCCTGATTGGCGATTCCCTCGGAGATTCTCCACCAGTGGAAAAGATTGAACTCAAGGAATCGCCTTACCCCAAGATCGATCTCAAGTTGTTAACCTTGTTGGCTTTAGTCGGCAGCCGAGAATTGAACTAAGCTGTGAAATTCCTGTGAGAAACGGGTCTGTCCCGTTTTCTATTTCCCTACAACAACGAGTTCCTACTAAATCAGGATTCAAGATTTTAGATTTTGTAGGAATCCGGTGACCAATTCGGCGTTTCTTCGTGTTCTAAACGGCGAGCGAGTCGATCCGCCGCCGCTCTGGATCATGCGTCAAGCCGGGCGATACTTGCCGGAGTATCGGGAACTTCGAACACGCGCGAAGAACTTCCTCGACTTTTGCTATTCGCCGGCCCTGGCTACCGAGGCAGTCCTGCAGCCGTTGCGGCGATTTCAGCTCGATGCGGCGATCCTCTTTTCGGACATTCTGGTCGTTCCAGACGCGTTGGGGAGAAAGGTCTGGTTCGTTGAAGGCGAAGGGCCGCGGCTGGAGCCTTTGATCGGGGAAGAACACTGGCGCTTTGACGAAGTAGAGCGCGCCATACAGCGGTTGGCGCCAGTGTATGAGGCAGTCGGGCGGATCAAGGGCAGCCTTGATGCGAACACGCCACTGATCGGGTTTTGCGGCGGGCCTTGGACAGTGGCTACCTACATGTTGCAAGGCCAGGGCGGCGACAAAGAGCGTGCTCGCCGCGTCGCTTACGAACGGCCGTTAGATGTCGATCGATTGCTCGATTTGTTAGCCGAAATGAGCGCGCGTCACTTGGCGGAGCAAGTCAAAGCGGGCGCCGATTGTCTTCAGATTTTTGAAAGCTGGGCGGAGGGGCTTCCCCTCTCGCAGTTCGAGCGGCTGATCATCAAGCCAACACAAAAGCTGATCCAGCGCTTGCGGCAAATAGGTGTTGCTTCGCCGATCATTGGCTTTCCTCGCGGCGCTGGCGCCGAGATTTCAAACTATGCACAGCGAACTGGGGTCACAGCGTTAGGCCTCGACACTAGCGTTCCATCCAAAGATCTGGCGCCGCATGGAATGCCGGTCCAAGGCAATCTGGATCCGCTTCTGCTGGTTGTTGGAGGAACGGCGCTGGAGAGCGGGGTGCGCGATGTCCTGGAACGTTTCAGCGGCGCCCCGCACATATTTAACCTAGGTCATGGAATCACGCCGGAGGCATCAGTAGAAAACGTCGCCCGCCTAGTCGATCTGGTTAAAGGCAGGGCATGAGTGCGTTGCCAGTTGAAGAACCGTCGCCGGCCGAGCGACGCAATCTGCGCATCATGACGTCGCGCCGGGTGGCGATCATTATGCTGAATCTGGGCGGACCGGATTCGCTCAAAGCGGTGCGCCCTTTTCTCTTCAATTTGTTCAATGACAAGGCGATTATTGGCGCGCCGCAGCCGTTGCGATTTTTCATTGCGCAGCTGATCTCGCGCGTCCGCGAGAGTACTGCGAAGGCCAATTACGCGCTCATGGGGGGGCGCTCGCCGATATTGCCGGAAACCGAAAAGCAAGCGCACGCGCTTGAGAGCGTGATTGCGCAGCGGGTTTCAAACGTCACTTTCAAGTGCTTCCCCGCGATGCGCTATTGGCGCCCATTCGTGAGGGATGCGGCCAGGGCCGCCGAAGCGTGGGGGGCGACGGACGCGATCCTCCTGCCGCTTTATCCGCAATTCTCCACCACCACCACGGCGTCAGCGTTACGCGCCTGGCGGCGAGCCTCGCAATTGCCGGTGGCGACAATCTGTTGCTACCCGGCGAGCAAGGCGTTCGCGCAGGCGCACGCGGATGCAATCCTCACCGCGTGGCGCAATGGCGGCTCGCCGGAGCGGCCACGCGTGCTGTTTTCCGCCCACGGCCTACCTCAGCGCGTCATTGATCGCGGCGACCCCTACCAATGGCAAGTCGAACAGACGGCGGCGGCCGTGCGTGACCTGTTGCCACAAGAATGGGACAGCGTGGTCTGCTATCAATCTCGCGTCGGACCTTTGAAATGGCTCGGCCCCTCCACCGAAGCTGAGGTGCGGCGCGCGGGGCGCGACCGGGCCGAAATCATCATCGCTCCTATCGCCTTCGTCTCCGAACACATCGAGACTCTGGTTGAACTCGATATTGAGTATGCACAATTGGCGCGGGAATGTGGGGTTCCGCGCTACCTCCGCGCTCCGGCGCTGGGCGTGGACCCGCGCTTCATTGACGCGCTCGCCGATCTGGTGGAGCGCGCGCTGGCTGCGCCAGGTAAGCTCATCTCGGAATCCGGCGGACGCTACTGCCCCGGCAACTTCGGGCTTTGCCCGCAAATGGTGACGCGCTGATGGGACCGCATCTAATCGATTACGAACTGGCGAAGGGTCTCCACATCATCGCCGTGATCGCTTGGGTCGCCGGCCTGCTGATGTTGCCCCGCTTCTACGCCTACGCCACGAACTCTCAGCCTGGCGGAGAACTGGAGCAGGCCATGCTGAAAGCTGCCCGCAGCTTGCGGGTGATTATCCTCGCGCCAAGCTCGGTGTTGGCCTGGTCGCTCGGCATATTCCTGTTCGCGACCTACATTGTCGGCGATTGGGATCGCCCTTTGGCAGACACCCTGGGCGGGGTGCCCCACTGGTTCTGGGCAAAATTTTTGCTGGTCCTGGCCTTGTCGGGCTATCATGGCTACCTATCTCTCGAAGGTCGCCATATCGCCAAGGGCGAGCGTCGGCGCTCCGAGCGCTTTTGGCGGCTCATGAGCGAATTCCCGTTCCTGGTTGCAATCGTGGTCGTGCTGCTGGCGACCGTGGAGCCTTCGCGGGGCCTACGACTGCCTGAGTGATGGCGCCTTGACGCGGCCCGCTGGTTATGGTGTTCCCTGACTGGCGCGTTGAGTCCTCGGCACAGCGCGCACGCGACAGCGGCGCCGAACCATTCCTCAACCGCTGGCCCTCCCTTTCCAACTTGGCCCTGCCCTCGCCCTTTCGCGCGCGGGGCCGTTCCCCCAACGATCTCCCTGAGAAACACATGACTGAAGAACAAGCGCTCGCAGGGCTCACCTCGCTCACTCTGCAGGAATTGAAGCGCAAGCCGCCGACGGAAATCCTGGCGCTCGCCGAGTCGCTGGAGATCGAAGGCGCCAATCAGCTGCGCACGCAGGACATGCTGTTTGCGATCCTGAAGCAGGTCGCCGAGCGCGGCGTGGAAATCGGCGGCGCGGGCGTGACCGAAATCCTCTCCGACGGTTTCGGCTTCCTGCGCTCGCCACAATCCAATTATCTGCCGGGCCCCGACGATATTTACGTCTCGCCGCAGCAGATCCGCAAATTCGGCCTGCGCACCGGCGATACTGTCGAAGGCCAGATCAAAGCGCCCAAGGATGGCGAACGCTATTTCGCCCTGACGAAGGTGAACTCGATTAATTTCGAGGACCCCGATCGCGTCCGCCACAAGGTGCATTTCGATAATCTGACGCCGCTCTATCCAACCGAACGGCTGAAGATGGAAATCGAGGACCCGACGCTGAAGGACAAAACCGGGCGCATCATCGATATCGTCGCACCCATTGGCAAAGGCCAGCGCTCGCTGATCGTGGCGCAGCCGCGGACGGGCAAGACCGTCATCCTGCAAAACATCGCCAAGGCTATTGAAGCCAATCACCCAGAGGTGTTCCTCATCGTGCTGCTGATCGACGAGCGCCCGGAAGAAGTCACCGACATGCAGCGCACGGTGAAGGGCGAAGTGGTGTCCTCGACCTTCGATGAACCGGCGACGCGTCACGTCGCGGTGGCGGAAATGGTGATCGAGAAAGCCAAGCGCCTGGCCGAACATGGCAAGGACGTTGTGATCCTGCTCGATTCCGTGACGAGGCTTGGCCGCGCTTACAACACCGTGGTGCCCTCTTCCGGCAAGGTGCTAACAGGCGGCGTTGACGCCAACGCCCTGCAGCGCCCGAAGCGCTTCTTTGGCGCGGCCCGCAATCTCGAAGAAGGCGGCTCGCTGACCATCATCGCCACGGCGCTGATCGATACCGGCTCGCGCATGGACGAAGTCATCTTCGAAGAGTTCAAAGGCACGGGCAATTCCGAACTGCAACTCGACCGCAAGGTCGCCGACCGGCGCATTTTCCCGGCGATCGACGTGCTCAAGTCCGGCACCCGCAAGGACGAACTCATTACCCCAAAGGAGCATCTGCAGAAGATGTATGTACTCCGCCGCATCCTCTCGCCCATGGGCACGCAGGATGCGATCGAGTTCCTGCTCGACAAGCTCAAGGGCTCGAAGAACAACGACGACTTCTTCCAGAGCATGAACACGTAGGCGGGCGTAGCTCCTACGGCGTCAACACCAAGCTCCCCGTCGTCTTGCGCGCCTCCAAATCGCGGTGCGCCTGCGCGGCGTCCGCTAGCGCGTAGTGTGTAGGCGGCGCAATTTTCACGGCGCCGCTTCCGAGCACGCTGAACAGGCCCGCGGCCGTCTCGTCCAACAGCTCAGCTGTAGCCGTGTAGTGGAAAAGCGTCGGGCGGGTGAGGAAGAGCGAGCCTTTCTGAGAAAGCAACAGAGGAGAAATCTCCGGCGGCGGGCCTGACGCATTGCCATAGCTCACCATCATACCGAGTGGTCGCAAGCTATCGAGTGATGCAGTCCAGGTGTCCCTGCCGACGCCGTCATAGACGACGTGGACGCCCTCCTTCACGATTGCGCGCACGCGCGGCGCGAAATCGCCATCGCCAAGCACAAGCGCATGATCGGCGCCCAGGGCGCGCGCAAGGTTCGCCTTGTCTTCGCTTCCCGCCGTCGCGATCACCAGCGCACCAAGATGTTTGGCCCATTGTACAAGAATCTGGCCGACGCCCCCGGCGGCTGCATGGATCAACGCCCACTGGCCTGGTTCCACGCGAAACGTCTTTCTCAGAAGATAACGTGCGGTCATACCTTTGAGCAGCGAGGCGGCGGCGATGTCGAACTCGATGGCGCCCGGCAGCTTCACCGCTTTTGCCTCAGCAACGACATGCGCCTCGGAATAGGCGCCGACGGGGCCGCTGCAATACGCAACCCGATCGCCGTGCTTGAAGCGCGTCACGCCTTCGCCGACCAAATCGACAACGCCCGCAGCCTCCAGCCCCAAACCGCCCGGCAGCGCGATCTTGTACAGGCCCGAGCGATGGTACGTGTCGATGAAGTTCACGCCGATCGCGCGATGCCGCACGCGGATTTCGTGCGGTCCTGGCGTCGGCTCATGGACTTCGGCCAAAGCCATTACCTCTGGCCCACCATGACGCGCGATGCGTATAGCCCTCATGTCAGCGAGCGGCGACGCACTGCATCGCTCCAATCCCGTCGACGCCATCTGCCGCATCCAGATCGCGTGAGGCGGCCGCCACGCGGTCGGTGGAAATCAATTGCAACCCGGTTTCCGCGAACGCCGCGTATTGCTCGCGGCCCTCCCGCTCGAACCGGTTGTCCCAGGAATCGCGACCGCCCAAGGTTCCGAACATCGCCTCCACGCCCTGGGCATTGAGCGCGATGTTAAGCTCCGAGTTTGGCTCGTCGGTTCCCGTCCAAGCCAGCACCATGGTCAGATCGATCCCGCGTGCTTGCAGCGCATCGAGATCTGACGCCGCCTCTATCGAGACCGAAAGCATCATTTCCGGCGCAAGCCGGTGCATGCGGGCGGCGGCGCTCTCGCTGTAGGTGATGAAGATCACTCTGTGTTCGGCATGCGCAGCGCGCACCTCGGCGACCACATCCTCGTACGCGATGCCTCGCTTTACATCGAGTTCCAGAATGGTTTTGCCCGCGGCCCAATCGAGCGCCTGGCGCAAAGTCGGCGGATGCGCGGCGAGCGCGGCGCCAGTCTCGTCCTCAAGATACAAATCCTGCAGCTGCGCCAGCGTCAGCTGGTCGACCGGGCCGGTTCCATTTGTCGTACGGTCCAGGTCGTCGTCGTGCATCAGCACCAACACATCATCTTTCGTGCGTGCGATGTCGATCTCCAACAGGGCCGGGCTCAGGCTCAGCGTATGTTCGAACGTCTCGATCGCATTTTCGGCGTAGCCGTCAGCGGGGCCGCCGCGGTGCGCCGCGACGACGGTATGTCCGTTCTCGCGCAGGCAATCGAAGAACGCGCCGACATCGCTCGGCGCCAGGGAACCAGAGTTCGCTGCGGAAGAAGCTGGCTGTGTCGGCGGCGTGCACGCGATCAGCGCAAGCAAGGATACAGCGAGGATCGGAAGTTTCACGCCAAGTGCTCCTGAAAAAATGCAATCGTCCGTCCGTCAGCGAGCTGTGCGGCGGCTTGGTCGTAATGCTTGCCGCCTTCGCGGGTGAAGGCGTGATCCTGCTCCGCGTAGGTGTGCAGCGTGACTTTGGGGTTGCCGCCCAGCCCTAAGTGCATGGCATCCTGATCGGCCTGTTGTACAAAAGCGTCCTTGCCGGCGATGTGCAGCATGAGCGGCTTGGTGATGTTGGCGGCTTCGCTCACCAAGCCGGCGATGCCGACGCCGTAATAGCCGACGCTGGCGTCTGCATCGGTGCGGGTCGCTGCGAGGTAGGCCAGCATGCCGCCCAGGCAGTAACCGACAGCGCCGACCTTTGCGCAGCCCAAGGCGCGAGCATGCGCAATCGTCGCCTGGATGTCGCGCACGCCGGCGCCGGAATCGAAGCGCTTGAAAGAGTCGAACGCCTGCGCCCACTCGGCTTCGCTCTGGTCAGTGATGTCGATGTCCGTCCCGAGTCGCCAGAACAGGTCCGGTGCGATCGCCAAATAGCCTTCGCGCGCGAGCCAGTCTGCTTTGCCTCGCATGACGGCATTGACGCCAAATATTTCCTGGATCGCGATCACGGCAGCTCGGGGTGCGCCGGCGGGCCGGGCGATATAGGCTCTGAAAGCGCCGTCGGGTCCACGCACCTGCATCCACTCGCCCATGCTTTTCGCTCCGTCTGTCTTGATCGGCCAGGGCGGGTTATAGACGGCGCGCGCGCTGAGCGCGAAGGATTCGTGGCCCATGAAATTCACCGTCAATGTCGAATGCAGCCCGGAGGAAGCGCGCCGCTTTATGGGGCTCCCCGATGTCACGCCGATCAACGAGCAGCTCGTCGCCGAGATGGGTAAGCGTATGGAAGCCAACATGGCGCTGATGAGCCCAGAGACGATGATGAGCTCGTGGATGAGCGTAGGCACACAGGCGCAGGACGCATTCGTGAAGCTGATGACCAGCGCGGCCGGCATGGCTAAGCCCTAATAGGGCTTAGAGGTTTTCACATGAAACCGGACACGATCGTGGCCTTGGCCTCGGGCGCTGGGCGCGCTGGCGTGGCGGTGATCCGGATTTCCGGAGCAGAAGCCGGCGCGGCGCTGCGTGCGCTGACAGGCGGCGAGTTGCCGCCGCCACGCTTGGCGACGCTGGCGAGGTTTCGGCATCCGCGAGGTGGTGAGCAGCTGGACGACGGGCTGGCGCTGTGGTTCCCGGCGCCGGGGAGCTTTACGGGCGAGGATGTCGCCGAGCTGCACGTCCATGGCGGGCCGGCTGTGATCGAAGCCATGATTGACGCCTGCCTCTCCCAGGAAGGCATGCGGCCGGCAGAGCCCGGAGAATTCACCCGCCGCGCCTTTGAGCATGGCAAACTCGACCTCGCGGAGGCGGAGGGTCTGGCCGATCTTGTGGACGCCGAAACCGAGGGCCAGCGCCGCCAGGCGCTCCGCCAAGCCAAGGGCGAGTTGAGCGCGGTCTACGAGGGATGGCGTGGGCAAATGATCGAGGCGGCGGCTCTGATCGAGGCCGAGATCGATTTTCCGGACGAGGATTTGCCCGGCGCCCTGGCGCAGCGGGCCGCGCCGATCTTGACTAAGCTCGCCCACGACATGGGCGCCCACCTTGCCGATCATCGCGGCGAACGCGTCCGCGACGGCTACCGCATCGCCATCATCGGCCCGCCTAATGCTGGCAAATCAAGCTTGTTGAACGCGCTGGCGCGGCGCGAGGCGGCGATCGTGTCAGAGCTCCCCGGCACGACACGCGATGTGGTCGAAGTGCGCCTGGTGCTGGGTGGTTACCCGGTCTGGGTCGCTGATACTGCGGGCCTGCGGGAGGCGGCGGATGCGGTGGAGGCGGAGGGGGTGCGGCGGGCGCTGGAGCGGGCTGAGGAGGCGGATTTGAGGCTGGGCGTCGTGGAGGCGGTCGCAGAGGTTCCGGCCGATTTGCGGGCAGCGTTGCGCCCCAGCGACTGGCTCATCCGCTCAAAGGGCGATCTTCGAAACCCCTCCTGCTCCCTGGACGCCGAATGCGATCTGGGGCCCATAGGGGGTTCAGGCGCCATGGATCCCGGATCGCCGGCTTCGCCGTCGTCCGGAGAGCGACGGGTTTCAGCGGTCAGTGGAGAAGGGGTTGCTGAGCTGGAGCGGGACTTGGCGGCCCGGGTCGTGGAGGCGCTTGGTCGCGAAGAAGCGCCCGCACTGACGCGGGCTCGGCACCGACGGCTGGTTGAGGAGGCGCGGAGTGCGCTGGAGCGGGCGATCCCGGCGCTGGCGCTGCGGCCGGAACTGGCCGCCGAGGACGTGCGCCTGGCGGCGGCCGCGCTTGGTCGCCTGACTGGTCGCATCGACGTCGAGGACTTGCTCGACGAGATTTTCTCCAGCTTCTGTATCGGCAAGTAATCCAGTTCCACGTGGAACCGGAGGCGCAACGGACCCTCGCGCAGGACCCAAGTTTCGGGTATGAAGCCGACCCCAATGAGCGCCGCCAACACCTTCGACGTCATCGTAATCGGCGGCGGCCATGCCGGCTGCGAGGCTGCGGCGGCTTCCGCCCGGATGGGCGCCCGCACGCTGCTGCTGACTCACAAGCTCGAGACCATCGGTGAGATGAGCTGCAACCCGGCCATTGGCGGCCTGGGCAAGGGGCATTTGGTTCGCGAAATCGATGCGCTGGACGGCGTAATGGGCCGGGTGGCTGACGCGGCTGGCATCCAGTTCCGGTTACTCAATCGCTCCAAGGGCCCGGCTGTACGCGGGCCGCGGGCGCAGGCGGATCGCAAGCTCTATCGCCAGGCGATGCAGGCTGCGATGGCGGCGCAGGCGGGGTTGACCGTCGTGGCGGCGGCAGTGGAGGATCTTACTTGGACCGTCGGCGTCCCTGCTGGCGAGACGCCGGCGGTCCAAGGGGTAACAACCCAGGACGGGCGCAGCTTCCGTGCCCCGCGCATTGTGCTCACCACCGGCACCTTCCTCAAAGGCGTCATCCATATCGGCGACAAGCGCATCCCAGCCGGCCGCCACGGCGAAGCGCCGGCGATTGGTCTGTCGGATCGACTGTACGGCTCGGGCTTCGCTATGGGGCGGCTTAAGACTGGAACGCCAGCGCGCCTGCAATCCAGCACGATCGATTGGGCTTCTCTGGAGAAGCAGCATGGCGACGACGAGCCGTCGTCGTTCTCGTTCCTCACCGAGCGCATCGCCAACCGTCAAGTCGCTTGCGGGGTCACCTACACCAACGCTGAAACCCACCGCATCATCGAAGCATCGCTGTCGCAAAGCGCGGTTTACTCCGGCGCGATCAGCGGGCGCGGGCCGCGCTATTGCCCCTCGATCGAGGACAAGGTGGTGCGCTTCGCGGAGAAGGGCGCACACCAGATCTTTCTCGAACCGGAAGGCCTGGACGACGACACGGTGTATCCGAACGGGATCAGCACGTCGCTGCCGGAAGATGTACAGGAGCGCTTCATCCGCACCATCGCCGGGCTGGAGCGGGTGCGTATCAAACGCCACGCTTATGCGATCGAGTACGATTATGTCGACCCGCGCGAATTGCTGCCGACGCTGGAAACCAAGCGCATAGCGGGTCTCTATCTAGCGGGACAAATCAACGGCACGACCGGCTACGAAGAGGCCGCTGCACAAGGCTTGATCGCGGGGCTCAACGCCGCGCGCGCAGCGGGCGGGAGCGCGACCTTCGAGATCAGCCGCGCTGAGGGATACATTGGCGTGATGATCGACGATCTGGTGACGCGCGGCGTCACCGAGCCGTACCGCATGTTCACGTCGCGCGCCGAGTACCGGCTCTCGCTGCGTGCCGACAACGCCGATCAGAGATTGACGCCGAAGGGGCTTGAGGTCGGGTGCGTGGGCGCCGAGCGGAGACGCGCTTTCGCCGACAAAATGAGCGAAATCGATGCGGCGCGTGCATTGGCCCAGACGCTAGCCCTGACGCCGGCGCAGGCGGTCAAACACGGCTTGCAGGTGAACCAGGATGGGCAGCGCCGGGATGCATTGCAGCTCTTGGCCTATCCGGGCGTGACGATAGAGAAGCTCGCGGATGTCTGGCCCGAACTTCGGGGCTTGAGCGCCACGGCGCGCGAGCAGATCGAGATCGACGCCATGTATGCTGGCTATCTGACGCGCCAAGCGATCGACGTTGAGGCGTTCAAACGCGACGAAGACATGCGCCTCGATCCGGCGCTCGATTATGCGCGAGTTGGCGGGTTATCGAGCGAGGTGCGCGAGAAATTGTCGGCAGCGCGCCCGGTTACGCTGGGCCAGGCTTCGCGCATTGAAGGTGTCACGCCAGGTGCGTTGACCGCTTTGCTTGCGCATGCGAAGCGCAAGCCGAAGAGGGCATAAATAGTGCGCGACACGCTGTTCTTGATCCGGGCGCCGTTCGAAGATTCCGCCCATGGCGTGGGCGCTACCTGGTACTGCCACGATTGCGCAGCACTCGAAGGCGCGTTGCTCGCGAACGGGCAATGGCTGCGCTCGATCGACGTGCGACGGCTGCCGTTTCCGCGGCCGCGGCTGGAGCTTGTCGCGCTGATCGGAGAAGAGAACCAGGGCATGCCGGTGCTGGTCCTCGCGGACGCCGACAAGGCGCCGGCGGACGCGCCGCGGTTCCTGCGCCGCGCCTTCATCACCGATCCGCGCGCGATCGCGCGTTACCTCGCGGCGACCTATGGCGGGGCGGGGCCACACCCGTGACGCCGCGTGAAACCGTCGAGATGTGGGTTAGCGCGTTCAATCGCGCCGACATCGACGCCTTGTCGGCCCTGTACGCCGAAGGCGCCACTAACCACCAAGTCATGTGGGAGCCGCTCGTCGGCCGTCCGGCGATTCGCGCGATGTTTGAGCGTGAGTTCGGCCAAGCGGAGATGGTCTGCATCAAGGAGAATTTGTTTGAGGACGGCGAATGGGCGATCCTCGAATGGCGCGACCCGAAGGGTTTGCGTGGTTGCGGCTTCTTTCGGGTCGCCGACAGCCAGATCGTGTTCCAGCGCGGGTACTGGGATGAGGGCAGCTTCCGCCGCCTTCAGGGGTTGAGTCCGTGATTTATGGCGCTGCGGAGTTCCAACGGGACCTCGGTGGCCCGGTTTCGCGTGAAACAATCGACCGTTTGGAAACCCATCGCCGGCTGCTGACGGAATGGTCGGCGCGGATGAATCTGGTTGGGCCGAAGGAGCTGGAGCATTTCTGGCGCCGACATGCGCTCGACAGCGCTCAGCTGCTGCAGCTCGCTCCGGCTGCGAAACGATGGGCGGACCTTGGCTCGGGCGCCGGCTTCCCCGGGTTGGTGGTGGCCGCCTTTCTTTCAGGACAGACCGATGCTGCGGTGCATCTCGTTGAATCCACAGGCAAGAAGGCGGCCTTCCTGCGGGCCGTGGCCGAAGAGGCCGCCTTGCCAGTGCACGTACTCAACCAACGGATCGAGGATTTTGGCGCCGGCGAGGGCGCCTATGATGTCGTCACTGCGCGTGCGCTCGCGCCCTTGCCGCGACTCATCCTCTATGCGAAGCCGCTTCTTGATCGCGGCGCGCAAGGGCTCTTTCACAAGGGCGCGGATATCGACGCTGAGCTGGCCGCCGCGAAGGACGTCCTCAACGGGAAGTCGGGTGTTTCTTATCGGGCAGATGTTCTGGGGAGCCTCAGCGACCCGCGCGGGCGAATCATTCGCGTCGTGCGGGCTGATCGGTAGCGGGCGCCCGAAGGAGTTTGGGACATGCGCACTTTAGCCATCGCCAACCAAAAAGGCGGAGTCGGCAAAACCACCACTGCGATCAATCTCGGCACGGCTTTGGCCGCGACGGGAAAGCAGGTGCTGATCTTCGACACCGACCCGCAGGGGAACGCCTCTACGGGCATCGATATCCATCCCGGCGACAGCGCCATCACGTCCTATGAAGTGCTCACCGGCATGGAGCTGTTCGCGAAAGCGATCATGCCGACGAAGGTGCCAAACTTGTACATCATTCCCGCTGACGCGAACCTCTCCGGCATCGAATCCGAGCTGATGTCGGCTGAGCGCGCGCAATTTCGTCTGCGCGACGCGGTGGCGCGTTTCCGCAGCGATGGCGCGCAACACATCGATTACATGCTGATCGATTGCCCGCCTTCGCTCAATGTGCTGACGGTGAATGCGCTCACTGCGGCGGATGCAGTGCTGGTGCCGTTGCAGACCGAGTATTTCGCGCTGGAAGGCTTGGCTCAGCTGGTGTCGACCATCAACGCGGTGAAAGCGAACCTCAATCCCGCGCTCGAAATTCAAGGCGTGGTGCTGACCATGTACGATCGGCGCACCACGCTGTCAGAGCAGGTGGCCACGGAGGTGCGCAAGCACTTCCCGGACAAGGTCTACGAGACCGTGATCCCGCGCAATGTGAGGATTTCCGAGGCGCCCTCGCACGGCCTGCCGGCGATCATCTACGATCAGAATGCAACCGGCTCGAAGGCTTATATCCAACTGGCCAAGGAGATGATCGAGCGTGAGCGAGCAGCGGCTTAACGGCCGGCAATTTTTACCGATGGGTAAGGATTACCTAGCGAAGCTTTAACCGGACGATTCGTACCGGGCGGAGTGTTGGTTATGAGCGACGGGGTGAGACCGCGTGGGCTAGGGCGGGGCCTCTCAGCGCTGCTGGGTGAGCCGGTGCGCACCGATGCGGCCAAGCCGCACGCGCAGGCACGAAACGTATTTGAACTGCCGCAACCGCCGGCGGCCAATGCTGAGCCGGGCCCCCGGCAAATACCGATCGATCTGGTCGGGCGCAATCCGCAACAGCCGCGAAAACACTTCGACGAGGGCGAGCTTGAGGAGCTGGCCGGTTCGATCCGCACCCACGGCGTGTTGCAGGCGATCCTCGTCCGCCCTGTCGCTGGCGGCAAATATGAGATCGTCGCCGGCGAACGGCGCTGGCGCGCAGCGCAACGCGCGGGATTGCATGCAATTCCGGCGGTCGTGCGCGATCTCAACGAAGTCGAAGTGCTTGAAATCGCCATCGTCGAAAACGTCCAGCGTACCGACCTCAATCCAATCGAAGAGGCCCAAGGCTTTCATGCGCTGATCGAGCGCTTCGGCCGCACCCAGCAGGACATCGCCGAGGCGGTCGGCAAATCGCGGCCGCACATCGCCAATCTGTTGCGCCTGCTGCAATTGCCCGAGGATATGCAGGAGATGGTGCGCGACGGGCGGCTTTCAGCTGGCCACGCGCGCGCGATCCTTACAGCGCCCGATCCGCGCGGACTGGCGCTGCGCGTGATCAAGGAGGGGCTCAATGTTCGTGAGATCGAGCGCCTCGCGCAGCTCGCGAAGGACGAAAAGCACGGGCCGCGGGTCGCCCGCGCGGGCGAGGGCAAGAGCGCTGACACGCGCGCGCTGGAACAAAGCTTGGCGAATGCGCTTGGGCTCGATGTCGCGATCACCGAGAAAGGCGCCGGCGGCGAACTGAAGATTACGTACAAGACCATCGAGCAACTCGACGACGTGCTGCGCAGGCTCCGCGGCGGATTATAACCTCAGAACAACACAAGGGCGCGGAAGGGGAGACCTCCGCGCCCTCGCGCACTTGCCGGGAGCGGGAGCAAAACTCCCGACGAGTCCGTCAGACCATCTGCGCCGATTGCTGAAGCATGGCGGCCGCGAACGGGGCATAGGTGAGGGCGGCAACGATCAAGCTGGCGAAACGGGCGGTCATGGTCATCGGTCTGGCTCCCTGGACGAAGCGTCAGCGCTTCGATGAAGAGAACCTAGCCGGGGGTCGGGTGGGCGGATGTGACCGAGGGCACGGTGGAGGCCTATTCCCCCACCAACCGCGCCACGCCCCCGTAAGCATCCGCCGCGATCAGCTCTTGCGGGGCGCCTGCGGTTTTTGAGCGGAGTTCGGCGGTCCAGATCAGATCGTATGCGGCCGCCAGTTTCTTGGCTGACCAGATCCGCGCCTGCGCGGCGACGGCGTCCTTCTCTTTCCAAAACACAGGCGGGCGGAGCTTTTCGACAGCTTCTGTCGGGCTCATGCCTTGGTCGATCAGGGCGCGGGCGTCGCGCAATTGGTGCAACCGGCGCAACAACGTGCGTAGCGCCGAGACGCCCGAGAGTCCGTCGATCCGCGCCAACGCTTCCACCGCTCGCGCGGCGCGGCCGGCTATGGCGGCCTGGCTCGCGGCATCGAGCGCGCTTTCGTTTTCGTCGGCCATCAGCGCGGTGAGATCGGCCTCGCTGAGCGGTCGCCCGAGGCCGTGCGCATAGAGCGCGAGCTTGTCGATCTCTTGCCTCGCCAATCCGCGATCCGAGGGCAGGGCGGCGAGGAACGCCTCTTCCGCGCTGCGCTCGAAACTGAGCGCTACTTCCTTGGCGTGGCTCTTCGCAAAAGCGGCGCGCTCGGTTTCGGTCTCTTCGTAGAAGGCGATGGCGGCGGCGTGCTTCGCTGCCTCGAACGCTTTGACCAACGGCGCCTTCGAACCGATGTCGCCGGCCTCGATGATGCAAAAGCCGACAGGCGCGCCGCGCTCGATGCTCGCCAAAGCGTGGAGAATAGCTTCGTCAGCGCTTTTGCCGCTGATGTTGGCCCAGACGATAGTCGGTCCGCCGAGCAGCGATTGGGCCGAAAGCGCGTCGGCGAGCCGCGCCGAGTCGCGCTTCATGTCGTCTTCGCCAAGCTTGGTCACCGCATAGGGATCGTCCGATCCACCCAGCGCCCATGACAACAGAGACTGCGCCGCCTCGCGCGCGACGCTTTCATTTGGCCCATGCAGCAGCACCGCCCGAATCGCTTTGTCCGGCGCGGAGAGAAATTTCCGAGCGCCAGCGCCGGTGATCTTCACGCGTGTTTCACTGAGCTTGGCGCGCCTGCGCCATACGGAGCGCGAGTTCCGCGCGGAAGCGCTGCGCCATGTTCTCCGCGGCGCGCTCGCGCGCGTCGTCCTGAGCGGTGATTTCGCCGAAGGCCGCGGTCGGGATGTCATAATTGACGACGGTGGACAAAGTGCCGCGCATGGCGGCGCGGCCGTCGCTCGGGGTCAACACGTAGGTCGCTACCAGCCGCACCTCGCCTCGTGTCGCCGATTCATCGCGCCGCAGCCCGAGTCGGGATATTTGCTCGTTCAGCGTTATCTCGAGCGTTGCGGGCGAGCCGGCGCCGCTCTCCGCCGTGAGCATGCGATCGAGCTCCGTTTTCAGCACATGCCCGGCTTTGCCCTCGATCATGGCGATCTGCACCGGGCCGATCGCACCACCGCCGCCGGGCGCGTACATCGGCTGAAAGCCGCACGCGGCCACGAGCAGGGTCAAACTGGCGATCAGTACGCGCATGCAACGCACTCCCAAATCGTTTTCCACCTCTCGTCATTCCGGACGCGCGGAGCGCGATCCGGGACCCAGGGGACACAAGCACGGCCCTGTCACCCCCTGGATTCCGGGTTCGACCTTCGGTCGCCCCGGAATGACAAGCAAACACCTAGCACTTCAGTCCGCCACGATATTCACGATCCGGTCGGCAACAACAATGATCTTGCGGACATTTTGGCCCTCGAGGAAGCGTTTCACGTCCTCTTGGGCGAGCGCGGCTGCCTCTACGTCCTTCTGGGGCAGACCCTTGGCCACCTCGATCTCGCCGCGCTTCTTGCCGTTGACCTGGATCGGGAGGTTTACGGTGGTGCGGGCCGCCAGCGCCGGGTCGGCCTTGGGCCAGGGAGCGGTGGCGACGAAACCCGTCCCGCCGAGCGCCTCCCAGCACTCTTCGGCCAGGTGGGGCATGAACGGGGCGATGAGCTGGGCGAGGATGCGCAGCGCCTCGCCGCGGGCGAAGACGGAGGCTTCGTCGTCGCCCTTCAGCTTGGCGATGGCGTTCACTAGTTCGTAGCAACGCGCGACGGCGACGTTGAAACGAAAGTGCTCGATGTCCTCGGTGACGCTGGCGATGGCGCGGTGCGTCAGCTGGCGCAAGGCGTGCGGCCCCCC